>Ga0210059_1004618_pt1 | contig 22257 bp, 10 predicted proteins | sample Ectturendosymbi2_FD_188042 | JGI IMG/M metagenome (GOLD analysis project Ga0210059, IMG submission 188042) | Ecteinascidia turbinata endosymbiont from Florida, USA - Sample 2 (SPAdes) (version 2) | ecosystem: Host-associated > Tunicates > Ascidians > Unclassified | place: Key West, Florida...
ACAGTTGCAGATTATAAAATGTTATCTTTTCACCTTTCAATAAATGTAATCATCATTGTGGTATCATTTAAAATCCTGGATTTGTGCCCAATCGCTTTGTTTCAACAATTGTGAAACACCCTGTACAATTGAGTAAATACGGTATTTGCTTGTACACTCGTTTTACCTCTGCAGTTATTTGTATAAATTTGTAACTCCTGTTTTCCAGCTATTTCCACACATTTGCTGTATGTTTGTAACACATGTTTTCCTATTATTTTGCTGAGTTTGGTTTAATTTTTTTTCTAGAATTTGGCAATACAATACCAAGGTATGGTCATCAAAAGCTTTCTTCCCATCAGGTTGAAGTTGCAATTTGTTCATTGCTATGATATTGACCTAAAGCAGAGTCCTGCAAGATTCTTATGCACTGTCCACACTTCGTACATTTTTAGAATTTTGCAGAGCACACCTGCACTTTTATATTTTCAGTCAAAACATGCTATTATTGTTCAGGTTAATTCTGTTAGGATTGATTGTATTGCATCTGAAAATTAAGATGTAACACTTTCATACATGAAAATTGTTCAGAACTTTTCTATAAAGACAAAAACTATATTTTTCAGGCTTTCTATGTTGGTTCCATTGCATCAGCTCCATTGCACTACAGAAGTATTAACAAATTTGAAAGCAGTCCCTAAGCATATACAGACAACACTGCACCAGCATCCACTTTAGCAGTCCAGACAACTGCACTGAAGCAAACTAATCTGACTACATTTGCATCAACCACAAACCTGGTAGGTATTCAATCATGTGTGAGCTGGCATTAGAAGGCATTCTAGATGTTCCAGGTTCTGGATGATTACTCACAATTGGTTGTTGAACAGGAAATCTGGTGTTTTGTGAATGAAGGAATGGACCTTGCTGCAAAATGTTTGTCAGTCAAGATGTTAAAACATGTAGTACAACCAAAATTAATAATGGAAAGTAATAGTGCTAAATGCTCTTAAAAGTGGAACATACAAAAATAAGAAAGGCTTTGATTATATCACACAGATATTTTATGACATTTGTGTAAGAATGTCTTGTGATCCTTTGTGCACCGTCAAGACAGTTGAGTTTTATACCCAGATATAATTAATTTCAAGTATTAGCCACTATCATTCAATACCTGCTTCTACTGGCATCAGGTGTTTACTGAGCATACTAGCTGCACTGTGCAATGGACACAACATGCATTTTCATTTGATAAACCTGTGGTTTGACGACAGCCTTGTTTTTAGCACAAAAACATCTAAGATTGATATATAGTTTCATTTTTTGTCAAGACTCCATTAAATTTTTACAAAAATGACTCTTTTCACAAGCCATACAAGCTTGTTTAATACACACTTTTTCCACAATTTATATTTTGCATGCTAGGATGGTTTTAAGCTGCCAACTGAAATTAAGGTAATAGCAACTAAACCAGAAACAGGGAAGGTTGTTGCATGCTGTTTTTCAGACACTAAACATGTTCTCAAACTTTTAAACTAAAGTCTGTCTACCTCTTACATACAAATTTGTTGCAGCAAACTTTAGGAAACTGCTGTTAGAATGAACACATTCAATGCAACCACACATCTAATTGAGTAATGATTTTTTCATAGAAATATTAACATGTGTTCTTGGGTTCATAATACTGCAATCTACAATGATGCAGTATTATCAATTTTGATTAAGGTGATATATCAATAGCAGCTATTGAAGCATCATGCAATGATGTGGTAAGATAGCCCATTGCACTCACCTATTTTTAGAAAGCTTTCCGGCTGTTAGTCGCTGAACAAGTTTAACAAGCCTTCAAAATGGCCACACAGGGTTGGTGACACGACTTGTATTTTGTGGTTTATTGGCTATTATGGAAGCCTTATACCTTATTCAGAGATGTATGCAAACTTTTGTGATGTGCACATCCTAGTTTTGGTGTATGTAAACAAAGTGCTACTTAAGATTGCAGCCCCTCTCTGATGACACAATAACATATTTTGTGTGATGGCATTCTTGTCAATCATCAGGGCTAAACTCTGAACTACAATAAAACCCCATACAGCTTTGAAGTTCAGTAAAACTATTAGAAGGTAGTGTCAGCTGTGGTTAACTTGAATGTCTAGTAATGAGGTAAGATGAAACAGAAATTTTGTTCAGTATCAACACCTTCCCTATCGGTGTACAAGTTCAGTCATGATTTCTTGTCATCAGTTACCTGCTGGTGTATGCATATACTCGTAGTTCCAATCCCATGCTTACACTTGTCTGCAGAGTACGAACTCCTGTTCTCACAACAGAATGCCAGAGGTTGCTCACAGGCAAACTCCAACTCGCATACTTACAATCAAATGCCAAGTGAGCTTTTTCAATAGATGTCTAACAATTTTTCTTGGTCGTTTTGGCCAAAGTTACCTTTATTGGCCATTTTGGCCGTGAATACCAACAGTGGAAGTTCTCTTACAGTAATTAGTCAGAGTTGACACTGTCGCTAAGTTAAAAAATTTGCAAACAACCAGCATTGATCCAAAAATTTTATTTTTTTCAAGTTGGTGTTGTTTGCGTACTGTTCTTTTTGCCAAGACATTTTGATCATTTCTGTCACAGTTGTATTAAAACTTGCCATAACAGTGTTCATTAGCATATATTTTCAGACATTCTGACCAACATGACTTTGAATGAAAAATACAGTTTGTGCATAAAACAGCATCTTTGGAACTATTGTTAGGCAAGTACTTCCCAAGAAAAAAATCACACCAAAAACTTTCCACGCAATGAACATTGCACCGATCTTTTTATTTAAACTTTGTGCTTGCTTGCACATAAAATTGCAAATCTGAAAGCTGATGTTTAATCTGCGACAGTGCGACAAGTGCTAGACTGACTTGAGTGCTTTCACGCTTCCCAGACAACAGCAGTGCTATTTTTTGCACTTTGGCAACTTTTCAAAGGCTGACCTGTGAACTTGTGAAAAGTTTGAGGACAGCTGCCAAAACATACCAGCAGGGAATGTTTTTGTGCCAGTCATCATCAACTGGTAAGGAAAGTGTTAATTAAAACTGATTTAAATTCCATTGGAAACATTTAGTATTGTGCTTTATTAGTGTCCAGAATACAAAAGTTATTAGTATTTCATTTTTGGGCCTGGTTGGCATTAGCAAATATGATGTTGGTTAAATAGAACAGTCTAAAATTATTTATGGCATTTTCCCAGCACTTGCCAGGTCACAAAACAATTGCTGTTCATTAAAAAAATCATTATTGGGACTGGATGCACCCTCCTTGCAGCACACATTTATTTGAGCCCAATGAAGTTACTTGTAGCATGCTTCACTATATCAACGAAATACTTCACACAATTTCAAATGTATAACTAAAAAGCAAAATCTATCTGTGAAGTCAGTCTTACACAAGTTATGTTGACAGAACACGTGTATTTTGTACATTATAATTTCTACATGAGTTAAAACTTCCATTTTTCGCAAACTGGCAAATGAGAATACAAATAACTCTACAAAAAACTATGATGTAAATAACTAGGTGCTATTGGTACATTAGTATTATGAGAAGAACTTCTGTTAAACAGTAAATGAAAACATAATACCCGCTGCATTCCATTCATTCTGTTCAATGAGCGGTTTGGAATAAACTCAGGAATGTTTTGAAATGTTCCATTATGTTGAATATGATTCAAATTGGGAGCTGACATGTTTCTTGGAATAAATTCTTGTGCTACTGGATTTGGTTGTGTGCCATGCCCACTTGCTTGGTGCAAATTCGCAGCAGAGTGTTGTTCTACAAACAATGATTTGTTGTAAAGCACACAAGACTACTGTACCAAATACCATGCTGCAAGCTCGCATACGGCAAGTTGGTAAAGCATGTGCCTACAGTTAAGAAAAAAAAAAATTACCTAATTAATCAAATATTTTGTTTATTTTAGATCATAACTTTTGAACCCGAAACCCCATCAGGTCATCCAAAGTATCAAAAGACTCTTGGATTGTAGCTTAGTTTCCAATAAAAACTTCAGCGAAATACTACCATCTAATGGTTTGGGCCCAGGGGCAAGTGAAGTGGGCCAAGGTGGCTAAAAGTCCTCTACTTATGACGTCACTCACAAAAAATCTGCAACCCCCCAAGCAAAAAAATTTTTTCGAGTGCAGGCTAGAAGACTTGCCGAGTCTTTTGAGCCTTTGAACAGCTCTCTACTGCTTTTAGCACCAGAGTTATGCTCGTGCAATCCGGTTGTTTTGGCACAAAATCCTCGAAACACACCAGATGTGATAGAGTTAAAATACATGAGACATTTTATCAACAGGACACACATTTGCAAGTAGTTTTTAAACTCAGTTGAAGGTTAACTCATTCATTTATTTTTCTACATCAAGTAATACCAGCCCCAAATGATTACATGAAAAGCCCGTAGCTTAACACACTCAATACCAACCTCCATACCTGTATGGAATGTTTTTATGGAATAGATATGGCATATGCACCGAGTTAGAAATGTCTATGGGAGTGCAAAATCCATGGCATCACAACTTGTGAATTCAAATTTTTCTATTCCACATTCATCCAAAAAGGATTCAATAAATTTCAGAATAATGTCTTCGTACTTGTTTACAAAAAAGCTGATCAACCAAAAAATGAAAAATTACCAGGAGTGTCACACTCTTGGTCAGAATTGCATGAGTATGGTGCACGCCCACACTCAGCACCTATGAGGTTTGGGATTTCATATAAATACGGACCTGGGATCTATTTGATACCGGCTGTAATTAGTTTCTTTTGCAAGTTTATGTACTTATGTGCGAAAACTACAAAGAGAAAAAAGCAGATTTTTACAATTGAACCACTTGTTTCAGCTTCAATCACAAGGCATATTAAGGAAATAGACACAATATGGGGATCTCTCAAAAAAGGCTTGGCATATATCCAGCTCATTTGCTGGGCAAAAAAAACATACCAAACGTGTTAAGAAAACAAGGCTGTTTCATATCGGCTTCCAGCTTTAGTTTTTAATTTCAAATCATCAAAACTGGTTTCCAACTGACTCATTGCTTGTACATCTTATTTTTCTTTCAAATCATCAAAACTGGTTTCCAACGGACTCATTGCTTGTACATCTTGATTTCTTGCTGCCAAGTTATGTTATTTAACATGCTGTTTGCTATATACAAGACAGCAAGCTATGCTAAATAAAACAATTCAAAAAATTTTAGCCATAGAGTACTAGGGGTAAGCATTTTCACTTGGCAAGAGTGTTATATAATATATTGAGTCTCTAGACTTTTTCACTGCAGCTTTCAGTGGTTGCAGTTGGTTTTTGATGCAAGAATCGTTTGAAAGTGTTGCAGCGAAGGATAGGCAGGTCTGTGTACATGTTGGTTATACACTAGGGTACCTCAAGCGACCACAGTTTCAAACTAAAGCAACCTTTCAAAGAAGTTTGTGTGGTACTTCCTTTACAACAAGTTTTGATATATGCGCACAAAGATGGCAAAAAAACATACCAAGTGCTTGGCAGCAAAAAGTTTTCAAGAATTATAACATCTAATCAAAAGTAGTCCTGAAAATGACAAACACTGTTGCAACAATTTAATATGGAGCAAAAAAATAGTTGACAAAATGTCATATGTACACCATATATGTAAATGCTTTAGCTTAACATGTTTGCTGCCGGCATACAAATATATCGTACTTGGAAATCAGCCTAAAATCAAGCATATTTCATGTGTCTTAGCAACGGCTTAACTTCTCAGCTGATTGCACTAGAGAGCTGTTCAAACCCTCATATGACTCGGCAAGTCTTCTAGTCTGCAATGAAAAAAAATATTTGGTTTTGGATTTTTTGTGAGTGACATCATAAGTGAGGTAGGTTTTTTGCTATTTTGACTCATGTTACTTGGCCTAAAGCCCAACCGCTAGACGGAAGTATTTCGCTTAAGTTTTCATTCGAAACTAGGCTAGAATCTGAGTCTGTTGAGCCCTTGATTGACTTTCTAGCACTTCTGGTTCAAAAGTTACGGCCTAGGATAAACAAAATAATAACTAATATGTGGATTAATTACTTATCATTGTTTTTAGGTCATAACTTTTGAACCCCAACCTCAGCAAGTCATCCAAAGTATCAAAAGACTTGCATTTTAGCCTAGTTTCCAATGAAAACTTGAGCAAAATACTACTATCTCTAGCAGTTTGGGCCCAGGGCCAGATGAAGCGCGCCAAAAACGCCTAAACCTACTCTACTTATGATGTCACTCAGAAAAAATCCAAAACCCAAAACCAAAAAATATTTTTTCATTGCAGATTTGAAGACTTGCCGAGTCTTTTGAGCATTTGAACATCTCTGTAGTGCAATCGAATTATAACAGACAAAGAATTGTAACAGACCCTGTCATTATACTACTATACTGTATTATTTTCAAAACTTATAAGTTTTCACATTGTTCACACTGGGAATTCCGTTCATGTCATGAAAGTACATCTATTTGTTTGACATGAAGCAACTTACAATCATACAATGTTTTGCCACACTAAACCTACTGAGCAATAAATTATTGACGTGAAACTTTTGAACAGTTTTATTCTATCTACAGTTTGAGGCCACAGAAACAACTCAATGCAATTAGTCAATAACATTATGCAATAAGGTGAAAATTAGATCTGTTGTTTGCCTCAGTATAATTGTCCCAGGACATACATTTACAAGAAAAATAGCAAGTCACCAACACAAGCAAATAACCAAGGATTAAACTACAACACACAAATATATACATACTCATATTGTCACCAAGATCAAGAGCTTCAAATGAAGTCAATGCTTCAGCAACTGATGTCTGAGGAATATACTGTGATGCTATAAAACAGAAAGGTTTAGTCAATTATAGAAAAAATCTACATTGGCTATCATATTATTTACAATTATTTTTAACTGAAACAAGACATTTGGTGTAGTTCTTTCCCATAAACAGTTTAAAGAGACCACTATACCGATTGTTTCCCTGAATGGCGTAAGTGCTTTAGCCTACCATACCAATATCTTGGTGTATTACTTCAGGGCTTACTGAAATATGACATTAGGACAATGTCACACAGAAGCAAGTGAAATAACTTCATTGTGTGGCTAACAACCTCAGAGGAACATTTACTCAATACTCTACTGTAGTTAAAACACTGTTTCGTACGTATTGCATCCAAATACAATGCCCTCCAGTTGGGGCACAGGCACACAAGAGTCTGATATTAAATGCCACAACAATGCATATCGAATTTTACATTACATTCAAGTTGCTGATTTTGTCAGGATATTTGATTAATTGCAAACAATTTGCATGCTTTTGTTAAACAATGCACATCTTTGAAACTTTCTGGTAGAGATAGACTGATATATTGATCGATATTTGGTTTTACCGATATATCGGTATTAGCCAAAACAGCCGATTTTATCAGCCTCAGTTGGTATTGACAAAATGCTGTTATATTCCTCACGCAACCAACTTGCGCAAGAAAACACAGCAAACCAAGTCAAGGCAGTTATCTTGCAGCAATGCTAGCAGGCGCATTTTCATAAACAAGCAGACAAGATCAACCCTGGAGCACGCTTCAGCCATTGCAGCCGAAACAAAAGTATCATCATTAATCAGATTAATATAAAACCATAGCAAAATAATGAAATTCCTGCTACTTCAAAAATTTTAAGTCATAAATCCTGAATTTTGATGTTTTTGAAAGAAGATAAGGCATAGAATATATACATTATATTTTTGACAACAAAGCAGAAAACAAGATCTAAAAATTTTGGAAATATTGGTTATCGGTAGCAGTCCATGAATGGCTTATGTATCAGTATAGGGGACCCCAAAAAAGCCATATCGGTCGATCCCTGCTTTCTAGTATCTGATGCTTTTTACAAGTCTGCGTTTTTCTCCCTTTATGTAGTACTTCTGTATGACTATGACCATATGCAGTAGTTCCTGATGCATGTTTTACAGTTTTTGTTCCTCTTCAGTATTGAGTACATGTACCAACTAATTCCTACCCTGTGCAGCATTGCTGTATCGTTGTGATGTCTGAGACAAAAACAAATAAAAACATTAAAACCACAGTCATGTTTGCATATCAAGAAACATACTGTAATTGGAAAGTGAACATAAATGAGGATAGCTATGCAAAAATCAATCAGATGATGCTTCAATGATTATTATGATTATTGGTTACTTATGTTTGCCAAGACCAGGTCAAGATTCAATTGTATACAAGACTCTTCTTTACTAAAGGTGTAAAACACAGGCAGTTGGTTTCATGTGGAAGGTGTACATTCATGATTTTGAAAATCCAGTATGCTGATCTGTGCTGCAGACTGCAAAACTGCATTAATTTATTGATCATTCATTCAGTTTAAGCATCAGTGGTCACTGAATTTAGCTTACATTTTGAAATAAGCCTCACACAAGAGTGCATGGGATACATAAAGTTAGCATGGTTCATGAACCTATTTTATTGCCTTCAGTTTCTTTTATAAGTAATCTCGAACTATTGCCTGGGTTCTTCAACTTGGTAGTGCATCCCCTTGGAGGGCATGAAAGGTGCACAAGGTGGTGTGTGAATATGGCAGCAACATATTGCAGAAAAGCATGAAAAGTTTTTGTCATTGGTAAATTTATTAATTATCAGTTCACTTTAAATGCCATAATTAAAACAATGCAGACAAGACAAAATCTTGGAAAAAACCTGGAATGTGAAGCCAATTTGCAATATACATTTTCTTCAAACAAATTTTGAATTAAACCACTAGTTTCCAAAAAACAGTTGCGTTCTTCACATTAAGCAAGACAAAGGCGATTAAACTGTTCTGTTTTTGTGTCTAATTTTGAAGTTAGGTGAAGAGTATAAAGACCATGGCTTCCATTAGGCTAAGGCTAAAATGCAGCAGTTTGCACGTGTTTTTGTGCAGGAATATCTCTGCCGACGATTGTGCTAGAGAGCTGTTCAAGCCCTCAAAATATTTGACAAATCTTCACGTCTGCAATGAAACAAATTTCTGGTTTTGGGTTTGGTGCTTTTTGTCAGTAACGTCATAATTGGAGTTGTTTTAGATCTTTTTGGGCCACTTCATCTGGCGCTAGGCTCAAACCGCTAGATGGCAGTAGATGGCGCTCATGTTTTCCACTTCATCTGGCGCTAGGCCCAAACCGCTAGATGGCAGTAGATGGCGCTCATGTTTTCATTGGAAACTAAGCTAAACTCCAAGTCTTTTGATACTTTGATCAACTTGCTGGGTTTCTGGTTCAAAAGTTATGATCAATAATAAACAAACAAAGTAACTAATACCATAATTAGATAATTATTTTGTTTATTTTAGATTATAACTTTTGAACCAGGAATTCTAGAAAGTCGATCAAAGTCTTAAAATATGTGGATTCTAGCCTAGTTTCCAATGAGAACTTCAGCAAAATACTTCCGTCTAGTGCATAGGTTCCCAAGCTTTTTTGGAACTGGCACCCCTTTCACAAAAATAAAATGGTGTTCGTACCCCCTCATTTTAAAAAAGCGTAGAAATCACAAAAACAGTATGATTTTGCAGTACCTTCATTTTTACAATTACTACTCGTAATACGTAGGCGTATTGACAGCACAACAAAAAATACTCAGTCACAGGCCTACTGTTTAACGCTCATACCTTACTGCTCATTAGAAACAAACTAAGTGATTTTTTGCCAATTATCTAAAAGTATCCACTCATGCCTTGGCACACAACCAGGGACGCCGGAACGGCGGTGCATTACAGGGGGTACTGCCCTCCCTGCCCTTTGAAAGAGGGGGCACAGGTGCCCTTGCATAACAGTATCATACGTAATTTCATGATTTATCAAGATCGACTTGAAAGAAATTTACTGCGCACACATAAAATTCAGACTGGTTTTCTATAATTTCTGTTACTAGTTTTGAGGTCAACATTGTTGCTGAACATATAAATGCGAAAAGAATGACTATTATGGCGTGAACGATAATGTACAAATCGATTGCAGGGGTGAACAAAACCGAAAAAGGTTAAGAAGCACTACTCTAGAATATGCTCTTACCTGACGTTGGCTGAAAGGCTTTGGCATCCACTGACAATGATGTATCCAGCCTAAATTGTTGCAGTTCTTGAGATGAAGCAGGTGGCATATATGGTTGCTGATTTTGATCAACAGACTGCTGATTTCTTTGCATTAATTGTTGGAACTTCGATTCTTTTGCAATACCAAAAGATGGAAGCTCACCAACAAGGGCATTGTTGACTGAAAAAGAGTCAAACTTTTAACCATCTAATAAATGCAAGCTTGGCCCAGTAACAGCGATTTTCTGAAACATTGTCATGACTTACACACTAGATTTATATGAAGTACGGCTGCCAATGAGTTCCAGTAATATATATGAGATACTGCCTAGTACAAACCAACATAGAACACATTCAAACATAAATTGCGTATTCATTCTATAACTCTTTGTGACATCACCATCCAAATCACTTATTTTTTTGCCTTGTGTTTGTTTTGCTTCAATATACTCCAGCACGGCCGCCACATCTTATATTTTAGATTACATGTGGACGGCTGCAACTTTCAGTATCGAAGGTCGCATGGCCGAAGATTGTGCACTGTTGCACTAGATCAATAAATTTTTCACAAAACAATGCTCACTGCATATTTGTTGAAGCTTGTATTATGAATAAAATTATTTAGTTTGTTATTGACTAGCTCACTACATGGTAATTTATATTGATTAAGACTTGAATGAAAACATGTAAATGCAGTAGTAGAGGGACGATCAGCACACCAGTTAATCTTAATGGGTCTATGACAGTTCAGCGATGGGACGTTTCAGCAACAGGATGTTTTGGCGATGGTGGTCACAAATGTTTCATATGAAAAAGTGTTTTTGAAATACTTAGGTTACACTAGTTACAAAGGATGTTGTTTGCTTACCCTAACCTTAATCCTAAACCCAAACGCTAAACCTAAATGCAGAACTTTTTAAAAAAGTTTTAAGAAGTGCTTCCATCAAAAAGTGTCATGTCTTATTAACTGATTTATTGCTAAAAAGTCCATTGCTGAATTGTCCCATTCTGGTCATAAAATTGAGAATCAAACCTCGGAGCATGAAATTAACTACATCTTTGTTTAACTAGAAATGTTAAAATTACTTATGTGTTCAACCTCAGGAAAAATATTTTGAAAATACAAGGTCTCAATTTTTATTTTATGGAAATGACAAGAATGGCCTAATACTTAGCAAGCAATAGTCTCATTAACACTTTCAGTACTGGCCACACGTATATATGAGGAGAAATTATGCACAGGGTATCGGGCCACATATATATATGTTCTTAATGAAAATCCTGTTTTTATGGCCCTGGGAGCCAAAACAATGTGCCATTTTTGTGGCTCAAGTGTTTTTTGGAAACTAGGCTATCATCTGAGTTTTTGGATTCCCTGATCCACTTTATAGCTTATCTGGAGCTGAAATTATGGTCCACAAACCAAAAATTGGATATAAATTCAAATCCCACAAATGGTAACCTTGGTCATTTTGGCTAAAAGCCACAACTTGCCAGCTGATTGAGCTAGAGAGCTGTTCAAACCGTGTAAAGACTTGGAAAGTCTTGTGTGTAAAATAAAAAAAATAATTTTAGTTTCAGGCTTGTGGTTTTTGGTTGATGACATCAGGATGGGTGTAGGTTTTGCATTTTTTTTTGGATGACGTCATCGGTTGATCCAATGAGCCAATTTTTTGGCTCAAAACTTCTTAGAATCCAAAGAAACACCAACCGATGTTAATCGAAGTGTCATAGGATATGCATTTCCTCTTGTAAATTTATAAATTTAGTTTGTTAAGTACCTTGACTATTTTCCTGTGGTTTTCAGTGGTTGGAGGTGGATTCTAACATAAGAATCATTTCAAAAATTGGCAAGGAAGTGGTCAGCAACAACTAGAGATAGACCGATATGTCAGCCTGGCCGATATTTGGGTTTTGCCGATATATCGGTATCGGCCAAAATGGCTAATTTAATCGGCCTCAGTAGGTGTTGGCAAAATGCTGTTACCATATTTTCCAGCTAATAAGCCGATTTTCTGGACCTACTTTTGCGACCTAATTTTCTGGGGTCGGCTTATTGGGCTGATATAGCTTTGGACCAAAAAAAACAACGGTCAAAATTGGTCACAAAAACATGTATTGCCGGTAACTAAAAGTACATACGGTAAAAAACAACAAAACAATGTCAGCAACACAACTTTATTAAAAGCCATGAAATTCATCATCTTCATCAGTGGAATTGTCGAATAACAAATTCCATTCTTGACCAGACACTTGGTCATCATACGGGTCATTTTCTGTTATTACCGGTAGTTCAGTGGATACATCGCTGTCTTCCTGCGCACTTACGCACTAGGCTAAAGGAAGCTCCCAGTAGCTTTTGTGCTTCTAGGGATGTTATACTTAGCGTGTCGCATGTAGCAGCCACCGCGCTGCGGTGGCTCCGAGTGCTCTCACAGGCGGAGCCGCGCTCCGAGTGCTCTCACAGGGTGTGTTTTCACCGCGCTCCAAGTGCTCTCACTCGGAGCCGCGCTCCGAGTGCTCTCACAGGCGAAGCCTCGTACGAGGACCGTAAGCTTTTGCGTACGACGCAGTTTCAAACTCCCTACCACGCCGTGCCCGCATCTCAACTATTGAAATCATCTCCACCATTATAAAGAACATGCGTTGGTGCGTAATGAATGTAACGCATACCTGACAAACTTTGTTGCAAAAAGAAAAAAAGGTACTGGTAGTTAGGTAACGAAAAATGGAAAAACTTATTTTCAGAGCTAAAAACTGGCCTTGGCTTATTCGCCGGGTCGGCTTATTAGCCGGAAAATACGGTATATCTCTCATGCATCCACACAACTTGCTCAAGAAAGCACAACAAAGCAAGTCAAGACAGTTATCTTGCAGCAACGCTAGCAGGTGTGTTTTCATAAACAAGCAGACAAGATGAACCATGGAGCACATGGCGGCTGTCGCAGCCGAAACAGAAGCATCATTATTAATCAGATTAATTAAAAATCATAGCAAAATATTGAATTTGCTACAATTTGAAAATTTTAACTCATAAATCCTGATTTTCGAAGTTTTTGAAAAAAAGGTAATGCACATAATGCATAATATTTTTGATAATGAAACAGAAAACGAGATTTACAAATTTTGGAAATATCCGTTATCAGTCCGTGAATGGCCAATATATCGGTATCGGCATCGGCCCTAAAAAAGCCATATCGGTCGATCTCTACAACAACCCTAGGTTACCAAACTAAGGAAACCTATTTCAAAAAAGTTGTGCTTGTCAGTTTTGTTTTTTTTACAATGTTTTATACTTCTTTCACAACATATTTTAATAAACAAACAAAGATGGCAATAAAACACTAAAAATACTTGGCATCCTGCAGATATGGCTACGCAACTGCCTGGAAGCAAAAGTGTTAAAAAATGAAATACTCAGTTTTGAACAAATTGGAATCTTTGTGTCAACACAAAATGCAAATAAACAAAAGATCACCAACTGGTGATCTTTTGTTTATTTGCATTTTTACCACTTAGTACAAACAAGTACATGAAATTTACTAAAGAAAAACTGTGATGTGATATATACAATGAAATGATGTATAATCAACATGCATAGAAATGAATGATAATTTACTACATAAATATTTGATGGAGGAAGCCAAAATAGCAGATTGAAAATATGGTGAATGAGTAAATAAAACTAAAGCAGTACAAAATGCAAATAGTTAATCCTTAACATCTTGGCTGCCAGCGTATGAATATATCGTACCTGGAAATAGGCCTGAAATCAAGCATATTTCGGTTGTCTTACCAACTGCATAGCTCCTCAGGCAATTGTGCTAGAGAACATCAGCTTGGTGCTTACGAATGCTGCTTTTGCTTTCCTACATGGGAGTGCTTTTTATGTACTTTTTCAAAAGGTTTCCATAACTTCTTCAGTTTAGGGTTTGGGTTAACAGTTTAGCTTTAGGTTTACAGCTTAGGTTCAGCCTCGATGTGGTTTAGGGTTTTACATCACCTGACAAGGACAATGTGCTCATCCAAATATATCATCCTTGCCATGCGACCATTTCTGACAGCAAAATAAACCCTGCCTATTTTGCAACCGTTGCAATGTCATTGCTCGTGCATAAAACTTCAGTTTCGTGACGCTGCTTTATGTTCTTTTATATTTACAATCAAGATCCATTACTGCTGAATATCGATCTTTCACAGAGCACCCAACCTGTTTTTTTTTTCAATCACAGACCGAAATGAGTTTGAAATGACTGAAAAACATTGAATCATTTCGGTCAAATTGTCTGAAAATATAGGCTAAAAAGCACTGTTACGGTGAGTTTTAATACAACTGTGAGACAAATGACAGAAACATTTCAGTAACCAAAATGTCTCAACGAAACAAAGAGCTGACCCAAGTAACAATTTTCCACAAACTCCCATTCGTACCAATGACAAGAAGTCAAAGCATATTTCATATTATCTGAGTCTAATCTTTTTGCTACAGTTAAACAGTTGTTATGGCAGTGGCTACAGGTATGCCTGTGGATCTTGATATGTGCAACCTTATTAACAATTTTGGTACTGGGTGGTTTCTCTATGGTGATATCCACGGGTACCAAGTGTTTTACTTTTAATACTTTGAGAGCCGGCGTACGATACATTCGTACTTCAATTTCGGCCAAAAACCAGCAGTTTTCGGTTGCTTTACCAACGCCATAGCTCCTCTGCCGAGAGCTTTAAGGGCTCAAACGGATCGGCCGGTCTTCTAGTCTTCACTCGAAAAAAGATTTTTTGGTTGGGGGTTGCAGATTTTTTGTGACTGACGTCATAAGTGAAGTAGTTTGGGTGCCATTTTGGCTCATGTTAACTGGTCTAGGGCCCAACCGCTAGGCCAAAGTATTTCACTGAAGTTTTTACTGAAAACTAGGCTCGAGTCCGAGTCTTTTCAGCCTTTGATCGACTTTCTAGCGTTTCTAGTTCAAAAGTTATCATCTAAAATAAACAAATTAATTAATTATCTAATTCGCCAATTAGTCGAATATTTTTATTACTTTAATTAGTCAAATATATCATAACTTTTAAACCTGAAACCCCAGCAGGTCATCCGAAGTATCAAAAGACTCGGATTGTAGACTAGTTTCCAAATAAAAACTTCAGCGAAATACTACCATCTAACAGTTTGGGCCCAGGGCCAGGTGAAGTGGGCCAAGGCTGCCTAGAAGTCCTTCACTTATGACATCACTCACAAACAATCCGCAATACCCAAACAAAAAAAATTTTTTCAAGTGCAAGCTGCAAGACTTACTGCATCTTTTGAGCTTTTGACCAGGTCGGTAGCACTTACAAGACCGGAGAAATTCCTGCGCAAACCACATGCGTTTCGGTGTTTTTTTCTCAGAAATCCCCAAAAGTAGCCGGACGTGAAAGAGTTAAGAACTGCAAGAACCACTGTTTTGGCTTATCTTTGCAACACTATTACTCACCAGCCGATTGAGCTAGGGAGCTGTTCAAACCCTCTATGGATTCAGCAAGTCTTCTATTCTAAAATTGAAAAAAAAACTTTTGTTTTGGGTGTGGGGTTTTCTTTGGGTGATGCCATAATGAGGACATGTTTTCGCCTATGTAGCCAAGTTTACCAGGCCCTGGGCACCAACCCAACAGGCCATTTTTTTGGCTCAAGTTTTTTGGAGTTTAGGTTATCATCGAAGTCTTTAGAGCCATTGATTACCTTGCTAGCATATCTGGAGTCAAAATTATGGCTGAAAATCCAGAAATTGGTAAAAATTGTACCCCTGCAAATGCTAACCTGGGATGTATACCACTAGCCTATTGAGCTAGAGAGTTGTTCAAACCCTCTAAAGATGGGGAAGTCTTGTAGTTCACAATGAAAAACAAATTTTAGATTTGGATGTCGTGTTTTTTATTGATGTTTGTATGATGGGAGTATGTTTATGCATATTTTGTTAACATTAGGATGATGTCATCAGGCCTTGGACAAGTCTTTGGAGGGTTTGATAGACTTTCTAGCATTTCTGGTTCCAAAATTATGGCCAAAATGCCACAAATTACGCAAATCCCTGCCAATCCCCTACAGGATTCCTGAAATATTTGTTTTTTTTTGGCCCTAAAGACTCGTATCAGACCCTAAAATTAAAAGAAGTTCTAAGCCAATATATCGGCTCATTGGATCAACCGATGACGTCATCCAAAAAAATGCAAAACCTACTCCCATCCTGATGTCATCAACCAAAAACCTTAAGCCCAAAACTGAAACCTTTTTTTTTTACTCTGAACTACAAGACTTTCCAAGTCTTTAAAGAGTTTAGAAGCTCTTTAGCTCAATCAGCGAGTTGTGGCTTTTAGCCAAAATGACCAAGGTCACCTTTTGTGGGATTTGAATTTACGTCCAATTTTTGGTTTGTGAGCCATAATTTCAGCTCCAGATAAGCTATAAAGTGGATCAGGATATTCAAAGACTGAGATGCTAGCCTAGTTTCTAAAAAACACCTGAGCCACAAAAATGACACATTGTTTTAGCTCCCAGGGCCATGAAACCAGCGTTTTTGTTAAGAACGTATATATATGTGGCCCAGCAACCTGTGCATAATTTCTCCTCACATATATATATATGGGCTGGTACCAAAAGTGTTAATATGTCACCTGTAACATGACAGTAATGCACAAGGAGAGTGCATTTAAGCTCGGCAGAAATGCACTAAACGTAAAAAGAAAACCCTAAGCCAGCTATGTCCAATCTGCGGCTTGCATGCGGCCTAGTCGAAGGCTTTGTGCAGCCCAGTTTAGGTTTTTGTTGTAGCAAAAGTATCCTATATTCTGACAACCTGTCCTTATTTTGACAATCATGAATTGGACATTTTTGATGCAGGTGGTCTTCAGTGCTACTTTATCATGTCTGTTACCATTACAGTTAAGATTTAAATGCTTCCAGTACCTTAACTTAAGCTAAATCAGTTTGTTAAGATCAAAGTAAGCCATTCAGTGTGTGGCCCTCATTTTTATGTCATTCAATGTGTGGCCCTGGTTATGATAGCGACATAATTTTTGGCTCAGTAAGCCGTTTGGGTTGGACATAGCTGCCCTAAACCTAAAACGTAGCCATAAGTATAGCCCTGACCCTAACCTCTAACCCAGTGGCGCATCTAGCTTGGCACAATGGGGTCTGTCGTGGAAGAACAGCTTTTGATACTAGTTTCCAAAATAAAATCAAGTTTTCTACAGGTATGATGTCTGAAGACCCAAACTTGGCTAGCAGGCAAGCACAAATGAGCTCTTTAAGACAGTAATGCCGGTCGCATCATCCAAATGCACAAGGACCAATGCTCAAGTTATGTCAGCTTTTGTTTTACACACGTTGTTGTTTACAGCGGATTTATTGCATCACCATTGTTTTCTTATCATGCAGCAAAGTTGGGGATCGCATACGCGGTACTGTGAAAGCACATGCCTTGTGGAACAGCCAGCAAGACAGCAGCAAAGACCTTGCGTAGAAATGATGCTAAGCAATGAAGATTCAACCTTTATTGGCACGGGGTCCCACTTAGATTGAACGCGAATATTACATAATATGTACTGTACAAGGTTGTATAGCCAGCAACATTGGGGAGGGGCAAGTATACAGCATGTTTATATATGTATGAATTATATACCTAACTTTGCCCTATGTAGGATGACCAATGTACACATTCTAACCCATGTTTGGATTGTGTTGTAACACAATTTGTTGGCCAATTCAAAATGTAGGCTACAAACTCTATCTGCATCTTTCAAATAATTGAAGTAGCTACCTGACAAAAATTGGAAATTCCACTGACGGTTATCTCATCCCTCGGCATACGGAAAATGGATATTTTCTCTTTCACTGAAACAACTTTATATTCCTTTTTGGCTTAATCTATAGCCAACTGAAAGTGGACCAACTTTACCTGAATTTGGGAATTCTGTGACACCACACCGCAAATGCAAAACATGTGAAACTCTTGTGGAGATCGAACGCGTCACTCCTCGAGCAATATTGCTAGCATTCAAGATCATTTGCAGCCACGCCCGTAACCAGTTTCGGACACCAGGAAAGGTGAAGAGTTTCCTGAGAGGAGCCCAAATCTTTTAAATTATGTCCAAAACAATTTACCAAAGGTGGAAAAAAATTTTGCAAGAGGTGAAAATCCCCCTTGTTTACGGGCCTGTTTACAGCAGTGGTTTTCAACTTGGGGGTCATGACCCACATGGGATTGTTTGCCCTTTTTCTATGGGTTGCGAGAGCTTCTAATAAAGATATTCATAATTACTTCTATATTTTATATTTTGTATATGGAACCACGTAGCCAACATAATAGTATCACCTGGCAAAAATGATAGCCTACTTTTTCATTCAAAATCATTTCAAGTGTGCATGTGACCATTACCAAGTTATGAGTGTGTAATTTTGTGAAATTAGATATCTGATTGCAATAGCTAACTTGAGATTTATTGTAGTTTTCAATGAGAACGATTTGAATGCAGCACAGGTCTCTTTCACTGATGCTGCCATGTGCATGAATTTAATGAATGAATCTTTATTCAACATGGTGATATCGTATGTTGTTTTTTATTCATTGTGATTTTCTATTGTACAAAGTGCAAGCAACTGCGTATCATATGCCTGACTAGAAATTTTTGGAAGGGGTTGTAAGGTTACATTGTGTTGCAAAATGGGCCACTGCAGGAGAAAGATTGAAAACCACTGATTCAGAGAGAGTGCAACACAAAGTCGGAGGTTTCCCATGGTAATAAAAGAAACTAGCTCTTGCGCAACAATTCCGTGTGTCACGTTTTGCTTAAACCAGCCTTCAATTGCTTGTTTCAGATTGCTGCTTGCTGCATAAGCAGCAATTCGACAAGGCACTAAACACAGTGTTGTGGTTGTTTCGCAATAATAATACACAACATCAGCAGAAAAATGCTGTTCCCTGTACCAAACCACCCGCAGAGTCAAAAAATTAGAGACCTGCTGTGCCAGTGTTCAACAGTTGATCAGCATTAATGCTGAGTACTTACAACGAGAGATCGACCGATATATCAGCCTGGCGGATATATCGGCCGATATTTGAGTTTTACCGATACATTGGTATCGGCTAAAACGGCCAATTTTATCAGCCTCAGCAGGTGTTGACAATTTGCGCCAGTTTGCGCAAGAAAGCACAACGAAGCAAGTCAAGACAATTATCTTACAGCAACGTTAGCAGGTGCGGTTTCATAAACAAGCAGACAAGATTAACCACGGAGCATGCGTTGGTTGTCGCAGCCGAAACAAAAGCATCATCAGGAAGTTTTGCAATGCTTGAAGCTACCACATGCAGGTGTTGTGTACGAATAAACTCCCATTTAGCCGACACGTATAGCCGCAGATGTAACTAATCACTATGAAGAATGATAGAGCTTGCCAGTCAGGTCAACCAATGCAAACAACGTTGAAAATCGCTTCTGCCTGCAGCGTTTGGTTTCTGTCGTAAAATTTATTGCTGAGCGAGGACTGGCGTTAAGAGATGATGAAAACGTTGGATCGTCCAGAAAGTTTGTTTTTTTAAATTTAAAAAACTTTTTTCAAGAAAAATTTCAAAAAAATGAAGATGCAGTGCTTTTGGTGACCGATTTTGCAACAGTTTCACAAATTGCTAATCATTACCAAATATCATTTGTATCATAAAATTTTGTTACAGTTGAGTTGACAATGTGACATCACAATATCAAAAGTTTGTTACACTTGAGTTAAAAAATGTGACGTCACAAGGTTGCGTCTTTGGACAATCTATCCATGGAAATGCTAGTGACTTCATCAATCAACCCCTACCTAAAGATTCTGTATCCGCACATGGGGCCTCCCACCATGCCCGGTCCCCAGGTCTCCCACCATCTAAATCCAGCATTGCCAATACCATTACTTCAGTTGCAGTAATTAATGCAAGTACAGTAGTTTGCTTTTTTAAGGGCATGCAGTTATTTAATGTTACATTACATCAAAATTCCAAACTTGATCCTTTAAGATTTGGATTGACTTTTCAAATTGCAAACCTACTGAGTTGCAGAAGAGTCTGAAAGGTTGATTCGTGACATATATACATAATCAAAATTTCACAAGATTTGTGTAGTATAGGAACTGTTAACAAACATATTATCAAAGACCAAAAAAGTTATTGTTGTTTTGGAAAAATTTTCATTTTTGGCAATGGGCCATTGAATACAGTGCTGTACTAATTTTAACCTCTTTAACTTGATACTTCATTTTGTACTTCCTTCTTCCTTTTCGTTGTTCGCCATCTTTAACCCTTTAACGGCCATGATTGGCCGGCCCTTTTTTAGCCATAAATCGCCAGCCGCTAGAGCTAGCGAACTGTTCAAACCCTCTGTGGATTCAGCAAGTCTTCTAGTTGACATCAAAAAAAAAAAATTTTTCGTTTTCGGTGGGGGTTTTCTGGAGGTGACGTCACAATGAGGGCATGTTTTGGAATTTTGGCCACCTCTTGCTGGCCCTGGGCCCCAACACATTGGGCCATTCTTTTGGCTCAAAGTTTTGTTGACAACTATCCATATCTATAGAGCCCTTGATTGACTTGCTAGCATATCTGTAGCCAAAATTATGGGTCAAAAACCCAGTTTTTGGCCTAATTCAAAACGTTTCAGAAAAGGCATAATTTGCCTTTTTAGGACAAACTTTGGCCAGCCATGACTCGGCAGTAGATTGAGCTAGAGAGCTGTTCAAACTCTCAAACCCAAAATGAAAAATTTTTTTTTCAATTTTGACTCTAAGACTTGCTGAATCCGTAGATGTTTTGAACAGCTCTCTAGTTCTAGCAGCTGGCGATTTATAGCCAAAAAAGGGCGGGCCAATATATTGGCTCGCGCGGTCATTAAAGGGCCCTTTTAGTCCCACGTGCACCACTTTTTTGCTGAACTTTGCACAACCATAACTAGCCAACCGATAGAGTAAGAAAGCCGTTCAAACCCTCTAAAGATGCGGGAAGTCTTGTAGTTCATATTTTTTTAATTGGAAAAGTTAGGGTTTTGGTTTTCTTGTGGGTGGTATCATAATGGGGGTACATTCACGCATTCTGGTTGAGGTCATCAGGCCCTGGGCTTCAAACCAATGAACCAATTTTTTGACTCAAAGTTTTATTGGAAACTAGGCTATAATTCAAGTCATTAGAGCCTTTGATCGGCCTTTTAGCATTTCTGGATCTAAAATTATGGCTCTAAAACCCAAATTTTAATGAAAAATCAAGTCTAGCAAAAAGTAACCTTGGCCATATTGGCTGAAGGGCATTACTCACCAACCAATTGAGCAGGAGAGCTGTTCAAACACTCAACAGATGCGGAAAGTCTTGTAGTTTTAATTTAAAAAGAAAAATTTTAAAGTTTCAGATATTTGTTTTTTTGTTGGTGACATCATAATGGGAGTAAGTTTATGCATATTTGGATAAGATTATCAGGCCCTGGGTGCCAACGGCAAGGGCCAATTTTTTGACTTGAAATTTTATTGGAAACCAGGTTGTTGTACGAGTCTTTAGAGGGGTTGATTGACATTCTAGCATTTCTGGTTCAAAAGTTATGGCCAAAAAAAGGCAAAAAATTAGGGAAATCCCTTTGGGGATGTTGTATAAAATAAGCAGAGGATATTTTGAGACCAGCATCTCCTAAATGAGAGGTTTCAGATGATGTATTGTACATGCCAATAGCATGTGTGCTCGTCAATTTATCACCATTCAAAATTTATGTCACACATGAGTAATTTTGATGACTACCCATTTTCTTTAAGCCAAAATTGGGATAAGACAAAGAATGACCCTTCTGTGTTGGTTGGCACTTGGCAGTATCTCATAAATATATTCGAACTCAGGGCCACAACCAACTGATATTTTTTGGTGAGGGCAAAACGATGTAACTTGTTGTTATACCTAACAAATACATACGTTTTTAAAAATTTTGGAGGAGCAATTGCCTGATTGCACCCTTTCTGGATGCGGGCCTGCTCGAACTCATTGGCAGCCGTACTTCATAAAAGTAATGCGGCCAGCAATAGCAAAAGGTTGTACACTCCTAGTCTAGCGGTTGGGCCCAGGTCAGGTACCAGCGGTCAAAAATTGTCAAAAACCTACCTTACT
>Ga0210059_1004619_pt1 | contig 22255 bp, 14 predicted proteins | sample Ectturendosymbi2_FD_188042 | JGI IMG/M metagenome (GOLD analysis project Ga0210059, IMG submission 188042) | Ecteinascidia turbinata endosymbiont from Florida, USA - Sample 2 (SPAdes) (version 2) | ecosystem: Host-associated > Tunicates > Ascidians > Unclassified | place: Key West, Florida...
CTAATCAACGCGTGAGGAATGCGCGAAACTCGGCCGGAGGAATTGCTTGGACGTAACACACCGGCCCCAAATGACTGTGCTAAGGAATAGTCATTTTAAACACTTTACAGATAAAGCATTGACGACGGAAAACGCAGCGAATTACTTGCGTAACGACAGACAAATAACAAAGGGAATCGTGTCGCATTTTACCTGCAAGACCGCAGACAAATTAAACCAAGAGGACAATGCAGGCGAACGATAATTTCACGTACGTAAGAAAACGCTGCCATCAAAACGTAAACTTACGCCGACGATGTACTGTGCGTCGACAGGAACGCAGTTATACTCGCATCAGCTAACAATCACTTCACGTGATTGTGAAAAAGATCGAGTTCGTAGTGCGTTGTAAGACTACAAGCAAATGCAGGAACAAGGAAGCAGGTAAGAACACACAAACGAGGAAATAGTTGTAGACCGCAACTACCATTACGTATTTCCCAACAAAACTTCACGTATATGTTGCTGCCTGAGACGACGCCAGGGAACACAAACGGACACCACTGAGACGTGTGTGAGGATGGTTTGGCATAATGCAATGACACAATAGAAAGAAACACATAACTAGTCGCACGAGGCATCTTATCGGTTCGCGACTATTGCTAGTTGAGACAGTCTAACGTAAATCAGCAAGACCAAAGTAAACAATAACAACGTCAACGGCCAAATCGAGAGTCAGTTGCTCAAATCGCTAGCTTCCAATAAGCATAGCTTTCGTACATCACGTAGGTACTCAGTTGAAGCCGTTCGTACTCGTCTCACCGTTCCGTCTCCGTCGGTAAGGTTTCTTCTAATATGGCTTTTGGCCAAGCGCCTCGCTTCCAATTTATCGCAAACGAGCACGAGGTCACCAACCTTGAGGTTGCGCTGAGGTTGCAACCACATTCTTTCATCCATCGCCGCCAGAATAAGTCAGCTAGAAGTTGTAACGTTCTCCAAGAACGGCGGTAGTCGTCCGCTTGGAAAAACACATCGGGAGGCAACGACGAATCCAAGCTGCCGCAAAGCAGCGGCATCGGTGTCAAAGCCGAAAAATCGTCCGGAGAATCGCTCACAGGCGTTAACGGACGAGTGTTCATTATCTCGTACCCTCCTCTCGTAGGCCCTGCTCTAATCAAAACTAGACGACAAATTAAGTATTAACGCTAGAACGGAAAAAGCTGTCAGCTTTAGCCAGTTTGGAACTCAAGAGATAGCCTATTCTTTCTTTTGGTAGCAGCAAACCAGAAAACAGCCAACACGAAAACTCGTTTTAGAAATGTCTTTGTGTGTCCGACACTTTGACGTAAATGTCGAACAATAAACCGGGTTTTGAGCTTCCGCACAATTTGCCACAGATATTGCTTGAATTTGTTTTCAAGATTTTTGTTGAGGTGAAGAAGCTACTCAACTAATTCATTTGACTAGTAATTAGATGGGCTATACATTATTTTACAACCACAGAAAAGTTTTCTAACCTTTCAAGCAATTTAAATTTCAGTGATTTTCTAGCTCTAGGCAGTCCAGCACTCCTTTTCTAAAACTAAAACTATGCCACAGAAAAGTATCTATTGACATAAGCGTACGGCATGGGGATGCGGTCGCCTCCCCAATGCTGGAAGATTGGCCATTATTATTCGGGCAAAAATCTCAACATTTGCATAAATTATACAGCTACATTCACATTTCAGTGAGGTAGTGTCTATTTTGCCATCAACGGCAAAAGCTCTGCTGAGACTATTTTGTTATCCTTTTTTGCCTCTGATGGCAAAGTAGACACTGCCTTTAAGCGAACTGGAGTCATCTGGTAATTCCAACAACCTTCATCAAATTTGGGCCAATTGAAAAACTTCATGCCGGTTTTGGGTAAAATTAGAAACATTTGGGTAAATTAGGAGCGTTTGGGTATGATTCAACAGCTTAAATTAAATCTGGGCAAATGAAAAAAACTTCATTCAAATTTGGGTGAAATTAAAAACATTTACATAAATTGGAAACATTTGGATGAAGTCCATCAATTTACAACAGCTTCATTCAATTGGGGGCAACTTCAAACAGTCTTATTCAAAGTTAGGCTATTTAGCATAGCTCCTTGAGTACATTCAGAAATGTCTGGGTGAACTATAAAAGCTTTCTTCAAAATTGGGTGAAAGCAGAATCATTTGGGTGAATTTTAACAACTTCAATCAAATTTGAGCAAATTAGAACAACTTCATTCAAATTTGGGTGAAATTAGAAATATTTCCATAAGCTGAAAATTTTAGGGTGAATTCCAACAGACTAAGTCATCTTTGAGCAAATGGCAATAGCTTCATTCAATTTGGGGCAAGTGGAACTGCTTCATTCAAGTTTGGGTAACTTCAAACAGGTTCATTCAATTTCGGACAACTTCAAATAGTTTAATTCCAATCTAGGTAATATGCAAGTGCTTCATTGTAATTTGGATACAATTAGAAACATTTGTGTAATTTTCAACAGTTTCCATCAAGTTTGGGTAATTGAGACAGCTTAATTCAAGCTTGGGCACAGTTGGAACCATCTGGGTAAATTAAAAGAGATTCATTCAAATTTGCCTGCATTATGAACACTTCGGTAAATTCGAACAGCCCAAATAGAATTTAGGTCAATTGAAACAACTTCATTCAAATTTGGGTAGGATTAGAAATATTAAAAATTAGGAATATGTAGTGGTAACCCACCATTCCAACTAAACCCTAATTTTTGTAAAGATCAATGTTTGATGCTGTACGCTGTGTTTTTTGAGCTATAACAACTAAAATAATTAGGCGTGCAGGCACCTTGTTCGTTTGCAATGATACATTGAGATTTGCTGTTTATAGCTTATTTGGGAAAAGCAGGATCAAATTTGGGCAAAAAATTTTTGCATCTCCATAAATATGCACTCCCGTACACCTATGTCTACTGACATAGGAGACTGAATTCCGCTTTTCTGTAGGCAGAAATTTCTAGATTCCAGAACTTAGTACAGCGCTTTTCAAACTTTATTTCGTTACGGCACTCTATAATAAATACTGGATTTGGCCGCGGCACACCTACTGTATAAAAACCTACTCTTCACAAACTTTTTAACGGAAGTGATGATGCATACAGAAGGTTTTGTCAAAACATAAAACTTCTGCGGCACACTTCAGCCTCTTCAGTGCCACACCAGTGTGCCGCGGCACACAGTTTGGGTAACACTGACTTAGCAGGTTGAACAATCCGTTTTCAGTAAGGTAAAATGTGGAATTCAACCGATTTTGGCAGAGATCACATAATAATATTGCAATATTTGTGAAACAAGTATCTGCTGCATGGATTCCAAAGATGATATGAACACTGCATCTTCATAAAAATGGTACAATGAAGACAAAATATTAAATGTATTTCCAGCTGCAAGATTTTAGTCGAAGCATTTTACAGATGTAGTGGGGCATGCATCTTCAGTATGGTGTCCTCATTGGGTTGGGGAATGGAGTACACAATGTCAGCAGATAGCGAGTGCAACCTCACTGCTATCGTACCGCTTGATGTGGTCACTTGTTGAGATACCTACAGCACTATCTTTATTGGGCATTTTTCATGCTGCTTGATGTGTGAAAGTAGATCAGAGGCTGCAACACAGCAGTTTTTTTTCAAGAGCTGCTGGCTTGAGTTTGCGCATGCTGCATGCAGTTGTACTGTGGTCAGTGAAAGCTGCAGCCTTTTCTCATTATCTCTCAACAATAGAAATAATAGCATTTTTTCGTAACAATAGCGCCTTTGATATTCTCTGGTGTGCTTTAACTGTTGTTCAAACCTAGGTTGTCACATAGCGAATGAACCAAAAAGGGCAGTTTAGCTATTCCAGTTCTTTGACAATGCAAACCTTGTTGCTCTTTTTTGTCTCCTAGTTCGCTGCTTGGCAGCAGCGTTGGAAAGCGGTGAACACTTTATTAAAATGCAGCAGAGAAATCGATGCGAAGTTTTGTTCAAATGTCTGAAAGTTCCACGAAACAAAACGTAAGTTGAGCTGTGTGTCTTAATTTTAAAAGCCAAGATTTGATATAAAAAAATTTTGAGCACGTATAAGCGGTTGCTCTGCAGGAGGAGATGACAAAAGCTCAAAATTAGTCCTACATGCAACGTAATTACTCATACGTAGCAACCTATAACAGAATTCATATTGTACTATTTCGAATGGGCAAGTGCTGTTAGAGAGTTGAAATAATTTGCCACTTCGAAAGCACGTTTCTGCTGCATCTTAGTAAAAGTGGCTTGGGCATATTGAAATGAGAGGACTCATAAAACCTATGTTACTGCTGAAAATATCGTTAAAATCCATAAGAGTTTGCCAAGTTCTGACTCTCTCTTTATAGCCAAGTCTTCCATATATTTTTATGGATCAGCTGCGCTACGGGGCCTTTTACGCATTTTTTCTATATCGAACATTGCTTAATTGTGAATGTGGAGGTCTTAAGATTTTATATCCTTCATGTTGTAAAGCGCAGTTAGAAAATATCACCTTTGAATAGAAACCTGCCCGTTTTCATTAAACGTAGTAGCGCCCCAAATGAAGTATTCTGGATACTCGCCTTTAACAAAATTTTAAAGCAACAAATTAGAATGTAATTGCTCAAAACGGTGAAAAAATAGTAAAAGCGATGGAATTAAACACAAAGAGTTTACCCTTGTTTCGTATTGGAATATACCTAACGGGATTAGAATTAACATACCTTCACAACGGTACATAGTTCCAGGCTTAGAACGTCACTTATCAAGATGTGTTTCCCGGTATGGATTAAAAACAGCACAAGTTTGCCCAAACGTGTTTTTAGCAAACAATCCCCGATAAATTGCTGGTTAAAGTAAAAATTTGGCAGAGCATGTTTATTAGTGTCACTGACATCGTACAATGCATGACAATTACCCTAACAATTACGTGGAAAATCGTTCCGCAGCCTGATGCTTTTGCCTCCGCGTCAGTCTTGGATGCTTGGGGTTCGATTCTAGGTTAGTCAGACCACATATAGACAAGTTCGTGCGGCGACTGGTGCTGCGTGAGACTGCTATAGGGAACTTCCCCAAGTTCGTTCTGATGACGGGCACTGCCCCTTTTCAGGCCATGGCAAGCTGCCTGTTGCTCATGGGCCACCTTTAAGATGTCTTTGAAAAATGGTTGCGCTCGTGTTGGACCACTGCCGACAGTATGCGCGCTTACGTCACCTGTGTACTCCATGCTTTTTTATGTGCAGTGTGCTTGTGTGTTGCGCGCTTGTTGAGCATCACCATCGGCGACAGTGACTTAACCGCCGGCGGGATACGCCGTCAATCATATGTTGGTAGAAAGCACATAGGCACTTCAAATAAATAAATTAACGATTTTTTGTAAATAACCAAACCCTTTTCTTTTCCATCCATTTTTGCTGTGATCCACATTGTCTCGTACCGCTTTGAAACCATTTGTCCTCAGACAACATTTAGGACCCTCTCTCAAATTTAAATCTTTGTCATTAGATAAATTACTCAAAAACGCGTATTACCTTAATTTCGTAGGACCTTATTCCTGTGGTTGCAGCCTATTGCCAATAACTGAAAGTAATTTTAACGCCAAACAGTAAATAAGCAATATTTCACAAAAATTCCCACATAATGCTAAGGGATTTAGCAATCGAAGTTGTTGAAACAGAAAGTAAAAACATATTTCATTTCCATATTTTCGTGTTTACAAAAAAATGCCACCGGTTTTCCTGAGGTAAGCAATTGTTGTTTTACGCTACCACAGTGAAACCTCGGACTCTCAGGTAAATAGTTGAAAATGAAATTGCTACTTCACATAATATTCATTAGAGCTCTTTGGGCGTGAGCATCAGCCTCAACCACACGATTCAAACCTAGATCTGCCCTGAGATCTGCTTAACACCTCTTATTCTAGTTACTCATCTTTTCCAGAAAACGACAACGGCGTCATGAGTTTGGGTGTGGCAACTGGGAAAAAATTGACAGTATTCTTAGTGTCCCCTGGCAGAGGATTATGAAATGAAGAAAAACACTGCTACAAAAAATTAGGCAAGATTTTCTGACAAGATTTTCAAAGTGTCAATTTTTCAGAGTTTTTCGAAGTCTGGGTCGAAGACCTTTTTTTGGTAGTTTCTACAATTTTGCTTTCTTATCGCTCTCCCGACCTGGCAGTCAATTTCCTTTATTTTGCATTTTGGCACTTCCCGGGGACAATTTGGTGTCCCCAAACTCTGCGCCCCGAGGCACGTGACGCCGCTGAAGGGGACCAAACACATAGGCTGTTTTCCCGGCCAGATGGAAGTTTGCTTCCAACTGGAAAATCCCTATTTGTTGCATTGAAAAAACTCACGATGTGAAAAAACGTCAATCAAATCAAGCGACTCCCGCATAAAGCGCTTCCTGGAATGTGCAAGAGCGTGTTCCCTACTCAAGTTTACCTTTACTTTGTAAAAACCTTAATGTGCTTGATCTAATTTAAGCAATTGCAAGACAGTGACTACTTTAGGCAATGAAGGTAGTACTGTAAACGTTTTTGAAAGTTAAGGTATGCGCTTAACAAAGACAGATGTCAAGGATACAGTACACAAAACAATACAGCAACACAGTAAAAATGAATATTTGTGCCTTCAACATTTCTTGCAGTTAATGTCCCAGTTTTTAGTGTTACTACTTGTCATTAACGTGTTTAACATTTTGATTGCTTTTTTCTTCTGTTATTATAATTTCACCAAAAGCGCGAGTGAAAATAAAAGTAACTCTGAAAGTTTGAAATCTTTCGTTGCATTTTCCTTGTGTAGTTTGCATATACAGTATTTGTTGCAACGGCTTTTTTATGCAAGTGGGCAATTTGACATTGTATTGTGGCCTTCGAGAGAAATACTTTATTTCTAGCCGCGAAAGGCTGCGAGTATCAATATTTTCAATTCGCTTTAAAGTTAAGTTGTATGCAGTGCTAAAATCAAATTAATTTTAACGGGTTTGAGTTCTTTTTCTTGCTTAGTGTTGACAAACTTCACCTACATGTACCGACACCTTTTCTATCCAAACACTCCCCTTTATTTTCTTGAAGGCGCTGCTTGTACAAAAACAAATGTGGTCATCGCAATGCCTACCGTTTTAATTTCAAAAAAATGTCAGTTAACTTTGTGTGCAGTCAAGCAATATCCTTCGCCCTTTCTAGACTTCTGGATTTCCGAGCAGCAGCGTTTCATACCGGGTTTGTTGAGAGCCAAATTATTGGCCTTAGCTAATTTAGCTGAAATGGCAAAAACGTTATGCAAAACTCACATGAAACTCGACAAAATAACATCTAAGTGGGGTCATTTCCCATTTTTTTCTCTCTTGAATGTGCTAATATTTCTGAAATGTAATTCTGCCTGTCTTATTGTGTGTATTTTTTGACGTTGTAAGTGATACGAAACATCTCTGCCGTAAAGCTTCTACAAGGCGAAGGACAAATACTTTTATCTTACCCACAGGAATTTTAATAGTTAAATAGCGTTAACACAAAATTATAACAGCTCGTTGTTTGCGGAATGCGAAATTTATAATCTGTAGATCTGTTCAACTTTTGACCAGCAACTTTTTAGTTCACCAGAGCTTCTCTAAACAGCAATTTATTTTGCTTCTGTATTTCTGTGTTTTTGTTGACATTATAAACTGTTTTGGAGTACAATCAAAAACTCAAATTTATGAAAGTATGCTACTTCTTTAACAGGAGGCCAAAGCAATTTGATTTAATGGGTTACCAAACACACAAAAGACTATGACTATACTTCTGTATTTCGAATTCAATTTGAAAAAAATATTTGCGATATACTTTGATAATATATAAGCAAGATTTAACAGATACATATCGCAATAAAAAAGACATTACGCAACATAAAAGTTTGGTCAACGTAAATACAGTGCGTAAAAACTACGTGCTTCTAGTTACTACTCTGTTAAAATAAGAAAAAACTCAAGGTAAAAAGAAATTCTACAGAAACTTGACAGCATTACTTTCTGTCTGAAATTCCATGTTGTGCCAAAGTTTGCAACCGGTAAAATAATTGATTTCAACCACCGAGTTTGAGTTGAATGACTGTTAAATACATATTTAAATATTTGTTGGAAGGATGCTTACCGGTGATCTCCGACGGATTTTAGCTACTATTAACCCTGCCTTGAATAGTAGTCGTGGAAGTTTTCAATTGCAATTTGAGTTAGCAGCCCGAAAAAGCCATCTTCAACGTTACAGCGGCACAGAGGCTCAAAATGGAAGTTTTTGGAATTCCATTACAAAGAATCCAAACATTGTTAGAGACTCCACCAAAGAGTCAGTTGAATTATGAAGCTGGATACAAAGCGAGAACTGTTTGTACTACCACCTTCGTCTTTCATCCATTCAAGCGCATTGCACATGACTGTAAGAGCAAGCTGTTATTGTTTTCTTTCATACTATCTTGCGACGTGCTTAAAACGTAAACCGCCTTGTGCCTGCCCATCACGCTGTAGAGTGGTCTTTCAACGTCAACGTCAATAAGTTTTTATCCGGTGCTTTCACTATGAAGTGCACCGGTTGATAAAACAAGCTGGCTTAAGGCAGGAAAGTCACATGACGCGTGCGCACGCAGTGTTTGAGAAACGCAACTGCGTTGCTTGACATCAACGCTGCGCCAGTCGCGTGCTTGGATAGCTGTAGGGTAGTGCTGACAACAGGAGTTGACTTAGCCCAAGCCTTATTTTATGATTACTATACCAGGTACCTGGCAGAGGGTGAGATGTTCGTTGTGGATCTGACGAAAAGTTGTGGAATGATTTGTTGATTAATCGGGCAAAATGGAGTATGAAAAGCAGCTAGAAAAGAAACTTTTGTAAAATAAAAATCGTCAAGGATGAAACTTGAAAGCAAATGAGCTTGCAAAAGGACCTCAGAGAACAAACGCCATCCATCTGTGGGCTCACCATAACATTTTTTGTGAAATATTTTCAGGCTTAAGGCTGTAGTAGAAATTTCTTTGCAGTTCTGTGTGGTTTTATATAATCAGTTGCAATACTCAAGCCAGATTGTTGTTTGAACTAAAAGATCTGAAGCTGATTTCGTGGTATTTCGAAAATCCTGTTATGCATGAAATAGCTACGTCCAGAAATAACGTAAAATATTGCTCTTCAGTGTCTGCGTAAAACTTAATTGTACGAAACTTACTTGAAATTGTAGAGATTTCAGCTGTGCGTTAATAATGTTAATAAAAATAATCTAAGACCCAAGACATGACCTAGCATTGTTTGTACATTTTTGCAATAGGAAAAGGTACAGTCCTCTTTTTTCAAGTGGTCACTTCGAGAAGAATATGAGAAGCTTCTGTGCAAATGAAAGCCCCTTCTTGGTAGTCTCGACTTAATTTGGTTAGACTAATTCATGGTAGTGACGTATTCTTGAAGTAACGTGTTGCCGGTTCCAGATATCTCAATGTTTTGAATATTGCCTCATATTGCAACAGGATAAAATAAGTCTGTGTGAGAAGTCGCTTAGGCTGTGCCCTACATTTTGCAATGGATATCACTACGAACGGATTGATGGACATTTACAAGACTGTGATCGAAGATCGCGCTGGTAAGGTACTTCTTACTTCGGCGAAGCATAGCGCATGCCCGTAATGTTTGTACGGCTCTCTTGAGGACAGCATGGTAACACGGTGCTGTGCAAATACGGCGGATACGATGCGCGGAAAGGCATGGGGAAGACTTCTCTATTAATCACGATCATTGTTGCCATGCACTCTGTCACTTCCAGCTCGACTCGACCTGTTGGCTGCACTGAGTTTGTAATTTAAAAACATGCAGATTTTGTGAATCGCGAAATAGGAATTTCGTTTGTGGACGTGTGACTGTTCTAAATACCATGTGTTTCTAGTTTCAAATATTTTTATAGGCCCAACACTGCGCTGTTGTTTCGTAACATTGAAAAGTTGCGGTACACATGAACGGTAGGAAGAATGTATTATTGAAATCGTGGAAGCACCGCTTGAATACACGTCAGTCATGACGCAGTTAGTTCAATAACCTGGTTGAAAAGTTGCTCCTAGAAAAACTACTGTCATAGCAAGAGTGGTTGAACTTAGCTGCTGTCGTATACGATATGTGCGTTTACTTAAGTCAAATGCGCGGCAGTAAAATCTACAGAGCATTAGGCATTTACACAAATTGTTTCTATGATTGGCGTTTTCAATCTCTGCAGACATGCATTTCAGATTTTCCATAAGGTTTGTCGTTAAAAATATATATACTATTTTCTTTGACAGCATCGTCTAACGCCACGTCGCACGCCTGAGTCATTGACTAAACCAGGGTCGGCAACCTACGGCCCGCCAAGCAAAATCATCCGACCCGCAGCCCCTTTACAGATTGTGGTAACTGTATAGCCCGCCTAGTGGTATGATATTTTTTAATCTGCCCTCCTTGCACTTCTTGTATTGCATACTTACGAAAAACCGCACTGTGCTATAAATGTATTTTGGGCTTTCGTTGTGAACTGTGAAAATCAGGAGTTAATCTGATTAAAATTCCATAAATTTCCAAGTTCTACCAGCATCATAAACAGCCAAGGGAACGGATTTGTTGGTGCAAAATTAGTAGGTCCATACGGCCCGCCATACCTTGCAGAATCTGTTTTTGGCTCGCGACTGTAGGGAAAGGTTGCCGACCCTGGGCTACACAAAGCTCTAAATTGCATTATCAGAAATTTGCGAAAAGCGAGTTACAGCGTTTGAATCCAAGTAAATTAACGACGAACAAAGATCAAGGCAGTAATAAATAAAAAGCAACAAAGCGAACGTGGTTTATTTTAACTGTAAATAATTAAAACGTTTTCAGCAAAAAATGTCGAATCTTCGCTATTACTTAAGACAAATTGAAGAAAGTAATACACCATTGCATGCTGAGAAGATAGATATATCTTTTCCGACATTTTCAATCTAGTGCGCTCCCATTTTGTAGCTTAAAATTTCCTCACCCCCATATGGTGTCAGAGTAGCGCCTGCACAGAATTACATTTCTTAGTTTCAGAAGCAAATCAACTGGATCATATTTATACAGCATACATTTTGTAGATGTTTTTAATGAGGAAAACTCACAATACAGTCACGCTGTGGCTTACAAATTTTTAGTACCAGCAAGAAAGCGCAAGATCCACTTTCAGTTGATGTTTCAAAAAATAAGGAACCATGAGTCGGCGATGACTAAAAAATTAAGTTTTCTGTGTGGATTGTGCAGTAGACTACTTTGATAATAGTTACCGTTTCACCTGACTACATTATACAGAAATGCAGAAGTTTGTATATGCCTTGTAAAAACTTTCAAAGTGTTTGTTTTCGATGCCTAAGATTAGTGGTTCTTAATCAGGTTGGGAAATCGGTTCCTACTCTTGGGAGGGTGAGGATGCTGAATAATTAGGGTTTGTTTTAAAACTTTCGTCATTAGTACACTGTATTGTAGTCAATGTGGTATTTGGCGATCTGAACTAATAGCTTACATTGTAGAAATTTCACCAACTGATACCATCTCAACAGCGTAAATGTATGCTTAGGGAAAAAATCAGCAGACGTTGCTGGCAAAATTACGTTGGAAACACTGCTGCCACAGCAATAAGCAACTTAGTGCAAAGTGTAAACATAGCCGTAGCTTAGAAGGGGGCGCAATAACTGGTTGGAAATTTTAAAGCGGCGCAAACCATGTAAAAGGTCAAGAACCACTGCCTTACATTATAGCAATACGCGTGTCTCAGTTGTAACAACAAGAACCGATATTTTATTGTGCCTTGTTAACATGCAGTGGCTACCATCACCATCACATGATGGAATGGGCCAAGTTCAATTTTCGCGCCTGCTCGTTGTAGAGGCAGGGAAACACTCGTACCTGTTTTGAGTTAGTACGAGAGTCGTCATACCGGAGCCACATTGCCCTGCAGGAACCGATAAGAAAATTTCTAACATTTGATGTTAAGCAAAACCTTAATTCCACTGGTAAACACAATCTCATTCACGTTTATACCCTGACTGACTTAAGAGAAATGGAGCATGCTTTTTCACGTGGATAAAGATGAAAGCAAGTGGAAGTATTTTTTTCTCGGCCAATATTGCAAGTTGAAAGAGTGACGGACTGTTTGTGAGACTTTATGACGGCACTTTTTCGAGCCAACTGTTTGTGCATATGGCCTACATGGTGAGGTTAAACGGTGTGGCCTGTCTATTAGCTCTTAACTCCACTTTGTACGCACATCAATGATATTCATAAGGTACGTCGATAAAATGTATTCAAGCATAATTCCAGCCTATCATTGATACAAGCGGTTCTTAAATATTTTGCTGACACAGTGAATCGCCGTGTTGTTAACAACGGTTTGGTTGTTGCAAAAAAAGATCATGAAAATTGCAGTCGGTGATATGTTAGGGGTTTCAAAGACTAGTCAGTTTGTAATGACAGCTTGAAAAGTGCTCCCAAGTTGCATATGATAGTTTGACGTAGTCAAAAAATGCTGTTGACGTGTATCAGATTAATGTTTTTAAGTTTAGTTTAAGGTAAAAAGAAGCAAGAAATGTTGAATGAAAACGATGTTGAAAAAGTCTTCATAGGAAAGTTTATAGCGGCAACTCATATTTCACAAATGGGGTCCTGGTAGTGGCTGTTACTGAGAGTGTTTTCCAGCTGAAATATCTGATTTTTGTTTTTGCTGATTCCCGCTCTCTAAACAGTGGATTAATTTCATCTTGCTTTGTGTTTTTGCCGATATCAAGCGTTACACGAAGAACGATGGCGGATGGAGTTTTTTGCAGAATATCACAAACTTTCAGAGGAAGTTTTTAGAAGAGAAGTTAGCCGTGCCTTTGTAAGGAATCGGTATTTTTTAAAGTTCCACTCACTAAATGTTTTTTTCGCAAAAAATGCCAAAATTCATTGCATAAAGAAACATTCGAAAAAGTCGGTGATGTGGTACGCGACTTACAACTTAAATCTAAAAATAAGCCTAGCTAAATGTAGAAAGAATTGCAAGATATTTTGAAATACACCATCCAAAAGGTACTGGCAAAATTGTCTTCTACCACTTTCTCTCTGCTTTCGCGCCACCACGTGTGCTTTCGCGCAAGTAGATAGTGAAAACATTTTCGCTTTTCATTCCGTCCTTGACGACGATGAAAACATTTGTCCTTTGAAACTAATTAAATCATGCGTTGTTGTTTCTTGTACTACTTTGCAAGACTTCCATGTTTCACTCCATCTTCTACTGGAAATAAAATTACTGCAGTGTTGCAGACAAATTACTGTACTTGCAAGCATTTATTAAAAGTAATGATGTGGCAAAACCCGCTGTCAAGTTGCACAAAGAATCGTTTGTCGATGAAAATTTTCCCACATTAATGTTGTTGCCTTGTTTAGTAGTAGCGCTCATGGGAAAGTTTCAATTTGCCCACTCTCATATATCATCGTTTGGTTATGGGTCCTGCCATTAATAAGGCCAAAGAAGCATCCAAACTGCTGTTATCTGTTGTTTGTTTTTTAAAACATTTTTATGCGCTTGCAGCTAACGTGTTGTTGAAGGTTTTTCAAAGTTTGGTTAGAGAAGAGTTTGTGCTTTTTGTAAATACCATTACGCGTGAAGAAATGCATTCTTCTGCCTCAAAATTTAAAAGTAATAATATTTGACAAATGTTAACGCACTCTTGCTCTTTTATTGCAGATCTGAGGGTTATAGAATGGCCCCTGGTTAGGAGCCCTTGGCATCCAATCACAGCCGCAGCGTTATACCTCTACTTCTGCTGGAATGCCAAAACGCTCACGGCCAAGATGCCAGTCTACCACCTACGGCCTTTTCTCGTTCTTTATAACGCATTCATGGTCTTACTATCTTGCTACATGACTTATGAAGTAAGGGTCGATATATAAAACCTCTGATGATTTGACAGCGATTAGATCATTTGTAAATCCGATGAAAATTTGTAGAAGATATATAGAAACGTTTTTTGTGAAAAATGGTAAAAATGTCGCGAAATGTTCATGAAATCTTGCGAGCAAGGAATTATTGGGTGAACTGTTCCTTGCAAAGTTCATTTATTTGTTTGAAAAACCACTCGCATCAAATACACTGAGAGCAAATTATATAGCGAGATTTGTCATCTATCTTCTTGTTTGTTCAGCTTAATTTCTACACGCGTCGGGCAAAACTTGAAAGTACTGTATATGCCAATACCACAATGCCGAAACCTGCTGCCTTGGGAAAAACGCTTGATTTTAAAGCGTGGAGTTTTGGATGATTTTACGCAAATAACTGCACCTTTAAATCAACAAACAGGCTTTAATTAAATTTTTCAGTTTTTCGTCACGGCTTATTTGTCCGGATACAATTTGCTGTGCCAACCCGTGGACTACAGTACGAAACCTCTGGCCATGAGGGTGAGTTCGAACTAGGAATGACTATGCCACATGTTACGTGCCATAAACTGAAAGGGGTGAGTTCGAACTAGGAATGACTAGTTCATGAGGGTGAGTTCGAACTAGGAATGACTATGCCACATGTTACGCGCCCTTTGCCAACAACGGCAGTGCATAGGAGAAAATTTTGAAATAATCCAACAACCTGATAAAGCAAATGTCACGCCCAACCACCTGGTTACGCTTGGCATGCAGACCCGTGAGCTGGAAATGGAACGTTTCTGCGCCCTCGTTAAGAGTTTGGCTGAACCGATAAGGCCTGACCAAAATCGTATCTTTTATTTCTTTCAAGCATGGCCTAATAGCACGGTAAGGAAAGCTTTGGCGGTTGCAGTAGTTTCACTACCGTTTAAATGCTCAATTCTGCTGTGCATTGTGGAGGGTTAAATTTCAGTGACGGCGACGATGCCTAAGTGATTTTCTCCTATTTCGCAATGTCAAACAAAGTGTCACGGTTCGAATGTTGCGCGTGACGTTTGCTCAATTCTGGTGGTGCTTAACTTTGTACGGGATGGAAAAACACTGATAGCTTATATTGAATTATGATAATTCGTAGGTTTTATGTCGTTTGAAACGATTTCAAAGCAATTGAAAAGTTATGGAAACAACGTGAAATTAATTCAGCAAGGTTGAAATCAAAACGATCTCGGCAATTGTTTCTTTATAAATACTTCTACCGCTAAACTGGTGTTGCGGCTACAATCAATCAAAAGCTATAGAATGCAGCCAAAACAACAAATCCTACTTTTTTGACTCCTGAGGAAAAATAGAGAAATGCTTGGTAAAAGCAAAAAGATTATTAACTTACTTTGAGTGGACACGTTTTTATTTGTCGTTGTGTTTCTAAATGAAAAATACTTTTCCAGAAAAAGTCTGTAACCCTTGGGGTAAACACTGATTAACCAAAAATCATTGCTGATTGAAATGGTATCAATGGAAAGGAATCCTACAGCAATGAATAAGATGCTATAAGTTTTACTGAATAGATATTTCGCCTACTGAGCAGGCATTCCAACAGCAGACTCCTTCAGCTCTTTGAAACACATTATAAACACGTGGTATACGATAACAAAACACTTCAAATCTGAGGTATCTATTACAACTTATTTCAATGTGATGCCAACTGAAGGCCTGAAAAAAGTACCGTTAGAATGGTGGTGAGCACTCGTCAGATACAAGCAAATGATTAGTGTCATAAAGTTCGAATATGCTGAACAGATGGCAAGAATTTGCTGGGTTTACTACTTCTCCAAGTACATCGAGCTGACAGAGACGGTGGCTTTCGCCGTCAGAAAGAAGTACAACCAAATATCATTTCTCCATGTCTACCACCACACAACTATGCTGTTTGTTTGGTGGAGTGCTGTGAAATACGCGGCCGGAGGACAAGGTTCGTTGTAGCACAAACTTAACAATATAGTGTTGTTAATTGAGGCTGCTGATAACAAAATGCCAATTAATTCTGCTACGTGCTAAGCATTCGAGTGAGACTGGTTCGCATGTTTGCAATTTCTAATCTTGTTTTGCTCTGTGGTCTGTCTACAACGTTTTGAAAATTCATAAACCTAACATTTCAACAAAGTTTCATGAAAATCATGTTTTTGTTATTTCGTAAAATTTTAAATTCTTACTTATTTTTGTTTTCCATGTAATTTTGAGAAAAAATCTGAATAATTACAAAAAATTTTGAAATCTCTCCCTGCAGCAATTGTAAAATCATTTTCCGGCAATAAAGTAATACATCGTTATGCAGTCTCATCAGCAGTGGCCACAGTGATTCAACGCTTGCCATGTACGTGTATGAGGCAACCCGCCACGTGCTTAGGCGGTGCCAATCTCAGGGTGGTTCGCTTATTGAACGCTCGTGCCGTCGTTGCATGCAGCGAAGCATCATCATCACGTGAACGACGTCAGCAAAATATCGTCCGCAAACCCTCTGATGTACAGTTGCATTTAGCACGCGTCGCGGCTTCGCTAAACGCAGCAATAACGTCCACCTTGTATGGACCGAGTTGGATGATATTATCTCCAACCCGTCATTTGCAAAATGCAGTAGCCATGGAAATGCGCAACGTGAGATGACACGAAATGTTCAACAGAAAATGCAGCAATGTAAATATGTGGGAAGCTTTAAACACCGCTTTTTGAAACAATTCTACAGGAGCGTACCTTTGCGAATTCACTGTCAAATCTTGCAACGCAAGTACGAAATATTTACCGCTTGCGTCTGGTGAAAGTTTACGTTTGTTTTAAATTCTCTTCAGCTTTTTTATTCGGCGGTATCAACTCCTTCGTTCATGCTGTGATGTACACCTACTACGGTTTGAGCGCTTGCGGTCCACATATGTATAAATACCTATGGTGGAAGAAATACATCACCGTTCTTCAGCTTGTAAGTGACTTTGTTTACTCATGGGCACACTTTATTTCGTCGTTTGTATAGTGCGCGACTTGAGACATCGCCATGTTGGTAACGATGTATGCGCCGTTTATGGCACTGATTGGCATTCTACTTGACATATGATTTTACAAACAAAAAGTGGCCTGCTGTGGAGTATGTCTGGCCACAGTACTTCGTTACGCAGATTCATTTCTTTTCTCAGACCTAGTTATGGAAATGTAAGAAGTGCGCTTGATCTGAGTGTTAGCACTGCAAGCGCATGGGGTGTTATACTTGCAATCAGGTTTTGTGTTTTGTTCTTATCTTTGCTATGTATTTTCATTTTCCTTTTTCTTCTGTTGCAGAGTCAATTCGTTATCCTATTTTTCTACTGCATCCGAAGCATCGTAACAGGCTGCGAGTTTGCGAGCTGGCTTTGCAAGGCCATGATTTTGTACTCAATAACTCTGCTTGTCCTTTTTTGCAACTTCTTTCTACAAGCGTACGTCTTTCGCAATAGGAAAACTGAACTATCGCAAAAACCAAGAAAGAACAATAAAAAGGAATAGATTTGTGAAGGTAAAACCTCGCATCTCTCTCGCGATTCCCATCAGGGTAAGGGAACGGTAATACTTTTTACCAATCATAAATATTTCGTTTAAGGTTTTCTTCAGTCAGACATTGCTGTGTTCGAGAAAAATTTTGGTAAAAAATCTTATACTCTGTAACCACTATTCCCGAATTTTTTGTTTCTTGTCTTTAAACCTTTGCTAAAAACCTTACATCTTCAGAGATAATTGCTAACTGTTGCATAGACAAGACTAAAAAATGACATTTTCTTGCAGAGTTGCTCTTTACTGTTCTTAGCTCTTTTGAAACAAAGCAAGCATAGCGAAATCTACTCTACTAAGTTAAGAAAAAAGCAAACCAGGGCAACAATCGCGTAGTTGTGTTGCTAATATAGATAAGTCAGCAAAAATGCGTGTATCATTACCGCATTAGTGTCTTCAGAAAGTGTGTTCGAATCAGTTACCTAATTTTGTGCATGAAATAATTAAAATGTGCTAGTTTCGTCGCTAGAATGTTTTTTAAATTTTCTTTGTTTGTTATAATTTATCGCATGGTTTCACGTTATTCTTCAGTGATACTTACTACTTTTGTGTCCCTGCTTAAAATTCAATTCAATTTTGCTTAAGTCACTTCAAAAACGGTGGTTCTTTAGTAGTTTTTAAAGACATGCCGTCACACACAGTATTTTTTTAATCAAACTGCCTCATTCTGCCCGGGTCGAAGTAAGACGTCCACGATGGATGTAATTGAGCACTAGATTTATCAAAATCACGCCACCGTTTAAACTTTAAAGTGACTGTTGGCAATTTCAGCAATACCATGATTAAAAGATCCACGCTGGATTGGAAATACGTGTTAAACTCAATATACAGTTTGTCATCACGTGCTCGTCTGTCTGGTATGAAGTCTATTAGCTCGTGGTTGCGAAAGCGACAGCAACCGGTAGATCTAAGCAGTGCAAGGTGCGTCACTGGCGGACGTTTTTAAATCAGAAGTGCGTAAATTTCAACAGCTTTACTTCGTGTCTTTCAGTTCTATGTGCTTTGCACAGCTGTTTGTCGCCCAGTGCATGCATCCTTTCGGGATCTTCGAATCTCCTCGTGCAGTTTGCTGAGAATGAAATGTGTGAACAAAAATTGTTGGCGTTATTCCTCGGTCGAAAAAAGCCTGTCACACACATGAGCATGGTGACAGGTAACCGTGCGGTTTCCTTTTTGGTACGAAAGAAGTTTTCATACTCACGCATCTGGAAGCATCTTGTGTCTAATTTGTGGCCTGTATGTGCCAGTATGGATGACTTTTGCGTTATTATATACAATATTGCTTCGATTACGCACCATCGTAACAAAGGACACTCGGAATAATTGCTCTTGTGTTGCAAAACCTTTCGTGGTTTTCTCGGTTCTGAGGTGAACAACGCGTGCAGATCAGGAAGCTGAGAAGCTGGCCGATTCCTGTCTACCAATAGCGCGACAGTAATCTTGTAAACATAACGCCAAAGTTTCTGGTGAAAATCTGCTGATTGGTAGAAAATAAGTCGTTTGGTAGAAAACAAGTCGCAATAATTACTTTTTTCAAAGAAGGGAAGTTAAACCGTAAATTGCATGATCACGTGCTGATTGTCTCAGCTGTGTTTTCGTTTCCTTAGGTTAAGTTCAGCGCAAACATTCACGTTAGTTTTGGACTGAGAAAGGTTTTAAAGATAGGACAGAACAGGAGTCGAAACGCGAAAAAGTGCTAAAACGAGCATATGCTCTAGTGCGCGTTTGGATACTCTTCAACTTTGGAGTGAATGGTGTGCGGGTGACCTTCGGGTGAATGGTGTGTAGCTATAATAGTGTTAGCCGACAACCAGACACTTGCTCTGACAAGGTTTGTGCATAAAGAGCGCTTCCTTCGAACCTGTGGTGTAACACTTATTGATAAGGTTGATGGTGAATCAGTGTGTTGAAAGCTAATTTTCGTGATTTGCTTCAAAATGTTTTGGTGAAGATAATTTGCCTTCTAAAGTTTGCAGTTGTTCGAAACTGGGTATATCTTGCACTAAGATCCAAGAAAATCAGCATCCAGTCATTTAAACTTTTTCCCTTAGCCTGCGTATCCGACGTTCCACTCGATTGCGTAAAAGCAACCACTCTTTATTCATGACAGGTCGTAATTTTTCGCGGCCCGCGGGTGACATGGTAAGCGTCGAACATTTTCCCTGAAACATCAACTTGATGAAAGTGATGTTGTAATAAATTTTGTTTGATTTGCATAAAATTACCTATTGGTCTCACATCGACTGGTTGTTTATTTATTTTCATGTCTGCTCGTTTGGTTGTTAGTTTCATTGTGCGATAGATATACGCAAGGCAAACCTCCCATGCAGGCTACTTTGCCAGACTAAGCTAAGCTAAATGGTCAGGTCGGCAAAATATGAACCGGGTTTTGTTTGCAACTTTGCACTGATGTTTTCTTTGCTAGCGTTGCTTATCAAAGCTGAACAGCAGAAGTTTGGCAAATAAACTTAACTACCATTTATGACAAAGCACGGTATACTGTATCTACTTTTTATCACAAAAAGTATGCTGAAGCTTTTACCTCAACTCAGCCCGATCCTGCCATTCGATATAAGGACTTTTTAACGGAGACTTTGACCGAAAACATTTGCATATATTTGGAAAAAGTAGGTTTTCACGCGTCTGTTTGTTGCCACACTCTTGTGTGTGATCATATGTCAAAGTCCAGTTTGCTGCTTTTGCAGTACGTTGCTTGCGACGTGAAGACGCTCATCAACTGGCGGTTTTGCGAAAGTGAAACTTCAAATATTTTGCATAAATTTTGTGGAGATCCCTTTACAGTAAACGTTCTCCTTGTATGTAATGCATAATTTTCTTCACAGATTTTTTCAAGGTGATCTACGCGTCAGTTATTTTTACCACGCATTTTGTTAAAAACTTTATATTTGAGCGTCTTCCGACTTGCTTACATGCTCAAATTCAGCATTCTTTTTGGGAACAAAGACATTAATTCACACGCTTCTTGCATGAGACGTGTAATTATAATAGCTAATTGCCTGACGTTGCGAGCTGTTTGGAATTTCATGGTAATTCAAACAGATCTCCGCTAAAGCGGCGCGGTGCACTCAGGAGCGGCGCGGTGCACTCAGGAGCGGTGCGGTGCACTCGGGAGCGGCGCGGTGCACTCAGGAGCGGTGCGGTGCACTCAGGAGCGGTGCGGTACATGGCCATTTATTTCGCAGTTAATTTTCGGCACGCAAATAACGACGACACTATATTGTGGGAATTTTTGCGGCATTTGTGACACCTGGTTGGTGAACTAACAGAACAATCAGCTGAATTTCTTTCTTAAACAGCAAATATTGACAGCAGAAATAATAAGAATTGGCAGTGGTTGGCAATTAAGACTATTTGTGTCATATTTGTTGGATGAACGTTAGGTGACGGCTTTGGCCAAGGCTAAAAGACATTTTTAACAACCACTAAAATATTTCCTGGCGTTAAGGCTGTAACCTGGTTATTCGTGAACACGTTAACATTGCCAACCAACAACAAAAGTTCTGTAGTGCCTGAAACACCCGTCAAAACGTTTTACCAAGTGTTGAGTAGCGGAAAGTATGACGCGGACCACATGTGCCCCAAGAGTCGTAGGTTTCCCATCTTTGCGTGGTTTAGTGAAAAATAAGATAGCTTGGCACAGTGGGTCAGAGGTGAGCATGGATAGGGCATGTTTGCACTTAGTGCAACGTGTTTACATTTCTTGGTCAGTCAGCATTGTAGTTAGATCTACAATCTACATAGTATGTTTTCACAGGTTTTCAAAATAATATTGCCATCGATGTATGTCATACCTAATTTGCAAATTAAAAGAATATTTGGACTTTTTGCCATTTCTGCTTTCGTAAAAAACGCACTGGTTGCCTACGTTATGAATGTTCAGGGGCGCAGCCAGGATTTTTCTAAGGGGGGCTGAAATTATGGAAGCAAAAGCTATGAAAAGGAAAAATTGCTTGTGATAAGAATAGCCAGGAAAGCACATATATTGTGGATAAACAGTTGACTGTACTCACCATGAAACCTGGGTTCCTTCCAACTAAACTGCCATCTTGTTTCTCTGATATTCTTTCATGACGACCGTAAAATTACCTTGATTACATGTCTCAGCCGAGTTTTGCTTTGATCTATGATTTTTTTCTATTGTCGGAAAGCATATTTCTCACGTCCACGTTTTCTTTATTTTTGCAAAGTTTAAGAAACGCATCAAACTTCTCTGCGCAAAACTGGTGGTATTGACGTGTTTGATGAGATTTTAATCTTCTTTCACTTTTTCCAATTTTGGTGAGCTGATTTTACTAACATGCCAAGGGTCTTAGCGCTGCAACTGACAACATCAGATGCAAACGCAACACACATTTGCAAAATGACCCTTTATGTATTTCATTATAGGCTAACCTCTTAAATTCCTCCTCCAACTATTGCCTTTTGGAAACGTCGCTTCTGGATGCCTGTGTGTATCACAGATAAATCGTATGAAGGTGAAGGAGTTCAGTTATTTTACAATAAAGTTTTCCATCGCGTTCACTCAGAGAACGTCCCACAAGTTCCCAATGTCATTAACCTTATACATGCTTGGAGGGTTCGCCGAAACATCGTCGCTACCAGTTGCGCCAGACGCCTGTGGCTGCTCTTCTTCCGGTGGACAGGTAGGCCTACTGTTCTGACACCGGTGAATAAAACTTTTCGAGGCTTCTCACCCTGATCTGTTTCATACGAAGATGAATGTCTTTTTAATTTCACCACAAATTTGCCCATTTTCACT
>Ga0210059_1004620_pt1 | contig 22255 bp, 11 predicted proteins | sample Ectturendosymbi2_FD_188042 | JGI IMG/M metagenome (GOLD analysis project Ga0210059, IMG submission 188042) | Ecteinascidia turbinata endosymbiont from Florida, USA - Sample 2 (SPAdes) (version 2) | ecosystem: Host-associated > Tunicates > Ascidians > Unclassified | place: Key West, Florida...
ATGCAAGGTAATTCAGCCATTACAAATACTGTTTCTACTGACTCTGAGGGTTCATCGTCAAATGAAACACAAGACTCGAGCCAATTATCGAAGGAAAAGGAATTGCTAAACGCAGTCGAAGCACAGGTCACAGAACAAGCATATCATGTACTTACAACAGTTTATGCGTGTGTTCGTGAATGTTATTCTGGAGATGGCTTTGACGAAGACAATCTTAGCACAGTGATTGAAAAAGGAGAACAAATTCGTTTGATTCTTGAAGAAAACCAATCTGAACGAATACAGAGAATTGCACATTGTGTAAATGCAGCTACAGAGTTTTTGAAAAACCTATGGTCAATCGATTGGTCAGCTCAAGCCAACGAACTCGTGTCAGTGTGCCAGCAAACAGGTAATATCGTTGAGTTTGAGACTTTCGAACTTTTGCTGAAACTTATGATTCAACTCTGTCCCCCTTTTGGGTTTCACTCAACTTTGGAGAACGAAATATTGTCTCACAACGAAGATAGACTGGACTGAACACTTGCTTTGTATCAGGCTATGAACAAGTGCGTGATACCTTTGTGCGTATGGTGAAGAATGTCCCAACAAAAGTAATTTTGTATTTTGAAAAGCAACTCAAAAAAGATTTCAAGCAGTTTGGTTCGCCTACAATAAATGCGTCCACTTTTTTATCAAAACGTCTTGATGCAAAACGAATGTTCTGGAGAAATATATCTCTAAATCTCATGGCTCTGAGGCATATATATTGTTTGTCATCTAAGTATCCGTTTGAGATTGCGAATGAACCTGTAAACAAGGACATAATCAGTGCTGCGTTTGGACATAAAATTAAATTATCATTGGTTGTTTCGTACGAATTGAGACTGAAACTCTACGTGCAAAAGAAAGCCCAGTATGATGTGTTTCACAACAACGCTTCCCTTTTTAACGACACCAAGAGGGATGTTTGTTTGGCGGAACTCGTAGGTTCACAAGAAATGATCTGTTTGGGTACATTGAACGTAGCGCTGGAGATTTTCACTCACAATACTTTTTCGAGGTTCAAAGATATGGCACCTTGGAAAAACGGGGAGACAAACGTATTACCCTGCCAGTTGTCTTGCCTCAGATCTATTGACGATCAAAAGCCATATGAACCAAACTGGATACACTTAATGGACTGTGATCCAACTGAAAAATTCCATGCTGATCAAATTAATGAATTTTACGTGTATTTGTTTTCAACATTAGTTCCCTGTTTTTATTCAAATTGTTTTGAGGAAACCATACTAACATGTGACATCTTACTAGATTTAACAAGTACAACTGGTACACCAAAATTGACCCTCCTACATTTCAAAAGCTTAAGCCTAATAAAGCAGGATGAAGAGAGTTTCAGCCAAGGTCTGAAGGAGATATTTGAAACAATTGGACTTTTTCCAGAATTTTTTGTCAAGGATATTTTCCAAGGATTTTAGTATACTTACTGTCTTGTTATTTCATTAGCATTTGTTATCAACTTTCCCTATTCCTCAATTTATTGAACTCTGGTTCAATGATGCATGGAAATTTGTTCGGTTGTATGAAAATTCAATCGGATTCATCTGCCGTTACAAGTACTGTTTCTGGTTACTCCGAGACTTCATCCAAACGTAAAACACAAGATTCCAACGATTTTTCAGAGGAAAAGGAATTGCAAAACACAGACAGAACCCAGTCAATCGAACAAACAAAACAATGCTTACGCGCAGTTTGTACATATTTTGCGCGGCTTCATGAAAGAGGTTGCAGAGAACTTTTTGACGAAAGATATTTTAGTAAGATCTCTGAAATAGGAGCACGAATTCGCTTGATTCTTGAAAAAGACCAAACTGAAGCAATGCTGAGAATTGCAAATTGTGTAAATGCATCTTTCGAAGTATTCGAAAACATGTCTGCAATCTGCCTAAACATCGGTTCGATGGAGCGTGTACTTCAGGAAATTAATGAAACCTTCGAAATACACCAGGAAAATGGGAATATCGTTGCGTTTGAGGCCTTAGAACTTATGTATAAACCTATGATTCAGCTTCATTCTTTGATGATTTCCATGACTTACCCAACGTACGCGAGCAAATTGTCGTATAACGAAGATAGACTGGACTGAAACAAACATGACTTGGCATCATCTGGGTGACATTGCATCTGGACTAGAGAGACTTATCAAGTGCCGATAAAATAAGTTCACGCTGCCAGTGCTTTTTATGACTGTTTATTCTTTATGCAGCAAGAAGAAATAAGCGGTGCGACTGTTTCGGCTCTATTCACCCATTATAAGTGCGGATTTACTAATCACAGAATCGTCTTAAAAATAAAAAAACGCCTTTGAAAATCCTGCCACACTTCACGTTCACAAACATCGTGAAAACAGTTGAAACAATAGAAAAATTTTAATGAGTCAGTTTCGCTGAACAAGTAGCTGTTTTAAAAAGCCCCGTTTGAAAAATGAATGTCTCTGTGACCGTTGTTGTTATAGACTGTTTGTTTTTTGAAGTTTCAATGTTTACGTTTTGGTGCATCACAAATTGTTTCTTTGTATATTGTAGCTGAGATGATATAACAAATCTCGTTTACAAATATTTGCAAATCACTTCAAAAGAAATTATTTGATTCATCATAAGTTTTAAAATAATTCTAGATACCTTTCCTATATACAAGTCACCTGTTACATTTTTAAGCAGAATTTACTGCATGTTCAGAAAGTTTCTTTAAAAAGATAAAATACTGTAGACTGAGTAACATATCTTTCGCTAATTCATTCGTAGTTCGCAAAATCAGGGGCTTGTATTAGGAAATTGACGTTGTTTCCTTTTGAAAGTTTACGTGTTCGTTTTGAAAAACTTGTGTCTTTTTTGCCATGATGTCTCTCTTAAATGCCGTTGAAGGGGGATGGTGTATTCAGCAACGGTGAAAAAAACTGCAAATATCCACACTAGGCAACAAAATAGAGAACGCAACACTCAACCACATTACATCTGATAGCAAAAAAATAGAGACCTTTTTGTGTATATTGCGTTCTTTTATGGTTTGGAGGTAGGAACATCAACAAACCCTAAGGTTATCTGGTGAAGATGCATTGAAATATATCTTACAAAATCAGTACGTATATAGTGAATTACACAAATGTCTGAATTCTGTAATTTTGCAATGCACTCCCATGTCTAAAAGCAGAGAAAATGCAAGTAATGAAAGCACAAAAATTGGAACTGATACTTCTTTAAATTAGGCAAAAACGAAAAAAATCGAAGCTTCATTATGGTCAGACAGTATGATTTCTTGTAACTGTTTGCAAAAAGTACCTTTAGGTACAGCGTTCAGCCTTTGTTCCCCGTCAATCCAGAGGAGAGCTCGCTTTCCTATACGAAATTTTTTTTTCTTCAGCATTGCTTGAAATACGTTCTGAAAAGTAATTTTCCATTCTAATGAATCTGGTTTGATAAAAATGAACAGAGGAAATGAGTGAAAAAATTTCTTTGCAGAAATTTGCATCTTCCCCGTGGTGAAATTTGTGGATGATCTTTGCCAATACAAGTTGAGTAATATCATCAAGATTTAATGTTCTTATGTTTTCATACAAAAAGTTATATGGCGTCAATATTTGCTAAAGATGATTATCTGCAATATATTGCTTTTTGGTACAAAACTAGTTTCAACATTAATATTGATTTTTAACATTGCACACTTTCCACTGAAATTCAAACATGAAACCTTCAAGGGTAATATTTCTGTGAGTAAATGGTATTGGGTTGTCCATTTGCTGCGTGCTTCACTCTGACCACAACGCGTATTTCAAACACCATTCCGTGAAAAGACAAATTGCTAAATAAATCAACAAAGATAGAACATCCCATGAACTGTTTGCAAACTCAGATTGTTGCGTTTGAGAAAGATTTAAAAAGACAATTTGTTGAATCGGTTTTCATTAATTCGACATCCAGCTCCACAATGAAAAACGTTCAGACCGTTTACCGCAAATATATAAAGCGATCTTTGGCAATAATTATAAGAATATTAGATTGCATATTTCGCTTAGGTTTGGTTCGGCGTGCAGTTTGTTTTTATCGTTGTTGTTTGTTCTCCACAACCTACATTACTCTCCGTTATCTAATTTGCCATTTCATTGTCGTTATCACTGTTATCGTACCTCATGGAATCAAGTGCCTTCGGTGGATCCCCTACTGCTCTTCTGTTCTCGTTGCCATTCACCTGGTGCAAGCCTGCTGTTAGTTGGCTGAAACGCCGGTGTCGTTTTCAAAAAAGTTTTACAACAGTTGAGCAAAGACTTATCATGTGCAAAATATGTTTGCTTGAACCCTACCAATAAGATTTTAGGTGTGTATGTTAGGGACGTAACGAGGTTAGCAGGCGCCCTGGGCAAGAAAGAAGTTTGGTGTTCCCATGTTTGAACCTGAGGTCTTTCAGAAGCAAATGCACTGTATAGAAGAAGGTACTTGTAGCATTGTTGGGACTTCTCGGCCCCTCAGGAATGGTGCCCCCTTGCCCCCCTCGTTACGCCTCAGGTGTATGTGCAGGATAGATACTACGGTTTAACGGCCCGAGACAAGTCTCTCAGAAAAGGTGCCCCAAAAGATTGCAGGTTTGTGATATTTCATGTATACAATATGTCATCTTATAGAAGAGGCCCGTGGCCCCTATATTTGTTCATGTCCAAACAAAGAACGGACCCTGTAACACGCTATACAGAAATCATATTCGCAGAAAGCAAGGAAATTTTTTGATTTGTGTGGGAGTTTGGATCTGCGTGGATATCCATTTCATCATACAAATTGTTTGAAGTCATTTGGTTTTGAATTTATACTTTGTCTTCACATGAAAGCTGTTGAGAAGCCCATTAGACAGATTTGCACATAGTTTTTGCTCAATTTTGAAAAAAGTAAGACTTGCTTCAGAGACCATTAAATGTGGCTCAAGAGTGGTTAATAATAAGCTTTTTAACAAAACAAAGAAAAACGAAGTGCGAAACTCTCCAAGGCGCTACGGCATTTCTGTCAAAGGGATCTCGAGGCTATCGCCTCGTTAACCTCCAGTAAAATCCACCCTGTGTAGCTTTTTCCTGTTATACCTTTTTCCATAATCTTCGATGTTGCATCTTGATGCCTTTAACCAGACATTTTGAGATTAAAGCGAGTTTATCAGAGATAAAACAATACGCAAAACCAGCGCGATCTTCTTAAGATACTGGTGCGTAACGCCCTCCCATCTTATCAATCTAATCTCCGTTGCAACGCAAAACTGTTTTTGAACATTTCCATAATCTTCTACCTATGGCGCTACAATTAAGGACAGTCGACCAAATGAGCAGTGGTGAAATAAAACAAGCGTGTCGAAAGCATTGCAACATGTCAATAGTGTTTTGGTGAACTATCTGTCGTCTTCGCGGCAAAAGATCTCATACAACTAGGTCCATCAAAGACTAAAATGGTGTTCTAACTCTAATGAGGGGTAGTCCTTAACAAATGGAGAGATTATTTCAAAGATCTTTTCAATCCAGTTTCTCTTGTGAGTAGGTTATTCTAAAAATTAGTGTCCTTTGGCAACTACGGAAGGTATACTACCTGGTTCCTCAGAAAACGTTTTGGCAGTATTGCAGGAGTACGGTCTTGACGCACGCCTGTTACTGGCGTGCAATCCATTGCATTCTTGTTCAGGAGCTTATGTCTCTGTCGGAGGGGGTAAATCGCAACCGTTCTCCGTAGGTGTGGGACTCTGACAGGGATGTGTGCTGTCACCGCTATTCTATATACTGTAGTTCATATGAGTTGGATAGACAGTCACAGCCGAGTCAACCGAGGTATCACACTTGGGATCCGCTTGCATGAACCATTTGTTTTTTTCAGACGATTTGTGCTGCTTGCATCTTCTGAACAAGATCTTCAACATGCACTTGGTCGGTTTTCAGCTGCATGCGAACAAAAACGAATGCAAATTGGCACTGGAAAGGCTGAGGTATTATGACTCTTCGGAAACCCAAGCCAGTTTGCGCTGAAATTAAGCGGAAAAACATTGCTTCTGGTGGAGAAGTTGATGTACCTCTGGGTGGTATTCACGAGTGATGGAAGAAAACACAAGTGAATTGACACACATAGTCGTAGGGAAAACTTGATATTGCGCTAGCTTTATTTTTCCGTGGTCACAGAACGGAAGCTTCTAACGCCATTAAAACTCAGGTTTTAAATCGGCCTTTGTTCCGATCCACACCAATGTTCGTGAACCTTGGGTAGCCTAATAAAAGTCTTCGCTCAACTGTTGTAAAATGTGAAAACGACGCCAACGTTTCAGCCAACTAACAATAGGCTTTCACCAGGGCAAAAGGCGACTCGAACAAAGAAGCATTGAAATCCACTAAACGCGCGTGATTGTATGACGTGGTGATACTACTGATAATTACGTTGAAGAGGCACAGTAGATAAGGGAGAACAGATAAAGTAGAATAAAATAACAGTAAAGATAAAATAAATTGTATACATAACGTTTCCAAATTTTGGATGGGTGGTGGAATTCTGTCATTGCTTTATTTTCAATGTCTTCCATAACTAAATTCGTCAAAATGGGTGACACTGGTGAACCCATAGGTGTCCCAAATATTTGTAGTACTTTCCTCGGAAAAGTATTTCTGTGATTGTTGTCGTGACCTTGGGCATTTTTGTGATGTAGAAGGGTAAAGCGTTTGGTGAACGTCCATTTGCATTACATCGTCAGCAAGCTGAAAAGGATAAGGAAAATGTCCACGCTGCCCCCCTGCAAAAACTTCTGCTGACGCCCATATCTTCTATGTATTCGTGAGTACCCCCAGTACATCCTTTATGACAATTCTAAAACTCAACACTGTGGAAGTACAAGCTCCAGAACCCCCTACAGCTCGCACTAGCGATGATAATTGTAACCAAACATGACGAGAGAAGGGAATAAGTGGGTACGCTGCATTCGGGATCTTCAGAAGGCTCTGACAAACCCTTGCTTTAGAAAACATGTTGCAATTCTGGCCAATTTATGCTGTGTCATCAGAAGATTTTTGTACCAATAAAATTCTGTCATTAAAAATCATGCAGAGTATTGCAGATATTTACGGACTTTTTGCCTAGCTTGTGCATTTTCATTCGCTAGTTGTTACAATTCGAATGTAATACCGCAATTTGGAATGGCGCAATGCAACAGTTTGAAAATTCAATCGTGAACGAAATTTAAAATTTGGGGAGGCTTCACGCGAAACGATTAGATTCTTAACTCTACGATAGTTAATCATTTCCAAGATTCAAAGGTCTGGACGTCAATTCTGTGATGTCACAGTCATATGAAATTTTGAAGCGGGTCTACAGAAACAACTAGATGCGGGGCCAGAGTCAACTTTCGACGTCCCTTTGCTTCCAACTCACTCTTGGCATCTATGCTGCCACGAACAAACTGGGTGGGGGCGCCCAAACTGACATTGTCCCCGGGCGCGGGAAACCGTAGGTACGCCACTGGTCCGATATATATGCAGAGGTTGATCTTTCTTGTTTTTCACTATTAAAGACGTGGATATTGCAAGAAACATTAACATACATAACGTTTACATCTGTAAAGTAATTATGGCGCCATCACCCCCCTTTATATTTTTGTTAAACCACTGGAATGAGTAAATGATTAATGCCAAGTGGTGCGGCTTGTCCGAGATTAAAAGCCGAAAAGGAAGAAAATTTGACGAAATACGCCGGATCTATATACATATGTAAAGAAAGAAGAAAAAACGTAAACAGTGATGATGAGAAAAGTGGCGACTAGCAGACAAAAGCAAAACCTATAATCGGCAATGAAAAACAGGACCCATTTCGGTTTGTGCGTGCTTGATTGCGATGTTCAAGATGCATTCTTATTCCTTATATCATTCATAAGCAGGAAGCATGCTCTTTTTTATTTTAAATTCTTGTAAGCAAATTTGAGGGGTGAAAGGGCGTCACTTTTATGGTCGGCCCTGGACGACACTTACCCTCGCGACCCCACTGAGCATTACCAATAACCAGTGTTCCCTCTAAGGGGTCCAGCTGCGCAGCAGACCACTTGCGCAGTGAAATCCCATTCCAGCGCACTTGCAACATTTCAAATTTCATATCGTTCTTGTATCGCATAGAACTTTTAACCCTTGAAACGCTTCACTAGTTGTGATTGCGAATGGTTGTGCAAGTGCATACGCACGAAAGCAAACATTCGCTCAGTGTAACATTTTCTTAGAGGGAACATTGCCAATAACATTACAGGATGCGACGCAAAGAATCACATAAAAAAAACACGACAAAATGCCCACAGTTCCCGTTGCAAATTAACAATACATAAATACATGACCAGCAATTTAACCGTCTGCTTGCAGTAGTTGATGGCTGCAAAGTCCAACTTGCTATGACATGAATTGGTTGAGCTTTGCTTCAACGTACAAGCGTGCACAAGTTCTAGCGGGAACTGGAAAAAGCGTATGTTTAAACAGTTGGTTTACCCATTTCATGTTGCATGTCTGCCTAACATGATTTGAATCGTTGTTTTTCGGCAAAAATTTATGAGAAACATATATGCAGGACACTGTTGGCATGCAACACGACCGCTTCTGCCAAAAAACACAAACAGCATCTTCCACACAGAAAAAATTTTGATTGTCTGTAGTTTTATAAAGTGTAAGACAGGGATATTGTCCTCAACTACTCGCGATCTCACAATCACATCAACACATTAGCGACAAACAAATGTTGGGAGTTTGTTTAGAACTGACCTAATCTACCTTGCTGGGAACGGAATTTCAAACAAACGTAGCTGCCAGCGCATCAAAGCCAAACCTGTGTGGGCTCGTCGATTTTCCGTGGGCGTGCCTTCCAAAATGTTTGTGCAGGAGCACACGCGCACAGCTTAGTTAGACGGAAATGTGCCGGGCCCCCATTGTACTTTTCATGTAGACACCCGCACACCAATTTGCCCTGAAACCCATGATTCTGTAAAGGCGCTCCTACAAATGCGTGCAGCAAATGCGAGTGCGCGGGTTAGGCCAAACGCGGAGGTACACATTTGATTATAGAATGTTGAAGTATTGCAGTCGATCGGGAGCCTAAAATTGTTGAGAAGCACAGAGCCCTCTGCGAATGAATTCCTATCCTGGCAGTAACCAGCAAGGGCGAACATGGTCGAGATTGAGGCCTGGAGACGTCCCACACGGACAAATTCATTTCTTTGATTTAGAATGATGCGTAAGCCGGCGAAAGTACAGGGCGACACAAAAAAAACGGTCATCACCTAAACTTGAATAACTTTTGAAAGGATTAATCAATTATTTTATTTTTCAGATTTACCAAGTAGAATTAATGTTCTAAGAGTCTACCAAATTTGACCTTCGAGATGCCATGGACTACTGAGCAAAAGATATTTATAATTGAGGCATATTTTCGGCAGACGTCTATCCACGCAGCTCAATTGCAATTCAAAGAACGGTTCGGATGTCGTGATTTCCTGTCCACTCAATGATCTACAGATGAATCAACAAGTTCAGAACCCATGGCACTGTGCATAACCTCAATCGTACAGACACTAACAGACAATCACACTCTGGACCACCGAAATCATCAAGGACACCACACAACGTTGCTGCTGTCAAAGATTCTGTTGTCCACAGCCCAAGCAAGTCTGTGCGTCGGCGAAGTCAGGAGCTTGGAATCAACCGGGAGTTCGTGCGGAGAATTTTGATCGCAGATCTCCACATGTATCCTTGCAGGATACAGATTAAACAAAACCTTACACCTGACGATATGAGGAAGCGAGTGATCATGTGCCAGTGGTTTTACGACAAGATTGACGCTGTGCCAGACTTTCTTGACAATGTCTGGTTTTCGGACGAGGCACATTTTCTGTTGTCAGGTCACGTGAACTCTAATATCAATGTTGCAACCTCTCCGGTGGTGTTGCGTTGATTGTGTGATTCACCACGAACGGGAGGTGCGTGAAGAACAACACCATATATATATGTGGCGCGAACAAGCAATAATAGAGTGATCGTGGCGTGAAATCTCTGGTGAAACTAACGATGTCAACGATTGAACGTAACAATAGCGTACGCGAAGAGTGATCATGGCATGTGAACTCTATTGTTGTTTGCTGCCACAGTGCGAAGCTTTGCGCATATGCCGCTCGGGATTTCCGATCGCAACAAAATGGTGCTGTGACGAGGATGTGAAGGTCGTGCGGAGTTCAGCCTTCACACAAAGAACGTGCGATCGGTGCGGTAGGTTGTAAAAAGGAGGGGATATTGTTGCAACCTCTCCGGTGGCGTTGCGTTGATTGTGTGATTCACCACGAACGGGATGTGCGTGAAGAATAACACCATACATATATGTGGCGCGAACAAGCAATGATAGAGTGATCGTGGCGTGTAATCTTTGGTGATACTAACGATGTCAACGATTGAACGTAACAATAGCGTACGCGAAGAGTGATCATCGCATGTGAACTCTATTGCTGTTTGCTGCCACAGTGCGAAGCTTTGCGCTCATGCCTCTCGGGATTTCCGATCGCAACAACATTTTCTGGGGTGGCACACCCCCTGAGCACTGTCTGCAAAGGCCATTACACTCAGTGAAGTGCACTGCCTGGGTTGCTATCTCCAAACATGGCATCATTGGACCCTCTGGTTCAAGAACGAGCGGGATGTAACAATCAACACCGAGCGATATGTCCAGGTGCTTGGCAAGTTCAGTGGTTTCAGTGGTTCCAGCAGGATGGTGCCACCCCCCACTCCTCAAAAGAATCATTGGCATGGCTACAGCAGCGTTTCCCTGACCGACTGATCAGCCGCAGGTGTGACTGGCAGTGGTCGCCGCATTCACCGGACTTGAACCCCCCAGATTTTTATGTGGGGATACCTTAAGGACAGGGCGTATGGCAACAATCCCCAGGCTATCTCTGACCTGAAGGCAGCAATAAGAGCGATCCCAAGGGAGGAATGCGGGAGGGTCAGAACTTTGCCCGCCGGATCCAAATGTGCCTGCAGCGGCGGGGAGCTCATTTGTTGAGCGACAGTGAAACAAATAGTTTTTGTAGCACAGACTTGAAACTTTGGAGATGTCTGATACACAGACTTGACCTAATGTAGCTGAAGTTTTGTGTCAATCTAAATAAAATTTTGGAACTTATTCGATTTTTGGTGATGACCGCTTTTTTTGTGTCACCCTGAAATCAATGAATGTAACAATTCAAGTTATATTTTTCAGCTTCTCAGTTTACAGGCCCTCGAACAAGTCCTGGCTCCCTCTCACCGCCCTCCTTGCGTATATCATGTTTTCTAATCTTTGCAAATCCCTTACTGACCTAATAAGTAATCAAACAGCATATTTATTGCACGAACTGCAACAACTAACGTGCCTGATCTAGCACTGAGTCATATGCAGTGCTGTCGTATCAATCACCACGGTGTACGCATAACTATCAGTACACAAAGAAGCATGCGTAAGCCCTAAAACAATAACATTGAAACACCGGACATGACAGCCGCACATGCACAACCAATCAAACGAGTTTTTCAAAGTCATGTGATTGCAGTGAAAAAGTTTAAAATCTAGTTTGCATTTTATGACCTCACCACAAATTCAAATCTTCTGTACGGAAATGGGTGTTCAAGGTCACGCCATATTGGCACACCTGTCTCAATTTTCGATTAGTGAAAAACATTTCATAGGCAAGAAGCGATGCCTTTCTCTCCCTAAGTAAAAAAAAACGCGTCAAATCCGAATGAAAGCAACCGATGCTATGCGCACATCACGTTCACTGCTTCAAGCAGTTATTTTCGTTCAAACCAGTGGTTCCTAACCGGTGGGTCGCGGAGTTTGTGTGAGGTCGCGAACAACAGCCTCAATAGTTTGCTGAAGTCTCGATTTTTTAGAACTTCATTTATCAACATTGTGTTACATCAGCAAAACCGAAACACGGACAGGTCATTGTGAAATTTACATTATCTATAATTCCTATTTGATTTCTCCTATATAGTTTAAATCGACCTGATTGTAGAATATTGTTCTGCGCGGAGCGGGTAAACCCGCACAAGTTGCAGGTACCCACATTTGCGGGGAGGGTGCGGGAACCAGTACTGCTGTACATGCGAGGGGTGATATTTCTTTGTGCGGGTAACTGAATGTTGCGCCAAAGTGCATGAACTTAATCTGCTCAAAAATCACATAACACGCGGATGTATTAAAGTTGTTTCCCAGCATATTGCACATAGGTAAGTAAGCCTACAGCAATTATTACATTACGATCTAACAACCCATTCTTGCGAAACGTTAGCTCACACTCTTGCCATGTGGTAGCACATGCAGGAACTGAGGAAGTCGAAAAAAACAAGATTTGGGAGCTGACCCAACGTGGAGTATTACCTCCCGGAAGAGGGAACCCAATCCCGGAGACTTCCCTGGCTTCAGGCGTCTGAGCGCAGCAGCAAGCTCCTCCAGCCTGAAGGGTTCGGAGATACTGTGACCCTCAAGTGTTGGAATCTTCCATAGGTCGGACAGCTCCTTGTTGATGAGCCTGGTGGACTCGCGATCCCCGGTCTTGTGTGCCCCTTCGTTCACGATTTGCCAGGCGATGGAGTTTGCTGAGACGGGGCGCAGGCGAGAGGAACGTGCGCAAAGGAAATTAATTGTGTTCGCATACGTTTTGCTTGTTAATTTGTCGACTTAACACAAATACCACAGAATGTTTTGTTGCGATCGGAAGTCCCGAGCGGCATGTGCGCAAAGCTTCACACTGTGGCAGCAAGCAACAATAGAGATCACACGTTGCGATCACTCTATTATTGCTTGTCCGCGCCACTTATATAGGTGTTGTTCTTCGCGCACATCGCGTTCAGGCGCGCAACCAGGGGGGGGCATTTGGGGATTTGTCCCCCCCCGAAATTTTCAAAACATTCCACAACACATCGGCAACAATTTCACAAACACGCAAAATCCTTTGTTAACAAACGAACGCTATAACACACAAGACCAGGCCTTTCTTGTTTTTCTTTCTTCGTGAGGTTTCTTAGTTCTTCCTTCTGTTTTCCAATCGCCACTCAAGAAAAGACATGAACCAAAAAAAAACTTGGTTAGAAAAAGGACATCGAAATCATTAGTCAGCGTGTTTTGCTGTGGCAGAAACTCAAAACCAGAGTTCGGCCAGCCAGGCAGTGGAAAGTGAAAAGGCATAAAATCGTTGAAATTCGAAAATTGCATACAAATCGAATCGCTTGCGTTCAAAAGGTGAAGGACATATTTGTCAGTGACAAGAAACAAAAGGAAGTTCCGAGATCGGCAAAATGTGACAAAAAAAGTTTGAAAATCAGACAAAAATTGTGAAATGTCTCTGCACAGAGATGTTTTGCGAACATTAGGGGAGGTGGGCGTTATTAACATATCGTCACTGAGATTAAAAATATCATTCTTGAACCGTTACAACAACCAGCATTTACAGTTCTGTGGTTAAACTCACGCAACAGCAAAATACGTTCGATGTCTAGCAAAAAAATCATGATTGAACAACAACAAATCGTAACTGAAGTCTTTCGGTATCACTGGTACGATTAAAAGCAGACAGTTTCACTTACGGCCAATTCTTAGCGAAATAAAATCTGCCGCTATGTTTTTCTAACTTTGCAAATGTGAGTGAGGCATCTCTCTCTCTCTCTCTCTCGCACATGCCACCAGTGACGCTTGCGTTCAGTTTGTCAAATTCCTCAACAAGTCCACGCTACGTCAGCAGCAATGACTCAGCTCCGACAAAAGACAAAGTTAAGTCAAGTCGAAAATAGGGTTTGCATCCAAGTTAAGGCGGCAGGCAAACTGTGCAAGGCTATCACAGAAAAACGTTTAAAAATTAAAGCAAAGGAAAGGATTTGGGAAAAAAATACATCAGCCTTAAGGAAAGCCAACGACTTGTGTTGCTTGTTGCAGAAGAATAAAGGAAGAAAAACGACGCACGAAATTTAGAAAGCAGCGTAACGTCGCGAAACGATTGTTACGAAACAAGAAGTTTACACTTGCAGCTTGTCACTTATGTACAAATGTACAAAAAATGCAGCAAATACGCAAAAAACTGGAGGTTTCGGGAAAAGCGAAGTGATTCGAAGCCAAGTATTCCCCCCAAAAAGCGACAGAAAACCTTCGAATTTTGTGCTTTCAAATACTCCAGTGCGTTATAATAACCACACGGGTTTGAAAATTGTTTATCTAGGTAGCAATGAATATAGTACGTTTGAGTATACGAACAAGCTTTTTGCTACAATCTTGAATAAGTTTCAAACAAAGTGGAAATGTTTCCACGGGCTGCAAATGGTTCGGGCCATTCGTCGGTCTCCGAAGACATCGCTTGCATCATTCAAGCAACTCTTCCTGGCAACGATCGCCTGGAAGCCAAACAAGTTCTTAGCAACAGCTACAAACGCTTCGCCGCGAAAGTTGGTCATAGTCTGCGAAAACTTAATCGCTGGACCATCGGAATCTATCAGTGAAGGGAAGTATCGAAGGACTCGTCATCTGAGATAACGAGATGCAGATCGTCAGTTTCTTCTGGATGATGGGCCGATGACGTCACCTGCAAGACGTAACAATGGTAGAACAATGCAGCGCCTTCATCGGAGCGATTTCGCTGTCAGCGCTCTCCAACACTGACAGCAGCTAGACACAACCGGTTGAAACCAGTTTCACCGAAAGCAGAATCACGTAAGTTTGGGAAACACAGCCTTGCCAAAGACGATGAACGATCAGGCCTTTGTCGGCAACGCTTCTGTCACGCGTGGACTTTGTGGCGTCACGTCAGCGCATGACGTATGTGTGATGGAATGAGTGAGTACCGCATCGCTGATGTATACGTCCATGGACAGAAAAACACGGCTGTAGTACTTAACCCGTGTAAATTCACGGAATCGCGTATAAAAACTGAAATGGACCTCACATGCCAGCAAAAGTTTAAGAGGAAAGTCTACACGCGATTGATAAATACTATTTATTATATAACCACTCGGATCTTTCAGGGCCGTTGAACAACGTTGTACAGTTGCGTGTATTTGGTCAGGCCTGGTGCTTCTTGCTTCAAACAGCTCCGAAACGACACGTCACAAAACTTCTACACTTACGTCATCAACTGCGTCAATCAACCTGACGTCATCGTCGTAAGCAGCAACAACGACATCGTCGTCGTCGTCGCATTCTTCGTCACAGTTGATTGCATCATCAGGTAGAGGCACGTTCAGCAACATTAGGTCAGAGTCCGTGACGTCACCGCTGCCATAGTGATTGTTCCTGGCCCTTGAGTTGGTGACCTCATCAACAACAACTCCATTACCTTTGCGTCCAGAAGCAAAGCCTTCACCGACGTCACCAGACGACTCGCGGTCGACGTCATTTCCGTCGGTTTCCTCTTCCTGCGATTGGCTTCGCGCACGGATGATGAGGTGGGACAAGGGGGGGAGTTCGTCATCTGTAACAAAATGGACCTTTTTGAATATACGTGTCGATTTTCGGGCCCGAAAATTTTCGTCCGATTCGTTTTTCTCAGTTTTTCTTAATTCGTTACAAGCCCGTCATTACATCACGTTCACGCCGAACAGGCAGAACCTGTGGCAACAAGCCTGAAGTAACAACTGTGGTTGAAAGAAGAACAACCTCACCAAATAAACTTATAAAACTTATTAAACAGCAAATTTCCTTCAATTGCAAACAAGATATCGAGAAGCATCAGATTCCACTATCGCAACAACCCACCACTCCCTTCCGATGAGTCATCGTCGTCGGAAGCGATGATTGGTCGTTTTCTTGTTGTCGTGGCAACCAGGGGCGAAGGGCCAGCCGAGGACTGCCCGCTCTGCTCGAGAAGTTGCAAACGAGTTAGTGGGGGTCCGTGGCAAGGCTGTGGGGTGAAAACTGAGGGGGGACGCGGCGGAAATTGCGGGTCAGGACAACGTTTAACTGCGTAACGTTGAGCGCCGAACCAATCGCTTCTCCAGCATGTGGTCGAAGTGCGTTGAAAGATAAACAAAAGAAATACGACAACACGATTGTGACGGCATAGGGATGGATTGGAGCCAAGGTGGTTTGGGGGCTAAGTGACAAAGGGCATCAGTTTGTTATTGGTTGATTGCTTTAATGGGCGACGTGCCAAGTTTCACTCTCTAAACGGCCAACTCAGGTTTTGCTATCAGTTTAGATCAATACGAATCGGCAAACCATAATGGTGTAAACATCGTTTTTTTCTACGTAATTGCAGTGAAAAAGCGCCTAAGAAAACTTATGTGCTCTTCGCTCATTGCATCATGAACATTACTTGAGTGTTCGCTATGAGTGCAAATTTTTCAAGCATCAATCGTCTTCAAGTTCGCTGCAACACACGCCGTATCATCAAATCAACACAAGTCCATACCTGGTGTAACAATTTTTTAAACATCTTCCCTTGAGTTCGAACACCATGCTGGATTTCTTCATCATCATCTTCAATTTCCACCGTGGATTGCTTCGTGAAAGCCTGTTTCCAACTGTCGTCATCACCATCTCCAGACTCGTCATCAACGACGTCACCACCATCTATCGGCTCGTCGTCGTCGTCGTCGTCACTAGATATCTGATCGCTGAAGATGTCGAAGGAATCCTGGATCTAAGAAAAAACCTGCCATTAAAAATTCCGCAGAATCCTTGGGCTGATTACATTCGGGAGAAGATGGACCGTTTTTGGAGGATTCGTTTTCACTTTTTCCGCTTTGAAAAAAAACAAAACAATTTGGCAATATTGTGCAACTGCATGGAGTAAGAAAAGCGGTGAGTTTTCATTATCCTGCGGCTGTGCTTTTGAAAGTAAACACGGGAAGAACTATGGTAGCAACGGGAGCAAGGCTCAACTTCCAAGACCAGCAGGTCGTCAGCGTTGCTTAGTAACACAGACATTTATATTTCAACTACCTTCACCGCATAGATACAGAAGCAGACAACTTTTTGTGGGTGCGAAGGATTTTTGCCCGAATTCTCCCAAACGTGTCCGAAAAAACTCCAAAATAAGTGACCTCCAAAAAAAGCTGTTCATGTGATTTTGGACGCCATTTTTTTCAAACCAAAGCATGTTGGGCGCCATTTTTGCTCATATTTTCAGGAAATTTGTGAAGGTTTTCAGAGATTTTGCCCAGATTTCCACGGATTTTGCCAGGATTTTCACCAAATCAAAAATTTTGACGGTGTGCTTTCACCCCCACCACCTACACCAGTGCTTCACCGATCCTCCCGGGGGAGGAGGATTCTGCATTCGAAGCAGCCGCCCCACACTCTCTCCTGCAAGTTTCATGAAGCAACTCATTTACCTCGGAGGGTAGGGCGCTGGTATTTCTCGCGCGATTTCCGATGTCGCCGTCGTCGTCGCTGTCGAGATTGATGACGTAATCGGCGGGCGACGGCGAATCAGCAGCCAGTACGTAGGACGTGCTGGCACCTCGGTCGCGGGTACCGGATTTCTGAAGAGAGCAGCACAAACCTTTTTCGCACATTGATATTAACGTCCGATATTCTGGGATGAATTATTTAACTGTAAGCAATAATGATGATGCAGAACACAGTATCTCATGAATGATGAGGTCACTGCTACGTCAGGTTGTTGTAACACTGCCTGGGAGGATTAAAAATATCTTTGCTGACGTTAAAAGCAGTGGTTTTTCGAAACGACCAACATCATGATTTTATTCAAATCACCAATTGTTGCGTCACAAAACTACAAATGTTTTACTATGCTCCACGTTTTCTCCATAGCACGGAAACAAGTTAAACGAAAGGACGCTGCAGAAAAAAAAACAGTCATCAATACAGAACAAATTTAAGTTAAAAACAACGTCTTCCCAATGAAAACATCATTTAATTTGACGCACTCTGAAAACACACATAATTTTGGTGAAACGGGCAACTTTCACTTCTACGCCTGAGTTATCTCAACTCCAATGACTCTCACATTAAATCGCGAGGAATGATGCGGGGTAGGTGGGGGTGAATCGTCGCATATTATGACGTCACTGTGGTCCATTACTGCGCCTCGCGATTCACGGAAAGGCTGGCCGTTGTTTGAAGTGGAAGCTTTGTTCTGCATGACAACATGTGGTGTTTGAAGAAGGCAGGAAGGAATTCACAGTTTGCAAATTCGTTTTTCTATCACAGCTCTTTGAAAAGATCTTTTTTAACATTTTGGTGCAGGCAACCTTTCGTTATTTCGTCACAAAAACTACGTAACTGACAACAATAGCAAAGTATGTCGCAACAATTGTACCTCAAGCACAAACATGCGCTTATACGAAGCTTAAGCATCAAACAATGTTTACCTCATGGTCAGTAGAGCGTTCCGCATCCGAATCTGAAAGAGACGTCTGAAAAATACAAGATTTCATTCGCACACTGCTAACAATGGACGCAACGAAAATCCGGGCGTTTGTGATTCTCCAACGATAACAACCATGGCAACGTCAAATCAATGCACAACGCTGTGATCGAACAACGAATATTGTAGAGTTCAAAGCAAACTCTCAGCGTGTTAAGCCTTGTGACTCGTCTGATGTGCGTTTGAATCAACAATAAACATATTGGAACCAAACGACGACCTCTTGCATCTGTTCGGATCGCACTTGAGCAAGCAATGCACCTAAAGTACTTGAAGCACATGGACAATGGGTCACATGACCAACAAAAACAACGCCAGTTACCGGCCCTTTTGCCTAACAACTCCAGGAACACAATAGCGAACTATGGCCCCTATTCTCATAGCACGTTCGCATCAACAATAATACTCAACTAGTTCCCACACCTCTAAACTCGCTATTAAAGGAAAAATTGGGAACTATGACCTCAAGCAAATAATTGGAACGACAAACAAAAAAAAAAGGAAAAAAGTTGATTATTAAAAGGAATTTCTCCAGCCAGCATGCAGCGAAGCAATAATGACCGCAACGAATATATCTCACTTTTTCTCTTTTAATGTCGGGAAGTTCGTCATCAACAGTTTTGAAATAATCGTAGGATTCATTCTGTGGAAGGCCAACGAGTCAAGTAACAACTTCCCCCACTTTTTTAAATAAAAATAAATAAAGAGTCGGCAAGTCTCGAACAGTTTCGAACGATTTTGTGACAAATGCTCCTCTTATAACGAACGACATCTTCGTCGTCAAATATTTGTCACACGCGAACTCATCAATAAGAGCAGTTGATATGCTTCACAAATAAATCTCAGGCAGATACAAGCATTAATACACACGAGCTAGAAACGACTGTTAGAGATACGCATTTTATAAAAACTTACCTTCGTGGGTAGCGACAGCGCCCCCAGCCGGTCGCTGATGCCTTCGACGGGATAAACCGCTGGAAATAAGGAGTAGGCCAGTTTTAAGCTGGATATTGTCAGCGCTGGCACTTAACGAAGTCGGAACACATGAAGTTCGGTGTAAGCCTGCCTGACTGCATCAATGTGGCGCACAAAGAAATCAACAGAAGAGCACATTTCGATAAAACTCAACAGCATGTTTTTTGCTGATTGAAAAGAAGCGGTTGCTGCGAGTTGCACTTTGCCGTGTTTCCGATACAATCTTCACACAAAACGCTGTCTACTGGAATCAAAACCGAAATCTCTTGCCCCCAAAAAACATCCAGGTGAAACATCAAACCACCCCCGCCTCCTACACATAATGCTTAATCAGATAAGCCAGGGGGTTCTCAACCTTTTTCTCTCGTTTACCCCTTGCCAGCTTCCCAACATAAAATTTATCCTTGTTTTTTTGTTATTTCACTATCGCTGTGGAAAACAACAACGTATTGTAACTTCAGCATCATTAAATTTACCCTCGGGATAGGTAAAATGTATCTCCAGGGCTAAATTTACCCCCGGTTGAGAATCCCTGACATAAACGAAACCGCATTTAAGATAGACAGGTAGCAACGCTGGACGAATGGCCAGTCAAGGAAGTTTCTGGAAACTCGTCCACAAATCAAACAAACTCACGCTCATTGTCCCTGGCAACAACTCCTGGCTCCCTGGCCTTGTCATCGCTGAACACCCCCCACCTCAGTTCGGTTTCGGTGTAGCCCGCCAGTTGGTTCGATTCTGTCGTAAGTCGGTTCTGGGCTGCGGCGACCTGGGGACAGGGGTACGGGGGGTGAAGCAATCCGGGGCTCAGTAACGCCACACATAGCATTCTAGTTTATGGGGGAGCTTGTACCACTGCTTTTCCTGTTGTTTGTTTTACGTTAGGGGGAGTAAGGTTGGAATCTTTGTTAATTCGCACATTTGGAGACAAAACGCAAAAATCAATGAATTGAACCAAACAAGTTTTTATTTTCCTTTAAATCTTCGATTTCATTCAAAACAACATGATTTGTTGATCCTTCTGTACGTTTTCGTCTTTATAAAAGCCATCATCGGTCACATTTATTGCCACAAATTAAGATCGCACTTTTCACGGGATGTGTCCAGCTTTTGTTGAACTATTACAAGATCGCAAGTATTCACGAAGCCTGTTTTGAAACATTCACTGTCTTTCATCAAATTTTCTGGTTTCACATGAGCCATTGTTTTTTAAGCGGGGTTCCGTGGAATCTCACGGTTCCGTCAGTGGCTACCAGATGTTCCGCTAAAACGGACCGAAATTGCCTGGGACGAAACTAGCCACCCCAGTTCTATGTTCCAAGTAGGATAAACACTTGGATCATTGCATTCCAAGTAGGATAAACACTTGGATCATTGCATTCCAAGTCGGATAAACACTTGGATCATTGCATTCCAAGTAGGATAAACACGTGGATCATTGCATTCCAAGTACGATAAACACTTGGATCATTGCATTCCAAGTAGGATAAACACTTGGATCATTGCATTCCAAGTCGGATAAACACTTGGATCATTGCATATGGTTCCACGAGCAACACAAACATTTGCGGAAGGTTCCGCTGCAGCGAAAAAGGTTGAAAAACACTGACATGAGCGATGACGCAAATCAACACTCACTTCTTGAGATAATGCTTATAACCCCTTTTTCGCGTTGAAACATCTTCCTTCAGGGAGTACAGTACCAGCCCACCAATAAAGCTAAACGCGATTACAACGCATCTTAACGTGGGTTATGAAGAACGCTGATATGCACGATCGCTGCCCAATTTTTGGGTCGATTTGTCGCTAGAACTTCATGTGGGGCTATTCTCTAGTAGCTCCTGCAAAAGGGGTCTAACTTCGCATGAAAAAACGACGATTTTCGACCGGATGTATGCAAACAAGGTTTTCACAGTATGCTAATAAGGTTTTCACAGTATGCAAATGAGGTTTTCACAGTATGCAAATGAGGTTTTCACAGTATGCAAATAAGGTTTTCACAGTATGCAAATGAGGTTTTCACAGTATGCAAATAAGGTTTTGACAGTATGCAAATAAGGATTTCAAAGTATGCACATAAGCCGTTTTCACGGACTTGCAAAGCGTTGAGATTTTTTTTTGTGTGTGACAAAGTAAGAAGATAAACTGTCAAGCCCGCTGATTGGCCAATTTTTACAGAATTGAAATCGTTAACAAACAAATATACGGCAACTACACAATTATTTGTGTTACATGTTGGAGGTTCGGCCACCTGTTGAAGGGATTGGCGCCAACGGGCCCGGGCCAATGCTACGTTGCTAACTCGAGCGAGTAGGCATTAGTGGGAGGTGGGAACATTGATTCTTCAAACAGCACTTCCGGTGGGTCAAAAAACGGAACCACGAAGTCCAGTTGCGTGACGCAATACTTCATGACGCTTCGAGCAAGAAAGGCAGTGGTTCGTATTTCCTGATGGCGATTAAATATTTCAGTCATTTTTTCCGAAAGCTTCCGAAAAATGTCCTTCATGGCGTCACTAAAACGCTGTCCTGACGTAGTTTTGCACAGCCACGTAGCAAAACGAGCGCAGACGCACGGACCAAGCAGCAGTTTTAAAGAAGCGAAATTCCATTTAACGCGCCATCCGTACCTTGACGCTGATCGACTCGGCCTGAGCTTCGTCTTCCTCGAAATCGTCCGCTTTGCGTGTGAACATCAGGTCGTGGTCGCTGACCCCGAACATTTCTGTCGAAAGTTCGAGAAGGTTTGACCCAGAAGCACCGGAAGCTGACGTGACGTGAAGGTTTGACCCAGAAGCACCGGAAGCTGACGTGACGTGAAGGTTTGACCCAGAAGCACCGGAAGCTGACGTGACGTGAAGGTT
>Ga0210059_1004621_pt1 | contig 22255 bp, 15 predicted proteins | sample Ectturendosymbi2_FD_188042 | JGI IMG/M metagenome (GOLD analysis project Ga0210059, IMG submission 188042) | Ecteinascidia turbinata endosymbiont from Florida, USA - Sample 2 (SPAdes) (version 2) | ecosystem: Host-associated > Tunicates > Ascidians > Unclassified | place: Key West, Florida...
GGGGAAACGGGCATTCCCCCCTGCGAACGCTTATGCGACCATTGACTATTTTATATCAGGTTTCACAAACAAGGCCAGCTCATCTAATGAACCGAAGAAACGTTTCTGACTAATTATTCGCACAAGTTAATTTGTAGTATCTTTAGCGATTAAGTAATGTGCAGTACAACAATATTTTTGGCGATGAGTTTCAATGAAATCAAGTGTCATACCAACACCTCTTTAGGTCTGGTGGGGGGATGCACCCCTTGCATCCCCCCTGTGTCCGCGCCTGAAGCCATCGCAGGCCGCGTGTTTGAGACCCTGCTGTAATCCATTGTCCAAGTGTGAAGTATATACTCAAGTGATAGGCAAGTGTTATACTGGTGTTTTGTTTGTTGGTTTTAACAGACGAATTTAAGCTAATTATTTAAGAATATATTTTTTCTGTAATTAAGACAAATATCATGAGCCATAGGCCAGGAGACATAGGTCGAAAACTGTAAGTGTTAGTCAAAGTAGGCTAAAACTAGGCAAAAAAGCCAAAAGAGAAAAATGCGTTGAACAAGTACAGTATTTTAGCAGAACTACCTTAGAAAGAAAAAAGGTCTGGAAGAGCCAAGCCACAGTTAAGATGGTGACAAGGCAGGCAGCCAATCTGATGATATTATGCCAGACAATCAAAGTGGAAGTTTATGTACGAGAAGTGAGATAGGTCATTTCGAAATTGATCGGTCTGGCAAAGAAGGAAACTAGTGCATCTGATGAGGCTTGCGAGGACGAAAATTCCAGCGCCGGATTTAGATGGTGGGGGCCTGGGGCGGGCCCAGGCGTGGTGGGAGGCCCCATGTGCGGATACAAAATGTTTAGGTAGGGGATGATCCATGATGTCACTCGCATTTCCACATATCATTAATATTTATGACGCAATCTTGTGACGTCACATTTGTAAAACTCAACTGTAACAAACCTTTACGATGCAACATGGCATTTAAAACAATGATTAGCGATTTGTGAAACTGTTGCAAAACCAGTCGCTAGAAGCATCGCATCTTCTTTTTTTTAATATTTGCTTGAAAAAAGTTTTGAAAATTTTTTGGAAAAACTTTCTGGGTGATCCAATGTTATCATCATCTCCAAACGCCAGCCATCGTTCAGCAATAAATTTTACGACAGAAACCAAACGTTGCAGGTGGAGGCGATTTCCAGTATTGTTCGAATTGATTGAACTGACTGGCTAGTTCTGTATCAGTTCTTCGTAGTGATTAATCTGCGACTAAATGTAATCGTGGCATCTGTATGTTCCACTGAATGCTCGTTGCTCCTCAGGCGCTCAAGAGCGTGCTTCCAGTCGCAGATTCCTTTTCTAATAAGGAAATGCGCGCATTTAGTCGTATCCGCGCACATCAGTCTACAAGTGAGACATTTGACACAAGTTTGTGAAGGAGAAAAACAAAGTCAGCTTCTGTCAACCACTTCGCCATTGTGGTTCTGGCGACGAATAAGACTTGTGGTACATTTCCGTGACAAGTTTCTGTCTTTTCTGTGTTGTGGAACATAATGTTTTAAAAATAACTTTTCGTCTGAATGTCAAAAAGAACCTATTGGCTGGCCAGAGGACCCAGAGACCCACACCGTTGCCTCCAGTGATAGCGTCGGCCATCTCATCTACCATGTTTTTTGATGATACATCTTGACGTTCGTCTGCTACTGCACTGCAGGTTAAACTAGGTCTGTTTTCATCGTTACGTAGATGTCACAACATGTTCTTCGATTTTCTGTACTCAACAAACAATATTTTGAACTTCTCAATATTCTGAACTTGCTCATTAAAAGCAACCAGAAATGATTGCAAGTGTCTTAATGTCTTAAACAGAGTTCGCTTAGAGAATTTCCAAAAGAACGTTTCAGAACAACAGTTGGCTTGTGGATGGACATGAAGTATGAATGTGAAGCTGGGGTCCATTTGAAGCGTCTGTTGCAGTTGACTGCATCGCCTTGAACTACTGAGGCAAGCACAAGAGAAAGATGGCAATTCGGGGCATTAACTAACCCGGAAAGCAACCAGCAGCAATAGAGATCCATCACTGACTTCACTCTACTACTACTAGGTTGCACTATCATTATATAGGGATAAATGAACTACAATTCGCAAGTGACTTGTTACTCATGCGCACCATCTAGCGGTGATCACTTATTTTCATGTGGCGCCATCTCCAGGCCGCCACACATCCTTGGCAAGGTAGGATAAAGTGATAGCCACCTATTTACGCTGTGAGCAATAAGTTTTTGGTACTCAATATTAACAAAGCCATAATAGTCTTTTCACTCTCTTTTGCGAACTTTGTAAATGCAACCACACGTAATTCGCTCAGCTTCAAAATCATTTAGTCCTTTTCTGAAAAATGAATAATTCTGACCAATTTCTTCATTTTTTAGCATTACTGATTAGTGTTGCAGTTGACTGCATCGCCTTGAACTACTGAGGCAAGCACAAGAGAAAGATGGCAATTCGGGGCATTAACTAACCCAGAAAGCAACCAGCAGCAATAGAGATCCATCACTGACTTCACTCTACCAACGCGAATCCTAACTCATGCCCAATTCACTCTACTACTACAAGGTTGCACTACCGTTATATAGGGATAAGTGAACTACGATAATTCGCTTGTGGTGACTATCACAGTGACTTGTTACTCATGGGTACCATCTAGCGGTGACCATTTATTTTCATGTGGCGCCATCTACCGACCGCCACATTAGCTATAATTACTACAAAGTACTACACAAGCCATGTACAATGCACTGATAACGGTTCATCAGCAAAGTTAGTACAGAACCTATAATGGTGGCAGAAGTCCGCGCTCTATTGCCAATGTCATTGAGATATTGAAAAAAGATTTACCACTGTTATGTAACGATTAATGTAAAAGCGTTCCCGCCTATTCAGCCGAGAATTTACTCAACCAAAACACTGAATAATTAGACAACTTGCAGGCCCTCCCATAAACTAAGCTACGCCACAAGCTCGTATCTTGTTGCAGTTGAATAGGGATAGCTTACTGCATGTAAATACAATATATCATAGCAAGTGGTGTAACTAACGGAAGGCAGAGGGGTGAATTGCCCCCCTGGCAAGTTAAATGTAAAAGCCGGTCTCCCACTGAACTTATATTTCGGTTTTAGCATTCTTTTGGTTTTCAGTAGGTTATTGTTTCTGTATGTTTTTCGGATAACTTTCCGGTGATTTAGGATTTTAATTTAGTCATCCACATCCGGAGTCACCTCATTTCTCAAGTTTTTTCTGTGTGTTGCCTAGTGGATTCCATACAATGGCCAGTGGGCCCCTTTTATCTAAGTTTACCACCGTGTTTCAAAAGTTTAGTTACGCCATTGATTGTAGCTATGTAAAATCAGAAATGTAAAAAAGAAGATATTTTGACATTTTTGAATATCCTTAGAGATTTCATTTCTCATGAAAAAAGAGCACATGTACTCCAAAAAGAGGACGTATGGTAGCCCTACTTAACAATGTTACTCATATGCGACCTGTGCAAATCTGAATAAGGCAGACGCGAAATCTACCAGTAACGAGTAGAGACGTAAGTTAGTGCGTTCAACATGGCTTAAATTTGCATTCACTAGATTCAGGTACCTGACCGGCTTTCAGGACAATAAGCGTAATAGTTGTTTCATCACAATATTCAAGTGAGATACTGCGGTCTGGATGACCGATAATGTAAAAGCGTCTTCAAACAAACTTATTTCCTCGTTAATAAAAATCATAAAGTGGCAATCATATGTCGTACATATGGCTAAACACATAAACATGGTGGGAGACCCCTATTTGGTGGGGGCCCTGGGCCCGCCCGCCCCCCTAAATCCGGCGCTGATGGTTACACAAAAACGGTCACTTTTCCACCCAGTACGCCACATCTCTCTGTTCCCAAGCGCGATAAACATGTTCTGGTTGTATTACAACTTGAATCACGGAACCTGACTGATTTCGGTAAGATCACGTGGTTCACATCAGTTTCGTTTCCTAGTTTTACACCCCTTTCGGAGTGTCATGAGTGGTATGCGGCGCCCACTTCCTCGGGCTACTTTTACAGTGAATGCTGCACTGGTGGCGAGTCAATGGCAGCACCGCGCGTGAACCTTTCCTTTCACCCAACCTTCAACGCCGAGCACGAGGCTGGACAGGTCGCAAGTACCGTTTTCCAAGTCTTCGGTATGACCCGACCGGGAATCGAACCCATCCTACCAGCTTTGGTGGGGCGTGCTCAACCAACTGCACCACTTGCCTGGTTCACGTGGTCAAACCCATGAAACAAACTCACGCGCATATCGTGATCACGGTAACACCGCCTTCAAACCGTACCGCACAACCTGCACGCGCAGCAAAATTTCATGAAAATCACATACAAAATGTTATTGCCATTCATCCGCATCTGTTTTGGTCGCCTCTGCGCTATTTGCAGTTTTATATGCCAGAAAAAGATAACAAGGTGAATCGTCATTTCAAAGATAGACATCGCTGAGCATTGGTAACCACAACCAGCCAAGTTGAACCGCGTACTTTGTACTCTTAAGGGTTGCGGAGTCGGATTCTAAAGAACATTGAGAGTTGGAGACGGATTTTTTATACGACTCCAGAAGTTCAATTGAATCATTTTTTACATTGCACTTTCAAGTTAAGAATCCTAACTCACGCCCAATAAAAATTTCTTTTGAAAGAAATTCATAAAATTTATTTTGAAATTTTTCATTGAATAAAAAAAATTCTTTTGAAATTTTTATTGAAACAGAAGTCTTGCTCTGCGTCAAACTTCATTCACGTCAAGTTGAGCAGTCGGAGTTAGAAATTTAGATAAGGTCAGATTCGGACATCTTGCCTCCGACTCGCAACCCTGCTCTTAACTCTCCTTCACATTTTACGCAGTCTTGACATAAAAACAAAACAGATTCAGTTCCTATTTATGCGATTACCACATGTGTGCCAGGAAAGAACTGTAATATCACATTGTTGCTTTCACTCGCCATTACCTTGATGTAGTTGTATTTCGCGTTCATTATCATTACCGAATACAGTGTTTTAAACTTATGCATTGAATCTACGGCACAAGCTGCTCAAATCTTGCCAATGCTTTCATTTATTTCCAACGCTTTCGAACTTGTTCTGAAGAAGGCTGTCTTTGATTTGATTACTATTCTGAACGCTAAAGCGAAACGCATGATGGAAATGTTGCTCGACTATGACACTTGTATTGCTCACAACGCACTTTACAAAACCACAACCTTATCTACACTTTGCAACGCAATATATTCCTGACAGCCTCGAAGCGGAAAGAGCGTCAGCTGACGGATGTTTTGAATAAAATTCTAGCCGCAAAGTGACGCTAGGTTAAGGACGATGAAGGATGCAGTGACGCAAAATGTCTTTTGTCAGCGGAAAAATCGGGATGATGGTGACTGGTTTCGAACTTGGAGCAGTAAAAATGGTTACACCTTAAAAAAACGAATCCATAGAAAATACTTAAACGGACAGTACCAACACCGCAGCTAATAGCAAGTAAAGCGTCTACCTTTAAGTCACGATTAATTTACCGTCTTAACTTTTTGTTTCTGAAACAAAAGAGTGAAAACGAAAAAATGGCACCGAAGTATGTCTCTGTGCAGTGCCACCGAGACACACAGACTGACAATGAGTTGAACAGATGGACTGTGCTGGTAAGTTCCTCCGGACGTTTACCCTCCGAAGGCACAGGTACTCGGGATTGCCAAGTCCGCGCGTATAGTCATGCAAAGCAGCCTTGAAACAGTAATTTGGCAGATTTTCATCAGACGTTATTACCAAGCGCTATATCAACGCAAAACGAACCCATCATTCCTGTTCCATTCACGATAGAGTGATGGGGCGAACATGTTCGCGAAGGCAGTTTCAGTAAAAACCACAAGCCAAGAAAAACGAAAACCTTAAAAAAAAACTCCACAGTTAGTCTTCGTTCGCAATAAAAAATTAGTTAAGCAACGTCTACGGAGAATTCCTCCTGATAGTGATGCAACTGAGATGAAAAAAAAGAACACAACCACAAGAGTTGCTTTAAGTTCACGATTCAGTAAGAAGAGGAAAAAAAGACTTGCGAAAACAGAATCTTAGAGGAAGGTAGCGTTTCTGCGGAGTCACGTCATTTTTCTGAAATTGAAAAATCTGATGATAACTTTCCGCAATCGATGGATGGGAGTGAATCCAGAAGCACTATACCAACCAACGACTCTCCTCCGAGGAAACACAAACCCGACAACCGTTCCAAGAGTCACGAACGGTGCGGGGATCGATAAAAGCTTGTCGAGAAAGCAAAGCGTAGAAAAAAACAGAAATAGTCATCGGAACAGAAGCACAACTCGCCGAAACGAAAGCTCCGCGTGAAAAACTTCATTGTCGCGCGAGTGTTAGTCTTGTACGTCACGCGTTTTCTGCTGCAGCTCACTCCTTCTCCATTTTGACCTTGACCAAATCGACTTCCGACACTTCGTGCTCCATCGCTTGCTCGCTGTCCTGGTTACGGTTGCCATGAGCAACGCGCGGCATGAGGATAACAGCGCCTTCGACCTGCTCCAGGCTGAAGCGGCCGGCGTCGTAAGGTCGGCCAGACTCGTCACGCAACGAGCTGAAGATCTGTTGAAAAGTCATGACAAGTGATTAAATGAAGCACGAACGAAAATTTCCAGATCAAAGCCAACTTCCGATCATAAAAATGACGTTACATTTCCCCTGAAAGCTTTAACACAAAGAGTCGCTAATTTTGACCTCAAATGACTTCGCGGCACTGCGCCGTATATACACCCAAAAGCAGATATATAGTCAATAAATTGTTTTTCGCCAAAAATGGACTTCTTGCCGACAGAGCAGCTCAAAGTCAGGTTTGCTTTGGCACTTAATAGGTAACGTGAGGAGCATTGAAAAGTTAATTTTCAAACTGTCTACCTACTTTTGGGCCACCTACACATTGCTCTCCAGCTGCGAGAACTACCAGACCCCACAAAGGCCCTGCTGTCCAGATTATCCGCTGATGGACCGACGCAGTGTCTAGTGGAGAAAGCGTGTTAAGTCACCTGGCGATAGAGCGCGTTGTATTTCGACTGAATTTCTTCTTTGGACGTTTCCAGACTCCGCTGCTCGTCGAGCAACGATTCCTTTTTCGTGCGTAGCGCCTCGACGTCCTCCTCCATGTGGGTGATCGTCTCGATCTTGCGCTTGCGACAGTTTTGCGCGGCGACCTGCGCGAGACGAAGGCTTTGTTCACGACGAGACACCAAAAAGGTCTTCGCGGGGGGGGCATAAATCGCTGGAGGCAGGGAATGCATGAAACACGATCGAACGCACGGCCAGGAAAAGTGATTTTGGGCGCGTGCGCTTGCTATGGTGGGACGTGAATTCACAATAATAACAAGATACTTTTCACCGATATTAAGGTTGCTTGCGTTCTCTGGTTACGTTAAAAGCGAAAAGTTCCAACTTGTCATCTCTGCCATTCTGCAACTTTTATGTTGTCAAAGCAAGAAATATAAAAAAAGCCCAGGCTTCTCTGTCACAAAAATGATAATTAACTCTAGGAACCCCAAACAGATCATATTTTCCAGCATAATTCTTCTGGTAGTTTCAGTTAGATCCTTCTCATATCATTCTTTAAAAAGCTGACACCTCGAACCCCAGCGACAAACCTTGTTCTTTCCGCGACGTCTAATGTCCTTGATCAGGGCCTGCTGGGCCTGGGAGAGGGGGGTCCGCACCAGCATCTCGTTGTACTCCTCAACCTGCGACATGATGATCTCTTCCATGGTGAACGGGATGTTTAGTTCGCGCGCCTTGCGAACGTCACGTGACTCGCGCGGCGCCAACAACCTCTCCAGTTTCCTAGCAACACGAACGAGGTTAGCGATAGGCTGAGTTGGAGTCGCGCGGGCAAAAATTGCATCGACCAAACTGGACAGCAACGTGTTGCTGCGCACAACGGAACTCCGGTTACCACTTAACAAGTTTAGAAACTATGCTTGTTTTTTTTGCAAGCAAAACAGCGGTAATCCGACTTCTAACCAAAAGTTTTTATTTTCGCAACAGACATAAAAAAATTTATCGTAAAAGTTTATTCCTTTACTCCGAGAAGTAAAACTTACTTTTTGGTCCTCGCTTTACCGACCGTGCCGTTGTACGTGTGGTTGTGATTGATCGTGTCCATAGCTCCGACGTTCGCGCTTTCGTCATCTTCGGCAAAGTGTTCTGATTGGTCGTCGGCAACTACGAACGCAAGCGTGAGTTGACACCGCGAATACCAAACTGAAACGGTGAAGAACTGAACAAGCGAGTTTCAGAAAACAAGTCAGCCGAAACACTGGGCGCGAATCTCGCTCAACGGCGCAAGGAACTGCAGTGAAGCGGGGAATGCGAATGAAAAGAAGAGGTACACACCTGCGCCCAGAGATATGCCGTCGTCACCCACTAGAGCCGTCACACATTCGAAGCCTGCAATGCGATAAGAACACTTATTGTTGAAAATCTTCAGTAAAAACTATGGCTGCACTGACAGATTTTAACCATAAAGTTGCTTTTATCAGTTCCAACTTTGGATAAAACACGGCAATATAACTATTACAACTCCTCCAATTTTAATTTTATTGCAACTGTTTTAATTTTAAAAGACCTCATTTGCAACTTGAGGATTTCAATCACAGTTCGTTTACTGTAGACCCTAAATTGTCCCTCATTTCTGCACCAAGCCAGAAGTCAAGTTAGTGTCGTTCTTAGCGCTGGTGGGAGCAGCCAGTTCATCGACAAAATTTCAAAATTTCACCCAACAGCTTCGGAAAACATGTGGCAAAGACCTGCCGTTGAGGCCACGCGTTGCGCAATGGCTATGCACAAGTCATTTACGCTGATGATGTAGCAGACGGGTTCCAAGCTTAATGTACGCACAAGACACAGAAAGCCTGATCATGTCTGCAACCACAAACAATTTCTGAAAAGAAGCTAAAGGATAGGAGTAATCTACTCACTCTGTGGGCTGTGACCCATCGAGACACCCGAGTCCGACTCGTACGACTCGGAAATCGCGCCCGAGTCGAGGGTTTGCAAAGGGGTTTCTTGCTTGTCCTGGAAACCCAAGATGGGGACGGGGGAGGAATTTTGTAGCGGGGGTCGATGGAAGGAGGTGCTGGGTGGATTCAAGTACGAGTTGTTCTTAAAGAAAAAGTAAGAAACAATCTGAAATCAGTTCCTTCACTGTCTGCAACGATTGTTATTCGTAACGTGGCGACGAAGCTCGGAGGATTTGTAACAGGCGAAGCACAGTCGCGGGTAGAAAATCGCAGCCGGCAATGGGACGTTCGAAATACGACTTTGGCGCAGAACAGTAGCAACAAAAGCTTCATTCACTTTCAGTTCTACTGTGAAACCAGCATCCCTTTAACCATGGGTCTCAAAACGTTTTTGTCAGAGAGCCACATAAGCTATTACACAACAGTCGAGAACCGGACCATTTACGCGATGTGATTGTTTCGGGATATGTTCCATTATACCAAATCAACAAATTTTCCGTAAATACATTATTCTTTTGATTATTGACAAAATGTCTTTGACACCGGCAAAACGTATTCGACCACAAAGAAAATTACATATCAGGGTACAGCGTCGCATTTTTGCTAATCGTCAGTAAATCAACCCATGCTTACCACGATGTTCTGCAGCGGCACAACACTAGCATCGACGGCCATGAGATCGCCCAACGCCGTGGTGAAGTTCTGTACTTGGCCATGGCTGAAAAACAGCTGGCCAGGCTCCATCGTGACTCCAGGTGGCGTCGTCTGCTGTCCGCTGTCGACAGGCAAGGATGGCTCGCAGGTATCCATGGCAACGTGAACGTTATTGAACTGGTGTGCGGGGAAGTTCCGCGGTAGGAGGTTGTTGGTTTGTAGCGGGCTGCTGCCGTGACTGTTGGGGCTATCCACCGTGTCCCCCATCTCAGACAGTACCGACGAACTGTTCAAGCAGGGGGAGAGGGCCGGATAGGACTGCACGGGCTCGGAACTGGGAGCGCTGTATCTGCTCAGGGGCCGGGATCCGTAGACGTTGCTTGGCTGAGTTTCGTAAACTGTATCTGAGAATGAGCAAAAAAGCTTCTGCATGAACAAGTCAGCAGTTCGGTGCTCACAACCGACAAAAAACGGGGTTCTCAGTGAAATAAACGAGGAATAGAAGTAAATTTACACGAAAGCTCTGTTTCATTTTAACCCTTACCGCTGTCTGAGAAAACTGGATCTGTTTCGTTGAAAGCAATCGGATTTTTGTAGGTTCCCGCTTGATCTAACGCACTTGAATTCGGATTATTCGGAAGAGGTGTGCAGGGTAATCTGCGAAACCAGAAAAACAGGTCGAAAGTGATCTTGGGCGTACAAAAGTAGGGCACAACATGAAGATTAAGTGTCAGGACTGTACATCTGGTTTTAACCAGCTACAGCATCTGTAAAACTGAAGGTAAGAAGAAGTCTAATCAGCGCAGTTCCACGTAAGGTCACTGAGATTTTGCTAATGGTCATGGTTTGCAAACCGAAATTTAGCTGCAGAGAATTTCTGTAAGGCTCTGTCAGTCGGTAAATCGTCATGCGACAACCGCAATGGCGCAAAACACTTGATTTACTGCTGCTGATAAGACTTCTTCTCACGTTAGATGCTGTTTGCGACACCCAGCCAAGTAACGTCTACAAATCCCAGCAAATTAGACACAGGATCGGTGTTAAGAAATGATTTGAAGTAAATGCTTGAAAAAGTGAATACCTCGCACTGCTTTCGGGAACTTGCGCAGCGATCCGGGGACCGGCGGCGAAATTCAAGCCGGTGAGCGCTGACAAGTTCGCAATGTCGTCCCATAAGCTTTCGTTCTGCGTCAAAAAATAAGACACACCTGTAACGACGATCTTATCGAATAACTGCACGATCGTGGAACTGATTTTGGGCGAAAATAAGTATGTTGGCACGAAGCAAGAAGTCAGTTGACTGCACAGTTTGAAAAGCTTGAAATGCAACAGGAGGCCGTCCGGGCGACTACGTACAGGCTCAGCTATGGCAGTTCCATTCTCGCCCGGATCCAACAACGACGTCAGGTTGTGCACGTTCAGGACACCTTGTTCGACGTTCTGCAAAAAAAACACGACGCGTAGTAAGCTTATCGAGTGTACTCAAGTATCGCCAAGTTGGCAAAGCGAACACGACACGCGCTTTGCGTGCTCCGGTTCAAGGAACGAAGCCACTTTTCTGCTGGTAACATTTTTATCAAAGGTAAATACGGTGTAACTGTTCGCACGAACAACCTGTTCAAAACTTTTCGATACCTCCTGCATTTGTGACTGCATTCCCTCTGACGCGGTGCCAAACATGTCCAGATACTCATCGATGTTGAAAAAGTTCGGCTGCGAATCTGGATCAATGGGTTGACTTGTGACGGTTCGCTGAGCCTGCAGCAGAACATCGTTCTTGACGGTGCATTTGGACGCCGGAAAATGAACTATTCATTGTGATCAACCCGGTTAAACACATGTAATGTGCCGCGCACAGTCAAATCGGTCAGGCCAGTTGAAACAAACGCACCTGTTGTGGAGGAGCCGCTGGGCTCGCGACAGGTATGTGTTCGCCGGTCTCTCCATCGACCACGTAGGAGATCGACTCCTGTTCAAAACAAGAAGATTTTAACTATGGGGGGATGACCGGAATGAAATCGGTACGACGTTCTTGAAGATTTTGCGCAGCCGTTGCCAAACATCGAAAAGATACCACTATTGTGTCAACAACAGGAATGTAGAAGCAGTTTATGCATGCCGACCAACAGACAACAAATACATACCACTGGCTTTTCAACAAAAATATCGTCAACATCTTTAAGTTGTTTCGTTGGTTCTGATGCTTGCCAGTTAAATCCAAGATCGATATCTTGAAGGTACATTTGTTGCATCAAATCTGCGTCCTGCACACAAATAAGCAATAAGCATGCGTGGGAATGAATTATTATGAGTGCACTTTTATACGTTGGACTTTACGCACATATCCTGCGAAATAAGACTTAACAGCGCAGCCATTGCACCGTCACTAAGAAAACGCCAATTTTGGCGTCTTCCGAATTCTCCACGGTTGCTTGGCGCATCCAAAACATAATACTCGAAACAGACGTCACAAAGGAAAGCTCCCGTTAGGAGCCTGAGTTGAAACCCCGTTTCATGTTTCGTAACTATGAGCCTTTTTGCAGGATTGCCAACTTACAGTAACTTCGAAGAGCAGCAGTTCCTAAATATAGGCATGTGGTACCATCATTCGTACATATGCAATGCCCACTCTGAATGCTGGTTTCGACGTGGCTCGATAAGCAGAAGTCAACTAAATATTACGGATACATGATAAGAAACTAAGAGAAGTGGTGCTTGGCTGGTTCGTAGAAAGGTGTTGCGGAGGAGTGCTTGACGCGTACCAGCAAATTTTCTACGGAAAGGAAATACTTTTGCCGGATGAGCGCGAAACTTGGTTTGCATAATAAATATGAATTGTGGTTCTACCACACAGGTCTCAGAAATTGCATACATGCACACACACTAGTATACTATTAACAAAAAGCTGTACATTTTCGTGCTGAGCTGAATGACTTCCACCACCAGTAGGGCAACACTCACTAACCGAGGAATTGGCACGGCTGCAGTTTCCACTGTTAGACGACTGATTAGCGCATGGGTTCTCAGTCGACAAGTGCAAGTCGGTGGATGAAGATGTCGTTGGAAAGCTATCTGGTCCAACAGCGCTTTCAGAAGTAACTGGAGCAGTTTCATCCAGCACGTCACAAAGGGCACTTGCTTGTGTAGAACCCGATAAACCAACAGACGTGGCAGAAGCAGGGTCGAAACCGTAACCCACACTATTGTTTAGCACCTCGCCTGTCAAGAAGTCCTGCCATCGCACATCTTCCAAATTATCAAAATAAGTTTCCTCCTGGGCAATGTTGGAGCCATGCAGGTCCACAAGAGGCCCTCTATCAAGAGGGTTACCGCTATCAAAAATGTTTAGTTGCTCTTCAGCAATGAAGTCGTCTCTTAAATCAGTTAATGTGGAGGCAATTGATAAATGAACTGGTGATGTATCACCTTCACTTAGAATAAGTGTAGTCAAATTGCTGTGAAAACTCTGTTCTCTCACAGAATTATTGCTACTTGCAAAAACAGTGTGAAAAACTGGAAGCCTTCTCCTAGCATCCTCCATTATGACTCTGTAGTCTCTTAAACTGTCATCAATAGCACTTGATTTTAAACTTCGAAACCTCTCGTTTAAATGTACGCTGGCATCTGACAGAGAGGATGTCATTAACAGTCCATCTTCAGCAGACACTCTGCTCCAAGGAGGTATAGGCTGGACCTGAGGCAAACCAAAGTTTGTACTGCCTGCCAAAGCAAGAAAGATAGCTATATCCAAAAGGCCCAGAGCAATATTCTTCTTAAAGCCATCATCAGGATGGCCTTGAACTTGGTTTGCCATGGCAGTTTCTTTGAGCTTGTATATATTGAAGGTGTATTCAATGCTCAGTACTGCATTTTGTCTCTTTAACACTCAATGCCATAGGTGGCTTCAACCTTCATTTTTGTTTTCTTAAATTCTCAAACAATTTTAACTCTGTAACCATCAGTGCATATTACAGCATGTCTACAGCAAGAATTACTGTTTGCAAATTTTCTTTGTTTAATTCTTCAGATCTTATGCTGCATTACACGTTGGAAATAAGTTTAGTTACTCAAACTGCAGTGAATAGCAGATACATGGTTAGCAAAGCTATTTCATGACCAACACTAATAGCAGAAATTATGCAATGAGACTATTTTACCTCCAAGAGTTCAAGAATAACCCACAAAAATGGTTAAGAGTACCACAATATTAGATGTCCCATAAGAAACACAAAAGTATTTTTGGTTGCATAATTTTTTTCACCCAAAGAACTTAATTCAAAAGGTAGTTCAATCTTTTTAAGGGTACAGTTACACATTTCACTTTTTAAAAAACTTGAGAAGTTGCAATTTCAAAATATGGAAACCAATTTGGAAGTTACACTAACATTAGGTTTTCAAAGTTTAGAAGGTTGACACGCAAAAAACACAAACTGTTAAAAAGTTTTATGTGAAGCTATGTTACCCAGAGTCAAAGAAGCAAAGCCACAGAGTTGGGAGAAAACTCCACTACTAAAGACAGCAAAACTCTTTAAATTCAACACCAGGGCAGGGTTAAAAGTTTTGCAAAGCATGTAAGTCTGATGATAAAATGTATGTTCTGCAAGTTCGTTCATATTAGAACCTAAAAATACATTCAAAAGAAAAACTGGGACATTGCTAAATGCCATACTGAATTCTATAGGTTTTCCAACCGTCACAGTAATTTCAAAAATTACACAACAGCTAGTCTGCATGAAACCACAGCTTCAGCTTTAATAAGCCATAACTGTTGCATATAAGAAGAGAATCATGTTGCACAAGGGCCATATGTTGTTAACAGTAACACTGACCAAAGGTCCTGTTTCTCTCACAAAAATCAACCATACGCAAGAGCACAATTCTGAATAACTGTAGTTCATAGCACTGTTCTCGCTACTGCACATAGTCCACATTATGATGATCATATCTTAAAAAACTGACTGTAACTGTAAGAAAGAATTATACGTTGGATCTACAGTACTGTGTAGCTTTTGTCTGAATAACAGTGTCGAACACATCTTCAGTGAAAACTAATAGCCTCATCAGTAACCACGTCAAAACGTTTTTCAAGTGTGTCAAAATGGTTTTCAACAATCTTTTAAAGTGTTGGTCCTGGCCGAAGAGCTCCCTATACGTCAATTTGTTCAACGCAGATACGCACATAACTCTTCGTTGCATAGTAGGATTGCACCACTTCGGTTAAGTTGAACCGCTTGCGTAACGGTTACTTCCGATGAACAGAGCAACACACAGCACGAACCACAGAACTGTAGCCCAAGTTCAAGCCAAGGGTTTGTCATTCAAGATGAAACTTTACATATGTGACTCACTTTATATCGCTTGCGGCTCAGTTAAAAATTTAAATCCAAGCTTTCTCTAGTGTCTAGTAACATTAATCTTCGAAACACCGTAACAAAGTCGTGGATAGCATATTCACAGCGATTTAATTTAGCCAGTCGGCTGCCTTTCATCTGTTTTTAGTCCTACGAAAATGAAATCACAAAAAAGCAAGTAACTAACCTGAATTATTACTTAAACATCTGACACTCCAACTATTGTATGCTTGCACTGCAATACAGTCACTGCACAATGAATATGTGCACCGAAGTTGACCGAAAGAAGCGTAAGCCTTAGCTTACTACTGTAGTGTATCATGTCGCTGCTGCGAACCTACGACAAAAGTCACTTACCAACCACAAGCACCATAACTTTTGTACGTCAACTTAAAGTCTGCTATATTATGGACAGTAGGGCATGTTAAACTTTATTTGCAGGAATCTACTGAACTCTCACCAAACTGAACTCCGGCAGCACATTCTGACACAGCTTACAGACTCAACGAAGTGACTGTGCGAAATTGAAGCCAGTCATGCGACAAGTCACATGAGCAGGTCACGCAGCATGGAATGTTCGCGACGTTACGTAAGAGGAATATCACCGAGGCCACCTAAAGATGATCGCGGTGGCCTCGACATCACTTGCTAGTCGCAACTAACGTTGATTATTCTGTTGGGCACAAGACCAGCTATAGACAAACGTGTGAAACTGAATGGAAAAAACATTTATGTGCAAGTTTGTAGCGATTTCCAGCAATGCGGCCCTTGGGCAGAGCCGCTGTCACCAGTGGAAGGCCAACGTTATAATGAAACCTCTCCTAGGAGGGCACTAGAGTGTCATAGAATTTCTTCCACTTGACGCAACTTCGTGTTCGCAGACCACAGCCGATTCGCATTAGCTTCCGACAATTTCGGGAGTCTTTTGTAATCGAAAAGCGATGGCATGCCGTAGCTTAACCTCACCGCAAAATGTGTTCCAAAAATACCTTCGGTACCTTAAGTGTGTAATGAGAAAAACATAGTTGGTTGCCTTCTGTTACAAAACAAGAAAACGCCGTGTTTTTGAGAGTATGTCAGCACGCCGTAAACTTCACGAAAGAGGTCATGATTATTATTTGGCAAGTCTATTATCAACTTCTGTCTTTTTTACAGATACACTGCTTAATAAAATGATATATTTGTTTTTTCAAAAATACGGAATTTACGAAGCAACAAAAGAAAAGTTATTTTGGGATAAAAACGTTTTTCAAGGTTCACCAACGTAGCAGCCGTTACTCAATACGGTGCCGACATCCATAATATGATTTAAGTTAAATATACCTGTTTACGAGCAAGAATGAAATTTATTGCAAAAATACCGATGCGATCATGTAGTCTCTAACTGCATTCGATGTTTAAATATCTGACTGATATAACAAAAAATATTAAACCACGTTTTGAAAATTTAAGGGTGCTTTTGAATCTTGGTCGTGCAACTTTAGCTGATCGTGCTATTAGACATCGGTCTTTTAAGGCTTGTTGCAAGTTTTTCTATTTAATAACAAGCTCCGTCATTAAAACATAAAAACGTTTTCCTCTTGAAGGGTATTAAGATTAATGACACGGTTCTACGACACAAAAAGCAGGTATGATGCAACCCATTACGAGAAATTGCGATCTGAAACAAAGGACGTAGGGGTGGGGGAAATCTTGTGTGATAACTTCCGGTGTTGCTCCCATTGGCTTTTTTCTACTTAGCTCATTCAAAAATCTCAGCAAAGCGAAGGCTTGTACTGACGCTGTCTTGCGATTTACCTTGAATTACGAAACAAGGCCACGAAAGCGGAGATTACATTCAAATTCCGGGGTCAAGATACGATAGTGTCACGTAGTGTGACCCACACGTCCCAGCCACCGTTTCTGATGACAGCATTCGGATATGAGTTTGAAAAAAAGACGAACAGCTGTTTGTCAGCGTTTTGATGCCGAAAAACTCCACGCAATGGTTGCGCAAGAAGTTACAGGAACTTTCTCACAAGATGCATCCGAATCAACAGCGGCAAGGTGAACCGAATTTTATCATGTTTTAATGAAAACTGACATGAGAGTCAGATTAACCCAATGATGAGGTAATCGCTACAAATACCTTTCTCCGACCACATTTTCCTCAAAATCTACGCGCTTCCGGTCAAATGAGGTGTTCCATGCAAGATAGCAACAACATCCTGGTGTTTGCCAATTTTATCCGCCAAATGACGACCGCAACTAAACTGTTGTCTCACTCTTGAGGCTCCTTTTTACATGTGTATCGACACCATGCGTTAACTTGTGCTGAGATCACAAGGCACTCTACAAACGTGTATATACTAGAAGCTGCGCTCGTTAATTGCTTCCAACAACTTGTTTTTTTGTCGCAAAACGAGCCGCACACGTTCGTCTGAAAAAAAATATAATTCACTCTGGCACGCCAAGCAAAGACAAAAATAACATTCAGCTTAAACATCGATGAAGCTTCGCAGGAACAGGTGAAAAGTCTTTCGCAGTTGGGTTTTTCTGGCGACAACAGCATTGAAGAAAATGGATAATTTGGTGGGAGAGCTTCCGTGTTCAGGCAGAACGAAACAACTCATTGTTCTGATGTGTGTGTTTAGGAGCATATTTAGATGAATTTTTTCTTAACAGTGCAAAAACCGGGTTTACAAGTTTTTTGAAAACGCCGATCCTTATATGAACGGATCAGGTCGCAACACTTTTATTACAACCAACCAAGCCAAACATTTAAACCTATCAGCAAACAACTTCGCCGATTTTAGATCTCCTGCCCTAAATCAAGCATTTACCAGTGCTGCACACTGTTTTTCGGCCGTTCCCGTAGTTTTCTGTTTTTTGAAAATTTGCGTTTCGACGAAAATTGTCAGCGGTCAGGTAACAAAAAGAATGCCTTAGTAACGACTAATGAAAAATATAACGCAAATACCACCCAAACGGAAACTGTTTTTTTATAAGAATGTATATAGATGTTTATGTGTACAAAAGTCGTGACGAAAGATCTCACAACAGCAGTTTTTCTACAAGCTGTCATGCACAACAATTGAAAAAATTCATAAAACATAAAAATCGTCACACACATTGTCTACGTATTTTATAACGCAAGACATCGTAAGCAACAACGGATCGAAATGTGTTTGTAAGCACGGGATACGTTTGGTTAAAATATAATCGTCGACGTGCAAGGGTTGATGTGACGGCGGGTCGCTCAGCGGAATCTGACAGCGACGATGCGCAACGCCGAGAAGTTAAGATAAAAACACGAGATAACAGGACTAAGCCACTTACAATGGCACCAGTGCGGGTCAAGAGCCGGCTTCAGGCACAGCTAAAGCACTGTGACATCACACAAAGCATTTTGCGCTACGCGGTTTCATTGGTGGCCTGCGGCGCTGGAGATTCTCAGTCGTGACTACTTTCATTACTACAGTTTTGCTCGCAAAGCAGGGAACGTTGCAAACTGCAACTCCTTCACGTTGGACGCTTTGCAGCGGTTAAGCCGACTCCGCCATTACCTCATTCGATCTAAGTTCGCAATTCAATCTGAATCTAGATTATCATAGATCCCAATATTGGCATTTCAAACCTCGCACGTTGCACATGCGTTTCGCAAATTTTGTCGCTACATCTTGTTCAAACGCATTTTATGCCGTTTCACCAACATCCGAATTTTGAACACAGACATTACACCGACTTGAATCATCTACAGCTAAACTCAAATCATTTCCGGAGCAGCACATTTGTCGATTGCATACTTTTGATCCATCTGGACTCAGGTCATTAAGGGCATGTTACAAAACTTTATACCTAAAATGCTGATTATTTGGGCGCACAATATTTCAGAAAAAAACTTCTTAATCAATATGTAAAATCAATTAGTTAAATTTAGCAAACAGTTCAAAGTTTTTCCACAACTACATGGGAAAAAGAGGTATGAACACTTCAGGATTTTGTTAGCAAGGAAAGCATTTTCAGATTTTTTATAAAACTTACAGAGTAACAGCAAATGCAGCAGCGGGTACAAACATATTGACATTGCAGAAGGAACTGCCAGAACAATGATAAATTCAGGCAGGGTTCTCCGACATAAAGTCATATTGATCAAAATCCTCAAGACAATAATGACCACAAAACGACCATGATTACAACTTAATTGTTTATCTCGAACTTGAAAATCACTTCGGTTCAATTTTAAAGAGCAAGAGAATAATTAATCAGAGTGTAGCGGCAAAGGGTCGGAACTCGTAGTAGAGAGGAAAAAACGTAACTGAAAAAAATACTCACGGTGGGCGTCTGAGCTGGTGTTAAGCCACTGCACAGCACAACCGAGACTAGTCTCATAATTGCAATCTTTCCTCCACCTCAATCAGGCCGCACTAAATGAATTCTTTATAAAGGTATTATGATTGTTGACTTGCAGGTCTCCGCAAAAAGTTTAGGTAGCTAACAGTACGTTGCAATAAATTGGCCACAAAAGAGAAAAAGCTGTGCCATAATAACATCTTACGTGGGGCCGTGGCATGGGCAGGTCTCTCCTCAGGGCGCTGTGTCGCGCACGAACGATTCCAACAAAAAATATTTGGCCAGGCAACCCGGCCAATATTTCTGATAATAACCCAACACAAAAGTGACATTGGCCCAACCTGCATTAGCACGTGATTTCGACAATGACGGAAAAATCTGGGCGCACGTGCAAAAAACTTGAAATCGTATTGAAGGATAAATGCTAACCAATTTGTAAAAACTTCGCTGAACCCTTAAATTGTCACTCAACTCTGCTTTCAAACTAATCTCTTTGAACAAAATGTTGGTACTTCATAGCAGCGTGAAACGATTTTCAAGGGTATACTGTGCACTTCACAGCTACTCTGCGTAAGTTGCGCACCAAGCTCAATCCATCATCAGTGCAATCACTGATGAAGCCAAAATGCCCAGAGTTGTCATGGGTTTGATCGCCACAAAAGCCAATTTAGCTGCGCCTCTTCGCCTTTCTACACTGTTTTTTCATAAAAAATCAAAACTGTGCGCTTGACGCCGCCCCGCTTGTTTTTGACTGTATGAAAATGCTCAGAAGAGTTACCAATAAGACAGACGCCGCGCGCATGGGAAAAAACTCGGTTCAGAAAAATAGGTTTATGAGTGTGTTTCCACTGAATACTGTTAGAAAACAAGTTTCGCAAACCTACCAATCTATATTTTTGCTTTTGGATCTCCACTGGCAATCGACACTGTCCAAAACCGCGGCACTAAAACCAGTTGAGATTGCTTCGAGACAAACGTTGGTAATAAACACGCAGCAGGTTATTGGAGTGGAGCTTGACACCCAGAGCAACCTAACCTATCAACAGGGCATTTTTTTCGTTAGTGCGCTTGGTCCGCCCCACTGCAGAATGTGGGATAATAAAATACGCAGCATTATTGGCCGAGCATTATGCAACAAACATCTAATTTCTATATCCAAACACTCGGCTAAGGAGCCGGAAGCGCGCAAACAGGACAATCAATTTCGTCAAACACCAGTTAAGCTGCGGCGTTAGTTTAAGTCTTGTTTCAACAAAAACTCTCCGCTTCTCATCAATTCAAAACTGCATTCGCCGCGAGCCGAAGGTCAAATAAAGTTCAAACTAAGGAAATTTTCGTCATACGCCGTCGCAAGCAAGCGGGCCAAGTTTGCACTGCCAACACTTCTGACTCGGTAAACCGATCGGACTGAAAGCCAGTCCCGGGCATCGATTCGCTTCACAAATAAAACGTTAAAGTAAACTTGCAGCGCTTAGCAAGCGCAACCACAAATGGTTCCGTTGAAAAGCTTCGCAAGCGTCACGAGCCACTGAAAACAGTGGAAAATTTTAGCCACGTTTGAGCACAAAAGTAGCACAAAGTTCACCAGCGAGGTCTTGTCGCTGTAGCGATGTGACAAGCCAGTGCACCATGATGGAAACGTGCGACTACGGGGTTTGAGATGCGCTGCAAAGCTCTTTACGGTACTGTTTGACGGAAAAAGAAATCAATGTTTCTACCTATACGCCTGTAAAAAAAACGACAAAACCAACAATCGTGAAGTAAAATCAAGATTTCTACAGCGAATTGGCGCGTTTGATAAAAAATAATTTTCTCTGAAAATTAAAAACAAACTGCTAAATTGCGTAGCGTAAAAATGGCAAAGAATTTTCAGTCAACTTTTTTGAGTAGTGCTCCACTGAAGCACTATTTCAATGGTGGGAAAACTGCGACTCGCCGACATGTTTGGGGTGGCTCTTCTAGCTGACTAGCAACATCTCAAATTGATACCGATTTGTCGCCTCATATTTAATGTTTGTTTTGTTTCATTTATCAACGTATTTACACGAATTCATAAGGTTAGCTGCCAAAGAGTCAACGCGATTTGATGCAGGTAATTTTATGTAAAACTTGCATTGTTTATCGAACTGTATTTGACACTACAAACTGATTTTGCGGCTCGTTGGTGTTTTTGCTTTTCTCCCAACGACTCTTTTGTTGAACAAGTTTGCCCATCCCTGCACTGTTTCATTCTGGTGATCTGATAACCGTAATAAAACAAGCACTGCTACAACAAACGATAAAACCATTTTTCACACTTCAGACAAAAACGCAGTACAAGCAAGGCACCCTTCTTTACCTTTTACTAAAGTTATCAAAAACTGATTCGCTTCACTTTTTAGAATTGACGTTGATATTACAGGCTGCGGCGCATGCTCAGAAAGAAAAATTATCCAGAAGATACTTTGATTTTGTTGAACAAGTTTACATCAATTTTTGGGAAAAAAAACTTTTATGGGTGGCAGATGACTTTATTGGCTGTTGCAAGCATGCCGCTTTAAATCACGAATGTAAAGGTTTAGTTTAACTGAAATGGTAAACAACCTAATAGTTTCTCCCTTACATTTTAAAGCCATGGACGCCCAACTGGGTATATAAAAGTTACTCACAAGCAGTTATCGTTTTGCAATTTGCAGATGCAAGCTGTCATTTCTGAAACCTCGCTGATTTTTCAACGTAAGCCGAATCACGTGTGCAGCGTAATAACACCACTCAATAGAGGCTGCATACAAAGACAGCTTTACACCGCATGTAACACTTGAAGACATGGTCGGCGGAAGGGGGGACAGGGGGGAAACTTTCCC
>Ga0210059_1004622_pt1 | contig 22250 bp, 9 predicted proteins | sample Ectturendosymbi2_FD_188042 | JGI IMG/M metagenome (GOLD analysis project Ga0210059, IMG submission 188042) | Ecteinascidia turbinata endosymbiont from Florida, USA - Sample 2 (SPAdes) (version 2) | ecosystem: Host-associated > Tunicates > Ascidians > Unclassified | place: Key West, Florida...
GCAATTCATAATAATAGGCCAATAGCGTATGGGGGGCCCCACGTGAAATTTCGGGGGGGGCCTCACTTGCCCTTGCCACGGCACTGACAGTGGGTATCCTACAACTTTGGTTCGATTATTTCGCGGCATTTATTTTCAAGGCATTGGCATGTAGGCTTTTCAAGGCACTTGGCATACACTTTTCAAGGGAAGCTAAGGAAAGAAGTGCCCCGATGGTTAATGCATTCTCTCGTGTCTCCTTTCTTGTGCATGGCGATGATCACCCCGTTTGCCTATCTTTCGGTGCCCTGCCAGAACGCCAGTCTAATTGACACACACGAGTCAGCTAAAGAACTGGATTCATGATTTTGAGCACTCCAGGTCGATTTCGTTGCAGCCTGTAGACTTCCCAGCCTTCAGTGTACTGACAAATAGAAAGACTTCGGCTGCAGCGATGGTGTTTTCCTCTCCCAAATGTACTTCGTGTGTCCGACGGTGTGATAGTAACAGTGTTTAAAAGATCTTTGAACTACTTCCAAGCTTGTGGTTTAAAAACCCAAAGAAAACTGCTTTTTTTAAAGTAGTGAAATACAAAGAAATAACTAGCTGCGATGATGTCTAAGTAAGCAACGTAACCAATTCTTGTCTAAGTAAGCAACGTAACCAATTCTTACGATACGTTTTTGAACATAAGTCCGGGCTGTGATGCTCACCCAGCGCTGTACGATTCCGGGATTATTCCTGTATTCTTCGAATGCCGTTCCCACTGATGTTATAATACCCTGATCCCGTATACTTAATTCCGGGACGTTTTCCATCTGAATTACATTTGGTTTAGTAGATCACCAACACTGACATGAAAACACAAACAGCTGAGGTAAAAAAATCTTTTCAATACTGAGTACGCAAAGACCTTCAGACAGTGAACGAGTGCAAGTACCATTTAGTAGAGGAAGTGGGATTCAACTCAGGCTGAACTGAAGATCTTGTAAAACATTTCGATACTGGCCTAGTACCCAGTGTATGAAGTTCAGATTTTCTTGGGAACTGAGCAACAAAATCTATAGAAAGTTTCGATTAGGTTCTTGGGGCAAATTTTGCATCCCTTGCAGCTTTCGGCATACCAACCTGAGGAAATGCTTAGTTATCAGGAAAACTTTTGATTGGAAAAAATAAGAAGTCATTTCGTGAAAAACCTGTACACTCGTGGGTGGAGTGCAAGGGCTTTTAACGTTTAATCAAAAGTGCAGTAATTGATAAAAGGCAATCCGGAAAATAAATAAAGTTCGATACGTACGAAACAGCAAAAGAAAAAGATGTATCGCAATCAATTACAAAAGGCCATAATGCACGTCGGTGAGGTAGGTAGAAATGCTTATCAATATTTAATGAATTTTTTTATTTTTAAATTATTTTTTTAATATTTCATTTCTTCAACATGGCAAAATTTGAGTTGACCATTGAAAAGGTTCACGATTTTTAAAATCAGCATCGAAAAAAGAGCTATAAATTATACGTGAATTTTCTTTCACATGATAACTCACTAAACCTGATCAGAGCGCCACACTTTTCAGCTGCTAATTGTCTAAAGAAGAGTGTGACAGATACAGTTGTTCCCGAAAAACTTGTTTATTAGCGGTGACTTTCCCGCGAGGAAATACTTAGGAGGCCTTGAAACATCACTCTATTCTCAGCGATCTATGCGACCTCTGATGACCCTGAACCGACAACTTCACCAACAATATCATCATGTTTGCTTTAGAGTAGACAAAACGAAGGTGCAGGCAATGTTGCCCAGCCCTGTATCTATCTGATGGTTACACTGCTATGCGAAGGAAACATCGGAGCTTTAAGTATGTTTAAAATGTGGTGCACATGCTTGAACAAGGAAGAACATGCCTGAACAAAAAAACATTTCTAGTTTTTTGTATGCTCGTTCCTTTACCGAAATATCATTCAGGTTTATTCTGTTTTCTAACGAAGCGGTTGGTGATTGCTTGTCTGCTTTCTTCGACGAAACAACGTTGTTCTCCTCCACGACTTTTCGTTCTTTTCTGCTCCTTCGCTTGGACTGGCATTGTATTTCCGTAAGCAGACCTGAAAAAAGCAATGTTTAAGTTCATCGCGTTTTCATCGTTTTTATATATATCTGGAAAAAACAACTCTAACTTCGTTTGAAGAAATAAGTAATCTCATGGGATTAGGGCGTTCTTATCACTGGCCTTTATAGGCAGCTTTCAGGCGCTCACGAGCATAACGACTGCGAACTAAGCTGCACATGCTACCTTCATGTTTCATTTTATAAAACATTTACGGTTCGAAGTGTGTTAGTTGTTGTCATAGGGAAGTCTGCACACTGTCTTTTTCCAAAATACATGATATTGTCAAGACATCCCCTCACAGCGTTGCTAAAATTAAAATAATGAGTGATATGCAATGAATATAAAAACCCGTGGCCAGTCAAGTTTTTAGGGGGCTTTCAAGCTGGGTATGGTGGCTCAACAATCAACTTAGCTCTTAAGAAAGCTTGTTAATATTATCAGCAGCGACCATTAACTTTATACTTGTATATTGCTGTGTTAAATAGGGTCTTGCATATCCAATTTCTGGTCTTTGTCCCTTAAATCCCCTTTAGTGATGAGACAATATGTACAAACATTTGTTATGAGATTTACGATTGGCCATGTTGCTCAAGTTAATTTTGAAAATGTCATACTTGTCAACACGTTCTTCATATGTTACAGATAACCGCAAACTTGTTCAAACTAAGCGTTTACACACGTAATGTATTGAGCTCAAGGTATGTGAAGCCTGCGGAAAACTGAAACAAATGGTTTTGATATTTAATTTTTTGATTAATGAGAAGCGACTAAGAGTATACGCACGGCTGCGTGCTTTGGTCAAAACGACGGTTGGATGCTCAATGTCATTACACTTCATTTCTTTCGATTTTCATGCGTCAATATCGCTTACATGTAATCAAAGAGACATTTGTTTCCGCCTGTAAGACGAATGCCACTCTGTTTATTCTTCGGTTGGGTGGTGAATTTTGACGTAATAAGTCTTGTATTTCTTGTTTGCAAACAGCAGATGCGTGTGAGGATATGCTCAAGAGATTCAATTGGCTGTTCTATCAACCTTAAGACAAGGCGCACGCTGCTGTAAGCCTAGATTGGTTTCCATAGTGGTTGTTCTGCTGTGTTAACGCAGTGTAATCGCTCGTTCGACAGTTAAAAGCTGACGTGTTCCGTTAGCCAAAATGGAGCATTGACGTTTTACATGTCCTTCGGACATGTAGCTGGTTTGTGCTTAACACTGAAGAAGATTTACCTTTGGAGTAATTTTAAACAACACCAAACGCAACTAGCTTTATTTTTAGGAAAATCCACAGAAGATGGCAAACCGACCCGTGCGCTTTGTGTATGTTGTACGAGTAGCAAAGGAACGTACGGTAGTTGGCAACCTTTATTTGTTACTTGGCAAGTGCGGTTGTATTACTAGCTTGACAATATTTCGTCTGGCAAGCACTTGTGTATCGACACGTTAAGTTAAATATAGGTGAAAATACTTACCAAAACCTCTGGCACCCCAACTACACCAAAGTTATGCTTTGATGGGGTGGACTAATATGTAATACAAATTATGGCTTTATGAATAAGGTGTCTCTCAAATTTAAAATTTGCAGAAATATGGAAACAGTTGAAGTGGGTGCAGTATGATCCAATTTGGGTAAAGCGTAACCCTAAAAACCAGTCCATTTTTTGCAATAAATATGCATCATAAAATGACTCGTTTTAATTAAAGTTGTTTACAACAGCACTCTCGTATTTAAATTTTATAAACAAAAATCATTCAGGAAGTTCAACAACTAATTTTTCATTCCAAAAAAATGATATTTTAATCATGCACATTTGAGAGGTGATGTACATATTGCTTTTGTGTGAACTTACAAACAGTGGTATGGGAGGCGGGGATGCAGGGGTGCAAGCGCACTCACAAATGTTTTGATTTATCAACAATTTTGGCAAAATCCTTGAAAATTCGGCCAAATCCTCTGAAAATTCGGGCAAAATCCCTGAAAATCAGGACAAAAATGACCCCCAACGTAGTTTGACTTTAAAAAATGGCGCCCAACGGTTGCAGAAAAACACATTATGACCGCTTTTTGAAGGTCACACCAAAAAAAGGTCTTCATGATCTTTGTGGGAGAAAATATGGGGGCAATAGGCGCACAAACCGTTTCGGGCAAGTTTGGGGAAATTCGGGCAAAATTTCTTCACACCCCCAAAAATTTGCCTGCTCCTACATCTACGTTTACAAATATATGCGAACATAGCTGAGATCTGTTTATTCGTCATTCGAATTTTTCAGCCTACATCTTTCTCTTATCCATTGCACCATACAGTCTGAAGTCTGCAGCAAGTTTCATAATAGTTCAACGAGTTTATACAGACCTTGTCGTGAATTATAAACGCATCTAGCGTCCTTCAAAGAATGTTTTTGATTTAGCCCCTACACAACCGTCTCTGTCTTTTATAGGCCTATTAGGACGGTCATGCAAATATTATTTGGACATTTTTAGTGAGCTTTCCAGCCAAAATTGATTTGCAGTTGCTCCTTCATACGGAAAACGTATTTCTTTGAGCTTGTGTGTTTTTTTCCATTTTGTTATTAAGAACAACGATTGTTTTGTGAGAATGTTACGAATGGAATGAATTCAGCATTACGAACATGTAACATTGACTCAAGTCAATGTTTAAAGTTAGAAGATTGCATAACGTTCCGTGTATGTGTCACCTTAATGTCAAAATACACTTTTGAGTTTTGCTTAGCAAATACGGCAGATATTTTATATGCAAACCTTTTCACAAAAAATACTGTCTATGTAGAATTTTTCAAAATTTCCTTGATGTACATGTGCAGTTTTACATCGGGGAAGCGTGAAACTTTGGTGCAAGGACGACAATATTTGGTTTGTAGGTTGGTATCTTAAAAAAGTTGACTTTGTTATGTAGAAAGAAGTGACGTTTTTATAACTCTTTCGGCAACAAGTTTCAAGAAGGTAGAGGGCATTAAATATGAAGTAAGCTTGAAGCAAAACCCTGTTCAGTCTTTTTAAATCATTGGAAGAAACGTTAAGCCACAGAATTTATTGCTGAATCTTCTTTCCAAAGTAAATGATGTACTCAGCGCATATTGACCTACAATGTTACACAGAGCGTAAACCGCGATCAGTATGACGGTGGTGGATTCCACATTCACCTTGCGGAATTCAAATCACTCATCATTACAACTGATTGTCCAACGATGGGAGTACAAGCAAACCTTTCGTAAATTTAAATAATAACCAGATCGCCATAAGATCTTTGCTCATTATCTGCTTTTTCTATTCAGAAGCTGTCATTACCAGTGATGACATATCATTTTTGGGAAGGTCCTTAGTAGGAAGTTTATCCACTGCTAACGTCACATCAAACCTACAAATTATGGATGCAGGTATTAAAACTAACGTGATTACGTTTGTATATTAACTTAATTTTGTATTTCCAATCTCCTTAAGATTTTATCATTCAGAATTTTAATCAGAAAGCAGCGTTGATTTTTAAAAGCATGGCGCAGCTTCATCATATTAACTAAACGGTGCATTATCTCCGCAATGTTCATGTGTTCAATTCGAACAAATTCTTTTAAACACAACACTTAAAAATAAAAAGTGCAAAACTAAATTAAGTATACTATGCAGTGAAACATTCGGTGGAATTTAGATTTTGAGAAACCTTCTAATAATATACGAGACACACAGTATAGATGGTCTTCCAAAGTATTCTATTCACTTTATTTTTACAACAAACGACAGTTTGAATTTGTCTAATTTAACAACTCTGATTAATCAAAAGGTACTTGTATCTATTGCTGTTACGTGTTGACACAGTTAATTAAGCAAGTTTCAAAGTGCATTAAGCAAGTACTTAAATGTATGCAACAAGGAAATATTTTGCTACCAGCAAAGGTTTTCACAATTTTAATGAATTGGTCCTTGTAGTTTCTTTAAAACTTAAAGCAGATTTAAGAAAACGATTCCTCACTAAATTAAATACATTTTTTTGTTATTAGATCACCAAACAACATTTAAAACTACTTGAGTTGCCAACCAGCATGGAGTTGCACAGATTTGTTATTTTCAAGAGAGAAAACACGTGAGTGTACTTTTAATCTGCAGGTGCACCCTTCTTTAATTCTTGACTCATTCTCACTTTTATGTTTTACCCCTAAGCGTTAGTCCGAAACCGACCCTGCTGTAAAATGTCAACTCAAGAATTAGGGAAACCCAATTGCGTTTCCAAGAAAATTGTTTTCATCACCAACAAGGTAGTTTGGGAAAAATATCTTACGTTCTCAACTTCACAATCATCTCCACGTGGCGCTGCAACAAAAAGGACCAACCTTTTTTATGTTTCTTTTTATTGCTGAAGAACAATTACTATTCATGACAGGATGCATGTATATTAAAATGTTTGCATCTTATTAACGTTACAAAAAAAGATGAGGGTGCAGCAGACTTACATTCTTCGAGCATGCCAACAGCCCGACATTTTTGTAATCGACAAAAGGGGCACTTTCTTCTTGTATACGTGTCCATTTCACACGATCCGCCATATTTGCATCTACAATTCAAAAACACCTAATTGAAAAACTCGTTATTTGTACAAAGCACATTTTGAAACTTCCCGATGCAACTAAAAAGAAAGGTAAGAAACAGAGAACACACGGCATTTACATGTACTAAAATGTGCGTTAGAAAACGACTCACTTCGTTGGCAAGTCTTGCTTGTGAATAGATCTTCTGAAAAAGCCCTTACATCCTTCACAGGTCAAGGCATTGTAATGATATCCGGATGCATGGTCTCCGCACACTTGACACAGATCATCGGCACTGCGTTTTCTGACCTTAACGAACAATATGGGAAAGGCATCGTCTTACGATGTTTTTCCCAACCAGCTAGCGAGGATACAAGTTAGACATTTTATCTTGCAAGTCAGTAACTGAAACCAGCTTGTTTTCAAGCTTGCACCTGGATCCTTGTGTTGTTCGTTATGATTTAACCAGCCACTCAAACTGCTTTGCCAGAAAGAACGTAAGCTTTAAATGAATTAGCCCCTGTGATTGAGAGGCATTCAATTGGGCATGCATTTGCTCTTGAAAAATTTTTGACGACGTGATCAAGGACCCGAGTTGCCAAATAAATTGCTCATTAAGACTTTATCTGGCACTGAATAGTTTTTTCTATACTTCAGATAAGATAAATAAATCAGCCACAAACCATCGAAAGCCGAAATACACACACATGTTGCTAAGTATTTCATAGTATAAACGAGGCATATTTTTTAAGTGAAATCACAAAGATAACTGGGGCAGGTCGTGCTGATCGATACAGTGAGGCCTAGCAAAGCTGCGAGAAATCTCCTGGTGTGCATTGCAAGCTCATCGCAATAGGTTTTGCTATGGCTTAGCACTCCGAAAAGGAAGCTCAATCTCTCAATTTTTCCAATCAGTCAGTGAATTTATTTAACATTAAAAATACCTTTATAAACTCCCCTCAACTAATTCCCTGAAAAACTAAGCCGGCGACGACTTTGTTACGTAGTTATGAGCTCATCCTTCTTTGTCAAACGAAGATTTATTTGACAGAAAGTTTGATTGGTAGGACGTGTGATTGACAGTCCTTCAGCTTGTAGCAACAAAACAACTTCCTGTGTGATTAGGTTTGATTGGTTCGGCTATAAACTGCTCGTCTTTGACTTCTATTTAACGAGTTCAATAGTTCTTCCATAGTTAAGAATTGCTCAACATTTTCGAGTTAATCACGATCACCCTCGGCTTTATTTTTCTGTCTATACATGTAGTGAACCAAAGGTACCGATAAAGCAGTAACTACATGTTTTGAAAGAGAACACACAAAAGTTTTCTGGAAAAAAATCTTACGCAAGAAGAATCTCTAACATTACTAATTTGCAGAAAACTGCTACGAATTTATACGCAAAGGTACATTACACTTTCTTAAAAATTGCTTTACACTCACAGGGTCACTGATGCGTCCCTCAAAATATAATCACAAGTTGTGAAACAGAATCCCAGAGTTTTTCCGTGGTGCTTTCCATTGAAATTAAAATTTTTATTGTCCCATTGCTGATTCGTACACCTGTGAGTTACATCATTTCAGCGAACAAGGTGATAAATATTCCGATTTAAACTTTCTTCGGCAAACATTGCACCAGCATCAAATGGCTATTCTTTCTTGGGGAAAAATTGATTTTTGGGGGGAAGCGGGTGCTATTCAAAGCCGATTTTGTCCTATACTGTGAGGAAACCAAAATGAAAATCATTTGCGAAACACAGCATAGACCCTAGTGGATATACTTACTGAAGGATCTTTCTTCGCAGCAGCAAGACTGTTGTCATTATTGTTCGGAATTCCCGTGTGTCTGACGTCATTTCGGTGATTTACTTGCATTGTTTCCCTTTCCGAACGTGACAAGCTTCCTGAGTATGCGTTCCTTATGATACATGATGAGTTAACTTGCGTGGAATTACTGTTAATTCTAATATCAGGCGCTGATGAAGCAATAAAGCATTGACCTCCTGGCTCCTGCAATTTTTGGGAAGAAGGTACAGGATGGCATAGACCTGGTACATTGCTTAAAGCGCTATTATGAATCAGTTCCGATCCAGACTGGAGGAAAATACCGTGGTTAGGAGAGAATCCTTGTGCACACGCCCCGTTTGCATATGAACGTGTTTCAGGGGGAGTAAGTTGTCTCCTGGATGCTTGATCATAGGGACTGCTGCATCCACTGCATGGTTGTGGACTACTTTTTGGCAGCGGCGACAAGCACGTAGGTGTTGCTGGACTATTGCGGTTACGCAGAGGCGAAGGTGTGCTTTGCCTTACACACAAAGGGGGAGAAAACCCCCCATGACGAGGATAATGTTGCTCGTAGCAAAAAGCACAGTTGTGACAAGCGTGCAAATGCTGACATGAAACCGACTGCACAATTGTTGAATGCATGAAACATTCAGGACACGACACATGGCCATTAGGATCAGGGGCTGCATAAGCTAGGTTAAATGTGGCACCAGAACCGTGATTGGGACAGTCTGGATGCGACGGAAACCAGCTTCCTCTGTTTACGTACTGAATGGGTGAATAAGAATGGGAAAACGGAGGCGACGGGCTTGGAGGCAAAGAAGTGCACGGTTTGGCTTGCATCTCGGTCAAAATTAGATCAGAAGAGTTATTTACGACTACAAAAAACACTGAAACAATATGGAAAGATCAGGATAAGGCGCTTGTTGTCCACATTTCTGAAAAGATTCTGCACCTGATTCAGCTACTGGACACCACAGCAGATTTTATGCCCACTCTGTTACATGCTGGGGTTTCAGTTACTATCTAACCTAACCAATACTTTACGTTGATAGACACTTATTCATTCGACACCTTTCTTGCATAGGCCTGCCATTCCTAAACCTAAAGATTGGGTTCAGATGAATACAAGAAACAATCAATACTTTGGATTTTCGTACGCGCTACGTTCTATTGAATAAATTCATTTCACTTTGATTACATCTATGCCTTAAGTTCTTCATAACCTATTGCAAAAGACATTTATAAAAAACACAGTCTTTAGGAGAAGCGTAAAACAGGTATAACAGCTCTTCCAAAATTTTTTTAAATCTTGAAATTTGGCGATTTTTGTTTTGAAGGATTTCAGAAATTTATAGGGGTTATATTCCACATCTAAATTTTTCGGCCTGCTACAGCTTTGCTTTTGATCAATAAAAATTTAATATATTTCTTTGTGAGCAGACACGAAGTCCATAGTATAAACACACATACTCTGCACAAGGCATGTCGATAAAAACATACAAAACAGAACGTTTTACAAGGCCTTGGGGCCGGCGGGATCACAGAGTTACAGACACTTTTTGCAACTGCGTTGAAGGCAGAACCGCAGGGTTACAGACACATTCTTAACACTAAAGGTAGCTAACACGTATCACTTGTTACAATACTACTGCAGAGCAGGGCGCCAACTCCTACATTGGTCGATGCCAGGTAAAATGCGAATGCGATGTGGCATGACACGCCATCAATCAAGCAGACACTGCAATGTTCGAGCACTCATTCACAAATTAATATGCGACTGTTTTAGCAGGGTTTTTTTTAAGGAAAATGTTGGGTACCCGGTATGGATTAGTAGGAACCCGATTGCTCTGATTCTGGGGACCCGATTTTCTCTGATTTAGGGATCTGATCATAATTTTCTCTGATTCAGGAGACCCGAATCAGGTCCCTAAAACGCCTTAAAAAAAACCCTGATTTTAGTGTTAAAAGAATAGGGACGAATACAAACAACCTGACTGCATCAAAGCACGCAAACATGTGTTGGTTCTGCATCTTTCGAGAAACAGGTACGTATTTTTTCCAGTGCCGGATTAAGGTAACGCGGGGCCCGTAGCATTTCAAGAGCGCGGGGCCCCAAGTTAAAACAAACACCTCAACACCTGCTAAAACATAAGTGTTTGAGCAAGGCATCCGTGCTACTAGTTTTAATCTCTGCATGCTCTCTCCAGTTCGCATCGTGCAATGACAGTCCGAATGTATCATGCTGACCACCAGTGTTACCAGATGGTTGAGAGCTAAATCTGCTAAATGGTGGCCCAAAAAGCTGCTAGATTCTGCTGAAAGTCTTGTCACAAATTTTCAACTAAAATCTGCTAAAAGCAGTGAAATCCTCTTGAAAATCTGTTATTTTTAAGATGATTAAAAGAAACCTATAAAATTATGCAATATGTTAATTTTTTGTCTTGCACTCGCTCTCAATGAGCATGGGCTGAAGATGCCGATCTTGACCACCATCTTTTCGGCCCACAATTTTCTTTCAGTCAACATCTTGAGCAACGTAACTGCAGCTCACCTCTTTTTTTGTATGACACACAGTTCTTGACGATCTCTTTCAAATGGTTACATGTTTTTATACAGTAGAACAATGTTCAGCGATAAACAATCTAAGCATAGCTGCAGCCAGGCCAGTAACCAGCTTGGGACACAAGGCGGGGCGAAGAGTTTTCTGAGAGGTGCCCAAATTTTTTAAATAATGTCCAATAGTTTTAAACTATTTCCAACACATTTTTCCAGGGTGGGCGAAAATGTTTTCAGAGTGGGCGGGTCCCCCTCCTGGTTACGGGTCTGGCTTCAACCCTGTAACTTTCTAAGCCTGGTATTTGTAACATAAAACTTTGTATTACATTAGGGGGCATGCAAAAAGTTATTTAGTCTTATCCGAGTGCTTTCGCTACCAGTTATGCCTTTCAAGCTCACAGTGTTTCGCTATGATTGCATTATTGCAAACTTCGCAAAAGACTTCTTGAATCAACAGGATAGGCAGTAGGCACTGAGCCAACCTCTAATTCTGAATCTTGCAACCATATTTGTCGAATCTTTTGGCAGCTTTGGTTTACCAGGAAGTTTTTTACCAGACATTACTTACTACTTAACATATACTTACTAGTGTAACTGAACCACTTGAAAATATCGTGTCGTGGGATAAAAACATATTCTGCCAATGTTATGTTTTGACCTAACGCGCTCACTAAGCACAGAAGCAAATCATCTAAGCTTCTTCAAGCTATCTAATTACTTGTTATTATGATACAAATATCTGCTTGAAGCAGCTTCGTTGCATCATAATAAAAACTCCAAATAATGGTAGGCAGCTGGTTGTGCTTTTTCCTGGTGTTACCCAATTAAACACGTCATAAAAAAGAGAAGTAAATTTTTTGATGAAGAAGGTGTAAAAGTTTTCATCTTGAAAAACTGTTGAAACAGGTTTTTGGTCAGGAATTTGTTACCTGCTAAATCTGTCAAACGGTTGGTAAAATCCTACTAGAAACTCAGCTAACTGTTAGATTGGAAATTTTACAGCTAACAGGGAGAAGATCCTGCTAGATTTAGCAGCAAATCAGCTAAAATAGCAACACTGCTGACCGCAATTTTATGCCTTTTGTTATGTAACTGTACAAAAAGAATCAAACAAGAATTTCTGGACACAGACAGCCTTCAATTGAAAACCTTTGCTTACTAATTACGGCAAATTTAACAAAATACTGATTTCTTAGATTGAAAAATATCTTATATACTGTATAATGTAATAAATAAGATGTACTGCCAGATGACTGCGGGGCCCCAAAAAACGCAGGGCCTGTAGCAACTGCTACATTTGCTACTATTGTTAATCCGGCGCTGATTTTTTCGTAACAGGGCCTCAAAGGTACGAATGTTACATTGAATCTGATGGCTACTAGCACTCGCTCTCCAGGGCAGGTTGTACAGAGCTCTGCATCCAAAATTATAGGCCACACGCAATCTTTGCATGCATGACTTCCTGAAATTCCACCATAATTGTGATGTATACATGGGCGTACAAAAGAAATGAAAAAGTACATTTTTAACTGCATTTGAACATCGGGAAAAAGAGGCTCGCAGCTTGTTTGCTCCACAATATTGATATCACAGTTGTCTCTGAACGTCTTTGTCACATGAGAGCTCAGTATATAATACAATCCCCAGATATTTGTGTTGGTTAACAGGCGACGTATATGTCAAATTCTGGCTTCAACTTGCGGTACCTCATTTGTTTTTCTGTGACTTCCTCAGTAATTATGATGCAGCCCCCGTTGGCAGCATTAATGTTCCTCATTTGACGAAGGCATTGCTTCTCTATAAAAACAGCTAATGCTGTGATAATTTTTGAATGAACTTCCTATGCAGATTTGTTGTGCATAAGCTTACCTGGGCAAAATACTTTAAACCAGTACGTACATACTTTAGTCAAGCGGTTATCAATTTGTTGCAGTTCCCGATCAAAAGCTAAAACCTGAATTGTTTGCAGGGCCTTGAAGCATGATCAGATAGTGGTTGTCACTTTGCGCAACCGTTTGTTGACAGTAGTTATTAGGCCGGGAAAAGCGCAAAGCATTAACGTTCGAAATGAAGTTAAGAGATTTCAAATGCGTACGTCTAACTTTGAACAATTCCAAATTTTTATCAATCAGAAACTAGTAAAAATTAAGCGATTTCAGTTGAAGTTTTTCTCACGATTGAAATATCAGCAAACCTTTTGCGTGATTCCGTTATGTGTAAAAATGCAAAAATGCTTCACTAGCCGTTCCAAAACTGTGTTTGGAAAAAAAGCTCAGGGACGTCAGAAAAAAAGCTTCGAGGTTTACATGAAGGTCTAGAGAACGGTTGTTGAGAACCACCGCTTTGGAATACTTTGAAACCAAATTACACATTGCCAAAAGACACGTGTATTAGCACTTTAAGCAACCTGTAGTCATTTTGAAAGCAAAAGTGAAACTCACTGCATAAGTTTCTATTTCATCAACACTGCAGCTGAGCTTGTTTTGAATTTTTCTCAAGTACAGTATGGCTAGACTGCTTCTGCGTTTAACTTCCAGTAGCATTACATTAGGGTTTGCTAAACTTTATAACCTGATTCTTATCGATTCAAATGAAAACCTATTGGCTGATAGATTCATTATGGAACACTAAGACAGCAGACTGCCAGTCAAACAATTTTTTCATTAAACCAGGCACATGCTTTCATAGACAGACTAAATACGATTTGAAGCAACACTTCTTGTTTTCGGCAGTCATTCAGTACGACAAGTGGTTAAACATTAGCTCAACAGATTGCTTGAATACTGGCCGATGTATTGACAAACCTCGGTTGCTGAATCTGCGTCCGAGAAATGGACTCGTAAACTTGCCTTGCCAAGCACACACCCAGAGTTAGGTTACAGCAGGGGTGTCAAACATACGGCCCGCGGGCCAAAACCGGCCCGTTGCGAGGTTGAGTCCGGCCCGCGAGATGATTTTGTAAAGTAAAAACTTATTTGTTTGCTTGAGAAGTTTATCCAGTTATACATCGATAACTAATGACTAGATTTCAATTACTTGAAACCTTAACGCAATTGCATATATTTTATTATTTTTCTCACTTGACAATTTCCCGTTTTCTGCATATTTCCTTTTGCATGTTCACACCAGTTTGAACTTTCAAACAGGTATGAACATGCCAAAATTCAACTACTGTTGATAAAGTTTAACACTAGAAATCGAAACCTTCGGAGTTCTAGGTAAAGCTATATCTAAAATTTGCTACGTAAAGCTTCTTTCCAATTATTGACCGAAAAATAAACTGCACAAAAACGTATTCCTCGGGATAAAATTTGAGAATCGGTAAAAAGCAGTAACTGCAGAATATAGCGCATCAAATTTTTAAAAATGTCGAAATTGACATCGACGTATAGTTCTAGTGTTCGAAAACACACAGGAATGTTAACTAAACCCACCGACTCAAGCAACTTCCTGTTTCAAACATGCATGGAATGAAAACGCGGATGACATCTTTGTAGTTGGAGTGAAAACGCGGATGACATCTTTGTAGTTTTTCGTGAAAATACAGTAAAATCGAAGGAAATTGTATTGTGGCGTAGTATGGACGTATTGTTAAATGTAGAGCTATTCCATGCTCGGACTTGGACTTTTGCCTTTCATTAAAATTGCTCGGTTTAGCCTTTCGTTCTCTATTCCGTGGCAGCCTCGTTACCCATATTGTCTATTGAAAAAGAGAAAATGTGACAAAGAATGCAGAGGTTTCCAAGAAATTTGGTCCATTTCCTGCATTTTTACTGAGGTGAATGGGATACCTGTATGTTTGGTGTGTTCACAGCAGGTTTCAGTGGTGAAGAACAACATTCGAGTGTTTCGTAAAGGTTGTTCCTTAAATGTGCTAATATAATCATTTCCAGATAAGCTTGAACTTTTTGCGTTAAAGTGATGAAAACAGTTCGAAGTTGTCATTATTATAACCAGGGTGTTATATATTGATTAGATTGGTCCGGCCCCTTTGAGATGAAATTTGCCTGAAATGGCCCCTGAACTGAAGCGAGTTTGACATCCCTGGGTTGCAGTGTACTATAGACTGTTGCTTCAGTATTTTTAGTCAATAAAACACAAACGAAAGCCTTGCTATATCAAAACTCAGTTGAAAACATCTGCTTTGTATTGCCGTTGACTCGCTAAATATAAATCAAGTAAGATCCAATTTTTCAACAACAAACTGTTTCATAGTTTTGTCAATTCGCTTGATTTCACATAGCTTACGCTGATACTAAAATTTATTACTAAAGAACGACAAGTTCATATGCGGGCTCTTATACCCCATGAAGAAATAGCAAATATTTTACTTGTAATTTAATGCAGTTGGTTATTATGCATAGATTTAATTTTTACAATCACTTTTTATTTTATGAAGGCTTAACCAATCGTTTTTTATTTTTTTTACCCTGAAAATCCTTTACCAAGTTCTTCCAGACATATGGGTTCCCTGCCATAATGCAAACATAACAATCTTATGCGCTTTTCCCCAATAATTATGCCAGTTGAAAAGCAAAATTTGTTCCGTTCTGCTGCTCAGCCAGGCATGTAATTTCTTGTTGGTTTTAGCAAAGGCTGCTGATCGTAGAAATGTGTTTTGGATTTGATAGTACTTGAATAAGACACTCTCAATACTTCAGAAGCATGCATCTGGTATATATAAAAAAAATCACTTAGTAGTTTGTCACAATGTTGGCATATTAAAATGTAGGGTCTAAGCGCATGTGCGTAATTTTAACAAAGCAAATATTTTTGTTCACCGCTGACTGCATTGATGAGAATAGTAAATTACATAACCACGTACATGCATGCTGATGTACTCTCAGATCTAACTAACCTTTATTTTTCCAGCAACACAACTGCGCAGACTGGATTCTGATAGCAACTGTGTTTGGCAGTTAGTTAATTTTCTTCAGAAACACCACTGGCTGCAAACTCAAGAAACAACCTAACTAACCTGCTTCGTAATATCACGTTCATACGCAATTTAAAATGTATATCTCGAAAAAGGTCTGGTTTGCTTCTAATTTCAGCTGACTTTAACTTCCTTTGAGGAATTTCCAAATCTGTTTAAGCCTAACGTAACTTGAAGAATGACGCGGTCTTAGTATTCTGGTCAATGCTCATGCCGAAAAAGCTCAGGTGACCAGCGTATTTTAGGAGAAAGTGCCATGTGCTTGTGATACCAACACGTAAGCTAAAATGGACTAGGGTTAGACCGGTGTTACTTCTTGTCTGACAGATTTAACTTGTAGCCTTCACTTGTTTGTTGAAGTTTACACTACCGCGAGATCCACCGGTTTGTTATGCGCAGCAAAAAAACTTTTTCACCAGAGAAGTCCTATTTAGTGAAGGGTGTGCACGGGAACGTATTAGCACAGAAGAACTTGTGATTTAGAAAAGAGGACGGACAGATGACTACGGCTACATAGAAATTCCATAAGATTTCATAAAACGCATAGCGAAACATAAACATCTTTGATGTTTTGTATTATTTATTATTTTGTTGATCTCACACTCAACATTCTCAATTTTATTGACTTGCCTGGTTAAAACTCTAATTTTTAGGAGTTTTAATATCAACTGAATTTTTGTTTTGCTTCTTGTCAAGTTGATATAGAAAGAAAATTGTATCGTAAATTCTGCATCATACCACACGGCAACAACCACAAGAAAACAACAGTATTGTGCGGTCAAACCAAATTTAATTACAAACTGACGTCATTTCATTTTTGTTTCTGGGCAACTGAATAAAGTGTATTTTTAAATAAACATTTTTGCAGGGACTACGTTTTAGAATCTAGACATTTTTGAAGTAGCTGAACTTCACAGACGTTTTTGGAAATGTTTGCATCATTCTGCGACATCAGAATTTCGACTTTGTTAATGGAAAGAATGCAAAGTAACTCAACAAAACTAGCGCTTCCTTTCAAATCACAGTTGTGTCGGCACTTTTTTGTCCCTTAATTCTAACACCACAGTCTGTTCGACAACTACACTTACTTAGTATCCTCATTTGTTCGTCATCCAAAAACTGTCAGTGATGATATCTCAAGACTCAAGTTAGCATCTAGAGACGTTTCAGACAGTCCTGATCTCGTACCAGCACGCTACGAATTGCTTTCAACATTTTTGAATCGCTCTCATGTTTCAAACCTTGAGCTCTAACATTCGCTTATGTTGAAACTGCCCAATAATTGTTTATACCCCAAATTTATAGGCCCAACAGTCAGGCCTATTTGTTTGATAACATATTCAATTTTTACTTCTGATATTTAAATTTAGACCTTTTCGGCCTTACATTCAGTCCTCTTTGCAAAACTGCCTCTGGCAACCCTCGTCAAAATCTTCCGCAAAATCTACACAATTTCCTGAAGTGCTCATATGTGGAACTAATGAAACACTGCAAAGGTCTTTATGCTCTTTTCACCTACTTCATCTATCCATGCCGTAATGGATGGCATGACTTCGGAAATTGCAACTATATCATCTTAAAATACAAAAATATGTTTAATATAGCCTACAAAAACCACAAAGTGCATTTTTGCAATAATAATGTAAGAACATGATTCATTGACTGAGAACCACTTATTTGTTTTCTTAGCTAGTTGAAAACACAAACATGTATAAGTTTTATTTGAATAAAACAGCTATATTTACAAATGCACACCAAGAATGGAGCTTAGGTAAAATTTAACCTTTTAAAATACCTGTCACATATCAGGTTAAACGAATTCACTGTCTGAAACAAATTAAAGGGAACATAAATCTGTAAACTTCGGTCAAATTAAAATGTCTAAGCCTTTTCTGCACACCTCCAACATCGCCACATTAACCAAAGCGGAAAAACATTGCCAGCACGATGCAATGATTTTATGCAGTTATCTCCTCTCTAATACATAGGGACATAATGTAGCGGCAGTAGCAGAGCTCACGTTTTGGTATTTAGCGGAAACTGTTAATAACCTTGTTGGTTGTCTGGCGACATGAGAAAGCAAATGAAGATTTCTCTGCTTCAGTTTTGTGTTGACGCAAGTAGCTGTTCACTAAAACCCCACATTCTTTGAGATATCTTAATGTGAATGTTCTCCTACGCGATTCACGTATTTGCCGCCGGCTTTATCTCATCCGCACGGCGTGACTGACTAAGATTGATTGGAGTTGGACCACACAGCAAGTCAGTGGAAACGCAATCTATTTGCGTAGGTGATGTCTTCCAACAGGAAATTTTAAAATCGGCCTCAAACAACAAAATTTTCAAGCAAGTTTCTATTTGAAATTCTGTTTGAAGAAGAAATTCTATTGGAATAAGATACTGAGGTTGGGTAGAGTTACGTGAAATCGATTTCCTGATAAAAAAAATTTGCTGATAGATTCGATTGCTTCGCCTTTATTGAGACTAATTATTTTAAAGTGAGATATTATGAGAAAATCATGGTAGTTTTTTAAATTGGTTGACTGGACTGGCATTGCAATTTTGTTGCTCATCGCTCATGTTCTAATTGCGAGCCTGCTGCATCCACGTCATTGGCCCTGAGCAATTAGAGCAAAGGTTATGGAATAATAAACTACTGACAAGAACATGGCGCCCGACACGCGCGGTTTCCTTAATTCCGTATCTTCCGGATTGTAACATCTGACACTCCTATTCAAGTTCCGATGGAGTGGAAATCAGCTAATCAGAGCGTTTCTCCTCAAGACCGCCTGAGACTATATGTTTGCACACCGTCTGTGACGCTTCGTGTACCACTTATCACCGTGTCAATATATCATGCCCGATTTTTCCTGCTGTTACTTGACAGGCGAAAACCACTACATGTTGAAGCTAGGGTTACTCGGCTGGTAATGCCATGTACAAGAAAACACACTTAATGAATCACTCATCCAACACAACACGGTCTGCTGCTTCTCAGCCGAGCATACGTGCGAGGCCGACAAACGGCACATATGCTGGAAACAAAACGGTTTCACCGTTGTGTAAAATTGGTGATTCAGTTTTCTTGGATGATTGCTTTCAAGCTTTCACCAATATCAGGTATACAGGGAAACTGAACGACAACCTGCGCGTTCGCTACAGGCAGCAAGTGTGAGAAATATGTTTGAGATAAATACAAATCAAGACAACTCAGAAGTTCTACCATCTGATCTTTTGTGCTAGTTTCTTCAAAGCACTCAAGTATAGCAAGCACACCACGAAAGCATGTCAGGCTTACTTTTGTCGTTAATACGCTCGTGGTCACGATTTGAATATTCTTCTGTCATCTGTTGTTGATCAAAGCAAGCTGGATTGCAAGCATTGCCCAAGTTCCAAAGATAATAGGCCGGTTACAAGTTCTCTACTTCGAAATTTGATGCAGATAGATAAACACGTTTGCTTATCAAATGAATGAATGAATGATTTATTTTGTCGCAGGCGCATGATCCATATCACGAGCACAATCGAAATGCAAGAACACAAAAATGTCTGGTCATTGCGCGTTACAGACAGGGTTGCCAGATGGAAATAAAAAACTGTCACCACACTCACTTAAGAAAAATTCGCCAAACTTCTTGAAATTTTGCATCTTTGCCAAAACATTAATTTTTTCGCTGGAAATCAGTCGTTTGAAGCTATTTCATCTTTTGCCTTGAATTTTACCAGAAAGTGTGTAGGTTTTCAACATTTTGCAAATATTTCTAAATAATCAGTTTCAACAATTTTCAAACATATTTGATTAGAAGTGTTCAATACTATGCTTCTACTTTGAAAATTTTCACACTTTCATTCAAAGGCATGAATTTTCGAACCATCAACAAACTGAAAAATAGTGAATCTACATATGAATATGTAAGCAAATGCGTGCAAATATACAAGTCGTACATTTCGCCAAACCAAAAATTTTGGAGCCAAATGCTTTCAAAAATCGCCAGAAATTCGCCAAGTCAACAAACCAAATATTTGTAGCCACACGCTTTCAAAATTCGCCAGATTTCCGGAATCTGGCCATAAATTCGCCAATATGGCAATCCTGGTTACAGAGTATGTGATAGGTAGCACACAATCAACACTGAAAGGAGCAAAACACTTTTACAGCGCCCCAACTATAACATCATTCGTGCATCGTCATACAACGATCTGTCAGCGGGAGAGCAGTGGCGTACGGTGGCTATTGGTAGGGTGTTCACCAGGCTCACAACTACACCCTTTCAATAAATCCTTGCTTGTCTTTACTGACTTTTTGACGGTGAACGCTCACCCGCATAATCGGGAGAAGCGATCAGTCTCACACTAACAATGGAGTTTTCAAACTTATCATGCTTCTTTTTGCACAGGAGGCTATGACATACGTGGCTATCCGCTATCAGAACTCACTGTCTCCCTGCATTACCTGCGTTCAACACTCACATGCGACAAAACGCCTATTACCGTAACTTGAAGTAAACACGTGAAGATTCGTTGTCATGTTATTGTTACGCAATAAAGTCCAACAGTAGAACAATCAGCATTCAAGTTTCGCAACTTGTCTCTGCAGATAGGCAAAGCAGGGGACATGAGTGAACTGCAAACACATCACTGCACAACACCAGGACAGTGAACCTGGTTTTTGTGCTCTGTTGGTGTCATACCGGCAAATAAACTGTCAATGCAAAAATTAAATCAGTTTAGCTTTAATCGGAATCAAACTGCTGACTTCAGGTTTGCTAGAAATTGTTGCTTCTTAATACCAATTTCGAAAAGAGGGACCGAATGACCATTTTGCCCCATTATTGGGGACGCCCATGCCCTTTCAGTCGTAATTAAAGGCCCGTGTTTTTTTGAAGGTCCAATTTCAAACTTGGTTTTATTTAGTTATCTGTAACATAGCAATGCTATGTTAATGTAATAAATACTATAATGACAATATCACTGCCGTGTTAAAATCAAATAAATAATCAATGTTCTATATGTTTGATACAGTAGCCTGTGTTTGATCCCACGTAACCGGCGCAGAAAACACGGCCCACAACAACAAGTGCTGCGCGGCCCAATAAAAGGTGCTGAACAGCCTATAATTGGGCCGGGCCCCCACTGGGCACAGTGTTATTCGTTAAACAATTGAATTTCTCATTGGTGTAAAGTTTCAGGGTTTTCATTGGACAACTCTGATGCAAAATACACTGGATATTACAGGCGCGGGCTACGAATGCGATTTTATATGATTGTTTACGGGTTATTCTACTCTTGTTCAGTGAAAGGACACAACACAGGTGGTCTACACATAGGTGTAGGCAGGGGGGGCGAAAGGGGCCATGACCCCCCCAAATTTTTAGAAATTATAGTCATTTTGTTATAGTCAGAGGCGTTTTTCCAGACAAAATAGTGTTATTCGCTTAAAATCAAAAATTCTGGTCCCCCCAAAATTCTTGGGCTGGCTAAGGCTCTGGGTCTACAGCATTGGTGTGACTGACAGGGTACATGGGTGCGAACCTTCCTCTTGGCAAGATAAATGCAAAAACTCAACCCCCATTTGCTTATATTTCGATATTCAGTACCTTTTTGGTTTTCAGTAAGTTGTTGTTTTTTGCGTTTTTCGAAAGTTTTTGGACTGTTATTTTCCGGTGATTTCTGGTTTTAGTGTATAGAAATCAACATCCGGATACATTTTTATTTCCAAACTTTTTTTCTGAATGTTGTCGAGGGGCACCCTACGGTGGCCAGTGGGCCTCTTTCAGCTACGTTTCCCACCCTAACTAAAAGCTCTAGCTGCGCAATCAGGCCCGTAACCAGCTTGGAACACCAGGGGGGGGCGAAGAGTTGTCTGAGAGTGACCCAAAAGTGTTTAAACTATGTCCAACGTATTTTTCCAGGGGGGGCGAAAATTTTTCTGGGGGGGTTTCGCCCCTCCTGGTTACGGGCCTGTGCGCAATTGGTCTAAAACTTTACTTTCCTGTGTAATTTTTTACTAGGCTATACTAAAAGTGCTTACAATCAACGTGGATTCAGCAAACGTTACCTGCACAACAGCCAACGTACCAAGGCTGACAACGAAGCTATTCACAATGCATTTCGCAGTGGTTGGTTTTAAGAAGTTATGGGTCGTGTGAAGATGAATTTCTTTGACGTACTAAATAAATACAAATATTGAAAGGAGAACTGTGTGAAATCAATTCTTGGTGAGTTCAGTTTTGCTGTCTCTATATTCCGTAACAAAGGTACTCAGTCAGATTTGGGAGTCCCCTTTTTGCCCGCCCCCCCTCCCGGCCGGGGGGTACGGGGGGCCCTTCCTCCGGCTCTGCTTCTGACTT
>Ga0210059_1004623_pt1 | contig 22248 bp, 17 predicted proteins | sample Ectturendosymbi2_FD_188042 | JGI IMG/M metagenome (GOLD analysis project Ga0210059, IMG submission 188042) | Ecteinascidia turbinata endosymbiont from Florida, USA - Sample 2 (SPAdes) (version 2) | ecosystem: Host-associated > Tunicates > Ascidians > Unclassified | place: Key West, Florida...
GAAAAGCACCGTTAGCAGAGGTTTGCCAGCATTTTTCAAAATCTCGGGGGGGATGCCATCTTGCCCAGGAGATTTCTTGTTCTTGAGACTTCTGATTGCAAGTTTCACATCTTCCATGGTGAAAGGGTTGTCCAGTTCTTGAAGGACAGGTAGCTGTTGCAGGCTGGATTGTAATTACGATGGTTTGTTTAGTTATCGTCTGCAAACACTTCTGTTAACGCAATCGACATCAGGCTGCGGTCACAATAGAAAACCTTCTTCTACTTTCGTAAACATAAACAAGATTACATGTTGGTCAGAACTTGATTTAGCATGATATTCCAAAAGAGCAGCGTAGTCTGCCTCATAGATGAGGCACGGAGGTTTGAATTTGGTGGAATCGTGCAGGATGTGGTGTGCAGTCTGCACCTTGCCACATTCACACAAATCTGAGCCGCACAGGCCCATTAGTTTCATGTTGGCCGCAAATCTGCCAACATCAGTCCTCAGGCGGACACGAAGGGTTGCGAAAGCTGCATCTTTGATCTACTGTAGATTCTTCTAGACATCCGTTGGAAACCATATGTACAGTAAATAGCAACATGATTGTCAATAATTGATTGTAGTTGTGTGTATTGATTATTTTTTACCGGTTTCAACATATCTTACTCATTTTTTGATTTATCAAAATACAGGAAGTGGAAATAAGTTAAATATTTTTGGTGTAACCGTCAAGCTAAGATTCTGGATGATCTTTACTTGTACAACAAACTTAGTCTAGCTCAAGGTCAGGAACATTTTTGGATATTACCCAAAAAGTATTTCAATAAAAATGAAATTTACTACTCAAAGACTGAAACCAATTATACCCAATATGAATATCCGGACAAATATATTAGAAAGAGTTTTATTAAAGGAAAAAACCTACGAGATCATTTTATCCCAAACCGTTCCAATTTTACCTCAGTTTCCCGACCTCTACTAGCTCCAAGTTATGACTAACACGAAGCTACTATTTTGTTCAAAAGCACATAGTTTTAACATAACCCCAAATTGTGGTGACTTTGAGATCCATTGCATAATTACATTGTAAAGACGCTGAGGATTTGATGGAGCAATGTAACAGCACGGGGACAATCGACGTTATGGGGAAATATGCAGACATTCAGTTGTACCATCACCCGGAATCAATCTCGGATGGAAGAAAAACCCGAGCGGAGTACTTGCGCAAAAGCGCGCCAGTGACATTGGGTGAGTCGAAACCAGATCTTTTTTGCTGCAGGTTTATATTTCAAATTCATGGATTGGTCACTATAACCGTGGAATCCAATTGCTAGTCGTGTCGGAACGTTTTATGATTCCTTAGACAATTTTAGCGAAGAGGAAAACGAAAGAAATTGTTAATTCAGATAAACCGGTTGCTGCAGGGTGCTTATAAATACTCGTGCGCTGATTACTGTATAAACATCTTAATGTGGCCAATATTTACACAATCAGCTGCAAACAGGTTTTTGAATCGTTGTTTGCGCTTCATAGGCGCAACAAACTTGAGTAAAGCTTCCAAATGCTTTGTCTTTACATAAACCCAGGCTTATCTTTCATGCGTTGGTAAACATGCCATTGTTGCAAACTCTCCGGTGGTGTTGCGTTGATTGTGTGATTCACCACGAGCGGGATGTGCGTGAAGAATAACACCATTATATATGTAGCGCGAGCAAGCAATAGTAAGAGAGATTGCGAGCATGATGTCTATTGTTGCTTGCAGCCTGGGTGCGAAACTTTGCACACATGCCGCTCGGGATTTCCGATCGCAACACCATCATATCAATGCACAAATATCTTCATTAAATGTTTCGATGGTACTATGCCAAGTATCCGACATCAAACATCACAGCTTGTTGATCGGAAACTTTTGTTTTGCTAAACGTTAAGCATTATTTTTGGTTTGATGATAGTTTCTTCTGGATTTTGAACTTGTGTACAAAGCACTTTAGTATGTCGTTATTTGCAGAGTAAACTATTATTTTCACCTCTTCAATTTTATTCCTGTAAATGCTTTGCAATCACATTGCCCCGCCACGATTTGTGATTTGGAGTTTTTTTCTTTCAGGCTGGTGCTCAAATTTGCTATTCATACCTGAAATGAGATCTTTGGTTGTGCAATTGCTGTTGATAACCGTATTCCATACTGTATTGTTCACTGCAGCTGAGAAACAAATATGTTTCCATTCAATTAATTAATTGTGAGCATGGCTGTGGAGACGGGCGCCAAGTAGTTTTTAGATGACTGGAGCCGGATCGGAAAACTTCCGGATATCAGAACCGATATCCAACGTACAATGCCATGTTTAAAACGAATTTGATGCTAGTCTTAACTTTTAAAGCAGATCTGTGAAGCCGAAGTCAGGAACCTAAGCAATTTTCATGATTAAAACTGAAACAAAAAAAATGAGTCGGAGCTTGAAACTTAGGTTGTGGCTCCACGGCCCTGGTTGCGGGTATTTGTTTTTTCTTATGGGTTCTTTCAATTTTGAGAAAAGAAAGCCTCATTTCAGTTAAGAAAAATAGTTGTGTGAAGTTTTGTTTCCGATCGAGTCATGTACGTTAACCTGTGTAGCGGACATAACACAAACGCTTGTAGAACAAACAGCGATTGGAAATCTCATTTCTGCACATTTGTAGCTCAATTGGCAAATGCTTAAATGTTAAAGATCGCCAGATTTCCACTTCTTCGGTTTTTGGTGCTCTTTCAGCATGCACTGGAACTCTTAATGGATTATTTTCGGTTTAGGTGCAGCAGAAGGATCGTCACGTGGGAGCGGGGGTGACTGCGACCTTGTCCTGATACCTTGTGCGCCACACGGGGTCGTTGAATTTGTGCGTCACTCGTCTGAAATAACTGGATTGCTGGCAAAGAAGTTAGAACCTCACGGTCAAATCAGTTTTGTGCGAAACCAAATCGCAAGCGTTGAAGGCAAGTCTTTCCATTACGTCGTGCAATTGAAGTTGAACCAATCAGAATTGGTAGGTGGCATGTGGAAATGTTTTGCTGCCGGTTGTTTAACGTCATGCTAAGCGCTGTCATGTGTGCTTGTTTTTTCTCACTTCCCAATTTGATTTACTTCCGGTTGAGAAGAAATATTTTTGTGGTAACAGGTTCTGTCTCGAGAAGTTGTTTATGATACAGTTTGTGGAAAATTTTTTTATTAACAGTCTGCGCCACTAAGGTCGAAGCAACGAACTTCAAACTGGGGCGTCCGGGGTTCGATGTGGACGTACTGCCTGCATCATACTTGAATGATTGTGTGACGTTATCGGTGATCATTCAAGCCATGCTTTTACGCACAGTTTTCAAAAAGAGGAGCTAAATGCGAAAACTTGCCCTTCCTTCGATTTTATTCCTGATATTTTCATATTTTTTCAGTACCACTAGCTCAAAAATATTGGCTACGTGGTTCTCTGTGAAGAAAATCCGTGGTAAAAATCTCAGTTTGCGCCAAAAAGTCCACCGCTCAATGCCATGGGAATGAAACTTGTGTATAACTCTCAGTTCGTAGTAATTTCTACGTCTATTACTCAGCATTTCTATGTCTATTCTTACATTTCTCAGCAAAATTTCGAAGACGATGCACTTCACAAAAAAGCTAAAAATGCAATGAAATAGTGTGCTGTTTCTTCATTGTATCTCGACCTCCCTTTGAAAAACAGTGGTGGAGCTAAACGCCCCCAACCTCCTATTTCCGCCGACTATGTGTTGGAATTCATTGTTGAGAGTAAATAAGTTTTGTTCCTTGAAAATTTTGATTGTTAACACTTTCAATGCATAGATTCACACGGCATGATACATTCAGAACAAGTTATTTTTTTCAGATCGCTACGTTTAGTTTAAATTTATTAAATGAAAAACGCTTGAAATTGTCTGTTATATTTGCCATGTTATACCTTGATATAATTTGCTCTTTTACGTAAACGAACGTTAGTATTTGTTATGACTGAACCACTTGTATTCGAGATACAGGTTTCCTTACTCTTTCTTGCATCAATCGTGTGTTTGCAATGCGGATTGTTTTGCGTTTATTTTTAAGGATATTTTAAAAATTTAAAAGGATATTTTAAAAATTGTTTATAATAAGCAAGTAATCTGTATATTTGCAGAAATCGAATGACAACGACATGAAAAGCAATGAATTAGTTGCAGAAACTTTGCAACAGCGTCTGGATAACTTTTTCAAAGATTTTACATCAGAATCGAGAAACTTTGATCCAACAAAATTGAAACTAATGCGGTATGACATGGGCTGGGACCAAGACGACGCCGCTTTCACGATGCTAGAGGTCAAGCAAGGTTGTATGGCTCAAGTTTACATCAGGTCGGTAACAAACTTTTTGAGAGACGAACCGTTTCACATTTTTACTTACACTGCGTCACATTTGAAATTTAGTTACGTAAATATATATGAAGGCATAAATGCGTTTCCGATGATTGGATGTTGGTTCAGGGCGATGTTAAAAGTGATCGGCCATTGTTGTAATGAAATTGAAACAAATTTACTGCTGTAAACCATCTTGACCAAGTTTTCCGAAAATATTGCCCTGGTTGCGCGGCTGCATTGTTTCAACGACCAGACTATTTACTAATTTTGTCACGTCGCTGGACACAGTGTGGATTTTTTACTCGCTTATCACGGGTGCTCACCGTTTATGGCCACAGCTCATCAACTTCGATTTGCTATTTGGAAAGTGCCTGTTCAATAGCAGCTTTTATGAACTCAGAATCATGGTGTACTGCTGTTTAAAGGTGTGATTGCGTTTAGAGAGGAAATGATTACAAAGACAAAGATATAATGAGCTACAATAAGCGATATTCAAAATTTCGGCACTTCGAAAGCAACGATGGTGTGGTGCAACTAAGGCCAAACCTTGGCCGAAAATGATGGCGTCCCGAGATTTTTCACCGATGACGGTTGCAGACAATCGCGGTCTGCAGAAAGCTTTTCGGCAAGACTCCTTTGTTTTCAGTGCACGTTTTCATTTTTAGTACTGTTTAATTTGAAGCGAGATAGAAAACATATTTTTGAGCAGAGGTAAACCTAACCACTTGCTTCTAGAAATAGGCTGATGCAGCCTTTACATGCCGAAGCGAGTTGACCCCGAAGAGTAATGTGTTGTTAGATTTGCTGTTGCTGCATAACATCTTTTGCTAATAAATGGAAAATACTGGGCTCTGCGATTACCCAGTAGATTGTGTTGCTGATTCAACGGTTAAATTTAAAGCAGGAATGATGTTTTTGATGCAAACCGTCATTGGAAAAAGAGAAAAGACTGAAAATGAGGTTGTGGTGGTGCAATTACCATATTGATTGCAATATTGGTACATATGTAATGTTGTGAAATCAGAGAGATGGTTATTTGTACAGAGTGTTTGGAACTGGTAAACTCTAAAAACATCAAATCTAATGCTAGGAAGAACTCAATTTGATCCTTCCCAAGCGCAAATGCAACTTTGAAAAAGTTTCAAATGAAAAACAAATCACCTTAAATAAAACCTCATTTCACTTTTATTTTAAGTAAAACCAAGCAACATTGAGGCGAATGGTTTTGCATTGCAAGAATGTGGAGGGATAAATTTACAATACAACTTAATCTGTACACTTCGAGAAAACTCACTTTCTATTTTATAAGAAAAAGAAAGCATTGAAATTTAAATCATAGCGAAGATAAAAATTTTCCTAAGTTAACTAAAAGTAAGTAAAATTCGAACTGTGATTGTATGCATTATACAAATTATAAGTAAAGATATACTAATTAGTGTTTTTCTTTGCCATTTTGGTTTTATTCAATCCTTTATAAAATCATTTTATGTGTCTGAAAAGTTATTTCAGCAATCAAAATTTTTTGAAGAGTTGTTTTGATGACAGTGTACTGTACAACTACAAGTTATGCTCAAGAGTGCAATTTTAACCCAGGCCAGATACCAAAGAACAGTCACCAAGTGATTAGTTCAAACGGTGACCATATTGTTTTTTTGCCGTGCAATTTTTTTTGAAAAACGTTGGCCTTGTTTGTGGAGGATCTGTAGTGTGCTGCTGTGGCAAAATGTTTTTTAAGTGTTCTCGATTGTTACAAAGATGGAACGACGCCAGTTTCGGCAAAGTCACCGTGTCGGGCTACGCTTCTGAAGTGACGGATGTTCTGCAAAAACTGAAGGTGCGTTAATCCTTGAGTGATGCTGAACTATGTTGCAAAGAATGAAGTGCAGCACAAATATTATCGTGGAGCTATGTGAGTTTTTTGAGACTATTCGTCAACTTAGGGATACATTCCACGATATCTTGCCGTATTATTTAACGTTTTCGATGCCATTGTAAACTTTTTAGGCTTTAATCAAAACTAGGATAAAACCTTATCAGCTAAATTCAACATCCTAGGACTGTTCGTGCATCAACAACGGTTAAGAGTCAACCCAAAAGCTGTTGTGTGCAATTTAGTTTAAGCTCACGGCAGTTCTCGCTGGTAGGGGGCAGCTCATTTAGAACTTGCAAAGTCCACATTAAGTCTTATCCACTATCACGCAAATGCAATAATACTGCTCTTCCGAGGTAACAGTGAAATGCATAGTACCTACTTCCGTCAAAGACAAAACTTTTTAAATTCCTTGTTTGCGTGCCCACGAGTTGAGGCTTGAAAGACTAATTTGGCTTGCATCAAAGTTATTCAAATTTGTTTCACGCTTGCTCGTTTTGCACTAGATGTGTGATAGGTCTCGTCATTGCCACATCTAACTTGCAGAACGCAACTGCGTTAAAGTGTTCAGTGCCCAGTAACAGAGATGCTTTAGCATTTTCTTAATTTCATAGTTAACTTGCTCTTCTGTTACCACGGTTTAAACCTCTCAACTCGCTCATCAACCGGCATTTATGTAACGAAAGAACAGATGCCGTTGAAATTTCAGAAGTGCAAGTATTCTTACGCACGATGAAGAAGTGGAGCATTGCACGGTCATTCTTACTGTATTGTAAAGTGTCGCAGGGTCTCGACCCGGAGCTGCTTATGAATGACCTGACCAGGTCGAAAGTGTTTGTTCACATCCGCGCCAACAAGCTTTCAATCTCTTTCACCGCTTTTCCACAGAGTTATGGCAAAATTGCCCATTTGTTCCGTCAACAACTTAACATAAGTGAGCCCGATCTTGTAGCAATTGCCGAGAACATGTGTTTCACTACAGAGCAGGGGTTTTTAATCGCGTGTAGCGACGCCAAGTGGTCCTGCCGTAAAACACACCTTAATTTTTACGATCGTGCCACCCGTTTCCAATATACTTAACAAAAGGTGTTGCAGGCTTAACGTTTTGTGGAAGTGTAACAGGAGCCGATGAACGTTTGGAATTAAAGCAACGCAGACCCGTTGTCGCAATGTAAAAAGGTTTCGCGTCGTCATGTTCCAATAAAAAGGTTTCGTGCCGTTTGGCGTCTGTAATGTGCCAGTTAACTTGATGTGCGTAAATGTCACTTAAAATTACTTCCATTGAATTACACTGCGCGGTTGTTCAACACCACAGTCACTAATCGCACGAAGACATTTAACATTTCAACCACAAATCTGCTGGTCTCTACAGAAAATTCTACGAATTTCTCCTTCCAAGCCACAAATGCAGGTTTCCGAAAATACTATTGTTGCTTTACTTGTGTATTCAAAGCTGACTTCTCGTGGCACTCCAAAGGGAGTACAAAAGCGAATATAATAAAGTGTACCGTATGTGATGATCCAGCCTACGTCGACCTTTCTGTGGTGAACGAAAGATATTTATGTGAAGGATGTTAATATTTTGAAAAGACATGTGTATTTTTAGGATGTTGTCGCTCAACAACCAAGCACCAGTTGCTCCAGGAACAATGACCGGGATGAACGGCAGCATCATCAGTCAAATGTTGTTGAGCAAACCTTCAACCTTCCTCGTGCCTCTGTGCGTTTCCTTGAAATTTTGCGCAGGGATAATCCAGAACAGCAGAAGATTTTCGGCAAAGTTGAATGCCGCCTTTCGGAAAGTTACTCTGGATGGAAATTGAAAGGAAATCCTGTTGATGTCAGCAAAGGTCAGCTCCTATTTTAGGCTGGTCATGTGAAATTTTTAACGTCTGAAGTCCCAAAAGCACCATCGTGCTTTGGTAACAGTTCTTTTGGTCTTAGAACTTCCGGTAGCTTTGTGAAGTGGACCTCATACAAAACAAAAAGGCTATGTTAAAACAGTTGTAGGATTGACATATACTCATACTTGGAACACGTTTATTCAAACTACTTTTTCTATTGCGAATGGCCAAGAATTTTTTTTTATAGTGGAAACAAAAACAGTTCTTCATTTTGTTTCCTTCGCTTGAAAATCCCACGGTTTTTTGATGGGAGCTTCAGTAAGGCTTACGTGGCAGTTGGGTTAGGCTACATGTTGCTGTCGCATTGCTCTGGTTTGCTTCGCCCAACTTGCCATTGGACTGTTCTATTTATCGGTTGTGCTATGAACAACACGCTGATGCAATCAAGTATTAAGTTTACAAACGAAGTTAAAGTAGAATGTGACAAGTTATGCTCTTAGTTGCGTATAAATCCATTAATGACCTTATCCGGAGAAACCTCGGCAAAGCAGCCTGCCCAGCCCAGCACAAGCACGTGCATGTGGCATAAACGTTTTTAGTTGGGTCATTGACAAAAGTAGAACCTCTGACGATGGCATACATATCATTTTATTTTTTGAAAGCAAAGCTTCACTAGGAAACGTATATAACGCGTGCATTAGGAAACGCGTGCATTAAACCTTTTATATAGAAACTAAATTTTAAAAGTGTAGATGCGCGGAAATAACGTGTTAACAAAAAACCAGCAGCACACAAAGACCTTAAAGAGTGCATGTGGTTCGCGGTTAAATACATCGGTATAGGTATTTTATGTAATTCAAAATTTTCTCTCGAAGAAGGAAAGATGCAGTTGTACATAGCTCGACATGCCAATAATATCTGCAAATTTCGCTTATGCTTATCGCCACTGTTATTTTGCAAAAACATAAACACTTCCGTGTCTTTCTTCAGCTGTGAACTGTTCCCATTATCGGCTATCGGTAAACAAAATATCGGTATCGCCCAAAAAAAGTCTTGTCGGTCGAGCTTGCACTTGTAATGAAGGATGTGGAGTTGAAGAAGGATTGCTTTTAAGCCTGTTGTTCAGGCAACCACGAAATGTTCGATCTTTGCACTGCACCATTTCAGTACCATATGTCTCATCACATGAAATGAATTCTTTTGTGTGCCGCAGGCCATGATTGCTAGTCAGCAAACGGTTTAAAGATTCTCGAAAGTTTTTACCTCCTTCATTACTTTGTTGCAGTCAACGCGTGTCGCTGTTAAGAAAACACATGCGATTATGGGCAGTGGGGTTTGTGTGCAAACGTCGTATTCGTACTGGCCTCATGTCAAAACGCCTTGCTTGAATAAAAGCCATTTTTTCTGTACTGGTCGAGAAACATCATCATGAGTTTTTTCCGCGATGAGCACCTAATCTGTATGTTTGTAGCTGTCGCTGTATTGTGCCTGTCACGATTATGGCTTATTTGTTAAATATAATTTTTTCAACCATAGCATGTATTTCTGTTGTGTCCATATTGGATCATTTGTTTGTTACTATGCTGGATGAAGGTCGTTCAAAGAGTCACACACGCCGCCGTGAGCGCATTGGCGCTCATTATCAGTTAAAAAACTACCATCTGTTTGACAGCAATGCAATGGTTGGAGTGTACGAGTGTAAGATTGGCGAATGACCAACACCAAGTGGATGACCCCGCTTTGTGCGAGTTTTTCACCAGAGATGAAGGCAGACAAGTCGTAAATGAAGTTGAAAAAAAATTGAGATGCGTTATTGAAGTTGAAGCTGCTCGGCCGTTAGGATCTCCGCATGGTGGCGCAAGCCATCGACCTGCACCAGTGAGTCCTTTGGTTACTGACGTGTGATGGAAAACGTTCGCATATAAAATTGGGTGAAATAAATTTGTTATAAGATTTGAAATTTCGTCAGGGAAAAATTTGTGCAAAATCAGAAGAAGACAAGCCGCAACCCACGTTTCAAGAGATCATGGAATACTAAAAATTAATTATTTTCGAAGCATCTGTTCAGATTGATTTTCACCTTGTGACGCGTTCATACGTAACGATAATATCGTTACGACTGTTTGCTGAGCACTCCGTGCAATTTAAACATGAAAGCCTTATTGTTTATATGTGCATTCCAACAGCTTTCACTATTGCACAGGACGAAATGCGTTGTTGCCAGAAATATTGCTTGAGGCAAATTATGTGTTGACGACATATACACGTTAGTTTACGACTCTTCAGAAATCTGTGGTAAAAGCAACTCGAAAACTCGACTCCGGCAACGTCATCGTGCGAGTAGTCCAAGGCGATATAACTGAACACGAGTGTGACGCAATAGTGAACGCATCCAACGACGAACTGGAGCTGAGAAATGCCGGAGTATCTGGAAGCATTTTGCAAAAAGGTTTGAACTGCGGTTGCTATATAAAGTTGTTGTCGTTCAAACTTTAACGCGATGACGATCACTGCATAAACAGGGTGGCAACCTAGCTTCTAAAATGGTGCTACCACGGTTTTTTAGTACCCTTAGAAACTGTCACCTGTTTTTTTACGATTTTGCAAAGCTTCCTCATTTTGCTCGGTTCTAACATTTAAATCATTTTTAAAAATAATTACGTTTGATAACTTTTGGCGTTTTGCTTGTTTTGTTTGAAATAGCTTTTTCTATGTTTTTACTTGCGATCGTTTCCTTTTGTTTTCCTATATATTGTACTTATTTTTAAAGCAACGTTTCTCAAAATTGTATTTTAGCTGATATTTCAGGCTTGACATCTCAGTAGTCGTCCATCTTTTAAACCCGGTATTATCCCCGATATGGAGGTGGCCGGATTAACCTGATGACTTACAATCGCAATCACTTACTTCAAAATATACGTTGCGTTTCATTCTGAAGTAAAACTGTAGTGAAATTGCGGATGTAAGCGAAATGACTTTACTCTTTGAATGATTCATTGCTTGTACAATGAAGAAGAACAGTGCACTGCGCCTTTTTGTTTATCGCTGTTGCTGTTTGAATGGCATGGAACAGTTACGTAAGAGTGTTGAACAAGAGTAATGAGTTTTTGTCTTTTGTGCAGATTTTTCTGGAGCTGTTCAACAAGCTATGGATGCCCGCAAGAAACAGTACGGCCCTCTCCGTGCAGGAGAAGCCATAACCACAACTGCAGGTGGTGTTACCTGCTGCAGGAAGATTATTCATACTGCTGGGCCGACGTAAGTATTAGGATTTTAATGGTACGACGAAAACTACTTATTGCCCAGAAGTGTTTCTTACATGCTTTTAGTTTCATATCTATTCAGAATGTACGCAGGTCAGTTGGCAACACTGCCAACAATATTTTTCGCACATGGCAGCAGTTGAGACTTTAAAATTTTTGAAATTGTCGGAGGCGGATGCTGAGCAAATGTATTGAAGTTGGGGCGGGTGCGCTGTAAAAAAGTAAAGACTGCTTCACCTTTGTTCCTTGCATGTTTTTCCTCCGGGACTTGCCAGTTTATTTGCCAAGATATGCTCTTTGTCCTTGCCCTGTTGACTTTTCCAGACGTAATCTACTCACTACCAGATGATCGTTCGATAATTCTGCTTTTATCTGCTTTTTTTTATCCAACGCTGACCGAAACAGCAGGATGTGATGCTGACGTCCGTCAGCGACTGTTGCCACAAAATGTCGTTGGAGCAGATGTAGTTTGAAAATTTCTCTGTTGGAAAAAAGTGTTCACGACGTTAAGTGCGTTTTTGCAGTACAGTCGCAGTACCACATTAGGTTAGGTTTTAGGTTAACCCATTGTGTTAACATCAACCCATTAGGTCTCATTAGGTTAACATCAACTTGGTTTAATGCAGGGGTGCACAACCTTTTCGCTATTGCCGGCCGCATTACGTTTATTTTTATGAGTTACGGCCGCCAGTGAGTTCCTGTTCTTTTAATTTCTTAGCACTACTTCTGTTCTGCTTCCACACACTGAGCCTAGCCTGCTTCCACACGTCGGTTCCCCATCTTTCTACTCAGTATCCTCACACACAATAGACAAAGAGTTTCCGTGCGCGGCCGCCATCAACATATATTTTAAATTACGTGTGTACGGCCGCATAAATTTTTACCGAAGGCCGCATGCGGCCGTAAAGCCGCAGGTTGTGCACTCCTAGTTTAATGCCTCCCCAAAATATTTTGTATTAGTTAGCTTTAACTCGTCGTAGGGCGTCGCCATTTTTTTCACAAACCCGGGAACTATGTGCTTCATTTTGGGCTGATGCCTGTATGAAGTACAGGGATCGGTCTTCGCACATCAACCTCAGTGATCCAAACATCAACACAACCATACATGGCCCATGCCTTTGCGTTCGCGACGATCAGAACGATGAAGACACGAGAACACTTGCGTTAAGTTCTTACACAACGCAATTGCGAGTTCGGAATTACAGCAGCGTACCTGCACAACACAAGAATTGTCCTTCGAGTGCCTTCGACGATCGCCCGGGCAGAGATTTGTTTAAGGCAGGGGTCACAGACGTGGTGCCCGCGGGCACCAGGTCGCCCGCGGGCATAGGCGGAGCCAGGGGGAGGCATTCGCCCCAAGATTTCTAGCATTTCTTGTTGTTTTGTGCTTCAAGAGGCGTTGTCCCAAACAAAATACTGTTGCTCGCTGAAAGAAAATATATTTGGTTCCCCCAAAATTTCGGGCTGGCTACGCGGGCCTGTTCTAAACGTAACAGTAGCGTGATCTTTGTCTTGACATTGCGGAATATCTTAATTGTTAATACTAAAATACGATTAAAGGTAAATTGAGCAGCATTTTTATTTTAGAAGTGTGTATCAAACTCGTAGCTCTTCGCATTAATCTGCACACAAGAAGTAGCTCTCAGCTTGAAAAACGTTGGTGATCCCTGGTTTAGGGTGTTGAAGAGATCGCCCATTTCTCAAACGCACCCACTTGGTCTTTGACGAAGTCGTTCCGATGGGAAGGCAGGAGGCAACACGACCGGACTTCGACGAAGATTGCATCCAAATTGGAGTGTTTCCCTGCTACAGTCATTATGCCGAGCGCTTGGCCGGACTGGAACAAATTCCGATTTTTAAAGTCTTGGTACGACCCGGCTGAGATTCGAACCACGCCCTACCCACTAGGCCACACGTTTGGTCAAATCAACGCAACCAGCGAGTTGGGGACGCATAAGTGTCCTACGCAAGCCAAGGCAGACATTTTTGCATCAACACTGGAATAGAAGAGCATTCACTTATCGCCCAGATCCACAGTACTACTGCACAGCTGTAGCGGCGAGGATTCCTGGTCTGTGAACGACTGTAGTTACGGCGTCTTGACTGGGAACAACGGTGGAAACGTAGTGCAATTGGTGATCTTTATTCTCAATCGGAAAACGAACGAACAGGCTTGAGACGTTTCGAAACATAACAAATTGATAACGCTGGCTCTCGTAAATAACTTCTCAAGCTGGCTCTGACGCAAGACTGACATACATGTTGACTCTCGTCGCGTTCACACGTTCGGTTCTTCTTTCACGCGCTACAGGGTTGCCAGATAGAAATAAAAAACTGTCGCCAAGCTCACTTCAAAAAATAGCCAAACTTCTGGAAATGGTTGCATCTTTACCAAAACATTAATGTTTTCATTGGAAATCAGTCGTTTAAAGCTCTTTTATCTTACGCCTTGTATTTTACCAGAAAGCGTATAAGTTTAACATTTTGCAAATATTTCTAAATAATCAGTTTCAACATTTTGCAAACACATTTGATAAGAAGTGTTCAATACAATGCTTCTACTTTCAAAACTTTTACACTTTCATTTGATGTCATGAATTTTCAAACCAACATCGAGCTTAAAAATAGTAAATCTACATATGAATATGAAAGCAAATACGTGCAAATATACAGGTCGTTCGTCAAACCAAACAATTTGGAACTAAATGCTTTCAAAAAAATCGCCAGAAATTCGCCAAATCGCCAAACCAAAATATCTGCAGCCAAACGCTTTCAAAATTCGCCAAATTTCCGGAATCTGGCGATACATTCGCCAATATGGCAACCCTGACGCGCCATCGCTGTTGTTCTCCCCTTTGCGCGAGACGAAGTATGTGGTTTATAAGGGCGCATCGCGCCACCGCGCAAATTGCGTTCGATAAGCAATCCACGCCTTTACTAGGCTACTGGCTGAAGCGAGGCTTAGTCAAAGAAACGCCAACAATATCTAGTGTAATCGTTTAGCTTCCTTAACCAGTTCATGCTCTTTTGCTGTGAATGGCATGATTTTCCAGGTATCAGGACAACTGCCACCTAGGTAATGTGTTTTGCACATCACATACGAGCTATTAAATTTAGTATACAATATCGCGTTGCGGCACGTAGAGGAGTTCTCACGGCGGTTGAGAACCTCTGTGCTACGGTATTATTGCTTCAACATACTGCAGTAAAAGTCAGTTGCAACATTGCTGTTGCTGCCATGTACTCATAAATCCAAAGCCAAGATGAAGCAATGCACAAGTAAACGGGTGTGATGAGTGTGTGGAATGAATACGACGCAATAATGTGCACAAGAGGATTGTGCTGTGAAAAATTGAAAAGACTCATAATAAATTAATGTTTTCACTGACTTAAGAATGTTTATGAAAATGTAATGACATCGATACGACATTATGCATGTGAGCGCCCGAGTTGAACCGTACAAGAAGCGCTCATACCAATTGCGTGACATTTTTGGGAACACGTAGTACTGCATGAAGGCATGGCTGCGTGAACTTATGTGTGGAAGATGCCTTAGATTCCATCTGCTGCGTTAAAGGGCAGCAGGCAGCAATCACTGCATCTGGAATGGAATGGCTGTGTGTTGCGCTATTACTTTTGTTGAATATGATGACATGTAAGTGGGCAGACGATAGTTTGATCCCTTCCACGTTATGATTCACCCGCTTCACTCAGAAAGCTGTCGCCTAATCTTACCAATTTTCGTAAAGTATTTTCTGAAGTTTATCTTCATTGTTACAGCTGGCATTCACCGTATTCGGAAGGAAACCATAACAATCAACAGCAGGGTAACAAAGATCTGCACCGCTGCATCACTCAGTGCTTGTTGCAAGCGGAAAAACATAACTTGCCGTCTATTGCTATTCCTGCCATTAGCACCGGTGTGTTCGGAGGCAACGTCGAGAAGTGCACCATGATTATCGTTCAGGCGATTGATGACTACTTCAAGGGCACGAAAAAGAGTCGGATTCAAAAGGTTAAGTTTACTATTCTTCGTTTTACTTCTTTTTCATATACTGCACAACAGTTGCTCAGTATTTTTTGATTGGTAAATATATTTCCTCATCGTTACCAGGGTATTTCGGTGTTGATTGCTTCCCACGCACACTGCATTTTACATTCACTGATTAAAAAACAGAATACTTTGGCCGTTTCATTCACTGATCTTTTGTCAAAAATGCTGGCATGAAAAGCTTGGTTCAATTTATGCACAAGAAATGAACAATACTGTTTTTTCCCTGCAGATGTTGAAAGTCGCTTCATGTTGTTATCCGAAATCAGGGGCATGGTGTGGAACAAAAAACTGATGCGCGCTGTTGTCGGGCCGTGAAAGTGGGACGTTGTTTCAAAAGGCCAAGTTTTACTAAAAGCCTATTGTCTGTAAGGAAAATCTATCCTCAGACTGTCCAAAAACTTCAAATGTGTCTTGAAATGGGGAATCGAATGTGTTGTTGGAAATTCGTGATCTAATTTATACATTTTTTGACGTAACACTTGCGTACTAGCTGACTTAGAAACGAAATGCTTGATTCCCAATGTTTTTTCAATGATAAATGGCCTATCTGCAGTTTTTTAAAATGGGGTGTCACTGAAAACTGATTTCCCGCACCGAAAGTTCTTACATTTCACTGCAAACGATAATTCGTTGGAAGGAAGCGTGTTACCTGGGAATGTGACTTTTTTCGAGCTAACCTATTTTCGTAGTCGTTGGTGACGCTACTTTATTAAAAGTGAAAAAAGACCCGTAGTGTTTGCAGAAATGCATACTTAGTTAATGAGAATTTTCTTTCCCGTATTATTCTGCGATTTTGAACTCAAAAATATCATTCATAACAATTCTGAATTTGGAGTTACGCATGCGTGTTGCGTATCTTCCTTGACCTGTTGCATTTTTATTTTGCTGAAACTGATTGATGCGTTCAATTGTTTTGCACAGATTGACTTGGTCGAGCTTACAAATTATTACACTTTGGACTGTTTTGAAAAACTTCTTCTCAAGATTTCTTCTCCTACTTCCGAAGAGGACCACGCTGATCAGGTTTGTGACCGTGGTGCAACTCTTTGTTTGATGTTAAAATTAATTGGAGAACTTGGTGAATGATCAGTTTGTGTCGTTATTTTGAAACAGATTTCTATCACGAGTTATCCTATTGTTAAAAAAGTTTTGACATCCAAAGGTGGCTATTTCTGTCAATGAAACTGAAGCTTGAGCTCAAAAACGGGATCGACATTAGCATGTCAACGGTTTTGTTTGTTTTTTTATTATATAGACAACTGATGCTAACATAAAAATGATCAACTCCCCCTAGTACTTGCATTCTGTGCCGTGCGCAACAAATTTAACAAGATTGTACGCAAATAATCGAAGTCTTATTTGGGCGGCAATGTTTTTGTGTCATTTTTTAGACGGTTGCATCTGCATTTTTTGAGGTGAAAGTGGCTGTTGTCTTGTTTTTGTTCGAAAAATGATTTTAGTTGAACATTGTTTCATGTTGCTGTTTTTATAGTACCTCTCAATAATTGCCGTTCAAATTTATGAAGGAGCGTCTTGTTGCTGGACAGTTAATGACGACGCAAAAGCATCCGGATATACCAAAGTCCACTTCCTCACTACCCGCAGAAAAAATCGGCTCAGTGTGGGTTGTTGTGAAGCAAGGAGATATAACCACAGAGGAAGTGGACCTGATCGTCAATCCAGCGGACCATACCTATGATTTGAGCAGTAATGGCATTGGCCGACTGTGCTTGTAACAAATTTTGAGGTTTTATCGGTGTCTCGCTCGTTTCTGCTTTCATTGCAAATTATCGCTTAAAGGGGGATAATTTAAACTCATGGTGACCTAATGATGGAAAAGGAAAAAAAAACTTTGAAAAAATGGTTAAAATGTTTTTGAAACTTAGTAAGTATACACTTTTACTGTAAGATTGCAGAAGACGCAACAGAGAAAAGTGCGCAGTTTGAGGTGAAACAAATTTACTTCCATCGTGAGTTCCAGTCAAAGTGGACTGCCAACTTTTGCTGAACTTCTACATGTAACTACTAACTCTCACATCGTGTTTGCTTTATCATTTATGCGCTTAACCAATGTAAAGAAGTCACGCTCACTTTGAAACTAAACGATATCAGCTGTGTAGTTAGTGGAAAGTCGAACCAGCCTTCCGACCAACTGCGCGGGTATTCATTTAGATCTGCATGTTGCGTGGCAAATGTTAGAAATGCACTGCATAAAAATAAAATAGGCAACCATTTCCAGCCATGCCGTGCGTTTACACGCCATGTGCAAGAAAACACAAATTCAATGCCTTGCACTGTGACAGTATCATCGGTTTTAGTGAAATAAAGATTAATGAATCCCGTTGATAGACAGACCAAGTAGTGTTGCATTCCTCATTGTTTTTCTTGCTTTCGTGGTGTTCGTCTCCGTTGACCTGTAGTTGTTTTTTTGCTGGCGCTTAAAATCTTGTTTGCTAAATGTTGCGCATACGTGACAAAAGTGTTAAACAACAGGTGTAAAGCTCCAAATGAAATCTTGCCTTGATTTTGCGTCTATTTTGTAAATAAAGCCTTGCTGTCCATATGTTGGAAAACGTACAAAGATGGTAAAAGGTACTTACAAAATAAACGTCAAATGTGGTGGTCATCTTTATTTACTTCATTTATTTATATTGCAGCGGGTCAAGTCAGCAGAGCTTTGATATCTAAAGGCGGAGAGACGATCGCACAAGAGTGCCGCCAAAAGGCTTCGAGGTGGTATTTTACTCCCCCAGAGTTCGTAGTGACAAGTGGTGGTCGCCTTCCGTGCAACAAAATAGCCCACTTGGCGATTGATTATCCTCCCCAACCCGAAAAGTTTTTAGCAAAACTTGAAAAAGTGTTTGCAGAAGCTGAAAATTTACATATGACGTCCATAGCGGTTCCAGCGATCGGAACAGGTTTGTGAATTCCAAACGTTGTTGATACTTCATTGACTTTTCAAAAAGCAGAGCGCGATTTGCGAAAGCTTGTATATAGCAGCTTTGCTGCATCGTGCTTTCTTGAAATAAAAATGTCATTTACGGATTTAAGCTTAACTAAATATCCGACTAACTGGGCTTCCAATGGAGAATATATTGTTGCGTTTGCGCGTTTTGCTGTAAACGTGTCCGATCCAGTGGTGTAGGACGCGGGGTGCAGGCGCACCCCCAAAAGTTTTGGTTTGTCGAAAATCCGGGCAAACCTTTTTTTGGAGGTCATACCAAAAGAAGGTCTTCATGATCTATGTGGGAGAAATTTGTGGGCAAAAGACGCACATCAACATTTTGGGGAAATTTGGGCAAAAATCCTTTGCACCCTCAAAATTTTACGTGCTCCTACACCTATGTGTCCGATCATTGTATGGGATTGAGTGGTGCTCTTCTAGTGCGTTCAGCTGTAGGCGGTGAATGTGTCCAGTTCTTGTAACTAAGGTTGAGTGGGAGAGGTTTCGAATGTTTGATTTTGGAAGAATCGTTGCATTTTATGAAGAACGTTCTGCGTTTTCGAAATTTAATTTAGACAAACGTAACTGGACATGGTACAGGAATAGGGAAACGCTTCTGCGCGACGTAAATTGCAAATTTCAGATAGCTGAGAGAATGAATCCCTATTTCTATACTAGGAAACGATTCGCAAACAATAACTATTAACTGTTTCCCAGTCATTTTTCGTGCATATATCAAGTATTTCGCTGCGTGTGGCTGTTTCCTAGTATTTGCTCTGTAAGGATTGTTTTTTTCACCTGCTATCTGGTACGTTTGCCGAGACCCATGTTGAACAAAATGCAAGATATCTGAGGAGTAATATCTGTAACATCCTTAAGTATTAACTGTTTTACTTTTTCCTTCATTTTTTTGGTTAAATATTAAATATTCTGTCACTGCGCATTGACTGAAGATTAAAGGGTGAATTTAATCTTTCACGGGACTTTGTCCGAGACGCTGACATCTTGACAGGGTCGTTTAGATTCTATTTGAATAAAGATAGTTGCGGGTTATGGGATACTGATGATGATGATTTGAGATCGAAATGACATTTTGTCTTAATTAGAACCTGGGTATGACATTTGTATAATGCCTTCTCTGTAAAGACAGTCTGTCCAACGATTGATCGTAAATCAGTTCATAGTAGTATGTTGTATGCTTAACTCAGTATCTAATTTTTGTTGTGAACGAAATATTAGCGATTTGTGTTGGTCAATGCAACATCGTTTTCTTGCGGAAGTAAGCACGTTTCTAAAACAATATCCACCACGTAGCTCCCTACAGTGTGTTGATAGTGTATTGGTTTTGTGTTGATTCAGGCAGTTGAGCAGAAGTTTGTTTGTGTCTGAGTATAGCGTTTTTGTCGCGTATTTTGCTCAGTGTGCTTCTACTTTATTACACAGGTACACTAGCTGTGGACACGCGAAAATGTGCCAAGTTCACCCGCAAAGCTATCGAGCATTTTGCCGCTAAGAAAGTCAAACATGTGAAAGAGATCAGAGTGGTTATTTTTGATGGTTCCAAAGTCAACCCCTTCCAAGAAGAAATCTTGACAAAATCGTCACCACCGCCAATCTCTTCTTCTCACGAAGCAGGTTGGATAATGTTCGTCCTGGAGTGTCTTTTTAAACACGGAGATCTTTAGTTGTTCATGTACTGTTTAACATTTTTTCCATGCAATGGCCATGCGTATGAAATAGGTGGATAAAATCGCTAATAGTTTTTTTAAGATGTGTCGTAAAAACAGATTCTGCTGAACAACTGTGTTAACCTTAGACCAGTGTCAGGCTTTTTTGTTGACGATGTTTGTGCGTGGTGTACATGAGAGGCACTACAGTGAAATCAAGGTATTGTCCCTGCAATATTAATACGTTTCTTTTGTTCTAGAACAGTGGTTCTTAACCTGTGTGTCATTACCCCCCAAAGGGGTAATTTGACATTTTTGTGGAATAATTTAGATTTTTTTGGTTATGTTGCACAACGTCATCTATAAAAACTAAATATCGAAGATAACGTTCTGCAAAGAAACATCCAGACAGAGCATGATGCTACAACTTCGTCGAGACGTCATCGGTTATGTCCACAACTTTTGTGCAACCAGCAAACAGTCAGTGGATGGCTGCATGGGTTCTAATAAAAGCCACCGCCAATAACTGAACACGTATGAACATGTACATGCTAATGAACATGTACATACCATTGTTGAAAACGTGCCAGCGTTCATGAAAAAAACATTTAAGAAAATACGCGACTGGTTTGCCTGTTTCTCCAGAGTTACATTTTAAGGTCCTCTCATCGAAAGCGGAGGATTTTGTGCTTGTTACGACTGCTTCATCACCACACGGCAAGTTTCAGATGCTAAAGTTAATTCTTCACTGAAAATTGTGTAGAATCTGAATTGTCCTGCAAATGATCGAAACATCCGGGCAGTGCAAACATTCGGGCAAGCGTTAACCAGTTAAAGACAACCAATAACAGCGTTTGCGGTATTTTTCAAAATCATCAAAGGCTGTTTCGATTTGTAAAGGCTACTCGGCGCATTCCTTTGTTTTGACAGCTTTCGAGCCCCGGCCGTGGCTGCATACTGCCGACGAACCAACGACTTCGTCGTCAGTTGATCCTGCATCTCCTGCGGTTAATGTCAACAGCCAAGTTTTCACAATAACCTTGTGCTCTGATGATAAAAAGATTAATCAAGAGGTAAGAAAAAAATTCCCAGACTCGGCTTTTCTTCGGTAGATTGTTGTTTAGATGGGAAACGAAAATCCCATGAATCATTAACTTCTTGAATATGTTGGCAAAAAGAATTTGTCAAATAATTTAACGTCATTGCACATACTTCTTTCAGTGTCTTCAACTTTAGGTTTTCCTTTTGTCTTTCTAAGGCTTGGCACTGTTTCCTAAACTTGGTCCACGAAAAATGTTCAAACAAAGAAGTCTGTCGGTCAGTGGTTATCCCGCAAGAAAAAATGGTTTCTGAACTTCAATCACTTCTCGGTTTGGAGAAAAAAAATTATGTTCGAGTCGAATTGCTCATAACCAGGTAATGTTTCTCAATAATGCTTGCGTAGCTTTCGAACTTCTGTGTGAAGAGTTTTCGACACAGGTTTTTTCAAGTGCGAAAATAAAGACTCTTTCTCCAAGAATGAAAGTAATGATTCAGCTCTCACTGAAGCGCTCAAAAAACAAAAAAATGAAATCGATAAATCTTACAGGTCCCTCCGAAGCTTTGAAAATCGCGTTAACTGAAGTTTGCTTAATTGTTTCGCAAAGCTGCTTGCTTTCAAATGGAGCATGGCGAAAAAGCAAATGCCTGTCATTATTTACTATTTTTGATTCAGGTTTTCACAACAGTTAAACTGCAGCAATTGCGGTGATACAAAGCACTGAAATTGTGTGCGTACGTTTTCAAACTATTTTACGAAAGAATGTAATTTAAAAACTTCAGCGTTAAAAAAATCGATGCACTCTTTCAAAAATCATTTTCCTTTGTCTTACTATTGCTCCCTCATTGGAAAACGTTTTAAGTTCACACGCTTGTCTGCATGCGTTTCGTTTGTTGGGCCGCAAACAGCTTAACCGAGTTTTGTTTGTTGGCCTAATCGTTTTTCTTTGTTTACAGTGCGCAGAGCAAGTGTTCACTTTATGGATCGCAAGAAGATGTTGATCTCGCTGTGAGGAGAGTTGAATTGATTTCCGCGTGGGCGAAGCCGAAGACGCCACAAAGGTAATCGTACAGACCACCCTCTACATTCTAAGATGCACCGGCTGAGCTGTCCTGCGTTCTGTGAAAAGGGAGTAATGTCAAGGCCTTTTAGTGCAGGGGTGTCAAATACGCGGCCCGCGATGCTTTTTGGGAATTTTTAAGTCATTAGCATTTA
>Ga0210059_1004624_pt1 | contig 22246 bp, 17 predicted proteins | sample Ectturendosymbi2_FD_188042 | JGI IMG/M metagenome (GOLD analysis project Ga0210059, IMG submission 188042) | Ecteinascidia turbinata endosymbiont from Florida, USA - Sample 2 (SPAdes) (version 2) | ecosystem: Host-associated > Tunicates > Ascidians > Unclassified | place: Key West, Florida...
CGAAAGCAGGTGTCACGTGACCGACACCGCGGAACGTTTCCCGGGCAACAGGGCGAAAAGCGCTGCAGCGAACGACGACTTTCTTCCTTTCGACGACGGCGAAACAAGCAGCTCGTCGCTTAGCAACGCCTGCAGTATTGTCGTGTCACAAGAGGACAATGAGGACAGCGCCGCGTCGTCGTCGGACGACGAAGACCAGGGGATCGTCTTTGTCGCCCGAGGGCCGGGGCCCCCGAGCGACCCATCTGGCCAAGATCGTCCTTGCGAGATGCTAGAAAGTACCAGCTGTCCGTCTCTCGCCCGTTCCGACGCCGAGCGCTACGTTGAGGGGATGTACGGAGGGTAAACGATACGAGTGCTCCTTCCTTCAGAGTGCTGTGGCTTCGGCTTCTGCTTGTCGTGACGTTACAATCAAGACGCGGTCGATGCGTGAATTAAGTTTTGAATGCCGTGACTTCAAACGCTTTGATGTGCCGACTGTTGCTCATAAATTTGATCCGAGTTAAAACGTCATCGAACATGAAAGCCGAACGCGCGCGAACAAGTCGCCGACAAAAACGATGTTTCGCTGCGCAGGAAAAAAACAGGTCAAACGTTTGGGCGACTTCGACATCCGAAGAGACGGAAACGCGATAAAGTTTAAAACATTTTTCATTAACTTAACGCAACTGGGGTCGGGTACGTTGCGAGTTGTTTTGCTGCAAGCTGCAAACGAACGGTGACGACACAATGAATGCGTCTACGCACTTTCACTAAAAATATGGCTTCCTAGGACGTCAGCGTTGCTAGGCAGCTCGCACGCGTGGGGCGGTTGTCTGCACCACCGCAGCGAATAGAATTTCCGGTTAAAACGTCGTGAATCAATGTGATTATACTGAAACCTCTTGGTTTTTACGAGAAAGCGGACTTCGCTGTCCAGCTTTACCGCTTCGACTCCGGTTTCGGAGGCTGCCCGCGAAGTTGCCCAACAGATTTGCCGGCCCTGCTCGCGTGCATTTCGCATTGATGTTACGTCGTACGTTGCCACGCGCTGTCGATCGGTGTTACCTTTGACCCGAAGCTGTTTGCCGTGTGTCTATGACATCACCGCTTCCAGCCTTACGTCATGACGCTGTTTCGCTCGCGCGACGAATCGCCACTCACCTGCAGCTCGAAAACGCATTCCGGATCGCTGTGCCATGACCCTGATTTTTCTGCCTTTCGCTTGCTTTGTGTTGTTCTTGTGTTTTGTTCGTCACTAATTTCTGTACGCTTTTTCTGGCAACAACTGTACTGCTGGCTTGGCTGAGATGCAAAGTGCAGCGGCTTGCAAAACGCCGGTTGAACGTCAAACATCGTGGCACGTCAGCAGTGTTCCCTCTAAGAAAATTTAACACTGATCAAATGTGTGCTATAATAACAAGTATTAATATTTTAAGGCTGAGTTAGCAGAGTTGTAATGAGTTACAAACTTGTGAATTGTTAGAATAAGTTTGAAAGCTTATCAAATTAAGAACTAAGTACGTATTTAATTCAAACAGCTTCTTGTTTTTCTACTTTTGCAATGTTTATATACTTCGTCCAGCTTTCTTGCTGAATCTTGATGGGTAGCTGGAATGTTGCAAGTGTGCGAGAATGAGATTTCACTGCGCAAAAGGTCTGGTGGTACTGCGCAGTTGCGCACCGTAGAGTTATCATTTGGACGTTTGTCATGCGTTGATGCGAGATCAGACCAACGAGCTGAGATGTAGATCGGCCACAACGTTCACCTCGTTGAGAACATGCCTCTTGAAACATTCAATTTCTTGCTAGAGGATGTTTCTTTTCTTTACGACAAATCTTTGTGTAAGATTTCTTCGTTGGCAGAAGAATGCATTGAGCTGTGAGCAACTTGGCCATGTTTAAAATTGGTAGCTGGTGCCGATGAATTACTTTCTTTGAGTAAATACCGGGAGAAACGCAAAAATATTAAAACGTTCAGCGTAAACATCTATTTGGTTGCGACTACCGCACGTTTGAATTGTTTCGACTTCCTAAACTGGCCGTGGAATTGAAAAACGAAAATTGTGTTTTGTAATGACATAAAGAGAAGCAGCTCTATGAAGCACGCACTTGCAAGCTAGAAATAATCAGCATCTGATATGCTGTTCTTGTTTACAACCGTTGTTCGCCTGCTGACGTGCGCAGCAGACGCCTTAGGAAGTTTTGCAGGCCAGGGTTAATTTTGTTCTTACAGCTCGCAGTCTGCAAGCGTCTTGCTTGTTTTTCTCGCAATCTGCTGGACAGCGAAAGACAGTTCTTGCGTGCAGTGCGGTTCACGTCGCGCTTAATCCTCTCATTAGTTCGCTTCCATCCGCTTATTGCTGCTTCCAATGCTGCGTTTGGTCTTCTGGCTGCTGTGTATTTGGCAGTGATTTGTATATTTTATGGTTCCTTTTTCGCAATGTTGATTGAAAACCCGAGCACCAAAACAAGGCTTGGCTAAAATCATCAGTCTGTGGGCAACCAAGCAGTAAGGCATCAGTTCCAACTAAACTTTTCTACATTTTGGATAAATGCACAAACGGTACATGTTGAAATGAAACTTTTCTGAAAATACAGCAAGTGCTGGTGCATCACTTCAAGTAAAAATCAATATTAGGCCTATTTGAGTGCCTTATATTGATTTTTATAAGGATATTCCCTCAAGTAGGCAAACGGTGTTGGCCTGAGCAGTTCCATCGCGGTTTGTCCGGGAAGTGTATTCGGGTCATAAAAATGACCCCCACCATCACTGCCCTAGTACATCATTTGGAGTATAGGCTTATGTGGGGCTTGTCTTATTTCGGGGAAACGCGGCACTGCACTGACTTGGGAGCCGGTCAATTCAGTACAACGTTCAAGTAAGTTCTGTGAATGATTATTTGGGTCTATGCATCGGGAAAACATTTTAGTGTATCCCGTATAGGCAGTGTCGTGACAAAATCCAGTGTAAGATAATAAAATCTTTGTAGCGAGTTTCGTTGGAGAAGCCAATATGCAATCTTTATATTTGCGACGGCCTGTGCTTGAATACTTGCACAAAAAGAATGAACTTGAATAAAAGTGGCAGTTCGAAAGAAAGCGAACAAAACTGCAATTGATGTCCTGAAGTAGAAAAAGTTTCGTTTCAATTGAAACGATTTCAGTTGCACTGTTGCAATCCATGTGGCGCTATGACATGATCTACTTGAGTCAGCAAAGTTGATCGTGTTGTTAAACTGCAATTATCGCCCCGAAAAAGTTCTTGCTTCGTGAGCGCTGACGCGCTTTTGTCCCCCAACCCCCAAAAGAAACCTGCGATGCTGAAAAAGCTGACCCAGGAACTTTCGCGCGCGTTCGATCGCCCTTCTGTGTGTTGACGCAGCGCTTCGTGCCTCTCGCAGTATGTCTTCCGAATCGACGCCGATCCAGTCGCGCTCCTCGACGCCGCTGCTGGAAGGCCAGCATCGTTCAGTCGACCATCGGTGCTGCTCGATCGAGAAGAAGTTGTCTTTCCATCAGGAAATATTCAGTAAAGTCTCAGGCTCGTCTTCGAAAAAGAAGAACGCAAGTAAGGTTTTATACGTGCTTTGCGAAAAGTTCAGCGTAGCTCGCAAAAACCGTGACGTGAATGTCCGTCAGCGCATCCTTAGAACCGCGCTAAACGCGTCATAAAATCAATTTCGCGGTTCACGCCAGGCCCGTAGCCAGGTTTTAAGGCTTGGTAGGGAACAAAATACATTTTTAGGGAGAAAGAGTTTCGTTTTTATTGTATGTTTAAAACAAAGTTTTCTGGGCACAAAAATTTTGGCGAGGCACGAAAAAAGTTTGAGGGCCACTGCCCACGAATGCCTCACCGGGCCTGGCTCACGCAGTGATGTCATTGTCACCTGGCTTCCATTGTTATTTACTGCATCTTGAAACGAGTTCGTCGTCTTGTTGATGCGTTTGCCTCTATATTTCTCTTGGTGGTTGTCTTTCAATGTGAAACGGACTCTTGGTTGTTTTTCGAAATCTAGTGAACGTTACCTGTGGGTTTCATGATGTTGTGTATTCCAGTACATATCCAAAGGGGCGCTCATGCTTTCATATCACGAATTTCTGCATGCCATAAGCAAACGTTAACGAATTAGTTCCAGAATCTCCCGCTCTGAAGAACTACATGCGCCCGTTGACGTCACTGAAAACGCCTGATGACGTGAGGTACGCATGGAAACGAGCGATACGTGACCAGGTGCTTATCAACAGGATAAAGAAGATTCCGAACAGCGTGAACGGTAAGTTGCCCTTTTCATTCTGTGTTGTTGACGTAAGGGGTAATTCGAAATGATTCTGTCCTATTCTATTGTGAACAGATGGTTTGGATTTTGCCTTGCGTGTTCTGTTGCCACTATTTGCTTTATGCCCCATGCTCGGTGCTGCCGTATTAGCGATGTGAGCAAAATTCACTACCTTCATTTCCCTTTCCATCGTGTGCAGTCATGCGCGAACAGTGTCAGCTGCTTTTTGGTCGACATTTGCGGGGTCATGACAAAGACAACCCATCACTTGAAGATAAATATCAGGTTTAAGAAAAAAATTCTTAACCATTGTCCACTCGGACCTCGTTCCATTTTTGCTGCCACGATAACATTCTCAGGACCTGGTTATATTGCTTTAATGTAGAAAATCACCACTTTTCGTCTTCTTCCTACATGCCGTTTAAGTGACATGAATACGTTCCCACGCGGGAACGTTTAGGCGGGTTTGGCTCACGTAATTTTCAAACTTCTGTTCCTTCAAAACACCAAGTTTTTACGCCTTATCAAGATCATTGAACACACGTTGTTCTAGAACAGGGATTCCTTACCGGGGGACGTACACCAGAAGCGCAGGAGCCCAATGGCCGCTATGGCTCTGAGCCAGGTGCGGCATACTCGAAAGGGGGGCGGGGCGTCGAAATCTGGTCGTCTACCCTTACTTAGACCTTCCCAGTCAACCACACCATCAAACTGCCAGCTTTTCCCTGTGAGTGGAAGTTGAGCTAAGTTTTCGTGGTCGGAAAATTTGCTTCTTCTGGGGAGTTACGACCCACACTGTCGGTGGGATAGTGAGAGCGGATTGGTGTTTCTTTTTATTGCTGCGCAGTACATAGAAATCATGCCATGCGGGCGATTTCCGAGCGAGAGTACGGAGCCCAACAGCTGAGATGCCATGCGCTGTTGTAAACACCAAAGGTGGATTTTTTGGCCGCAAATCACTGACATGTTAAAGTCAGACTCGGCCCAGAGTTTTTATTTCTATTATAACACACATGTTGCTGGGCAGTTTCGTTTGATATAATTCCAGCCTGCATAATTTTTTTTCTGTTGAAAAAGACTTTGCATGCTTGAGACTGACCTACTTCGAGTACAGACCATCATGAAACTGATTTTTCAATGTTGTTGTAACTATGGCACAACACACAACGAAAACTTAACAGACGTTGTGCTCAAATCTCGATATTTTAAACATGTTAGTCACAGGCGTAGGAGCTGAAAAATCTGGGGAGCTGCAGTGTTTTGCACGATTTGTGCAACTACAAGGCAAACAAGAACTGCAAGCCGACCCCGGCACGTGCTCATATAAAGTTGTTTCATTCACTGCTACTCCACTTGCGCAAGTTTGGAATAGCTTTGAATACGTGTGTTGAGCTTAGTGTAGGCTGCTGACCTCAGCTGAAATCTTGAACGAGCAGTCAAGTCGTGCTGAGAAAATGCGTGCGAAGTGTCACGTTGAGCATTCAATAATAAGGAAGCAATCATTCGCTATTTTTAGGATAAAGTAGTTAAATCTGCTCAGCTTACTGTTCTAATTTTAAAAAGGCTTTGTATAGCAAATACCAAGTGAACCATCCTTTTGTAGCTGTTTGTGTTATAAATCAAATACCTTCGAAAGAAAACCACTTTTGGTTTGCAGCTGTAACCCCAAAAATCATTAAAACTAAAGTCGGCTAACCTAATTAAAGTTAATAATTACATAGTACATTGTGAAGACTAGATAATTTTAAGCTAGTTTTGGTTAGTGATAAACCACTGAAATATCAACCTGAAAATGAAGCCGAACCTTCAGAAAAAGAGCAAGAGAAGAGTTGAAAAGATATCAGAGTCTTCCTGAAAAAGTAACCCTCACCAAGTGAATGAAAAGGCGGGGTATAGTGGTGAGCTGCTAGTAGATATCGAACACGAAATCTCAAACTATGGTTATGTTACTAATGATTTCGTAGCTCCTAGTAGATATCAAACACGAAATCTCACCAGTAGATATCGAACACGAAATTTTAAACTATGGTTATGTCATTAATGATTTCCCGTCAAAGCCGAGGAGTTTGAGATCCCTGCTATTGCGTAATTAATCCATTCATGTTTCTTGCGTTCAGTATTGTCGGCTTTAATGTTCAATTTTTACTTCAAACGGGGAACCAAGCCAAAAATGGCTTTCTGGTTGAAAAGATTGCAGCTGTACTAAACTGATATCACCCTATTGCAGACTGCTATGGAGGGCGGCATATTGCTCTCTGTCCAGTCTTATCTCCGGCAGCAGGTGGCGGAATGATAAGATTTCTAGGCTTTCTCATACCCTGTATTGTTTCTGCTGCTTCAACCATAGTCGTAACGTAAATGACGTGCATGGACGTTCCATAATATAGTTTAGAAGCATGGACGTCGGAAGGACTTTTTTTCAGGGGGGCCGGTATTGGATTTTTTCAGATGTAGCCAAAAAGATTTTTCCAGGTGGATCAAAATGTTGAAATTTCGTTTTTCTTTATGAAAACTAAGAAAACAACCTTTTCTTGGTAAAAATGTAATAATAAAACGTCAAACTACTTAAAATCTTGGCTCCCCTCTTTTCCGACGCCCATGTATAGAAACATAAACGTCGAGGAGCGCGGGAGTGTGGTACTCCCGCTAATTAGTCATTTTTTGATTGAGCAGTTCTACTGAAACTTTTTCGGTTAAATATGGAATAGAAGACTTAAAAATCGCAGGTTTTGACGTCATATTTTGTGACGTCATGTATTTCGCACTCCCGTAGAAATTTCAAAGTCGGCTCCCTTGTGAAAATAAAAATCGCTCACTTGTGAAAACGAAACCGAGCGTCAGTTGAGAAAGTCGTTTACGCATCTTAAGGGTTAGATGCGGCGTCCCTTGTAATGGTTGCTGCATGGTATTTGGTATTTGACAGGCAGTGGAACTCCAAACGTTTACTTCCTGCTCTCGCTGACACTTTTGTGCTGCGCACCCTTAACAACAGAGGGTTTTCGACAAGACCTCGGGGGCAGCTTGCCCAGGGCTGTGGAACCGGAACTCAACTTTCAGGCTCCAGCTCCAGGCATCCGAAATTTTTGGCTCCGGCTCCAACATCCAAAAGCTTTTGGCTCCGGCTCCAGAATGATTAGGTCCATTGAAAGCTGAAAACAATTGTGTACTATTTGTACAACTCGCTTGCCCCACAAACTAAGAGTCATGGAACCGGAACCCAAATTTCAGGCTCCGACTTCGGCTCCACCATCTAAAAGTTTATGGGCTCCGGCTCCACAGCCTTGAGCTTGCCTCACGTCGTTCGAAATTTTTTACTTCAGTCCTCCAAACTCTGCCATGTGGGAACATTCATGTTAGTCACGCCTACAAAACAAATGCATGCAGGGATGACAAAACAAATGCAGGGAAAAAAAACAAAACAAATGCAGGGATGCCTACAAATCAAACGCATTTCCGCTCTCACGCATGTATTAACGAGTTCTTTTCCACAAAGCATGATTGCGCGACTGGTTCTCAACCTGCTTAAATCTCGTGACACTGTTGCGATGTTTCAGTGGTCTATAGCTTTTGACGAATTTCCTCTTTGGCATTCACGAATATTTTTGAATGTATAAAAACAGTAAATGTTTAACGTGACAAATTTATACCGTTTTCTTCTGGTGGCTTTTCCTTGCTTGCAACGCATTTTACTTCAATTTACCATATAACCGTTTTGCACATATTACATTTTATACCCAGAGTAAAAGACTTTTACTAAGGCTTATACACTGTTCCCTTTACACTGAAAGCAGCTTCGTCTATGCGAGGTCTGCAGCCTAGATGACCCTTGGAAGTCATTGCAGTTCTTCATTATAATAATCATGATGGCGTCATTCATGCCTGTGTCTTAAAAAGCTTGTATTTCATCAAAGTACAGTAAATGCATTAGCGCCATCAAGCGTATAATCTATTCTTCCGCAAAGTATACATCCTCGTCTTATTTCATGTATTTGTGTTTTTTTCTCTTTACTGCGATGCATGTTGAAAGTCCAGCGTTTTGCGTGTGGGAGTGAAGACGTTACACAATACTATACAATTCTTCACTAATTTAGAAACTGAGAAAAAAGTTCAATGGCGGCGAAATGCAATTAGGATAAAACAGTATTCCTTGCCTTATGTGTCCCATTGCAGAATACGAACAAGATGTCTGTTTATTGTGACGTCACAAAACAAAAATGAGTAAAATCGTTTTCGTACGTCCAACATGGTGTCACTGAGAGTCATTTTTTGCGCGTACCCACCGTTGCTTATGCAAAGGCCGGCCTTTCTCTCTTTGGTAAACTATCATGAGTTTTGTGTTGACCGAACTCAACAACAACCAAGCGCGACCCGTGGCGACAGTGCCGTCGAAATGTTGACCTAGAGGCAGCAAAAGTCAAAAGCTCCCGGCCCGTCTTTGCAGGATCAGGCGACGTGGTGAACGGCCCCGACTCTGGCAAGCTTCACTACGACGACATCGGTCCTCGCTGCTCCGAGATGGACGCTGTTTGGGCCGAACTGCTGAGCACCGACAACCGATCTCAGTACAGGATGGACGAAAGCGTCTTGTCAGCCGCCGTGCGTCGAGGTTAGTCGCGCTACGCCAGCAAAGAAAAGATTGCTCTGACCTGCATGGGCTGATCACGAACGCTTGGACCTGTGATGTGCGTCTTGTGACATTGGAGCGCGGAAGTTCCTTCGAGTTGTGTTGGTTGGGTTTTGGCGTTGAATGCGTTCCGTGAACGACCTTCTTGATCCGAAAGAGCATGTAAAAGTTGCGTAAAACGTGTAAAGTTGCGTAAAACGTGAGAAGGAAAGCAAAAAATGACGGAAGATCGGTGCAAGTGGTGGCCAATGCGCTAAGTGTTTGATTTGAAAACAAACGCGTGTGAATTCGACTGCGTGTGATTAAATGGGTTCAGGAGTGTTTCGGCCGTGTGAAAGCGTGCTTTAGCACGTTTACTGTGTCCATGAAAGCTATTTCAACAACAATCTTGCGTGTAAGTCAGTGTCGGCTGCTACATGTTTTTGATTGGTCGGCCCATCACACCGCTATCACTGCACTGGATCACCAGTAGCACTGCAACGTCGGCGACTTCAAACTGATTTGCTTCTGACTATAATGTGCTCCCGCACTAACTATACCCTCGCTCTCGAGTGGAATTCGTGTCTGTCGCGCAGGGGTGTCGAAGCACCTCCGCGGTCGTGTGTGGACCCTCCTTCACGAGCAATGGAAGCTGCGCCACAGCGACGAGCGCAAGTCTCCGTCCAACCTGCTCGACCTCCCCTACGACGAACTCCTGAAGTCACTGACACCGCACCAACACGCCATCTTGATCGACCTGGGTAAACACGACTCGCGCATCAACACGCTGCAGTTGCGTTGCTGTCGCCTTGCTGAACGTTTTTCGTAAATCGCTTCTCCCTGATGTTGGAAGTTAAGTCGAAAAATTTGCAAAAATTAGGAAATTAACTCCGCTTACTTGGTTACTGTCGTGTAGACGCTTTTAAGACTTTCCACGAAAGTTGTATGCTACATGTCACGCTGCAAACGCTGAAGTCTCGTTTTCTTCTTACGCGGCCGTCTGTGGAACAATCAAGTCCTCGGCGATCGTCATTTACCGATAGCAGCTTCAAAAGATTCTGGGCTTTCTTTACCCATGATTGCGTGGCTTACGAACGTTTCTCAGAAGTCAATATCGAGCTCTGTGCTTCTCGATTCGCGCAGGGAGGACCTTCCCGGCGCATCCACATTTCAACCAGCAGCTCAGAAACGGACAGCTCGAACTTTTCAACATCCTGAAAGCGTACTCCCTGCTTGATGCCGCCGTCGGTTACTGCCAAGGCTTGAGTTTTGTTGCTGGGATTCTACTGATGCATGTGAGCAGAAAGTAGTAACTGGTCCTAGTTGTTCAAAAGGGAATAGGGAGACTGTGTTTTACCCGGGGAACCAATGTTGGTGCGGACCAAATGTTGAAATTTGGGCTTGTTTTCGCAAATTTCTATGTTTCGGTTGTTCTACTGCTATTTCGTTTTCGGCCACGAAACTTGCCGAGATAGATCTTGAATTTTATAGATTTGAAATGAAAAATACGATTCGCAGTGGGACGTTTTGAAAATTCTGTTGACTTTTTTCTGATCGGCTTCTTTCAGTCGTGATGGAAAACAAAACAAATTTGCAGTTCTTTTTCTAACCCGCTTTTTTCAAACGGCGACAGAGCGAATCTGCCGAGCACGCGTTCACCATGCTCTGCCACTTGATGACCGACGTCGGCTGCAGAGTGCTCTACTTGCCTGACATGTCCGCCCTTCGCGTTTCCGTGTATCAGCTGTCCAGACTGTTGTACGACTTTCACAGGTGTGTGATGCCCAGTTGTCTTGGTGAGCTTGTTCCGGCGGGTCTTATGCCAGTCAACATAGTTTTGGATGCTGTATCATCAGAAATAGTTACTGTCGCCTCGCCGGTGCAATACTGCGTTCGAAGTTTTGGTGCAAATCGCAGCTTTTTCTTAAATCTAATTTTCAGACGAAAACAATTTTCCTGAACACCCACTTTTTCCAGGAAGGGCTTTAAAGAAAATTTCAATGCATAAGAAAGTCTACTTCAAAATCCTTTGTCAAAAGAGAAGCTTTAAAATTTTTCAAAATGGACGCTTGTTAAGTGTACGGCCCCGTGGGGCGCTTTGTAGAAGACACGGGCGACGTAAACAGGTCGCATTTTTCGAACTCGGAGCAACTTGCAATTGGCCGCCGTTACCGTAGCAACCAATCGACGCTTCCTGTTCAGAGACCTCTACGATCACCTCGAAGCGAATGACGTGTCACTGATGCTGGTCGCCACGCCGTGGTTTCTCACCATGTTCGGCTCCGTGCTCTCTCACGCCTTCACCGCTCGCATATTCGGTAAATCCCCGTTTCTCTGCTGCGTTCCGGTTATTGCCGGTTCTGTTCGAAGACGCGCTGCGATTCGGAAAAATAAATAAAGGGCCCTTTGATGTGAACACAGATTTAGCGAATGTTTTTCTTTCCTTTTTTAAGCAGTTTGGTTCGCTTTTGAGCGAAGAACTCTGAGACGTTTTACTCGCTTTTTTCAAATATTTCGCGCATGATGCGCCCATTGGGTTCAACGCGCTTCCATCCTGGCGTACGAAACGAGTTGTGCCGAAAGCTGTGTTGGCATTTTTGCGCTTAAATGCCACAGTTTTTTAATACTTCATTAACTGTTTGCCTGTCATACAAACACTGCGTTTAAACTTGGACAAAATGGGATGAAAAGTGGGAGCTAAGCTTTGTATTCTTTGGCGTGCGCACAGATCTTCTTTTCCTGGAAGGGAAGACGGCCTTGTTCAAAGTTGCTCTGTGCCTGTTGAGTTGCCACAAACAGAAGATTCTCGAACAAGACGGTTTTGAAACGATCGTTTACTACCTGAAAAGCGAGTTGCCGCGGATAGATGACGATGCCATCGATGAAGTGTTGTGCAAGGTCTGTGCGCGCAATAAGATAAAAATTCTACCCCGGGTTCCGGGAATTCCTTTAACTGCCCCTGTTTGATATCATTGCTATCCCGGTAATTTCACTTCTTTATAGTTCACAGTGGTATACCGAAGAGTAGGGGAGTTTAAAAATCTTCGTCAAATGCGTTGTCGTAAACTTAGTTCCCTTGGTGGATAGTTAGGAAAGGAAACGTTTGCACAAAATATTTTTGAGTTTCTGTGACTTCCATAAATAAGTTCAGTGATTTTTGGCTTCGGACTTAAAAAAGGGTCAGCGATTTAAACATTGTGCCGTCACGTGTTTTCGTTCTGCACTTCATTTCTCGACTGCGCCGTTCCAGAAGAACTTTGTCCCTTCACGAAGTTTAAAGTGTTGCATGTTCGATCTTCCAGGTTTTCGAACTCGACATCGTGCAAAAGCTCCAAGTCTACGCCGTTGAGTACGAGGTTCTGGAAGACGGTGAGATATTCGGTCTTGAGGTGAACAACAACCGCACGTCGTCGATGGATGGCAGCGCAGAGGCCGAAGACAAAATAAACCGCCTGGAGTATTTCAGCCAAACCGTGACGAAGCACAACCAAGAATTGACTGAGCAACTCGAGGTGAAGGTTTCTGGCGATTCTTATCTCCGGCAGTGACAGACTGCGCTGCTGTTCTTCGGTAACTCTTGGAGCTCTTCGGTAACTCTTGGAGCTCTTTGATAACTCTTGGAGTTCTTTGATAACTCTTGGAGTTCTTTGATAACTCTTGGAGCTCTTCGGTAACTCTTGGAGCTCTTTGGTAACTCTTGGAGTTCTTTGATAACTCTTGGAGTTCTTTGATAACTCTTGGAGTTCTTTGATAACTCTTGGAGCTCTTTGGTAACTCATGGAGCTCTTTGGTAACTCTTGGAGCTCTTTGGTAACTCTTGGAGCTCTTTGGTAACTCTTGGAGCTCTTTGGTAACTCTTGGAGCTCTTTGGTAACTCTTGGAGCTCTTTGGTAACTCTTGGAGCTCTTCGGTAACTCTCGGAGCATTGTCTCGTCTTTTAATAAGCAAATATGGAAGTAGAAAAAAAAGCACAAATGATACCACAACACACGAACGACAGGGTTGTGATCGTGTGCGTCGGAGGTGGGCATGGGGGCCTTGGCTCCCCCTGTATTTTGAAATTTGACATTTTTCTATTACATTTTTAGTAAAAAAGGTCGTTTTCTTAGTTTCGAAAAGGAAAAATGAAATTTCACCACTTTTTGCCCCCCTTGGGAGAATCATTATGGCTGCCTTTGGAAAAATCCGCTAATGCCCCCCCCCCCCCTGGAAAAAAACTTCCAACGCCCATGGTTGTGATGATCTGTCATGATAGGAATCGGTGGCTTATCTTTCAGCAAGTTCAGACCTGACTTGGAAATGGCTGTAAAGAAACACATGCGAACGTGTGGTAAACACTACCCAGACAACTGTGGTCAGTAAAGAAAATATTTTATTTTCGTGGGTAAGCAGGTCGTTTTACTATCGCAACTTTGGCGAACCTATTTTCCACCTTTGAGTAATTACGTGAAAAGCTGTGCTCTCGAAACAGGAGCCACCTGCAAGTTCACCACTCGCTCCTCTGCTCTGAAAACTCCTGAGATGATTGAAATTGATTGTTCAGTGTTTTCGATCCGTAGTTATTGCAAAAAGAACCGTTTGCGCTTCTGCTTTCAGGCTGCGAACACTCAGATCAAAAGCTTGCAGCAATGCCTTTCGGACATGGCGGCGTCGGACGAGAAGAAATCGATGGAAATGGACGATTTGCGTCAGGAGAACCGGACGCTGAAGCAGCGATTGGGATTGTAGCCTGGCCGAGCTGCAAGAATGGTTGCGGCGTGTTTGGACTTGCTGTAACACCGGGTCAGTACGCTTGCTTTCAGAAAGGACTACTTGCGATAGATTTTCTGTATTCTTCTTCTTTTCCCTGCCCTGCAGTGTCAGGTATTGCCGCTTGCTTTCCGTCAAGTTCTTTGTTCCGCCGGCAAACTGAACCGAAGAAAGCCTGATTCAGATCGGACCTGATTCGTTGTCAACGTTTTGTTCGAGAATTCACGCTCGGGCGACTTTTTTGTTGATGGTACTCGGGCTTGTTTGAGAGATATATTACGGCGTGGAAGCGGATCGTTTAGTTTCACTGCCCGACAAGACGCACTCTTTTGTCGTGTGTCGTTTCGCTGTAGCGAAAAACGCGTTGCTCCCTCCCCGGCAGTGACGTCTGCCTGAAGCCGATTTTGAAAAGCCATTGAAGCCGGCGAAATAGCTTCCTGCTTGCGAACTCGGTTCACTTGAAATGCGAGACCGGTCTGCGAATGAGACAGGAACTAATCGCGGCCGCGCAGTCGATGGTGGCCCCTGTTCAGAAGCCTTCGCCCTTTTAGAAAAATTACAAAGGAAGCAAAAGTAGTTTAATCGAAGTATCAATAACAGCGTGCTCGTTGCTTTGCATGCAAATGAGTTCGCGCTCGCTCAATCAGCGTGCAGGAGTTGCTGTGCGCTGCGTGAAGGGCACGTTTTGCAGGATGCTTGATATGATGATGCGGTGCAATTCGATCTTGTTTCAGGCTATGCCAGTAGCGATTTTTCCGCTAAACGCTTGTGTTACATTACATTGCTGTATGTTCGCTGGACACGCCGGTACCTGGCATTAAACATCTCTTCCACAGTAGCAACAATCCGATCCCTCATAATTACGAAACCGCTGAAATTGATGTTATGCAAAGAAGTGTTCGTCCATTTAAAATAGTCACCCCATCAAGAAAGCAGCAGTAAAATCTGCTTGAGCATTTTCATCTGACGTTAGCGAGCAGTATGTGATGTCGTTGTGATGAATGCTGAAACCGAAAAACTGACACCGTACAGACTTGACATTGAATGCCGGGGTTGTGCGTCAGGTTTGTTCTCATTTGGTCGTGTTTGGAAGAACGGGTCCTCATTATTTTCTCGCAATCTCCCACATGAGTCATAAATGCCATCGTACGACGTCACCACCTGCCCTTCGAGCCATCGCTGCCTTTCGTCTTGCGCTCACTTCCGCCTGTTAGCGGTTTGTTTTAGCGAGAGGCGGTTTTTATGAACACGTTACGTTGCTCGCATCCGTTGTAGCTGATGGCATGGTGCGGCAATCTACCGTGAAACGACGTTTGAGTTCAGTACAGGTTTGGTTTTCGACGGGTGTTGCTTTGAAATGCAGGCAAAGCGGATAGATATGTTCTCAGCGTTCTGCGACGGTTCAGATGTCGATCGCTTGCATTTTCCTCGGTCTTGCTTTAAGGCAGTGTTCTGTAGCTGTACGTTAGAATTGTGCGCTTTGCAAAAAAACGTAAATAGAAAGCGATTGTGCAACGCTGTAAAGGGTGCGCCGTGAGGGACGCCTGCATGGCTCGGCCTTTCGTGGCCTGGCTTAAATCGCACCACCCAAGCTGTGTCGTGAAGGCAACGGTACTCGGAATTAACGTTTCGTGATGTCCTCTCCTTAATCGTGTCGTTTCAGAATTAAATTCAATGATTCGTTGCTTTCGGATGAAATCAATGCCTGATACTTTGAAAACAATTGAAAAAAAAAGTTTGAAGCCAAGTGTTTTCTCGCAAAAGTTTGAAGCCAAGTGTTTTCTCGCAAAAAAGAAAGTTGCCGGTTCTTCTGCAAATGCTGTGCATTCCGCCGTTTTCTTAAGTGTCTGATTATGACGGTGTCTGCCCTTCTTCGTGCTTTTGTTCCATTGTGTTTGTTTCTTTTTTTTTGTTTCACGAAGCTGTGTCGTTTCTCAAACTCGCGCTTGATCTTTTACAATCGTGTCCTTCACGGCTTGCACTGGTGCTTGTTTTGTCGCACATTCATATTTCTTTGTTCTCGGCCATATCTGGGGTAAGGTTCACAAGCTGTAACAAGCCGGATTTTTCGAACCGCGTAATCACCGCAGTGCATGTGTCAGTGTTCCAAGCTCCGCATAAATGTTTTTCGCGCCCCCCATGCAAGAATGTTTTTTACCCCCCTGCAAGAATGTTCTTCACGCCCCCAATGCAAGAATGTTTTCCATGCCCCTCTGCAAGAATGTTTTTTACAACCCCTGCAAGAATGCTTTTTACTCCCCTGGAAGAATGTTTTTCACGCCCCCCTGCAAGAGTGTTTTTCACGCCCACTGCGGGATTTGTTGCACGTAATGCGCAAATGACGAGTTTCAACACAACTTATTCGTGAAGGTTGGACGGCCATGGTTCACACACGGACTTTTTTAATGCCACAATGCTTTTTTCGGGAAGGTCTTTGAAACGAGTGACCAAGACAGCATTTTATGAAATTGAGCAGATTGCGTGACAAAATTTTAATGGTAATAACCGACCCGCATGCTCCCAAAAAAATCGTTTTTCTTGGTTGTCAATTCTCTTATACTAGTAGCCTTTTTAAAAACGCAGCATGAAAAAGGGTTAAATGTGGAGTTAATCCGTGCAAACTTTCGATATTTTAGTTTTACTAGAAATTAAAACGAAAACTATTTTACAAATTGGTTAATAAGGAGGAAAGCTTGCGGCGCATCCGGTCAGTGGCGTGTTCCTCAGAAGTAGACAAAAGGCCCAAACATTCGAAGGCAGCGTCAGAGATAAAAGTATAGACATTTTCGTCAGAGATAGAAGCATACCGCCTTTCCGCACGGATAAAAGCATAGCTTACTTGGGATTTTGTATAAAATCAGCTTTTTTTTGGAGAATATTGCATTCAATTCTGTAAAATAACATGTCTGCCAAGAACGTATGGTGCTTTTCCGAGAGTGCTTTTTTGGAGATAGCATAATTTTTCAGGAGCTTGTAGGTTTCGTGGAAATAGACCAGGATTTTTAAAACCACGCCAAGTCAGGTCTCCAGAAAGAATCCCGCGGCAGCTGTGCCTGAGACAGCAAGTTCATGTGATTTACCAAGAGCTCCACGATCGAGCTGAGAAAGGCAAATAGCGCAAACCCTGCTCATGAAACGATGAGCATCGAGAAAACGAGGGAATTTAAAAGAAAATTTGTGTACTTAAAGGAAAACGTTATAAACCATCTGATTTATGACTTCCAAACTTTTAGAGACAAAGCGAAAGGTGTATGAGAGTTTTGACCTAAAATGTCAGTAAGTAACATGTAAGCCCATAATTTTGAAACATGCAGATTTTTTTGCAACTTTATACCCGTGGTTGTACTTCAGATAACCTTGGTCTCAGTATACTCATGTGTTGTGTGTGCAATGAAAAGAAAATGTGTGTTTCGCGGTAAAAGTACGATTCTGCAGTGACAATTGGCAAAAGTTGCTGCCTGAAAGTAAAAAATAGTTCGATCGCAGATTACCGAGGTCATGTGTTCCAGAAAAACAAAGTCTTATTTCGAGCTCCATGAAACCTTTACTACCAAAGGCAGGGGGCCATGTCTCCCAAATTTCAAGGACATCTTGTCGTTCTGTGCTTTGAGGGGCGGTGTCCCAAACAAAATATCGTTGCTCGCTTAAAGTCAAACGATTTGCCACTCCCAAAACTTTGACCTGGCTACGCCACTGTGTACTGCCTGGCGTTTTTCGCGCAAGCCTGGTTGTTATCTGAGCTGGGGTTGCAAACATTCATGAATAGATCTTCGCCAATCAACGTCTTTCCGCGATTGATGATCAGCCTTCGTTTTTGTAAACGTGCCGCCGGTCAACCGACCCCCAAAGCAAAGTTCGCTTTCGTCTTTTGATCCTCGATTGTTTTGCTGCGACTGTTATCTTCGATGCACAGGGCTGAACTGTTGGGGTTAATCTCTGTTCTTTACCCCTGTAGAACCCGGTGGCCCTGATGCTTAGCCTGGCCTGAACCAAAAGCGTAAAACGGCCAAACCCGCTTTGGGAGTGCAGCGCGTTGTTTTTTCACTGTTGCGCGTCATGTGGCTTCAATTTGCAGTTTGGAAACAACCTCAGCCACTCAAATGATTCCTTGAAACGCGGCTGCGAACATTTTGCAGAAAAAATGGCTCTTCTCGTGAATGTTCCTTGGGGTCATATTTGGCAACGTGCTTTAAAGTGACGCCCCAGACTTCTTTGTATTGCTAAAGGGATCTCCATTGATCGTGCATAGCCTGAGTTTACTGTGTGAACTCACTTTGTTTACGTCGTCTATTCTCGGTGCATGCGCGTTGTGTCTCGCTTTAGTTTGTTTTGCAATGGCAACATCGCAACTGCCCTCCCCCAGTTTCGTCGCCATCCAATGTGACATCGCGTTTATCCTCCTCACCATTCTATATCATGCCTCGTTGCTTACGTGCCATGTGATTTGTCCCGTGTCAATAAAATGTTGACAAGACTGATGGGTGAGACCAGACGTCACTACACATTGTTCGGCTGATGTTTCATGGCTTCCCGTCGCCACCTGCGTTCGTCGCTTAATCGCTGAAAGTTGTCTGCTTGAAGTTACTGCGGTGTCCACTCCTCGTCATCTGCTGGTTTGCAGCACACAAAGTGTGCCGGGCAATCGTGTCTAGCTACGCGCCCCTGAAAACCTCAAGTCTAATCAGTTCTGCCGAGTTTGGAACGATGGGGGTCTTGCGTGCGCACGTACCTTTCATCCGTCGGGGAGTCCGGTATTTCCCAGTCTTTTGAAAAAGAACTGGGTTTCCCGAGTGACGTCAACATATTCACGGTTACGTCATTCCCTGTTTTAATGAAATTCACGTGACAATTAGCCACTGTCTTGTTTGTCGTAAACACATGTATTTTTGAGAGCGTTTTTCGCACAGGCAGATGTTTTTCTCTAAACCACCTAACAAACCTATGGTCCATGTCCAGCCCCATCACCACGGGGGGTGGCTTTGGTGGGCTTAGCCCCCCCAAATTGAAACGTGAAACACTATAAATAAGTGGAGTTTTGGTTAATTTTATGTCAAGCCCCCCGCAGACCTGCAAAGCCCCCCTATTAAACTTTCTGGCGACGGTTCTGTCCATGTCGCATAAAAGCACGATGCTTTCGATACCTGCTCCAAGGTTAACCAGTTACTTCAGGTTCGTTATACTCGCTATAGTGAGTCTTTCAAGTGTCACAGTTGGTCTGCGGCGCCCACCTCCGCTTGCTTGCGCCGTGGACCACGCGGCTATAAAGTGAATGCAGCATTGATGACGAGTCCCTCCCATTAACGCCAACAGCACAGGACAGGTCGAAAATAACATTTTTAAAAACTGGGAATCGAACCCAGCCTACCAACTTTTTGGAGCGTGTTTAACCAACTGTACCACTTAGCAGCCAGTGAACGAGTCAGGTACCACTAAATCTTGTCTCACTAGATCTTGTGTCTCGTAACGATGATGGTAATGGCTTATGCAATTTTGTGACTCAAATCGCGAAATAACACAGTTGCAACAAGAGGAAAAAGAAGAACAACAAAGATCAGATATTAACTGCATGCTGATGAGAATACAAAGCATAGCACTTCAGGTTCAGTAAATTGATGTGTTCTGACATATTTGAATCACAAATGTTTGGCGACAAACCTTACGGGTCAACTGCTCAGCCAGACCAGCACGAATCAATTTTTAATTGAAGACGTTTCACATGCAGTAAAAGAAAAAAAAATCAAATCAATGTCAGATAACCAAAAAAGCGGGGAAAAGCATGCCTATATACATGAAAAGACAACAATGAAAAATAAAAAAGTTATATGAATTTAACATGCAGCAAAACTAATGAAATAATTTGCTAAACGTGCAAAATACAAGTTTTAGGTTGTGTTCTTTTTCGTCTAAGAGTCAAATACGAGAGCTAAAGCAGTGTTTCCCAACCATTTTGCCTAGATAAGGCCCAGATTAATTTTGGTAAAAATTTCGTGGCCTCCTGTTTTGTTAGCAAACACATTCTAACGTAGCAAACTTATGCATGCAATTCACTCCTGCATGCAATTCAGTAAAAATCTTGCTGTTGAACACAATGTGATTGCGCTGTAGTGACTAGATGTCTAGGTAAGACATTCTTGTCCTTAAATCCGCCTCCCACTCGAATCCTGCGCTATGGCGCACAGATTGAGAAACATTGAACTGGAACGACAAACAAACATATCAACAGTTTGAAGTGGGCGTTGGATCCTCTTCGTGTAATGACGACAGTTTTGTTCACGTTTGTGCAATGCTAGTATGGGAGCACTGGCATGTGATAAAGTGGCGAGAGAACGCGACGGATTGTAATTTATAATTCGGAGAGGAACACGACGTGATTTTCCTGTACTACCTTCATCTCACGGGCGTCGGCAGGATTTTTGAGGGGGGAAATAGTGGTTTTCCAAAGGGGTAGACAAAGGATTTTTCCGGGGGGTCTAATAGCGGTGAAATTTAATTTTACCAACTGGAAACTAAGAGAAAAACATTTTCCTGCTAAAAACTCAATAGCAAAGGCTCCTTCTGTCCCCTCTTCCGACGACCATGCTTCATCAGATAATTCTTACGCAGATTACAAGTATATCGCACGGCGTCGTCGGCAGAAGGTCCGAAACCAAGGAGGCGGGGCAACTGCGCAATTACTTAAGCCGAAATTTTCAAAAATAAATGTAGTTGTTACGTGCAACAGGTTACAATCATTTTTCCCCTCCCGAAAATCAGCTGTTTGCGACCTGGTCGGCAGGATATTACCTACATCATTCACTTATTTGCTACAGTTGCAATAGGCTATACACCAGGGTTTCCCAACCGGGGCCTTCGCCCCCCCCCCCTGGGGACCAGGAGCAAACCCTATTGTTGAGAAGCGGGAACAGTTGTGTTGAGAATCTTTGGAAGGAGGCTACAAATTATATGTATTAGTTCGTTTTATTACACCTGTATTTGTTGAAAGCGAGCAATACTGATATAGGTATCAAAAAAACACCTAATCGGCCGAACTCCATTTTTTCACCGCACAAGAAACATGTCGTGTGCATACAACATTTAAGAGCGAATACCGGAAACTAACGTAACGATTCGCCTCCATTGCTGCTGATGGCGCAATCCTTGACATCCTCACGTCACTCCTGCTGCGGCTGAACGATTCGCTGCTCAAGTGCGTGTCTATTCGGCCATAAAAATTTTGTGTGGTGGCAAACTTGCATCTGTCGTTATAAACCAGGGTTTCTCAAACGCGGCCCTCGGCCCCCTTCGGGGGCCACGAGCAGAGGCCTTCACTAGGTAGCTTTGCCGTGATATTGCGCAACCCAAGTCAAGTATTCGCCAGTTAAACTTCGTAAGTGGCCAGGGCTCAATGAAAGTTTCAGAACCGCTGTTATAAACGAAAATATTCTGCCGGGACCGACGAAAAATCGTTGTTGAAAGCGAATTCTACTGTACAATGCGATCTTCCGCATCTGCCTGAACCCTGTGAGAAGGTGCGTCGTGAATAAGCATTGCAAACAAATCCACCTTCGAATTTTACTTAACAGCAAAGGAAACGCATCCGACTTCATCCTCAATTCAAACACAAAAATCACTGCTTGCTTTGTATCAACATGATACACGCCGTAGTTTGCGCCGCATAAGTAAATAAGGCGCGAAGACAAACATGCGCTCGGATAGAAATTCGTATTATGTGTCATGGGGACCGTGGGTGTGCTCAAAAGCCTTTGACTATCGTTCGATTTGCTGTTACTTATAGGTCTAGACGGATAGCTGAAGTAGCAGCGCATTTCTGGTTAATTCCTGTTAAACGTAAGCGAGGTTCGCGGCAGCCGTTCAAATACACTTTCAGAAGTAAACAGGCCGGCAGCATGAGGGATTGCAGTCGAAGCGAAATAAACGTCTAAGAACAAAGTAAATGGAGATATGCATGCGTGGGTCTAAACACTGCCGACACGGAGCTCCGACTGCCGATGAGCTCCGACACGGAGGGACAAGGTCACGGAAAAACGAAATGGATTACAAGCAGCAAATTTCAAGAAGTATTCACCTACCAGCACAATCGAATATGTTACGACTGCCATCGCGGCGGTTTGCTCAGCCTTTTCCTTTAAGAGTTTCATTCAGCGTACAACTGAGGAGCAAGAGACGTTGCACCGTTCCTGTTAAATTTAGAATAGCCCCGACGACGCAGAAATTCTTCCATCAATGCCACATCGCTCAGCACGTTTGCATCAGTTGCGATCTCACTCACTCTCTTTCACGGCAAACACATGCGCGATGCTACTAGTCAATCTCAGGGATCGCACTCGTCATGTTTCGAGCTGACAGTGTCGCCGACTTTACATGCGCAGCAACAGCAGCATGGTCGTCGGAAGGGGCGAGGAAGGGCCTTTCCCCCTGGATTTTGAAATTTGACGTTTTTCATCGATTTTTACCAAGAGGTTGTTTTCTCAGTTTCGTGTGGTTGAAATGAAATTTTGCCACCCCCTGCAGAAATCGTTTTGGCCACCCCTGGAAAATCCGCCAATGGCCCCTCCCTAGAAAAATCCTTCCGATGGCCCCTCCCTGGAAAATCCCGAATGGCTCCTCCCTGGAAAAATCCTTCCGATGGCCCCTC
>Ga0210059_1004625_pt1 | contig 22240 bp, 9 predicted proteins | sample Ectturendosymbi2_FD_188042 | JGI IMG/M metagenome (GOLD analysis project Ga0210059, IMG submission 188042) | Ecteinascidia turbinata endosymbiont from Florida, USA - Sample 2 (SPAdes) (version 2) | ecosystem: Host-associated > Tunicates > Ascidians > Unclassified | place: Key West, Florida...
TACAGCTTGTACCCACATGCTGACAGCCCGGGTGTTGACAGCTGCAGGTCCGCCGCCTACCAAAGTTCCTAACGGGGCTTGAAAACCACATAAACCACTACTCATATGCGAAGAAAGAATATTTCGTTCTAAACAATTCTGGCAAAAACATATTAGGTTCATATACTAGGTATGAGAAGTGAATATCGTCTAAAATATAGTGTAAATCTTTCTTTAATTGTCTCACTGGTCCTGGTATTATAGTTATTACATACCACTGTGGTAAGTTAAGAGCCCATTCTTCCGATTGCAAGATTAGTGCTCCTGTTCCCATATAGTGTACATTAGATATTTTGGATCTGTGAGTTATTATCGGTCGGAAATGTCCTCCCGAAATCATAAAAGTAGTCTCTCCATTGGGTTTAGTTTCCCAACGAATAAATTGAGTATAATTACATTCAGAGATATCATCTCTTGAAATTTGAAGTAATTGTCTTTCTAATTTAAATGGTGGGATAAAAACAAATTTGTTACAGATTGTGGATTTAAAAAACATGGTGGTATGGGATTTGTTCGTTGAGATAATTGCGTTAAATTTTTATATGTAAAATTTTCATAATGGGATCTATTGAAATTCCAACAAACCCATTGATAGTGTTCATGATAGTGCGCTAATAGATGACTAGTAAATAGAAAAGCATCTCTCATGGTCGGTTACTGACTATACTCATATGTTATATTATTGAATCTAGATTCAAGTTTATATCTTCCCATAACCCTTTCAGTCCCACGAAAGCCCCAAATTTTGCAGAGCTTTGCAATACTATTACTTGCCAGGCGATTGAGCTAGAGAGCTATCCAAACCATCCACGGATTCAACAAGTCTTGTAGTCAAAATTGAAAAAAAACGTGTTTCGTTTTCGGTGGGGGGATTTCTGGAGGTGACGTCACAAAGAAGGCATGTTTTGGAAATTTTGGCTGGCCTTGGGCCCCAACCAATTGAGCTACTCTTTTGGCTCAAAGTTTTGTTGAAAACTAGGTCAAAATCCGCGTCTATAGACCCCTGGATTGACTTGCTGGGTCAAAAACCTAGTTTTTGGCCTAATTCAAAACTTTTCAGAAAAGGCATAATTTGCCCTTTCAGGGCATACTTTGGTCAGCCATAACTCGGGAACAGATTGTGGGTAGAGAGCTGTTCAAACCCCATAACGACTAGTGGCGTTGTGCAGTTTAGAATATAAAAAATTTAAAAAAATTTGGTTGGGGGGTTTTGGGCCAGCGGGATCATGACAGGGGCATGTTTTTTGGTAAATTATATGATGCCATCATCTGATCCCACGCACCAATATTTTGGCTCGCAGTATTTTTGGATTCTAGGGCAGAATACGCGTTTTTAAAGCCTTGATTGAGTTTCTAGCGTTTCTGGTTCAAAAGTTAGGCCAAAAAACAGATAATTGGTAAGGGCTTTTCTCAATACTTTTGGGGGATTTCCCAAATTAATTTAAAGTTTTTTTGGCCCTAACCTTGGAACGAGGAACGCTAAAAACCCGTTCGGACCCTTCAAAGTCTCGAATAGTAACCAATAAACAGCTAAAATAAAAAAGTCATTTAAATGGCTCCTGCACGTCTTAAAGGAAAATTGGCAAACGTCAGAAAAAAATAACAAGCAAAAAATAACGTCAGCAAAAAATGACATGAACATCCTATCAATATATAAGCATTAAAAAAAACAGACATCATAAACTGAAACGTATTATTTATTGCAAACTACATAACTTCACAAACTTTTAGAGGGTTTGAACAGCTCTCTAGCTCAATCTGACGGCGAGTTATTGCCTGCGGTGAAATTCCCCCAAGAGTGACTTTTGAGGGAGCAAAATTTTAATCAATTTTTGGTTTATGAGTCATAATTTTCGCTCCCGATATACTAAAAAGTCAATCAAATGCTCTATAGACGCGGATTTTAACCTAGTTTTCAACTAAACTTTGAGCCCAAAAATGGCCCATTGGGACGGTGCCCAGGGTCAGGCAAAGATGGCCAAAATAATGCAAAAACACCCCTACTTTTGACGTTCCCCCCAGAAAAGCTCAAACCCAAAACGAAAAAATTTTTTTTCGATTTTGACTACAAGACTTGTTGAATCCGTAGAGGGTTTGAACAGCTGTCTAGCTCAATCGCCTGGCGAGTTATAGGATTGCAAAGTTCTGCAAGAAAAGTAGCTCATGCTGGACTGAAAGGGTTAAAAGCAGGCGTTGTGCGTAAATTTTGTTGATAATGAGTATTTATCGCTAAGACCACAAATGGTGAAAACAAAGGACATTTCATTGGTTCTTCATACGATCTTAAAATAGATTTCATAGTTCTATGAATTCTTTCAATTTTTCCATTACAAGCTGGATTCGCTACTAAAGTAAAGGAATGTTCTACACCTTACTTTTGCATATGTTCAGTTCATTGTTTGGACCTGAACACTGAACCATTTCTGAAATTAATCTATGTCACAAACCGTGGTGGTTAAACCAGTGATTGCATAAAGCAAGCCATGCATGTATCAATAAAATTTGGTGCAGGTAATGGTATTGCAGTCATTAAACCAGTCGTTCTGTCAATAATTGTTAAACAGTAACCAAACTTTATCCTTGCGGCAAGGTTCTGAGGAATCTGCCTGCTTTCTGCTTTCATTCTTCTGCAACGATTAAAACTTGCAAGCGTATCTATTTTTCATAGTTAAAGGTCACAAAGATGGCAGCAAGTAAATCAGTCACAGTTTATTGACGGGGAAACTACTTTAGCATTTTCCAACGCATCATCAGTCATGTAAATGTAAGACAAATCTCACAGGCGAAATGTTGGCACTTGAAAACAAGTAAAGAAAAACACGAACTGTGGCTAGTTGTTAAAAATTCATTCATTTCTGGGAAAATATCATTACGTCCCACATGAAAATGATCAATATGTACGCACGAAAATGGTGCAGTAGGAGTATCATATTTCTTAACAGGATTTGAAATAGGACTAAGTTTAGTTCTACATCGAAAACAAACTGGACATTTATTCTTAAATTATAACTTGTTTGTAGAAAGTGCTCGAAAATGGATAATATGCAGTTTATGAAAAGAAAAGCATTTCTGCTAGCTGAAATGCAGAAAACATTTCTGACAAAAGATCGAAAATTGAGGTTCAACCGCCACAAGCTAATGGGCTAGAAAGGGTAAAGCATTTTGTGAACGTCCATTTGCATTGCATCGTCAGCAATCTGAAATGGATAAGCAAAATTTCGACGTTGTCTTCATTGGAAAAATTTTTACAGACGCTCATGGATGCACTGATTGCGATCTAATTCTTGGGTCATAAAGCGTGGTGCTATTTGGTTCAATTCTTTTAAGCCACTCAAAAGCGATAAGAGCCATAGTTGTCAGTTTACCTTACCAACATACTAAACACAGTAATCTAAAAGCTCTATAATTTTGACGCGTGGTGAACAGCCTAAAAACATGAAAATCCTGCAAAAGGAATGTTTTGAAATTCAAGCGTGAAGCCCCCAAAAGTGCAGTGCCCCGGGCATTTGCCTGGTTTGCCCAATGGTTAATCCGGCCCTGCACATGGGTGGTAAAAATCTAAAACCTTTTAACCACTACAAATATCTGGGAGCTGTACTGAAAACTGAGCTCTCAAATGACAAAGACATTCAGAGTCAACTGCTATATCAATATTGTGCAGCAAACAAGCTGCGAGCCTCTTTCCCGATGTTCAAATGCAGTAAAAAATGAACTTTTTCGTTCCTATTGTACGCCCATGTATGCATCACAATTGTGGTGGAATTTCAGAAAGTCATACATGCAAAGATTGCGTGTGGTCTATGATTTTGGATGTAGAGCTCTATACAACCTGCCCTGGAGAGCGAGTGTTAGTAGTAGTGAGTCATCAGGTTCAATGTAACATTACTACATTTGAGGCATTATTTAAGAAAAAATAAGCACTTGTTTCCCGAAAGATGCAGAAGGTCTAATAAGTTTAATGTAATGGTTGCGTGCATTGACGCAGTCAGATTGTTTATATTCTTCCTCATTCTGTGAACACTACAACCGTATTCTACTTTGTGACAGTGCTTGGACATTGCAGTCTTTGTTCGTTTGAGTGTGTGAATGTCACAATGCATTCGTACTTTACCTGGGCTTTACCAGTTTAGGAATTAGTGTCACACTCTGCAGTAGTGTTGTACCAAGTGAACAAATAATGTTACGAATGCATCTGAAAACCTAAGGCTCGACCTCCAACGCCGTCACAAAGCGTTCTGTTAAGTAAGTTTCTGTAGCCCGGTGTCAAGCGAATTTTCTGACCTTTTATTATTTTTTAAAATTTTGCTTCTCACGGTAAAGGAATAAAGTTTGGTGATTACTTTTTTGATGTGTGTTGTGTAAATTAAAACCATTTGGTTAGATGTCAGATACCCACAACAAGCTACAGTACGGGAATAAGTAAAACCAGTGAAAAATATTAGAATTAATCTTAGACTTCAATTATTTTTCTTTTTCTAACTGTAACATAAACCCTAACCCGACACACCTAAACACCAAATCCTAAGCCCTAATCATCAGTTTTCTCAGTGTATTTATATGATGAATGTTGCTCTGTGCATGCGCATGAAGTCAGAAAGTTCGCTTGACACCGGTGATTCAGCCCCCAACGCTGTTGTAAAACGTTCTGTTTTGTCTATTTTTATTAACCAGTGTTGTGTAGAATGTGTGTGTTTGTACTATGGATTTCGTGTCTGCGGGCACAAATACATTATTATTGTATGTGACCGTTTGCGAAAATTTTGTACCATGGTTGAATAAGCACGATGATGACTTAGAATGAAATTTAATGAAAATTGCTCCCCCCGAAATGAAGAGCTGGTTGCGCCCCTGATGAGATTACCTATGGTTCTGTATGAAAAGGCACTACTGCCCCAGTTGCTCCCTCTTTGGAAAGGTCAGGGGGCAATTTTCCCGCTCTTCAGCGTCATTATTCACTTGATTGTCACCAATTGCTGCACGGACGAGGTATCCACAAATACAGCAACTGCATGAAACTCGCTCAGTGCCATTAACAGCAAGGAGCTCACACCTATTATCAAATGCCTTAACATTCGCACTTTCTTTACTCAGCACAGCCTTGTTGAACGTTCTGGTCAACAGTACGCGTACATTCCCTTTAATTAATCAACAGTTGCGATTGGCAGATTTGGACAAGCTTTCCTACTATTGCGTTATCTGCAATTGCAAGACTCCCATTTCATCAACCCCAACTGTTGAGTGGGTAAGTACAATGCTTACTTCAGCAAGATTTGTCAAAGCATTCATTGTGTAGTAATGATGTTCAAACATGTCTTTGATAGATTGAGTGCAACGGGTGCAAGCGTTGAGTCCAAAGCGTGTTGCTTGAAGTACCAAAAGTCCCGGACATGTTTATTTGTCGTGCTTGCGAAAACCAAAGGTTTGCCCGGCTGACCATCAGAAACCAGCGTTACAAATTCTAAATGAGTCGTACTGAAAAAAGATACATTGTGTGGATGATTTTTCCATGGGCCACAGCTTGATTTTTTTTAGTCCTTCGTTTTGAATTGCTTATTTATGACGTAATAAATTCTGTACTTAGTTCAGTTGGGTTTTCTTCGTTAGAATTGCCGTTGTAGCAGTGCCAATCCTGGCTGAGAGTTGAAACGCAAGTGTCAGAAACATTGTATATGCAACTGCTTACCCCTTAACGATCCACAGTTTTGACTTTCGAATTTCGGCCATACCTCTCAGGCCGATTGTGCTCGAGAGTCAGTGAAGACATGAGGCGGATTTTTCATTACTTCCTGATCAAAACAAATATGTAGGCCTGCCTTTCCAATTAAAAATTTTCACACTCAGAATGACATATTTTTTACGTCACCCTGCTAAGCAAAATTTCAGATGTAAAGGTGCCTGTTTACTGTTTATCAGCAACTATTAAAAAATCTACATTTTATGAAGTCCTCATTGACTGTATTCGATCGGTCTGCGTGTTAAATCTGAAATTGCTTCGAGCCTTTCCAATTACTGTCTTCATGGGCATCAGAAGGATTTTTTTCAAGGGGTAGCCATTAGTGGATTTAGCCCAACGTTTTCCTACGGGGGCAAAAGTAAAATTTGTTTTTCCCACTCGAAAGTAGGAAAGCAACTTTTTTTGCTGACATTTAAAAAATATTGTCTCCCCTTCCAATGCCCATGCTTGGGGGTTGATGCAGTTTGCAAAGAGTGCATTTACGGGTGGTTCAGTGTTTTTCACACTTAGGGATTCGTTGCAGTTTGAAAGGCTTCCAAGATGTTTTCAAAATGTGCACAATCAGCATGCTTTAGTTTTCAACGGCGGTGTATTTCTAAAAAAAGGTTTTAAAGTCATACTCTAACACCAAATATTTCTCAGATGCCCCTACGCGCGAAAAGCTCCTTTAGTTCTCGCAATTCACTCAGCCAACCTGTAACCTACTCCGCAACAGCTTGAAAACCTCAAGACTTATGACTTCTCTGAAACGAAGGTAGCGGAGTCACGATACATGCAATCAATCAGACGAAGCGTGGAGTGCGCAAATACCATTTTTGATGTCACAAACAGTAATTACACAACCATCCTACGGTGCTACACACGAGATAACTTGACATATATTTATGCTGCTCCAGACGCTACGCGCACAAATTGAAATGATAAATCTAAATTTTCTAGTAAGGTTACTAGTGAAAAAAGGTCCCACACCACAAAAAGGTGGGGGAACGCCGTTCCCACCCCACTACACCTCTGCTTTTCAACCTTTTTTAACCGCAACCCATATACCAACGCCTGTGGCCCTGCGACCCATGCAAAACTCGAATAAAGCAAATGTAATCCAGCTGTGTACATAAAATGCCTACTCGCGACCCCAGGTTGAAAACAAATGGTTTAGATCAGTGTTTTTCAACCTTTTTTGTACAATCACCCCCGCTACGGGAAATTTGCTTGAAAATCGTCCCCCACCTATAATATTTGCGTTGTCTGAAAATATTTCTTTGTCTTGAAAATAATTTCAATGCTAATCAAATATAAACGGGCTATCTAGTTAGTGCAAAACAAACGAACAAACAAAACGAATGCAAATGCATTTGTAGATTAAATTTTATCATTTCCAAAAAACAGCTGGTTTAAACTAATGCAAACCTTGCCATGGTGTTTATCTGCATGCTTTTTCAAAGCAGTTTGCATGTTGGTCAGCTGATAAAGTCTTGTGGCGTTTCCACAGGTCTTGTTCATGTCAAGACGATTGCGGTATTTGTTACGCGTGTGCAGTACTTGGTAGAAACCTTGCTCAGCAAAATAGGTCGTGGGAAACGCCAGTAATAATAACTTCACTTTTCGCCAAAGTTTTGGAAAACGCTCACTGGTCTCAATCCAAAAATTTTTACATTCCTGTGCATGAAATATAGCATGGGCTTCATCGTCGCTTTGGGTTTCGATGAGATGGTGAAAACGCATTTGCTTATGCTAGCTAGTTGGCAAAATGGTATTTCACCCAGTAACTTTCTACGTAATGCAAATTTCCATGTGATCTCCACAACAAAATGACTTCATAGCAAGCCTCAAATGACAGGTGGCGAAAGGATTTTTTGAACTCTTTAGTTTAGCCAGGATTGAGTTTTTGGCAGGGGGTAGCGAGTGGGGACAAGGGGAACACAATTCCCCGGGTGCTGAATCACTGCGGGGGGTGCCGAAAAGTTCCAATAATGTCACAAGTGCTTTCTTCAATACAGTACGTTTGCTCCCGAAAGGCCTCATTTTCGAACATGGGGGAGCCAAACTTGCTTCTTGCCCCGGACGCCATCTAACCTCGTTACGCCCCTGGTGTTTGGGCTTACTCGTTGGTCTAAGTTACTCCTTTCTTAGCCTACTGTTCTGTTATACACTGCCATAAGTCAGATGAATACAGTAGCCTACAGCTATATCCACAATACAGCAAAACACTCGAACTGACTGAAAAACACGATAAACACGTCTTACAACATACGACTAACTGTTACTAATTTTGCTAGCCATTAATTGCTACGTAAATCGTTTTGCAACAGTCATGTTTCCAGTTTTTGTGCAACCGAAAACACTTCAGTAGCCCTACATTGTTTTACTCAAGGTACTAACGAAGTATTATCTGACACGTGATAAAGGACTGCCACATTTTTTGCCTACGAAACAGTCGTTTGGCAATGCTCTACCAAAGACCATGAATACTTGTTTCAAGGAAATTTTGCTTAATAAAACAATACGGTTGGAGGGATTTGTGACGGTTCATGGCAAAAAATAACTAGGCCAAACTTGACGGCAAATGCAATTAATGTTCGCTATCGTCGCGAAAGTTGTTGCAATAATTTAATGGTAGCAATGTTATGATTGTTGAGCCATTGTTACTATCTTCACCAAAGCTCTTGAAAAATGGAGTTTGACTAATTGGATATTTTCCCATAGCAATATCAGTATTGGTCGCTTTCAACCAACATCAGTATAATAGAACTAATTAACGCATACTATAGGAAAAACGTTCAATCCCTGCATGCTGATACAGGCTGGCAAATGTCATTGCTTGATGTCTTTTTTGTGATGTTGATCATGCAACGATTGGGTTAACCAATCTTACAAAGTACTCAGTGCATCAGTTTCTCTACTCTTTTCTCTTATTTTGAACATTTGACACAACAAAATAGGCTATCAAACATTCATAATCTTTGTAATAACCGCAATGCTTGATTCCCGGTCAGCGAAAATCTCAGTGGTCTTGGATAGTTGGTGCAGTGAAGACTTACACAGAACGATGTTAGTTTGATTTCTACGTGATCAGTCTGATGTGTTTTATAACTTTTGTTATTAACCATGGAGTCGAAAATGCATCAAATGCTTTGATTCCAAAGAACAAAAATTATTTCATCAATTCAAAATTTTTTAGTGTTTCCACCTGCAGAAATCGCTCCCCTGGAAAGTGAAATCGCCTCCCAAATCACAAAATCATCCCCACAACGCATAAAAAATTGCCTCCTGGGAAGCAATTTCGCCCACGTTGAAGACCACTGGTTTAGATACACGGGGATGTGGATCACATTCATGTTATACCCCAGGGGTGGACAATTATTTTTGCTTGGGGGCCACTCTGTGTATACAGCATTTGTCTTAGGGCCGTGCCTTCTTGTGGGAGTTGAAGCAAGTCTCGATTTATAGTCTCAGCACCAATATTTACTATGAGAAGTTGGAGGAAATTTCAGATTTTCAGATTTTCCTGAATGCTTCTGCAGGTCACTGAAAACGCTGTGGCAGGCCACATTTGGCCCGCAGTTTGCTATTTGCCTACCCGTGTAATACGCTATTGACAAATTACTTGAAAATGCAAACGTGTTGTATAGCATAGGCCTACTTCTACCAATACCTCATTGCCCTGCGTCAGCGGAATTAATGATTAGGATATTCTTCTTGGAATTACTGTAATGTGACATGAAGTTCTGCAACATTGTGCACGTACAGTACTAAAGAGATAACAAGAAATTTGGGTGATAAATTAAATACAGTAAAGTGTACAGTTAGATAAACAGGTTGCTGTAGGCTACTCGCACTGGCGAACTTCCAAAAGCACCATGGCACTACTGTGATAAAATTTTTCTTTTGGCATTTTGTGATAACGGTTCAATGACACTTGGTATCTTTCGTTACATACTGCCAAGGTCAGGCCCAAAACTGAACAATTTCCCTCTCTTTAACATTTCAAAAGCGCCAAAAATTTCTTTGAAACAAGAAGTTACAATCATGTCCTTGTCAGATGATGTAAAACCCAAACCTAAACCCTAAAGAAACCTGAAGGTAAAACCTAAATCTTAAACCTGAACCCAAAAGCAAAACCCTAAAGGTAACCAAAAGTCCTAAACCTTAAGTGCCCTGTACCGTAAACTCTAAGTGTAAGCCCCGAACCGTAAACCTAAACTTAAGCCCTAAAGCAGTGATTCCCAACCGGGATGCCACTGCACCTTAGGGTGTGATTTAGAATGCTCAGAGGTGCCGTGACTAATATGTGTTTCAACATGTCATTAAAAATAGATTTTCAAAATGTCATCAAACCTTAAAAGCAAATTGCCATGGGTTGGCCAGTGGGTGCTGCAAATGATAATTCTCTTCTGACGGTGCTGCAAGCCTGAATAGGTTGGGAAACACTGCCCTACAGCTTGAAAATAAATGCCAATCTCAATGCTAAACCATTAACCCAAGTTGTGAACCTTGAAAGTTAGAGGAACTTGTGTAACTTCCAGTAGGAAAGCGAAGTGTAACCTCCAGTGGGAAAGCAACAATGGTGAGAGCTGAGCTGTCCTGATGATCATTCGCACAGCAGCCATAGACACATCTCCTTGACTACGTTCGCCATGCTGCTAGTGTCATGAACTCAGCATTGATTATCAGGAGAAGAGTGGATGTGGTTCCGAATGGTTGGAACGACAAAATGAATCCAGCAGAGCTTCGCTAAATAAGCATTTCTAAAACAATATGCTGTATATCAAAAGGACCTTAGTTACTAAATAATTCAGTGCAGTTTTTTATGGTTGAATCAAAATTGTAAATCGCTAATTTTGAAATGGCAATGAACACCCAAGTTGAAGTTACAGTAATACTGTAGCCACTCCTCAGCAAAAAAAGAGGTGCAATAACGCATGTTGTGTGGAGAGTGGAATTGAGCATTTCTGCATATGTGAGGATTCTACAACATTTCTTGTTTAACACACAGAAATTTTGATAAAGCAATTTTTTTCTTTCATTAGCAACTCCAAAACAAAAGTGGCATGTTGAATAATGGATAAATTGTTTTTTGAAAAGTGGCAAATTCTTGTTTGGTATTAAGGATAAAGATAAATTGTCTCCAATGGCTGTTTGAAACACTTATCAATATGCTATAATTAAATATGAATTTTATTTAAGTATATATCAATTCGGCCGTGTTACAAACTAAGCATATTTGACTTCCATTCCTGATCTTTCATGCTGAGTCTTCCATCGATTTCCTTCCTTGCACATTTTAATATATGTCTGAGATAACTTATCCTTCACCCTTTATTGGTATGTTATTTTTTATTTTATTTTTCTTATTTTTAAAATTGAAAAAGAAGAAAAGTATATAAAGAAATTTTCTACTATTTTTTTTGCCTAAAATCATCACAGGCCTATGTTTTCTTCTTGGTTTTAAGTTTTTTCCACTACTCACAACTTTAATTTTTTTTCTAAACATAAAAATCTTGTAATTCAAATATTTAAAAATTATTTTTTTATGAAGACAAATATGTATTTTGAATCGCTGATCATCACAGAAGTTCCATAAATTTTAAGAAATGTAGTATAATTTATCTTTAAAGAAAAAGCTTGGATTTATTCAAGATTTGATATATATAGGTGAAAAACTTATTTTTGAAAATGATTTTAACTTGATCAACTCTTTATTGAAAGAAAAAGTCTTTTATTTACTAAATAATGAGAATTGTGTTTTTAAAAATTACTAAGGCTTGTTTTTTTAAGATAATTGTAAAATGATAGTAATGATACATTATAGAAAGGTTAATAAAAGTGACCCACTAATATTTAATAAAAAAATTATGAAAATCAATTAAGTACTTACTTTAATATATGAAAAAAGAGGTTAAATTCATTACTTAACGCAAACTAAATGTTGCAAGTATGCATAATTAATAAACTTTTGTGTTAAAAATACGTAATTACAAACTTTGCATGTTGGTTGTGCGGTTTCTATCAAGGTTTCAAGTTCAAATGAATTGGCTAATTTCATGCTGTAAATCTCATCTTACCCATTTCAATGAATTGAAACTATTTTTTTACTCTGGAAAAATTAAATTGCTTTGGCAATCAGTTCACTATGTGGTTTCAAAATATTTATAACTGTTGATAGTTGACACTGAGCACTTCTAACATTAATAAGGATGTGTTTGGAATGTTTGCTAAATTGGCAATGGTGTTTTGATTAGTTTTACAATTTGATTTAAGTCATATTAATGCTTCTTTTATACGAGCTTTGATAAGGGCTGATATTTACCATATTTATTCGAGTATAATGCGCAAAATTTTATACCAAAAACATCAACGCAAAGTTCGGTGCGCGTTATAAACAAGGTCTTAGATTTTATGCCATTATGCCAGAGGGCGCATGAGTTCAGGTACACATAATAAACAAGTCATATGCAAAAGAACGTGCAAGTACGGTATATTTTGTATAGCCTGTTTCAGCATAGCGCAGGGGTGCAAAAACCTGGTCGCGCACTCAGACTGCGCAACTAAAAATAAGGTGAAAAAAAGAACTTTTGACCTTTGTTACAAAATGGTAGCGTGCCAAATTTTTCCTCCCGCTGTATCTGTGTTGCACAACGTTGGGAAGCGTCGGCAAGCGGCTGCGCTTTTCTAGAATTCAATGAGTCATTGCACAATGCATGACCTGGATATAGAATGCGGCCCTAGTTCTTTTCGTATACCAGAGCTTCTGTCAAATGGGACAGCGCTTCCTAAAACCGGCGTGGTAGCGTTTTACTACGTGGTATCTATGGATACAATACGCTGTAGATAAACTTCCCTGTTTGCAGTTTCAACGCTACTTAGGCTCTATGATGTAAAAATACAAAATATTGCAACATAAAAGACGACATCGATGTTGCAACATAACTGTTTGGTTCAGTTTGAGCATTGCCTGTTTCAATTCAGTGTTTTCATTGGTAACATTCTTATTTGGATATATACACCAATTTTCAATCAAAAAATTAAGGGTGCGCATTATACACGAGTGTGCGTTATACTCAAATAAATGCGGTGTATATTATATTGCAAGTTGTACTTTTGTTCAATGTGCTGTCTGTCAATGTGTTAAGTGCTGCTACATTGTTATTAATACTTTTGCTCTTGGCCGACGTAGATCTGTGTCGAAGGTATGCTGGCCGCTGTTTTCAGCCAACATAAATTTACGTTTTAGTATTCAAAAGTTCCTGCCAGTGCACATTTACATTTTTTTTCATTGTTGGAAATGGCCTAAAATGTGGTTCTTAGCTGATTTTAAGTAACATTAGCTTTTGGAGTGATAATCCAAACTCTGTGGTCCAGAGGCTGTTTAAAAGCATGATACTTTTGAGTTGGTCCATCTAGGTGGGACCAGGTCCACTATACCAGGACTGAGATTTGTGTGATGGAAGTGCTTTGATATGTTGCCAAATGTTAGAAAAGTCTGAAATAATGTGTTACAAATATTTTTGTAAGTATATTTAGTCATGTTGATAAAGTTCAATTGCTTAATGTCAGAATTAGGTACTTCTATGTCTTAAAAAAAGTTAAAACTTTTGTGACTGTGACTCGGTAGATCTAGGCTTGTAGACTTGTTTCAGTGGTATGTAGCCTAAAATGTTTTGAAAATGATTTGATAGGTTAGCAATTGATTAATATAAAGGCAACAAAACCTTTGCCAGGTTTACCGTTTTAGCCTAAAGCTGGAAATTGCCTAGCAGTATCTGCAGAAGCAGACACTTGAGTTTCCCACCAAAACCAACTGGTAACCATGGGTATTGCAGTGGGGTGACTATGGGTATAGCAGTGGGGTGACCACCCAGTATCGAAAGTGTTAACAAAAATTTCCAATAAGCATATTTATAAGAAAAACATGATCAAAAAATATTTTATGACAAAAATGCTAGAGTTGGCACATTAGTGGTCACAAGTTTTATTTGAGATGGTAGTATATTATATGTTAAACGTTTTCCATATCAGTATAACTGATCATGGTGTTTCAGCAACACTGCTTTACTTTGGACTTGCAGCTTATTAAAATTTTTGGTCAAAATCTGTTTTTTGCTGTACAGTGTATATTTCATTCAAACATGTTATTGAAATTTAAGATGATTTTGTCCATACTTCTTTTTTAGTCCTTTCCCTTAAATGTTGTGATCATTTAATCCAGGGGTTCCCAACCTGGGATATATACCCACAAGGGTACATTGCTTATATGAAGGGATACATTCAAGGTTAGCAATAGAAGGAAAAAATATATTCATATATTATTAATTTCCACATATTCCAAAACAAAAGTTTTATTAAAAATTTGGTGGAATTTTGTTATTTTACTCATCCTTTTTGTCATAAGAAATTTTAGTGGTACATGCTTAACTGTTGGTCGAAATGCTGAAGGGGTGCATAAGCAGCGATAAGGTTGGGAACCCCTGTATAATCCTTAAAGTTTTGTGCAGGTTGGGAATATTATGAAGTAGTATTGGTGAAGCTATTATGAAAACGCCTGGTGATACTGCTGATTCAGATCAGGGTGGTATTGAATTGGACATCTATACAGGTGAAGATTCATCTTTAACTGATTGTCAAGATCTACCAACAGTGCTATTTGCAATTAATGTTGATGAGAGTGTATTTACTGAGGAAAAGGAAAAAGTTTCTTTTGAAGAAATGTTTAGGACTATTGGTCCAGCTGAATTTGTATATTTGCCCAGCTTTCGAAGGGTGAGAATTAGTTATGAAACACCTGAAGAAGCAGCAAAAGCAAGAATTTATCTTCCGCAACCATCAAACAATGGTCAGAATATGAAGCTTTATTTTGCTCAAGTGCAACCTGCCAAAGATAATATCAACAGTCTGCTGCCTCCTGTTCAAGACAAGCAATTTCTTATATCACCACCAGCTTCACCACCAGTTGGTTGGGAACAAAACAAAGAAAATGAGCCAGTTTTTAATTTTGATTTGCTTGCGGCTGTGGTAGAATTGGCTCCAGGCTGCAGTCATGAATTACATGAAGGTACGTCCTCCACCCCCAGTGTTGTAGTCCATGTTTGTGAGGACCTTCCTAATCAGCAAACAAAAGGAGCACAAGCTAAAATTCAACAAACACGCAGACCTGGGGTTTGAATGTGATGTTGTAAATTGACCTGCTTTCACTTGTGTCAATGTCATCTAGGTCAACGTAAAAAAAATTGTGATCTCATGCAAGTGAAATTGACTAAGGTTTTTGTATTTTTTAGCTTTGACAAAGGTAACTTTCATGCAAGAAATATCTGCATATGCCAAAAGGCATGTCTGTTTCTTCTCTGCAGCTTATCTTAAACTACATTGCTAGTTTAATGAGAAATCATTTTGAAAATGTAAAATTTTTAAAAAATGACAAGAAATACTTAGTATTTGCAAGTGATTTATTTTCTGTTTGATCATAATTTTTGTTTTTACCGATGTCTTCATATATGTTTGTGTTGAACAATGTCTTGGTCCAAAAAATTAGAAACATGTGAAGATATAATGTGTATGCAATTCATCAAATGTTAATTGGGCTGGTGAAATTTCTTGAAGGTTTCACAAAACCAATGTAAAGAAAAAGTTTTGACTTTCGCAAACTGGTCTAATTTTGATGAAGCAGCAATGCTTTCTTGAATGAAGTGCGAGTTATTTACTTTTTACTCTAAGATAAGCACAAACATTTTTAGCAGTAGAACATTTATATGAAGCACTACATTTAATGTCTGCTTCTGTGTGACTACTGTGAAAGATTCATTTTTAGTATATGACGTTGTTAGTGCAATGTGAGATAACTACTTGATATAACCTGGTTTTGACATGAAGTATAAGTCATGAGTATCAGTTCTGTTTTTATACTTGTTCTTAATTTATCCACATGTGACACATTTTTTGTAATTAGTGCAAGTTATGTTTGAGCTTAGTCACTGCCTAGTATGGAAAAAGGAGACTAGATATATGGTATTGAACTTCTGAAATAAAATGTTACTGAAATGTGTTCCTTGTTTCAAATATAGATGCAAGTGGTACATCCTCAGATGAAACAAACTTTGGGTTTATTATAAAATGCAACTGAACTGATGTAAAATAAACCTCAATTTTGGCTTTGAAACTTGTTTTTGTTTGCATGTTTAGTGATTTAAAATGCATGCAGTTAGCCTGAAACGGTGGTTGTTTTTGGAATATTGGCTGAATATAAACAGTTTTTATTCTTGCATATTATGTAAGTGTGTGTTTAGTATCTTAACAAGGCAAACAATGATGGAGCTATTGGAAGTTTTCAACATTTGGTTTTGCTGTTGGGATGATACCCACCTGGTGTCAAAGCTGCTCTTCACTTACTCATTTTCAAAGTAAAGTAGATACTTTCCTGAAAAAAATGTGCTTAGGAAGCTACTGAAAGTGGCATTTAAATGAAGGCCTTGTGGCAGTTTTGAAAGAACTAGTTGTGGTTGAATGCTGGAGAACCATTTTACGTTATAACCTTAAGCCTTAACCTACTCTTGGTCTTGGCTTACCTTTGCTCTAGGATTTTTGCACACTGTCTTGGAAACTTATGTCTGGTGTCTTTTGTGGCTTTTGACTAGTTGTTTGACCTCCATTTCAGTTTCAGTAATATTTTATAATCTTCCATTTATGGTTGGTTTCATGCATAAATTTGCTATCAGTAACCAATGACCACGAAATTCTTTGCATTGCTATGTCACTTGATGCAGGAAGCTATTTATCTCTGTTATTTCTTTGTAGTGTTTATTTTCAGTGTTCTATCATGTTGAATTTTCCTGTCATTTTTAGGTTATCCTAGTGGTTTATTTTACCAGTTCTACTTCCGTTAGTTTTAAGCTTTCTTTTTGGAACAAAATGGCATCTGATGACTTGGAAACTTTAGCACAGCTTAATTATAATATGATAGAAGGCCATTTTCGCCATGTGCAAATGCTTTCTCTTGATGCTACTCGAAAATTTGGTTCAGACCCAGTTCTGCTATTTTACAAATGCATCAGCCTTCTTGCAGAAGGTAAGTACATGAAAAAATATGCTAATTTACAGTTATATACAGTTCTGGTACATTATGATTTCTCATCCTCTTAGAAACAGTTCTTATCAAGTTTCTCTATGAAATAAGTGTAAGGTCTGCATAGGGGCAATCACTTTACACATTACACATAAATCGTGTTTAAATTCAATCATCTGGGATTAAGACTGACTTCCCCACTCAAGTTTTTATGGGTCACAAAACTTCAAAAATATATCAGACACAAATGATTTGCTTGTTTTTTGTTACATCTTTAGCTTATAACAAAAATTCTATAAAAGACATCTAAGAAATGAAACTTTTTTGAAAAAACAAGATGATAAATTAAAACACATGAGAATGAGCAATACTATAAAATAAGACATAGGGGACATAAAAGCACATGCAGCATTAGTTTTGTCATTACAAAAACATGTAACAGGCACTAAACAAACAAAAATGAGTTGTGGGAAATGATCATTTAAAAGTGAGAAAATATGGCAGATCTATACAAAGTGTTTCCTTATTCATTATTTTGGTTTTTACTGTTACATGTTTTTGATACTTTTACTAGTGTCAGTAATTGCAATTGAGGTTGATAATAATTTTGAAAACATGTTTGTATGCCATGTAGAAAAAATCTTAAATAATCAATTGTGGAGGTTTTTCTAGTTGCCAAAATTATCTCTGTTGGTAATATTTCAATCTATTACTTAAGTTAAGGTAGATAATGACTGCAGTGATAAAAAGCAATGGGTTATTAATGTTAGAAAGTACCTAACTTGTTTACAGTAAATTTTCATATAAAGCCAATTTTTTATTCAAAACTGCTTGATAAAGTATTGTTTGTAAAAGTCTTTGCTATATGTTAAAAAATATTGATAACTTGAAAGTGGCATCCTTGTTCTTGCTTTACGATGAATGCAGAACTAACCAGCTAAGCAAATGAATTTTAGCACTCTGTATTACCTTTTAAGTACGTCCATTTCGAGATTGGTTCATGAAACCATTGCTATTGGTAGTTTTTTCATTTTGCATCATTTGATTTGTTGCCCAAATGACAGATGCTCACTTTCAGTTCACAATGCATTTTTAAAATTTAAGTACTTTGCATATTTGTGTGGTGTACTAACCTAATGTAAACAAATATTTTGTTTAACTGTTGAATTAGTCTGTTAAAGTATTGGTGACCACTAACTGTATAAACTACCCAATACTGAAATCTTTTAATGCATGGAAGTTTCTTCTAAGCACTAACCATTTCATCTAGTTCTTTTCAATATTTGTATTTGACTTGTTTTTCAATTTCTTTTAGGACAAGTTCAAGAATGTATAAGAGATCTTGAAGCAATAAAGGATAAACAAAATGTGGCTCTTGGTGCTCATATCGCATTATCAATAGCTATGAACAAATTGAGACACCCAGGTATGTTCAGTCTGCAATGGTGGCAAGTGTTTGCTGTTAACACTTCTAGTGCCAAGTGTTTTTTTTCGCCAGGGTAATGTTGGATGCCAGCCAGTCTGGGGTGAATTTAGTGCTTTTTTGGTGCTTGTACCTAAAATAACTATAGATGTACTTCAAAGAAGTGTAATGAAAAATAAATTTTTTATCTTTAATTAAAATCTTAATTGCTGCCAAATTTGACAGTTGGGCAACTTAACTTCTCTCTTGCAGCAATTGGCTGTTTAGGCATATGTTCTGCCACCTTTGACTATCAGTTGCTAGCATTTTAAAAAATCGGAAAGAAGATTGTAATTGTTTTATTCTCACAAAACAATTTTTGTTAGTTTTGATGGCTAGATTATCCATTTCGGCACTTACATGTTGCATAAAAGTTAAAACTGTACATGCAAACATATAGTCAAATGGGGTAAAAAAATTATTCGCAGTGTTGGGGTAAAAAATTATCCCCCTTAAAAACTATTGAAAAGAAAAAAAGTTTCAAATGAATTGGTGCTACAAAGGCATTCATTGAGACATTGTTTATAACATATTTGTTCCAAGCTAAATACTCAAATAAGGTTTGCAGCTTTGTTTGAAAATTGATGTTGATATCAGATAGGACCAAAAGTTCCAAACAAATTTTATAAATTTTTATGCTGCTTTAGAAGTACTTAGCATAAACATGCCAAATTTGGCAAGTGCTTTGGTAATACATGTCTCTGCATACCCATACCAATAAACAATTCGGCAACTTTACATTTTGAGTTTTATGGGCTGGTTCATTTTTACCCCAAATGGATGTATTGACTTGGGCAAAAAAAAACTAGCTACTTTTTACCCCAGACAAGATTTTTTTACCCCATGTTTGTATTTTTGTATGATCTTACTATAAAACAGATGAAGTAAATTTCTCTGTAGTACTGCTCTGTAAAAAACAAGAACCTTCATTTGTTGTTGGGCATTTCAGCTGTATTGTAAATGTATTTGATTACAATAATAGCTCACAAGCAAGTGCCAATTATCGTTTTGTGTCTAGAACAGAGGTTCTTAAACTAGTCTAGACGTGTCTTTTTTAGCATTAGTGACTGATACTTGCATCTCAGCTAACCTCACAATCCAACCCAAAAACAGTAAAAAGTTTATTTGCAATTATAGTGATTTTCAACAGTATGTTGCTACCACACCCATGTTCCTATTCCAAAGCTTTCATGACCCTCAGTTGAAGAACCCAGGGTCTAGCCCAGAAAGTGACAAAACAGTGGTGATGAAACTGCATCATAATTGCATTTTTTAAGCTGCAGCACAGTAGTACTGTGTGGCTGAAAACAATGGCAGGTTCACAGGACTCTTTTTTACTGGAATCACACTACAGCAGGTTTACCTTTAAGATGGGCCAGAAAAAAAAGTATTTAACTGAATACAGCAATTGATAGAACCAGATACATTTAGTTAGATTAAAATAATGCAAAGATTTTCTTTATCAGATAAAAATATTTTTGACACATGTATACACCTCAAGACAGTGAAACATCTCTTGAGGCTACTTTCAGGCCTAAAAGCAGGCCAGCTCAAAATTTCACTCACCAAAAAAGACAATATTTATGCATGGAAAAGTCATTACAGACAAAATATATTTTTAAGTACAAAGTGAGAAACAGAAGAAAAGCAAGTTGAAAGAGAAAGTTGAATCAGATTTGAAGCTTTATTGTAGAACCAGTTGCCAATGCACCACTAAGTAATCAGTTAAAGTTTCCTAAGTACTACATATAAGAGTAAAGCTGAAGGCATAAAAATGATTGACGAGTAAATATGGGAAAATTTATGCTGTTTTTTTGACCAAGTAAAGCCGACTATTGGGAACAACTTAAAAAAGTTTTCTTTGAGGATTTCAATGATAAAACACCAAGTATGAAAATAAACTTTTTGCATGGAAGTGAGAGTACAACTATTACAAGTTGCTTGTGGGATTGGCCCACTGTGAAAGACATGGATATTCTCTTCCATGCATTAAGTATTGCCTTCATGGTCCAGACCAGAAAATACTTACAGGTGCAGGCAGAGGAAGGGCTTGTTTAATTTTTAAGGGAGAGCATGGCGTCCAAAAAGTTTGCTAACCTCTTCAAGTTTGGAAAATATTACCGATGACCTGATCAAGACTGCTTGAACTGAAGTGATCATTGTAATCTCCTGTTTTCGCATGAAAGCATGCTGTGAATAAATCACTGCAAGTCTACATTATGGCTAAATGTTTGTGCAAAAATGTGGATTACTTTTAATGTATAGAATACAAGAAAATCTGGATGTAAAAGCAGTAATTTTTTTTATCCAGAAAAAGTTTTTTTACCCCTTCGCCTGGGTAAAAAAACTAGTGTTTTTTTATTACAAATATGATTTTCTTTGGGAAAAGATAACAAAAAAATTTCAATGTCACAATGTACTTTGGCATGGGGGCTACCTTCTATCAAAGACCAAGAAAATACCTCAGCTTGTTTTAGAGGTATTGGAAACTTAAAACTTTAGATTTTTTTTACCCCATTTGACTATACATCACTCATTTACATAAAGCATAACTCACCAAGCTAATGAAAGCATCAAAAAATTCAGAAATACTTGTACTTTCAATTGATAAAAATATTGGTTAATTTTTGGTTTGGATTTTTTTGGGAAAGTTGCAGCTCCCCACAAAGGCGTGTTGTGGCTGAAACCATGCAATTCACTTAAGTGGCTTGCGCATATCAAGGGGTTAACCAATGACATCATGAATTACAAGTTGAGGTATACGAACAGAAAATGACTCACAGACTTATACCACATTGTACAACAATGACAAAGCACTTGGCTGTTCCAAAACATACTTACAAGAGGAAATAGTGCAGCATGCCACTTTGAGTGAGGAAAAAAGTGAAGTGTGTTTTTGAATATAACATGGCACACTGTTTAAAAAAACTAAGTATGTTCTGGAATATAGCTTGGCACCAAACATGTTACATTTTATTATTTAACTACTGTATGTTCATCCAGGCATGTTTGTCAGTTTTTCATGTCTTGCAGTTTCAATATAATTCAGTCATAGTTGTAGATAGCTTGTTATTAAATTGTAATCTGATCTGTTTTTTATTTGTTAGCATTTACGGAGTATAATAAACTCAATATATTATATTTAACATGTTATGATTCTTATAAGCTCTAATCTTCCTAGAAATATTGCAGAAAGGTGGTGTATGATCATCTTAACACCTTGGCTGCCAGGGTATAAATATATTGTACCTGGAAATTGGGCTAAAACCAAGCATTTTCGGTTGTCTTACCAACCGCATAGTTCCTCAGGCGATTGCACTAGAGAGTTGTTCAAACCCTCAAAAGACTCAGCAAGTCTTATAGTCAGCAATAAAAAATATTTTTTTTGGTTTTGGGTTTCTGCTTTTTTGTAAGTGACCTCATAAGTGAGGTAGGTTTTTGGCCATTTTGGCTCATGTTACCTTACTTGGCTTAGGCCCAAACTGCTAGATGGAAGTATTTCGCTCAAGTTTTCATTGAAAACTAGGCTAGAATCTGAGTCTTTTGAGCCCTTGATCAACTTTGTAGCGTTTCTGGTTCAAAAGTTATGATATAAAATAAACAAAAGAATTATTTAATTATGGAATTAATTGTTAATTTTGTTGTTTTTAGTTCATAACTTTTAAACCCGGAATCACAGCAGGTCATCCAAAGTATCAAAAACTCAGCTTTTAGCCTAGTTTCCAAAAAAACTTGAGCGAAATACTACTATCTAGCGGTTTGGGCCCAGGGTCAGATGAAGTGGGCCTAAAAGGCCTAAAGCTATTCTACTTATGACATCACTCACAAAAAACCCAAAACCTAAATTTTTTTTTCATTGCAGATGTGAAGACTTTCTGAGTCCGTTGAGGGTTTGAACAGCTCTCTAGCACTTTCGATGCCAGATTTATGCATGCGCCCAGACACATAGAAA
>Ga0210059_1004626_pt1 | contig 22238 bp, 18 predicted proteins | sample Ectturendosymbi2_FD_188042 | JGI IMG/M metagenome (GOLD analysis project Ga0210059, IMG submission 188042) | Ecteinascidia turbinata endosymbiont from Florida, USA - Sample 2 (SPAdes) (version 2) | ecosystem: Host-associated > Tunicates > Ascidians > Unclassified | place: Key West, Florida...
AGTTAGGGTTCGGAGTTAGGGTTCGGAGTTAGGGTTCGGAGTTAGGGTTCGGAGTTAGGGTTCGGAGTTAGGGTTTAATTTATCTTTTGTTTTTACTTCGTTTCTGTCAAGCTTCAGACTAGTGGCACAAAAGCTCCAGCCAAGCTGTTGCCGTCGGCATTTTGGCGGCAAAATAAACAGTAGACACTGCCTTATCCATAACACTTTATTAATCCCATGCTGCAACACAAATAACTTGCATGCACAAGTTCTTAATAAGAATATAACTGCAATATGCTTTCCTTAGTGGAAAACAGGTTAGTATTGCTAGCCACCTTGAGTAATCAACATACCCCAATCCATGCCATTTTTGCATACACAAAGACAGTAATTTTTTTCCATTTATATACAATATGTCAATTGCTGCAATGCTGACCAGTAAAAATCAACAACGATTTGCCTCCACAATACCCGGAAACAAAACATATAGGGCCAAGCCAACTACAAACACAAGCAGGCGTGTAGCCAGGGGGGGGCAATGGGGACAATCACCCCCCCAATTCCGAAAATAGCACTAACAATTTTCAAGTTAATCAATCTTTTGTCGTGTAAGCCAAAGAAATGTGTCAGTGCAAATCAATGAAACTGCTTAAAAAATCTATTCTACTTCAACTTTTACTCGAACCTGATCAAAGCAGAACCAATTGCCCGTTGTTGAACAAGCATTGTGTGTAGCAACCTACGGAACGCGTGCCACACTTGACACGCAGAGCAATTTCTAATGGCACGCAGAAGCTTCATGTTTTACATATCGATTTTGTTATGATTCACTCAGAAGGTAAATTGACCTTGACTCGTATAAAAATAAGGCCCATAACCAGCTGGGGACACCAGGGGGGACGAAGAGTTTTCTGAGAAGGACCCAAATTTTGTAAAATATGTCCAATAGTTAGTTATGTCCAAGACAGTTTTCCAGGTGGGGTTAAAAATTTTTAGGGGAGGCTTCACCCCCATACTTACAAGCCTGATAAAAATACGTATGTTGTTGGCACACCGAATGATTTGACCTTTGCGTCGACACAGTTAGAAAAAGGTTGCCCATCCCTGGTGTATATTGTAAATGCTGGAGAATTCATGCCATGGCTGGCCTGACCTGTACCTGAGGTTTATGCTCCATGTGGTAGTTGGTGATGATGAAATACACACTTGTATATACGTGCTTGTAATCAATAACCGAAAATAAAACAAGGATTAACGCCTTTTGCAGCCCTGTCTGGTGCACCAGCTTGCTGTATCCCACTTCATTTCAAATCCATCACAGAAATTCTTCTCTGATAACTCTGGCATGCTACAGTACCATACATTGCGCTCTTGTGTGCAGCATCAGCCGTTGCTTTAAAAGAACATCGTAGGTTTTGTTTTTATGCAGTTTTACAACTAAATGCGTGAATATCGTGGTGATATAAAGTTTGCATGCATTGAAGTTCAATCCTTGGCTAAGAAGCAGTTCATTTTCGAACTATTTTTCATTATGCAGTCAGGCCGTAGACACTGTTCAGCAACAATAGCATTTGTTCTTGTGTAGATATTGGAGTTGTGATGACATGTAGACCTACTGTGGCTGTTCAGTCACAAATGTGTAGAGCCTTAAAGGTTTGATCAATGATATCTGATTACTTTGTCAGGAGTAAAAAATCAGTTTTGTCAAGTAATCAGTGTCCGACCTGTACATAGTCTGAATGTGTTTCAACTTTCATCGGATGTTAATTGAAACCTCATCCTACAGTAAATTTGAAATCATTTCAGCTGCAACGCAAAGAGTCAGCAGCAAAATCAAACGAAAGTACAGTAGAAAGATGCTTTTTATTTTGTAAGTGGTGAGGGCATTGACACTGCGATTTACTTACACATAGCTTGCAATCTGTTTTCTCAATGGAGCGCATGTGACCAAAATGAAACCACTGTACATAAATTTTTTTCCTGGTCGATTGATCTTTTTGTTATTTAAACACCAATGGATTTTAAAAAAGGCTTCAATGTCTTAGTTCCCAAACTTTTTTCAGTGCGACCCAAATCTGAGTTTGGTGAACAACCCCAACCCAAGACTCGAAAAATACTGATTGTGCGGATGATTTTCAGCAGGTTGCTATGTTCGTTTTTAATGTCAGCAATCTACTCTTTTCTCAAGTATCTATGCTACAAACAGACACAAAGAAGCAGACAAGCAGTGGTAACGTTCAACATCTACAATTCAGGTTTGGCTCGCCTCTGCGCGATCCATTTTTTGACCCTTCTCCATCCCTCTTGGGTTTTGATCCATACTTTGGGAACCACAGGGCCAGATCAACTTACCAACCATTGTGTGTAAGCTGCTGCGACAAGTAGGCCTATTTCTTAACTTCAGTGCAGAGCCGTGGTAATAATCGATTGTGGCTTCGTTTTCGCAAATACACAACCGTTTTCACACTTTGAGTGGACTGAGTGGGTCAAACATATACAGGTTTGTTTAGGGGGCATGTAAAACTTTCCCCAATTACAAAATTTGTCTTTAAAATATTCGTGAATTTTATTGTTAACTCTGAAAAGTTAGAAAGATAACTACCTATTCGTTTATGGGAAACAGGCTTCATGCAACTAGCGTAACAAATGGTACCGCAGTCACATTTCATAGTGTTTAATGACATAAAATCCAAACATTTTTTAACATGTTGGAAGATTCTAGAGTTTGCATTATCAGTTGCATACGTCAACAAGTCGCTCAAAAACTGGACAAGATCCACATCAGTCTACATGCGCGCAAGTTTTGTGGACCTACTTCGGGAGTAGGTGTCGTTTAGAACAAAGTCACTAGACTTGTTACTCGCCTTCGATTGAACGTGTGTTGCTGAACATCAGAAGCGTGTAAATACAAAAAGCGCAATCACAATGACGGCCGTGCTGACTCCATGCTCGACTGCAATATTGGCTGAAAAGAGCGTACTACAGATCTTGCACTCATAGCATTGATATCATCACAAACGCTTTAGCACGAAAGTTTTACACGCAAATGGTGGCTTTCATTCAAAGTAAAAACTTGGAAATTTACTAAAAACAAACTTTAAAAACTTGTCAATTCAATCAAAGCAGACTTTCTCTTTGGCGGCTTAAATCTGAACAGAATTATTCAGACAAAGTGCCAGAAAAATGCACATTTTACGGATGATGTTTTAAAAACAAGGGGCATTATGTTTAGACTTGGTTGCTGTTTGCCCCCCTTAATCAAAATTACTGGCTACGTGCCTGAACACAAGTAGTATGCAGGATAAGAAACCACAAACAAAACTATTCATTAATTAACAAAGCCTGCACAACCACTCCAGGCAAGCCGATTTGACTTGTCTCAATTCAATTTGTTCTCAAAAGTGAAAACGGAAAAAGCACACGTTGAAAAGCGCAAAAAGATCATAATAATGTTATGCATCAGCAGGGCTAAGCTAGGCTACTTTGCACTTACGCTTCCTGTGGTTGGCCGTATCCATAACCTTGATCGGTTCCAAACCCTTGTTGCTGGTCGTTGTAATTGGACTGGTAAAACCCATCATCTCCTTGAAAAGCCATGATTTCCAGGAATGCAAACGCCAGGAAATTCGAGTATAAACAGCGTCAGGTTTGTGAGGTACAGTACAATGGTATACACATTAACAATTTCAAGATTATGCCTTCGCACTGTTGATGTGGAACCGACTCTGAAATTACACGTATCTCCTATGCTCCTCGCATCAACAAGAAATTTACGTTTCACGCTTCAATGGTGCTTTGCAGAGACGATCACGGAGCAGAATTCCGGTGTCACTGTCAAGCAGAGGTGGCCGGAGTCACATTTTCTGACTCCGACTCCGCTCCTGTTCCAAAATTTTTGAATCCGGATCCGGAAATTTTTTAATTTGAGAATTCGACTCCTGTTCAGACTCCGGCTATAATCATCAGTCCAACCAGGGGTTCCCAACCGGGAGTACTCGTACCCCTTGGGGGTACGAGATTGAACATCAAGGGGTACGAAGATCCTTGGGTCACAGACCAGCTTGTATATCTCTTATAGAGCAATATATATCTCAAAATTTTTTTGGGGGTACTAAGAATGCTCTGACCTGACAAAGGGGTACGAGCAGCAAAAAAGGTTGGGAACCCCTGAGTCCAACCGAAATTTACCCATGTTTTCACTTAAGAAATGACCACACAGACTCCTGCTACTGCCGAAATTGAAAAGTGACTCCGGATCCGGATCCGTTTTTTCCCAATTTTTGACTCCGGGTCAGAAATAAAAACGCAGAATCCCGCAGGAGTCGACTCCGGATCCGGTACCATCTCTGCTGTCAAGCGAAATTTCTGACTTCACACAATGTGCGCATGATGGTGCTATTTTGCTGAAAAAAATATCAAAAATTCAGGACTGGATCTGGATCGCATTCGTAACATAATGACCGGTGGTGCCACTCCTGGTGTTTTTTCACTAGATCTAGTGTTTTTTTCATTTCATCTAGTGTTCTAGTGTTTTTTATGAGTGAGGTTAATGTAATTGATTGCTCAATTTTGTGTAATTGTACAGGTATTTGAGACCTTTTCATTTAGTGCAATTGTAATTTGCTAAAAATTCTAAATAAATCTTAAATACACAAGATATTTGGTCATCTGCTAAAAGTTTCAGTGACCTGTTCAAACAAACACAAGCGGTGCTGCTATGTCCCGTTTTCTTTGCCTCTGGTTTCCAATGAGTTGCGCAACGTCTATGGTTGGCATTGCAATGCATTTTCTGGGCATTTTCACCTGTAAAGATTTGCTTTTGTAATATAGTGTGTTTTTGTGAATCTAGTGTTTTTTATCATGAAATTTGGTACTTTTCCGTAACAACAGAGTGGCAACACTGATAATGACATTCCGCAGACGCTTATCTCTGCTTCGCACAGGTGTCAGGCATACATCCCTGATGCTTTGTTCTCGCTTTCGTCACTACTAACAAATAAGTACTAAATTGAAGACCACAAGCAAGTGCAACGTTTGACATTTGCCGAGGTTAAAGATTTGTCAATGTTTGGAAATGATTTTTTTGTTTTTAGCATGAGTTAAGGAACTAGTTTTTGGTCTTTGAATTGCGTATGGCAGGCCAAGGTTAACCGTACTGTAAGTGTAATTTCATTGGAAGTGACAATTTTGGATACGCCTGTCCTGTCCTGACACAACTCAAATAAAAGGGTCACTTTGTCATTCAAACTTCGTGTGTCTCGTGACCTAAGCGTTATGCGTTACGGTTGCTAAACCTAATGCTAACCCTAACCTGTAAGTGTAAACCTAACTCCTAAAAATGTAAACTTTAGGAAAATTTTGAAGAAAGTCAAGAAAAACTAGTCCCATGGGATGGATTGAAACGTGCAACCACTACTACTACCAAAAAGAAAGTCGCCAAGGTGAGGGCTGAATATTCGAATAAAATGCTGAGTTTGTCACTGCAGCGGCACCAACGTCATACATACTTAGACTGTAGCGGATACGTTCAAGGTCTGCTGTGCCAATGATTTTAACCATGTCATGTGAGGCAGTTCCGTAGCCACTTTTTTGTGCAGCAATTTTTGTATACGGTAATAACTCAAATATTTGTAAGTTTTTAAAAAGAATTTTAAAAATCTAAATAGGCCCAAAGTTAACGTAGGTTGGCTTAGAGTTAAAGAAGTCTAGGTTGGCCCAAGGGATGGTGTACATATCATGTACAGCACTGTCATCAGTAATCATACCTGTCCCATGGTGTACATCAGTGGTTCCCAACCTTTTTTGATGCATTCCTCCCTTTGCTCATTTTGAAACTTTTCATTCCTCCCCTGTTCAGGTTCATAGGCTAGTATTAACTACAATGGGGACAATGGTCTTTATTGATGACAATAACCTGATCAACAAAAGAGGGAGAAGAACTATTTGTTGTCAAATAATGGCACTAAAGCTTGCCTGTTTTATGCCATTCAACCTAATGAAAGCTTGTTGTCAGTTGGCTAGAACATCAGTGTCATTTTTTAATTTTACAACAGTTGAACGAAAGATCTTTATAACCCGTCCTTCAGCTTGTGGTTGAATCTGCCATAAATTTATATAATCCATGTTATAATTTTGACTGTTTCTATAGTTGTTTGTTCCTAGGCATGAGAAAAATTTGACAAGAGGGCTGCTCTTGCTTTACAGGGTGCAGTAAAGCAACCATGGCAGCTGTAGCGCTTGCCATAAGCTTACTTGTCACTGACCTAAATGGTCATAGTGTTTACACTTAGTATTATGGAGTTGACTCCACCTGAGAGATAAATACAGCTTAAACAACATGTTTGTGGAAAATTAAAGTACCTAGTCTCCACAAAGGTGACAGGTTGGAATCCATCCTCAACTTTTTAAAAATAAGAATTTTGATTTCATGTAAGACTATGCATCCTCAGTTTTAAAATCTGTAAGCAGTGCTTCTGGGTGAAATGTTGAAAAGCCAAAGCTAGAGCAGAAAAAGCAAACAAACCCAAGACTGACATGAAGTGATTTATTCAGGGTTCCTACAGAGTCTAGAAAAGTATGAAAAAGCATGGGAAAAAAAATTGTCATTTTCCAGCCTGGAAAAGTATGGGAAAAATTTTTTTGGTATGTTGGTATGGGAAACACAAATAATTTTCCAGACTTGATCTTTTGACATAAATTTTCATAATATTTTGTTCAAGATTGATATACTTTTACTTATATCATGGTTAATATTATAGTACCTGTATGTAACCTGGGTAGGTCATTCAGAAAAGTTAAGTCAAGAAAAAATTGGGAAAAGGTCCTGAAAAAGTCTGTAAATTTATTCCAAAATTGTATAGGAACCCTGAAATCAGTACACAAGCTGGAACAAGTAATAAACTGGAAAATACATCTTTTTCAAATATTTGCTTTCACTGGAATTTCAAAACTATCTGGCACCAATTATTGAGCAATGAAACAGACCAACATATGGCTGAAACTCACCATCATGACTCAAATAGAACATTGGTAGAGTGCATAACGATTGCATTCATAAAGTTGGCAGCCAAACTACACGGAGTGCATTTAAAGTTAATGCTAATTCTGCGACAGTTGTTAATGACATTGCTATCTCAGTGGGTATTGAAAGAGGTCAAAGTAAGGAATAGAGCAATGCAAAAGGGTGCAAGCACTATTTTACACAAGCGAGGATCATGCTTTGAATCCTAATTTGTGTGTCACATTTGTGAAACCATTGAACTTCACAGGTATCCAGAGAGTGAAAACTGGGTTGTTCTACAAAAGTAACAGTGTAAGCTTCATGAATAGGTGGTTTATTGATGATGTCATAGAACATTGAATAGTGCTATGGCAAGGCCATTCATCTTTGTCATCTTTATAATCTGTTTTATTCCAATTACTGTGGTGTGATGAACATCTTGTGGAAAATTTGTCTATAGTTTGGCCAAAATACTGTTCATGGCATATCACACAAGTCACTACACAAATATATAACATATTTGGTGCGTGTCAAGTTTTGGTTCAGCAGTAAAGTTTTTATTTTTTGTGATTTGTGAACAACATGGTACCATGGGTTTGTTGTGTTTTCCATGGCAACCATAAAGTGCACAGTGCTTGCAAGGCCCTGACATATCTTCAATTTGCTTCTTTTTTTGCTTTAAAAGCAAGGTGCTTGTAGTTCATTAGTTTTTGTCCATTTGTGGTAGGTCAGTTGCAGGTAATCATTGCCTTCATATTTATATATTTTTTTCTCTCTGATTACACTCAGCACGTGGCTGAAAGATGTAGCCCGAATCTGTGGGTCATCTTTTTTTGCATATACTGTAGTGGCGTATTCTTTCTTCCAAATTTGATGCCATTGTTATCATGTCATTTGTCAAGTTTAAAGGAAAGTTTGAGTGGATCACTTCTTCTTTGGATCATTTAAGCTGTTAAGGTAATCTTCTTTCATTTGGTTGAGGCACGTCAGTCTTACTGCTTTTCCAAATAAAATTGACTTAAATGTTGTCTTTGGATGGTGTGATTTCTGATTATGGCTAAGAGAGCAAGTTTTATTATGCTTGTTTTCGCACTTTGTAGGAGTGTCACATGTGGTCTGTAGGTGCCCATCTATGTTTAATCACAACTTTAGCTAAGTAGCTACTGTACTTTAACAGTGAAGGTTGTTGTGCTAGCAAGTGAATGGTAGCACCGCATGTAAAACTTTCCATAGCACCCCTAGGTTAATGCCAAACACGAGGCTTAACTGACCACAAGCTGTGTTTTTCAAGTTTGGTAAAACCCAGTGAGGAATCAAATCCAGCTCACCAACTTCAGTGGGGCATGCTCACTGCTCAAGCCACTGTACCAGTTAGCTTGTTTGTATTTAACTGGTTACATTACTAATTTGACAGAGAAAGTTTTAAACGTTTTGTTTGTCGATCTGTTCTAAATATCTCTGTGCAATAGTTTTTTTTCTTGCCATTGACATTAAAGGTACTTCTGGCTCCTAACAATAATTTACTAAAGTGTGGTCTGATATACCAGTGGCACTTTGATAATATTCTGTTGGTGCCAAAGCTCTCGTTAGCACATGACCTTTTTTAGATGCCAACTCCTTTTTGATGATAGACAGTGTTTCTGTGTAGAAGATATTGTGTTATACCACATAGAAGTAGCCTATGTTGCACTTATTGTGACTTTGCAAAGTTGTCAGAGGCCAATTTGGAAGTACAGTATGTTGTCAACATCATCATGTTGCATGCTGGATGGTCTGCAGGACATCCTGCCTACAGCCATTCAATGAAGGGTTCTCCAATTAGTGTGGTCTGGAGCCATGGTCCCTGCATTGTCAACTTCCATGTCTAGACTGTCTAGATCTTTTTGACAGCATACATCCAGCATGTGCAAAATGCATACTGAGAACATTTCCAGCTGTGGGGTTTTGCATTAAACTCCAAGATTGCCCTAATTTGGGTGCTCTTAAAAACATATGATATGACATTATGAGCACACATGGCATTGTGCTGCAAGACAAGATACGGGCAGTTGCTTAGTAACTTGACAAAGCTCCTTGTTGGAGGTACAGTTAAGAGAGCAAATGTTTTTAATTGTATAGTGTTACAGTTAACTGCATCGCTTTGAACTACTGAGGCAAGCACAAGAGAAAGATAGTAATTTGTGGCAATAAACTTACAGGAAAGTAACCAGACAGCAGGTTGCACTATTATTATATAGGTATAAGTGAATTATAATAATTTCTTTTGGTGACTATCACAGTGACTTGTTACTCATGGGCGCTATTTACCAGCAACCAGTTATTTACATGTGGTGCCATCCCCAGGCCACCACATCGCTTCCCTCTCCATTAACTTGAAGTTTATTTCTTATCATCCATACCAACTTTATCATTTTTACAAGTGCAACCCTTACCATTTGGTTCAAGGTGATCTTCAACGGAGGATGTTGCTCTGTGAGGGGCTCATAGCCTTTCTCTCAGGTCCCTTATTGGGCACCATTTGTTACAGGTATCTGCATCACCTTGAACTACTGAGGCAAACACAAGAGAAAGATGGTAATTCGAGGCATTAAACTAACAGGGAAACCAGCAGCAATTGAGCTCCCCTGACGACATCACTCTGTTGATACTAGGTTGCTTATTATATAGGGATAAGTGAATTACAATAATTCGCTTGTGGTGACTATCACAGTGACTTGTTACTCATGGGCGCCATCTACCGGCAACCATTTATTTACATGTGGCGCCATCTCCAGGCTGCCACATTAACGAATACCTGTTAATGTATTTAGCCAGAGTGCTGTTTAGTAGCCGTGTATCAGCTCCAGAGCAAGAACTGATTGTATAACTATAGTTTTGTTTTGTGATGCCGAAGTGGCCTTTTATGACACCTGCAACCAGTTGTTGTTGACAGTCAACTTCTGGTGTGAAGTCTGCATTGTTAATGATCGTCAAGTGCATACAGACAAACTTCATCTCATCCATTCCCACCTGAACTGAGCTTGGATCTGAGCCATACTTAATATGAATGAGTTGGTTTTCCTCCAGCTGATCATCTTCAAACCAAGTTTACTGGCCTCTTCCTGATAAATTATTAGGACATTTTGTAGGTGGTCAATGCTGATGCAGAACAAAGTGGTTTCATATATGTTATAGTGTCCTTAAGTGATAAACCTGCAATCTGTAGAAGTTGCTTGGCCAGAACAGCTCGAAATATGTGAGACATACAGTATCTGCAACCACCAGGGTTGGTAGTAACTGTTTTTAACGATGTCTATGAACTTTGGAATGTTATTCTATGCAGTTTATTCAGCATATTGCTCCTCATTTAGTTGAAATGAACAGCTGTGTTGAGACTGTTTTGAATGAAGTCCATGGTCTATTTTATATGAGAAAAGGGAAGTGAGACATTCTAGTAGTGCATGGTTACAAAGCCATAAATGCTAGTGTGCTAGTCATCATAAATTGCAATAATACAGAAAAAAAAATGTGGAAAATGCTCCACATCAAAAACTGACACTGGTCACCAAAACCAGGAGTGGAGAACTTGTGGCATGCAGGTCAAATGTGACCCACATGAGTGTTTAATATGGCCTGACCTGCGTCATAATTTTCTTAACTGAAGGTAGAATGCAACACACATCAAGACAAAACTTCCTGATAAGTAGATACTTGGACAATAAGCCAAAAAAGTCTCTTGCACTCCTCATCGTTTTCTTCCTTATTTCATCATTTTGTTTCCCTATATATTCCACAATTTATGCAGCCTGTGACAGGAAATAGCTTTCCCATCCCTGAATTCTAAACTGAACTTATGTTTTGTTTGTGTGAAAGCAGCTGCGTGCCGTGTGTAGTGTACACAGTCTTGCCTGGTTTGCTGTTACTCTACCTTCAGATTACGAAATGGGGTCGACCGTCATGCAGTCGCTCACCCGTCAGCTGCCGCTCCTCTGTCGAAGATCGTTATTTTCAAGCGCAACAAGTACTTCGCCTGCGGATAAAAAGAAGTATGTGTGCACCCTGATTCCGGGCGACGGAATCGGGCCCGAAATTTCAGATGCAGTGGTTCAGATTTTTGACGCCGCTGATGTCCCAATCGCTTGGGAGGAGCGGAACGTCACGGCCACCAAAGGCCCCGGCGGAAAGTGGATGATTCCGCCCGACGCCGTGGAATCGGTGAACAAGAACAAGGTCGGGCTCAAGGGCCCGCTTGCCACACCCATCGCTGCCGGCCACCCGTCGATGAACCTGCTTCTGCGCAAGACCTTCGATTTGTATGCGAACGTTCGCCCCTGCATATCGCTGGAAGGGTACAAGACGCCGTACGAGGGCGTCGACTTGGTCACCATCCGCGAGAACACGGAAGGGGAGTACTCGGGAATCGAACACGCGATCGTCGACGGCGTGGTGCAGAGCATCAAGCTGATCACCGAGGCCGCGTCGCGAAAAGTCGCCGAGTTCGCTTTCGATTACGCGCGGAAGAACAAGCGCGAGATGGTGACTGTCGTGCACAAGGCCAACATCATGCGCATGACCGACGGCCTCTTCCTGCGATGCTGCCGCGAGACGGCCGAAAAAAACCGCGACATCAAATTTAGCGAGATGTATTTGGACACGGTGTGCTTGAACATCGTCCAAGACCCCTCGCAATTTGATGTGCTGGTCATGCCCAACCTGTACGGGGACATCCTCAGCGATTTGTGTGCCGGCCTGATCGGCGGTCTGGGCGTGACCCCCAGCGGCAATATCGGCGCCAACGGAACGGCCCTGTTCGAGTCCGTCCACGGCACGGCGCCAGACATTGCCGGAAAGGATCTCGCCAACCCCACCGCTCTGCTGCTTTCCGCCATCATGATGTTGCGTCATCTGGGACTGATGACGCAAGCAGCGCGCATCGAGCAAGCGTGCTTCGCCGCCATCAAGGAGAAAAGGTCGCGAACGAGAGACCTCGGCGGCGAGGCCAATTGTTCCACATTCACTGAGGAGGTTTGCCGACGAGTACGAGACCTGTAATGTTGTTCTTCTTATACCTTTGGCTGTAAGCGTGCTAATTTATTTTGCTGCTTGTACAAGTTGTCTGTGCTCATTGTTTTTTATTGTTGCTTATTGCAGTGAAGGCTTACCGAATATATCTGGTCTCTGTTGCATACTGCGGCAGAACATGTTTCATTCAATAAACGCGTTGTTACGGAAAAGCTAAGAAATTGTAAGATTTTGTCGTCATATCTCACTGGAAGGTCTGCTTTGAAATGTCGTTTTGCCAGGAAAACGACCATGTCGTAAACCTTCTGGTTCTGAGCTGCTGCAATGTTCACTAACTGCTTGTGCCGTTCTTCCAAATTTTGCTGAAAGCGCTTCACAAAGCTTTCGCTGTTCCTGGCCACTGCCTATGTTCAATCTGACAGCAATATAATCGGACTGCCGAGTGTAGTGCCGACAGGCTTTTAGTAGGTAGTTCGTGATGTTTGTAGCTTGACATGTCACTATACACAAAATATTGGCGTATTTTTTCGTTTTAATATTCACGTAAGCAGTCTTGTCGTTTATGTCGCTTGCAAAAACATCAACAAACGCAGTGTCAATTTTTTACTTCACAAAATGTAGTTTCGCTCCATTATTGCGTTTAATCGCAACGCACGCGACCACGTTACTTGCCGCGCGGGCGTGATTTTCGTCGCATTGTCGCAGATTGCTCCACAGACTTAGTAGCATTAGTGCGAAGCGTCTTAGCGGCTCATGGCCTTGAAACCATGTCTGACTGACCCCTGCAGCTTGTCGCGTGACGTTTACTGTGCCCGACGATACAGATGGAAAAAGCGTCAACCCCATGTGTAGCGCAAACTTTAAAAGCGGAAGCACTTTTCATAATCGCTGCACTAGAACAGTAACTGGTTGTGCGCGTTTAATTTGTCGCATACGGCGGAGGTAGGTTGGGCTTCCCACGATTTGTCAAACTTTCGCTTTATCTCGTCGAAGGATGATTCTAATTGATTTTTGCTGATTTCTGCACACGTCGTTGGCGTTAGAAATTTTACACCGTCAAAGTTGCAACTCATCAAACGGCTGAATTCTTACTCTGCTTTCGTACAGCATCCGATCCGAACACATCAGCAGCCAGTTGTGCTACGAATAAAAGTTTTATTTTATTTCTGCCTGGCGAAGGCACTTTGTTACACGTTTATTGCACCGAGCACAACAAACGCTTTGATAAATCATCGGCTTCCAGGGCAGAGAACAACGACGAAAGCGAGCAAGTACCGCGAAACACCGTCTACAAATCAACAGCAGTATATGACGCAAGCGAGCGCTGTGGACAAGCCTGTAGCGCAGGCAACGTCTTCCACCTTCCTGCGCGCGGTAGTAACGCCTACTACAGTAAATGCATGACTTGCGCGTGGGATACAAACGCCGCGCTTCATCGACGCAATTCCTTTGTGTTGGCCGCGCCTTTTCCAAGACGCGAACACTGAAGTGCATTGTGCTGGACGTGGCGGCGAATCGCGACTTAGCGTTGTTGGCATCACGTAGGGGGAGGCAGATTCCAGCATGTTGGTACAGCACGGACTACAAGGCCAGATAAGCGGCAAAAAACGTCACGGTGGTATCAGTTTTTCAAAAATTGAAATCTTGATGTGTTTCCCTGTTCACATGGAAAACAATTCCGTTTGCAAGACCCCCCCATAAAAACAAAATAAAGAGCAATATATATTTTTCTGACGCATCCATTCATGCTGCAGGACTCCGGTGCCGAGCAAAATCGGCAACACCGTTCGAAATTTTATCGCTGCGACGGCGCCAGGAATTCGGCACAGTTCGGACGCGCTCGCTGAAGATCGGAAGGTAGGGTCACGAGACCACGCTGGCAATTCGCAGAAAGACAAACCAGCGCCACGGATGCAGAGGTGGACATGGATCCGGTGCCAAGCGAAATTTTTGACTTCACGCCAAGTGCGCAGGGCAGCATTCTAGATATCAAATACACTGAGAAAACCGATGATTAGGGCTTTAGGGATTCGTTTTTAGGTAAGTGTGTCGGGTTAGGGTGAGAAAAAGGAAAAATTTTGAGGGAAAAGACTAAGTCCAAAATTTTTCAGTGGTTAAAGTTATTCCAGCACTTTAGCTTGTTGTGGGTACCTGACATCTAACCAAAATGTTTGAATTTACACAACACACATCAAAAAAGTAATTGCCGACCTTTTTTTCTTTATTCTGCGAAGCAAAATAATAACAGGTCAGAAATTTCGCAGAGGTCAGAAATTTCGCTCGACACCGGAGTCGCCTCCGGCAAGATTCTGCGTTTTTCTTTCGGATCCGCAACCGGAGTCAAGAATTCGTGAAAAACCGTCACTTTTCAATTTCGGAAGTAATCTTAAGTAAGAGCAGGAGTAAATTTCGGTTGGATCGATGATTGTAGCCGGAGTCTGAACAGGAGTCGGATTCTCAAATTAAAAAAATTTCCGGATTCAAAAATTTCGGAACAGGAGCGGAGTCGGAAAAAGTGACTCCCACTCCGGCCACCTCTGGTTTGACGTGGAAAGTCCACGATTAACAGACGTCACCGCGCCCAGCGCAGAAACGCTTGGCGCAATTGTGATGTAACAATGGTGCGCGACGTAACGAGGGGGTGGAGTTCCAGCGCGAACCAGGGAAAAAAGCCGACGACTACTGCACATCGATATATTGCCCGCCAAGCGTTTCGGGCTTGGCAGCGAAGATTGAACGGAAATAATGCGGGATTGCACACTGGGCGCGAAAAGCGGCCTCGTGAGAAGATGACTATCCAAAAAGTTGGTTTAATCCCGAGCAGCAGAGACCTGCACCCGCGAAATGCTGCAGGGGGTGCGGACAGAAAGGACGCCCCCCACGCAGCTGCATGCGCAATGACGCCCGTTTGGACGCGACTGCGACACGGGGGGCTGACACGTCACAAGCTAACGCGCTTTGCTCAATAAAATAAACGCACATGCACGCGCGAAAGATAAAACTTGCTCTACCAGCTTCATACGATTTGCATATTACGCGAGGTTGCGTTCGACCGATCTGCTCGCTCGAATCGGCGAAACAAATAGTGCGCAGAAAATCTAGCATTTGCTGAGTGTGCCTCGCAAGTTGTCTATAGCGGTTGGTTAAATATGCGGGAACTATTGCGGGACGAACAATGGAGGAACGCGATGTCTGATCTAAGACCTTATTCCGGGGTCGACTAGGGGGAGGTCACGCTTCGCTGGCTACGAGTTGCGCGAGACACGTCGCCCGCGTTTGACGAGCGACGACCCCCCTCCCCCCCGATGCGGGGCGAACAAAGGAACGACGCGATCGTTCGAAGCGGAGTCGTGGTTTTCGAGTTCCCGTCTACGATCCACCTTCGCCGTACCATTCCTGCGTTCGAAACACAACAGTGTGTCACGAGATGTTCAGGCAAAAAACAAAAAGAAAACAGTACAAATAAGCTGAGTCGTTGACATTCCAGAAACAGATTTGTGCGCATTCATTGTTGACGTCGGCGGTGGTTGAACGGCGGCGCTATTGTTCGCGAATAAAGACGTCGCATGACGCAAAGGTACTCAACGCAGGGTCCACGAAACGCGACGGGAGCTCGACACAAGTTTATCAGAAGAATAGTTTGGGTATTAGTAGTTGGCAGGGGCGTAACAAGGTCATAGCGCCCGGGGCAATAAGCAAGTTTGGCGCCCCCTGTGTTCGAACCCCCTGTGTAGATCGAACCCCCTGTGAAGGCGCCCCCTGTGTAGATGGCGCCCGGGGCAATAAGCAAGTTTGGCGCCCCCTGTGTTCGAACCTGAGCTTTTTCGGAAACAAATCTACTCTATTGAAGGAAGTACTTGTGACACTGTTGGAGCTTTTCGGCGTCCAAAATTGTGCCCCCTTCGTTATGTCCCCGGTAGTGGGGCAGGATTTTGCGGGCGTGACATCAACGACGACAGATCGCCTTTATTTGAAGCGATGTTGCAAAACTTCTCGAACGTGTCATGTCAAGCGTGACGTCACTCGGAGTTAATTTAAGACGACGATTGAACGACGAATATGATGACGTCAAAAGCTCCTGTCGTCGCGGCGGGGTCAAAGTTCGATCGCATTCGCGCGTCAGACGAGGTGGCGACAAGAGACCGGGGCGAGCGCATGAGCAACAAGTACTATCGTGACGTCACAATCGCACAGCAAAATAAAAAGCAACAGATCACCTACTTGAGTGAAAACTTAGACATGCAGATGACACGCACGAACTCTCTCGTCATTTCTACAATAAAACCAAATCGTTACTGCTACACACACACAGCAATTTGTTGCTGCTACACACACACACAGCAACTTGTTGTTGCTACACACACAGAAAATCGTTTCTGCCACACACCAGCAAACTGTTATTGTTGCACACCCAGACAGAAAATCGTTAATCCTACACATGCACAACAAGAAATCATTACTGCCACACACACCACAGCAAATGCAACCCCTTCCCACGGACGCTGACTAGCAGCAGAGCTGTGGAGCTGATACCAGGGTTTGCAGTTTGTCTTGAGGCGCGAGTGTTGTGCACAGACAAGAAGAAAGGCATGTTTCGGTTGGTGACGCAACTGAACATTTGGCCACGGCTGTTTTGCAGCGTGGAGGTTTCAACAGCTACACCGTATGTCGTCGATGACAAAAACCACGGGCACGTCGGGTCAAGTTATCAGACGCGTGCAGCAATGTTGACAATAATTTCATGCGGCAAATGCGACGGTTTCGCGTAAGGAACTTGTTGTATCTCGGGTTAGGGAAACGCCCGGGCTGTGACAACAAACGTAACAATTCCTGCACAAAACACGTGATCTAATCAAACAATTCAGCGCAAAATCGCAGACGCGATGGTCAGCGCTCACAGACAAACTGCAAACCCAGCGGCGAGAGCGCTCCTTCGCAGCGCGGATTATTTCGTCACAATGGGCGCGAGAAGTACGCAGGTAAGATCGGCCAGAACGGATGAGGTATGCGAGCAAAGCCTGACAAGGTGGCGACAGCTTCAGTGGTTGGGCGAGAAAGCCGAGCGGCGTGAAAAGCGATCAGATGGATATGCGCAGCGGATCGCGAAAGCTTTGATTAATTAAATTTATTTTATTCTTTCTAATCTGCCTTGAAAGGTTCTGCTGGTGAAAGAAAAACAAAACGCTGCCGGTTGCCGCAGTATATACGCGGTTGGTGACTTCGGCAAAAAACGCCAAAGTTTTGGCGAAAAAAGTATTTACGCGATTTAGGAGTTCGGGACTTTGACCAGCGGAACCCCAAGGAACTGGAAGCAGATCTTACCGCGGGGAGCTTGTGCTTTTCCAGGATTCTCTGAGCTTCGTCGGGAGGGAACTGGAGCAGCACGACCAGGACCTTGGCCATTGTCTGCAACAACAAGCACACGTCAAATGCAGCGGTCGTAAGCACCCCCATAAAAACAAAATAAAAAACACACATTAGCGCTTTTTAAATAAAACAAACACACGTTAGCGTCAAAAACAACAAACACGTTAGCGTTTTTAACTTTTTTTTACCTTTTTTAGCGTTTGAAACCTGTTATTTGTGTAAAAAAAGCTACTACACACCACGCAATCACCCCCACATCGCTTATCTTTCACCCACCTTATCCTCTACACCCATCATGTACTCGTAGAGGACCTGACGCAGGTACGTCAACTTCCCGGGATCGGCCAGGGGGGAGTTGAAGGACAGGCGCCGAGTGGCCTCGTCCAGTTGGCCCTGTGTCTCGCGCTGGGCCTGCTGCGAGGCCGAGAGAGCTTTCGACAGCTCGTTGACTTGAGTCTGAAGATAAACAATAATAACAAACGATCTATTATGACGCGAACAATCAGAACAACGTCATCACACGCACAACTTTCGGCCTTAAATCGAACACAGGCACTGCAAAGGCTGCATACGGAAGTTAGGAAGGTTTCCCTGGAACCATGCAGCTGTCTCAGACGCTATTATCTCAGACGCTATTTGGGGCCATTTAACTTTTTGCACTAACAACAGTTCCATTGAGATCTTGCCGTGACGTGATCGGTAGGAGGGAAAAGGTTCTGGCAGCTGGTGTTGAACGGTGCTTCGCGTAGCAGAGGTTAAATGAGTTCAGGCAACGCGGTTACTCTGTGAACTCATAAGCTGTAAACCCTCCGAAATTATACGGTTGTCAATAGGATTAAACGAGGTGGTTGTCAGTGGTAACTGTGCTTGAAATTTCAAACGCATCACTTCCCTGAAGCGAATGACTGGGAAATTGCATCTTGAGCCCCATTCACTGGATTCAAAGAAAAGCGGATTATCTCGATGCAGCAGGGGGGGGGATGGTGGAGATGAAAGGAAATTGCTCCGTGCGTTTCAACAAACAGACAGTAATAAAAATACTACAAGCAACAGATACCTATGTGCGAAAGAACTAACACAAATATTACACAAAAGTTGAAACAATGCTGTTGCGAAATTGAAACCATGTTTACAGCAAAATGGCCGCAATCCTTTCAAGCTCCATTTAAACTACTATGGTAAATTGCTACGCTTTAAAAATGACTCCCACGCATTAGCCGCAAGGAAAAGACCGAACACGCCTCGTCCGCCAACAAACCTGTAAAGTCCTGATGTTTTCTTCTAACCCGGTGTCTTGCAACTTCTTCTCGGCGGTCAACGCTCGATATATGGCTTTGTCCACTTGCTCTGACATTTCCTGCTCGCGTTCACGCAGCTCCATCTCGTGTCTGTGCGACAACAGAAAACGTAGCTGCGAGATGGCACCAACGCGCACGTTCTCTCACCACAAGTGGTACAGTCGGTTGAGCGAGCGCTACCGAAGCTGGTAGGCTGGGTTCGATCCCCTCTCGAGTCATACTGGCGACTTCAAAAACGGTACTTGCGGCCTGTCAAGCCTTGCACTCGACCTTAATCGATGGGTGAAAAGGAAAGCTTCACACACGGTGCAGCCAGTCGCCGTGCGGCCCACGGCGCAGAGTAAGGGGATAGGGGGTCGCATACCCACCCGTGACACTCCGAAGGAAGTACAAAAATCGAGTATAACGAAACTGAATCTGAAATTTATTGCAGACGAGCACACATGTGGAGGAGCTTGAATAAATCTCGGCGGTAAAAACACAAAATGATTAACAATCTTTTAACACAACAAAACAAACTCTAGCCTGGCGGCAAGCTTCTAAGGGATCTGCCTGCTTTCTGCTTTCATACTTCTACGATGATTAAAACTTGCAAGCACATCTATTTTTCCACGGTTGTAAGCCAGAAAGATGGCGCAAGTAAATCGATCACAGTTTATTTCACAGGGAAACTAGTTTCGCTTTTTTCAACGCATCTTCAGTTCTGTAAATCGTAAGACAAACCTTACTGGCGAAATCTTGGCACTTGAAAACAAGTATAGAAAGAAATACACACGAACTGTGGCTAGTTACAATGAACACTAAATTTGAGGAGTTAAAAGGCTGACCTTCCTGGAGCTAAATAAAGCAATCACTGCTAAGAAAACCTGCTTTTGGTAGCGACTTAAAAAAGCTTTGCAATCACTCGACCATCAAGTCACGTGACAAAGCAGCTCCGCTACCTCTCCGTGAGCGCTTCGAGCCTCTTCTCGTGCGCGAGTATCTCCTTTTGCAACGAGAGCACTTCTTCGTGATGTTGCTGACGCACGATCTGCTCCGACGCCTCCAGCTTGCTGCTGTTGTTGCGCAGCTCTTTCTGGATAGGAACAAAATACGCAACTGGATGCAACGCAGCCCTTGGAAGGAAGAAGACCTTACGTGCCACTACGATTACTGCATTTGTCATGAGACTTTCTGAAACTGTGGCTCGTAACGGGGTCCCCAGTGGGAAATCTGGATCTTCACGGAAGGAATGCCAGGTTTTAAGGTATGGGGGATCCAAATGCACTTTAGGGGGACAATATTTTTGTTTTTTATTAAATGTTCAAAACAAATTTTTCTGGGCACAACAAAATTCGGCCTGGCATTAACCCCCAAATGCCCCCCGTGACTACGAGCCTGGTCCCCAGTGAAAAATCTGGGGTGCACAGAAGGAATGCCAAAGTGTTTTGTTTTAACCCTTGAATGCTCAAACACTAACCTCTTGTGTTGTGCTTTCATAAATGAAGTCTTCTTTTGATTAACTGTGGTTCGTGTGGTAAAAAATCATACGCTTCATCGCGCCAGCGTTTGCTCTTTCATAATACGCCTCCTTTACAGGTTGCACAGACGGGGAGTCCCAGACCCAATATCTCCAGGATTAGGGGTCCCCGGGGTCGTAAAGTTTAAGAAGCACACCTTTTCTCAACCCCCATAAAGGCAAAGTGTAGCTTTAAGAAACAAATGAGGTTCTCATCAAGAGCAACAGGATTCTTTCTTGACGCATCCACCCTCCACAAACCTCGTGTTTGTGTTCCAGATCATGCTTCTCGGTCTCGTATTCTTTGATCAACCTCTTCACCTTCACCTGGTTCTCCTCCTCCTTGGCTTGGAGCCTGCGGTCGAAGTCCTCCTGCAGTGACTTCAACCTCCTGTCCGTCTCGACCTCCGCGTCTTCCGCGGAGGAGCGCGACAAGACCTCCACCTGCTGCTTCGCCGACGCGATCTCGTCTGCGTTTTAATAACTGTTACGTCACAGAAGCGGCCAGAAAGCGCTCTGGTTATGCCGTCACACACTTCACGCTACAAACATGTCATGTTTTTGGGTCCAATAGGCTTAGACTTCAAAAAGAATCATAAAATCGTTTCTGTTTGAATAAGGTTTCAGGATTGAGAATGCGCAGAGTGACGTGGAATTGATTTCACTTTTTTTTTTCTAATTGTTGATTGATTCAACTTTGTCACCTTTGTGGAGACCACAGTAGTTACTTGAAAACTGGTATGTGCAAGTCTGAATAATCGCAAAGTAAAGAAAGCACAACCCAGTCGGCTGTTTCTTCTAAAACAGGAGTTCCCAACCTAGGGGCACATGCACCCCTAGGGGTACGTTTACCTACCTGACGGGGTACATTTATTGGCAAGCCGCAACAATTACCTTTAAGACATAAAAACGGAGTCTACCTTCATACTTTAAAAATCTGGAAGTTTTAGTAAAAATTCATTGGACTTTTTTTATTTTGCTCAGCCTTTATGTCATATGAAATTTTAGGGGTACATATTCATCTGTCGAACTGCTGAACGGGTACCCAGTCAAAGCAAAGTTAGGAACGCCTGGTTCTAAGCATGCAGCGAAACGAGAGCTGTTAATCGACTCGTTTAAAAAGTCAAACGAAACTTCACAACAAACCAGTCATCGATCGTTTCTCTTCCTCTCGCAACGTCTCCTCCTGCTTCAGTTGCTCTTTCAAGGTCTGGCGACTTTTCTCCAGTTTCTCGATGCGCTTCTGACACACTTCCAACTGCACCAAACAAACGACAGAAGTCGCGAAAGCTTTGTACCTGGTCGCTGCGATCGCGTGCTCATTGTTTCATAACAATTGGTTTTTGAATAACAATTGGTTTTTTCAGGTCAAAGCCTGAAATTTGCTTCTTTCTGAGGTGAACGCTCTTACCCAAGCAGCACTATGCCGATTCACTCGGTGGTTCGAAACAACCAACCTTCCACTCGAGAGGCGGACATTCTACCACTGAGCTATCGCCGCACCAAAGCTCCTTTCCACTCAACGCTTTGCGCCCGACACGCACAAGCAATTTTTTCACGAACCGTTCAACAGAATGAAGTGAAAACTCGACGGCACGCCCACCTGTCTGTTCACAGCGTCCTGGTCGGCGATCGACGCCTGGCGTTCGGACTCGAGCGTCGCTTTCGCTTCATCGACCTGCGCCCGCAGCTCGCTCAGCTGTTGCGTGTAGTCTGCAAAAAAACACAGGTGTATGTATTCGAAAATATGTGTACGATACCATGTACTCTGCAACGATTTCAACCCGCAGGCCATTCTTAAGGTTGATTTCCACTCAGGCACGGTAGCGCACATTTTTTGGTTTGTTCTATTGCAGTTTCGCGTTTGTAGTGTGTCTGCTTGGGCTGCCACTTTTCAAAGGCTGTGCGAAAGAATATGAAATAGTTCTGGAGATATTTTCGTGCCGGAGTGCAGGCCCGTTGCCACGGGAACACTGGGGATTCAGGGACAGTGCCCTCCAAAATTTTGCTGTCCTCAGAAAAATTTGTTCCAAACATGTGATAAAAACAAAAACCTTGCCCCCCCAAACCTTAAAATCTGGTTACGGACCTGCCC
>Ga0210059_1004627_pt1 | contig 22233 bp, 13 predicted proteins | sample Ectturendosymbi2_FD_188042 | JGI IMG/M metagenome (GOLD analysis project Ga0210059, IMG submission 188042) | Ecteinascidia turbinata endosymbiont from Florida, USA - Sample 2 (SPAdes) (version 2) | ecosystem: Host-associated > Tunicates > Ascidians > Unclassified | place: Key West, Florida...
AATTTCTTAATACGACAGATCAAACGTGCGGCAGTGTTTTGAACGCGTTGTAGTCGCAACATGTGCGTTTGTGACAGACCGTTTAGTAAAGAGTTGCAATAGTCAAGGCGGGATGTTACCAGTCCAACAACAAGCATCTCGCAGGCTTTTTTGGAGAGAAACTGTCGGATTCGTCCAATATTTCTAATGTAGAAGTTACAGGATTTAATAATGTGGTCAATATGTTTAGCAAACGACAATGCACTGTCAAAAATTACACCCAGAGACCGTACGTGAGAAGATATGTTTATGTCTCGCAAGTGCCAAGGCAACGACGGTGTAATATTGCGACCAGGAGACGTTTTCGAAGCAAATATGATGAACTCCGTTTTTTCAGAATTATGTTTGAGCATATTGCATCCCATCCATGACTTCAGCTCGTCAATACATTCGTTTATGGAACTCAATTTTGCTGCTAGTTCTTCGCTGCCCTCCGCTGCGCAGTAAAGCTGGATGTCGTCAGCACAGCAATGGTACAACACATTATGTCTACTACATATTTCCCCTATTGATTTAGTGTACATAGTATATAGGAGCGGACCCAGTACTGAGCCTTGGGGTGCTCCGCAAACCACAGGAATGTCCAAATAAATGCTAATAAATAAATGCCCAATTACTGAAAAATTTCGCCCAAATAATCACCAGTTTTCACCTTTTGGGGATGTAATCGCATCCTCTGCATCCCCATGTCATGCATTTACTGCAGGGTGACCTGAGCCACATTTTCAGACTCCGCTTCTGTTCCAACTTTTTGAATCTTGATCCGGCTCCGACGTTTTTTCCAATTTGAGAATCCGACATCTGTTCAAACTCCGAAAACCATTGCTGCAATCGAAATTCAACAATATTTGTAATAACGCAATGCCTTTTTTAAAGGCCACACAGACTCTTGCTGCTGCTGAAAATAAAAACGTCTCCGGATCCGGGTCCGGTTTTTCAAAAATGTTTGACTATACGGCTCCGGTTTCGGGTCCAAAAAACAACGAAGAATCCTGCAGCGGTCGACTCCGGCACTCTGGATCCGAGGCCACGTCACACATTTAGCCGCTTATGCTTCAGTTGGTTTACTTGTCTGAGCTAAACTAATACGTTTGACGATTTCTGCTGTTGGAAGTAACAGCATTGCTCACTCAACTTTCAGACTGCCTCCAAACCAAGGAAGCGCGGTGATAACGCGTCCTGACCTTCACTCTTCGGTAATTAAACGTGATCCGAATGCCATGGCTGGCGACATCGAGTCTTCATCTACCTCCATCCAAGCAGGTTTCTGTGAATGCGGCTGGCCCTACCACATGCTTCTTCCCAGAGGCACAGCTGTAAGTTGTAAATATAGAATTTAACGCAATCACATTTGCCTTGACCTGTGTTTTCAAGTAACTGTTCATAAAGTATATCATCACTGACCATTGTCGTATTATTTTGATAATACCAAACTCTAACGACTTGTCCCCAGTGAGAAGCATATTTGGAAAAGCAATACACTGCTTCTACAATGGGATAGGGTGATTGATTAACTGCGATGCAAAAATGCGTTTTTCCCAAGGAAACATTACTTCTGTGCATGTTTATGTAAGCTTGAATCAGTGCCTCTAACAGCACATCCAATGTTATAAAACATAACTGATTCTACATATAATACTAATTCTTGTTAGAAATCCGAAACAAATGCGTTGACAAAACACGCAGTCCAAAGTGGACATGGTTTCAATTGGGAATAATACCAGTATAATATGTTATATTAAGATGGAGAACATTGTTCTGTTGGATGTTCCCCATCTTAGTATACCATATTGTAAATGATAGTATATGATATAAAAATACACTGATCGCAAAAAGTTTGACATCAGGCAATGGCTGAAGTTTGAAAATAAACTTTCTTATCATGTTATTGTCATGCTTTCCTTTAAAGCAATTCACCCACATTGTCACGCTTCAAATCTACTGCAGTATTGCTGTACGGCGTACGCTTAAAACTGAACCTCGATATGCCTCAGGCCAGAAAATAGCAACTATAAGCAGGGGCAGGCCCGTAACCAGCTTGGGGAATCAGGGGGAGCAAAGAGTTTTCTGAGAGTCACCCAAATTTTTCAAACTATATCAAATAGTTTTAAACTATGTCCAACACATTTTTCCAGGAGGGAGAAAAATTTTGTGGTGGGGCTTCGCCCCCCCTGGTTACGGGCCTGAGCAGGGGACACCTATCAAAGTTTTTTTTTCAAAAGCACAGCCATATAGCTGTGTTGCATACATAAAAATGTTTTTGTGGCTTAGATGACGGTTGTCTTCTGTCAGTCCACGTAGAGATGAATAAATATAACACAGAATGTGGTTCACCAGCAGTAGAATGCCCTTGTGTATCTTATCTATGGGATCGTGTTAACTCACAACACCTGTTTGGAAGGCAGACCCGCAACCAGGGGGGAACCGGACAATAGTCCTCGCGAAATTTTCAACATCACGTTTAGTTGTTAGGTACAACAACAAGTTACAATCATTTTGACTCCCTGAAAATAGTGCAAGTTGCAACCGTATTGCCTCCCGAAAATACAGTATTAGCTGGTTTCGGCCCTGGTGGAAGAAATCCCTTTAAATGTGTCGAAACTTGTATACAGTAGTAACTGGATTGCTATAAATGGTGCGAGAACAATCCTGAATATTCATGACCCAGGAATAACCTAAATTACAAACAAACCAGGGTTTTCTTTCTACCGTCGTACCTTCTTCGTTTCTCTTGTATATTACTTGCTTAATTTTTGCGAAGAGTGCACGGTGTGACACTTCGCGACAAAGTGCGCAGCTGTGAAATTCATAAAGCCATGACGGTCGAGCCACTTCCCGATAGAGAGATCTTAGCGCCGTTGGTTAGGCCATGTGACCAGGGTGTCCCAGCAACAATGGACCAGACAAGACCTGCTGGCTACACCCAAGGGAAAGCGCCCGAGAAGACGACCAAGAACCACGAGGCGTGGTTACAACTTCGAACTTGCTTGGTCCTGTCTCGGTGTGGAGTAGAGTTGTAAGTCGGGGCGGGTTTTCCGGGTCGGGCCGGATTTTGGGCCGGGTTCGGGCTTAACTTTGCCAAAATGTTTCGGGTCGATTTCGGGCCTGCATACAAAACTTTTTTTATAACATTCAGAGTAACGATTTTTTTCTTTCTTGAGGTACATTTGTTGCGGTGACTTTTGTGATTGTGATTTTCTTCAGTTAATTCTATTTGCAAACACAGTTGCGTTCTTTTGTTCTCTGCTCGGATTAGTCTCACACTCTTTTTGAGAAGGCGACAGTGGTGAGGAAATCTGCACGGGATGGCGTTACTTCCAGACGATCAGTCACTTACGCAATTCTTGGCTTGTTTTAAGAAACGATGACCTACAAACCAGCTTTTCATGCTTATAGTGCTATTCTAGATAGAAATTTCTTTTATGCTTTTAGCGCTATCTTGGATAGTTTCGTGATAGTTTCTTTTTTTCTTGAGAAACCATACATTGTGCAGTATTATTGTTGACTAACAAGCTAAGTTTGTCCTTGTTTAAGCCAATGTTTTGGCCAAGGTGCGGTTCCTATTTTGGGTGTGATAAAACCGTGTACATACAGCTATGCCCGTACACTACGCTTTTGATACTCCTCACTTGCGCATATCTTGACTCACTCGGTAATTAGCTTTCAGGCCTACATCGGGCTTCAAAAACACATGCCGGGCGGGACACGGGTTTGGGCTTGTGATTTTGGGCTCGAGCCGGATTCGGGCTTCAAAATGAGACCCGTTTACAACTCTTGTGTGGAGAAAGCAGAACTATCTGAAATTACTGAAAGCTGTGAGGCATTTCGATACCTCCTAGAGCCGCTGCTCCCGCGACCCTTTCCAGAAAAAAGCGGTTATGGAAATTAATGAATGAAATAAAGTTTGTGTTTTAGAACGGCGAAGAATGGATGGTGTGTGTTCTGATAAGTGACAACAACATCGACGGCATCACCATTCGCAGCAGATGCGGAAGTATGAGCTTCTGCGGCGCCAGTGGTCAGGCGTACCCGGACAGCCGAATCATGGGCTACCCATTCGCTACGGCAATAACTATCAATGATGTGCAGGTAGGTTTTTACAAAGAAATAGGCTGCAAAGTCCCTGACGCAAGTAAGTCCCGCCAAATTTCAAATTTTTATTGAAATTTAGATGCCAATTAGTCAGGCCATGAGAGTCTTGTCCAATGCTACAATATCGCCATTTGTGATTCGCAACAACATCAGTGTTGACGCACCATCACCAGTCATTGACGTGTGGTCCCCCTGGGTACAACTTCGTGTAAACGATGGAAATGCAGATCGAAGTTCAAATAATGGAGTTGCAGTGTTCAGGTATGGCAATGAATTTCGTTTTTCTACAAGTAATATACAATACACTGACACATGTTATGACGGGTTGATACTTTATAAGTGGCATTAACAATACATTTGACATTGTGGTCGAAAGTTGGTACCCGCTGAAAGGCTTTTGAACGAAGAAAATTTAGTCCAAGGATTGAAAAAATTTTTTAGCACATCCACATTTTTACTTCGAGATTTTGACTCAGTCATTTATACAAAAGAGATAAAATAACAGCATAGAACAAGTCAAATTTAACATTAAATTCAAGAATAACGATCCATTCCCAGCTAATGGAATTTTAAAGCTTGAAGCTTACGCAGCAAATAAATACCTTCAGATGCATTAGCCGAAAAACGTTTTTAATATCTCCTTTCAAAACTCTGAAATTTGGTACCGACTGGATATGTTTGTTTTTCACAAACCCACAAAAATTAAGGAAAACTCAACTTAAATTTTGCAGTTCATCATTTGTATTTGTGCGCAGAGCCAGCAGAATAATCGGGAGAATGAGAGTTTTGATCGACGACGGGGCAAGAACTTCCACTCGTTTCCAGAGATTAAGAGTTCGATTTCAGGGGCGCGGACCTGGTGGCGGGGCATATGCAGTTGCTGTGGCTCATGTTGGAAGAAGAAGTGGTACCACGTCCAATGTTTCTGGAGCATCCGTTAGCGTGACTGTCAATGACCAGCGTAGTTTCGCTGTGCCAGAGTTCGGACTGATTTCCGATGAAGTCGACATCGGGTAAGCAGATTTGATATTTTATACCTACGAAATATTGTCCATACAGCCATATAGGCTCTTAATGGTCATGCTGCACACAAAAACAAAAACTGATATCAGGACGACAGCCACCTGGACAATTGCCATCCGGACAACTGCCACTTAGGATAATGCGTTTTGCACATCACATACGAGCTACCATATCCAGTTTGCACTATCGTGTTTGTGGCACGTAGAGGAGAGTAAATACCCTAGGGATTTACCAGGGGATTTAATTAATCAATTAATAATCGTTTTTTGGCCATAACGTACCAGCCCCTAGCGCTAGCCAATCAAGGGCTCTGAACATGCGGTCTGCCTTGTGTATTTTGAAAGAAAAAACGGTAAATTGCCACTTGAGCTCTTTCTCAGGCCCTGATGTCGTCGTCCAAAAATCCTTTAACCCCCTCCAATCGTGACGTCACACCCAAAAAAGGTTTTACGCAAACGGCGCCGGAGTTTTTTAAATCGAACCTGGGAGACTTTGTGCTTGGGGTTTGAAAAGCTCTCTAGCAGTTGGAAAGTTATGCTTGGACAAAATCCGAGCCATTATTGTGACTTCGCGGCCTTAAGGGGTTTAATGGCAATAAACGTAGTAGAGAATTCAATATGTCTCAGGTGGCAGTTGCCTGCGTGGCGATTATCGTAAGTGGCTGTTGCCCTAGGTCTAGGTGGTGGTTGTCCGTGTGCCTGCAGTCCTAGAACCAATAAACTTTGTTGATGAATTGCGCATAGTACCGCAAGCAATGCAGGGCTTGGTAGCTCAGTGGTTAGAGTCCGCCTTTCAGTGGAGAGGAAGTGCTATTTCGATCCGCTGCACTTACACGCTAGCTGTATCACTCCTTGAACAAAGGCATCGACTTCACATGCAGCGATGAAAAGCACATCTCAAGCTTCGGCTCGCTTCAGATAAAACAACTTTTGGTAAATGCACATTCCATTTATGGAAGTAAGACTGTTTTTCAGAAAACTTCAGTGATGATTCTGTAACATACAAACTGTGCGGTTTGGTAGTTGGACTGCAGAGCATCTTGCTGCTCGTCCGACAATCCATTGACGCTGAAAAGATGCGTAACTGATTATTATGTGGTCATATCCCCTGTGGCGTAACTGACGGGGGGCAAGGGGGCGAGCCGCCCTCCCCTGGCAAGCTAACTGTAAAAACTGGGCCCCCTTTAGTTGACATTTTGATATTTAGTATTCTTTAATTTGTTGTTTTTTTTGCGTATTTCGGGGTGTTTTCCTTTTTTATCTAGTATGGGACATCCAGAGATTCACTATCATTTCTTAACTTTTTCTGAGTTTTGGTTAGTCGGTCTCCCTACTGTGACCAGCGGGCCCCTTTCAGCTAAGCTTTGCCTCCCTGGCTCAAACCGCTAGTTACGCCACTGCATATCCCGCGTCAGAAAACTGTTTCGGAACTTCGTCAAGTGCAAATATTTTGCTGTATACGATAGCATTTCTTACAAAAGTTTGCGTCTAAAAGTATTCTTAAAAAGTCTCACTAGCAAAAGCCTACAATGTCTAACTAAACCTCATCACCGCTTCGAATTTCTCATAAAACAATCTGGGATCGTAATTAATAGATTTTTCATGAAATTTCCCATGCTAACTGAGATATGTGAGAAACGAGAGTGAAAGTGAGGCGTTTATGAGCGTTTTACAGGAAGGGGACGTAAACTGCCTACCATGAAAAAGTGTTTTTGCTCCAATGTTCGATGCGTATACCGTAGTTTATGCTTTTCCTCAAAGGTCAAACGAAATGTGTACATTTTTGTCTTGAAATGTGCCTAAACCTCCGTAATTTGCCTTAAAAATAAAAAAGGCCATCAATTTTTGCGTAAGTAGAAAACTCAATAAACGACAATACTTTACTTTCTATCTCCTGATCTTTTCTATTCTTTCAAAATTTAAATCTTTTACTTATCAGCTGTCAGTACTCTTCCCTGATTTCTTCTTAGTTTGTCCTGCAAAGAACAGCTCTGCCCTGATTCTCCATTTCAGACAGATTTTACTCTGCTAGCGAATGCCACCCCGTTCAACCCCCGTTCTGCACGCTCTTACCTTGGAAGTGTTACATAGGCAGTCATTCCAAATCTAAAGCACTGCAAAACTCAGGAGTAATGTGAAATTAGTGGCCTCCATCGTCGCACGAAATCAAGTGAGGAAATAGCTGAGTTGATATCACTTTACTCTCTTTTCTCGCTGGCAATTCAAATCGAAGTAAAAACTCGCGCCGCACTACGACGGTTACGCACGCTTCACGGGCAAGCACCGAAATGTCTGCGAAGTACTAATAGTTTTTCGTTCAATTTCAAACACATTTCTTAATCTCAGTGATAGATTTTAATGTCAAAAGAACTATTGTCAAAATTGGAGTGGTGAAGGTATTTTTCAATATATTGCGCAGGAATTTTCACCGAACCTTTTGGCTGAAAAACAAGAACATTCTATAACATTAGCTTCGCACATCTTTTGTTTTCAATTCATTCAGGACAGTCACTGGAGATCTGTTCGTGACGTTCACGCTTTCTTCCCCTGGTTGTTTCCTAAGAGCGGCAGGGGGTCTGGGAACAAGCACTTACATTATAAGGAATCCATCTGGTGGTGAAGCAACTGCAAACAACTGGGATGAGATTTCTTCAGTTCGCACGTCTTCATCGATCTACTGTATTGGTGGAATTCTAGCTCCGACTCCTTAAACTTCACATTGCTTCTAGTGCCTCTTGGGGCCATAAAATTGGGATGTCGCTGCAGGTTCTGTTCATGTTAAAAAGAATATTTTTCAAATAGCTTGTTTTTGGTGTGTACATCAGGTCGTTAACATATGATTATGTATGTATGTTATTGAAAATCGCTGTTGTCAAATAACCCTCTATTTTTAGTGTATTTAGAAATTCCTGGAGTGTAAGCAGCAGATTTTGTTGGTTGACTGGATAGATCTTGAAGTTAACCACATAGCGGAAATGACACCCATTCGTGCTGTTTGCAAGCATTTGAACTTGCTTTCATTAAGTTATTAGATACGCATTGCGTGCCAGTCACTTTGCAGAGACAGAAGCTTGTCACTCAAACGTATTGTGTAAGTCAACGCTTTCATTGAACTGCAGTGTCTTATTTTTATCTGCCATGAAATAACGCACCTGAAGCGAAAGTCTTTAAAGTTTTGTTCTTCATTTACTGCGCGATATATTATCTTTTACAAATTTAGAAGGTCTGCGTACCTGGAAGATACTGGATCGTGATTGCATATCTTCTTGTTTACGTTAACAATGCTTGTCAGCAGGGCCGGCCTTAAGCCGATGCAGCTGCATTGGACCCCGCTCCATTGCGTTTAGGTAGATTGTTCATTTTTTCCCGATACCCCTTGCGCTGTAGAACTCAGTAGAAACGGTTTAAAAATCTCATTGTTAACAAACAACGCTCTCGTTGGAACTAGCGATGAATTTCCTCTATTATTATCGAACGTTAGCAAACGTGCTCAGTTCTCGTGCTGAAACGTTGTATCTGCGCTCTACCATGGTCGTATAGCACGGTTGACTAAACACGATGACGTCATAAAAACCACTGCTCAGAGGGGCCCCGCACCTGCTCGGGCCGGCTCTGTTTGTCAGTACCATAATTATAATTGTGTGGATGTTGCTTTTTTGTTTTTCAAATGTTGGTAATACGTTTCGATGAATTTACGATTGATGTCTTCATTTCGATTTACGAAAATATTCAACGCTTTAACCAAAGGAAACATAATTGTGTAAATGACGTTTCAATTGGAAATAGATTTCTTGTTGAACAGCGGTTGGAACACATCGTTTTATTTTACATTTTGTAAAATGTATCTGAGTGCTTTGCCCATAGTCAAGAACATTTGTTGAAAACGACAAACAACAAGCATTGTTATCTCTGATATTTTAACAAATGCTGGAAAATACGCTTTAAAATTATGATGTGCAATGAAAATCACCTTGGTTTCTTGGAATACTCAAGATTTATGATTTTAGCCAAAAATATATTGTGGATTGAAAAGCATATTAAAAACATCAAAAATAGCTCTAATTTATTATGTAAAATTGTGAACCTCCTAATACTAATAAGAACGTCAATAAACAGTGTCAATTGGATTAGTGGTTCGAAAGTTACTTATTTTGTTTGCCACTAGCCAACGTTTAAGTAATAGGTGAACAAACAATTAAACTTGTGAAGGAATGGATGTACAGAACAGAAACAAACCTAACGTGTATCCCACCATTTCTCTGTGGTGGAAACTTTAAAATTTAACAAGAAAAGTTTTTAGCCCTTGTACTTCAACAACACAACCAGACAGGGCATCCAAGAGAAATCTTTTTAGGCGGAACAAAACCCATTTGGGGCGCCTAAGACTTGCAAAATTATTTTGAAATAAATAAAAATTGAGGCTAATTAATGTGCATCAAACTTCAACAAGGAGTGCTTGTTTATTGACCATTGAAACATTCTGTCAAAACATACCGGTATTCAAGTAATATGACAATATTACCATTTGTTAAACATGACTTTTAAATGTTCATAGTACAATCTTATCAAGAAAGAAATTAAACAAAAAATCATTTAACTATTATATAAGCGCTTTTCTATCTTTCTGTTTCACAAAATTTCTAACAACACTATCAAAATCAACTTTTCTAGCAATGCTAGACTCAATGCTTAATCTTGCTAGGTCAGTAAGTCGAGTTTGTGACATTAAAAACCGCAAATAATTTTTACAAGATTAAGCTTGCTGAAAGATCTTTCAGTAGACGCTACTGTAGCTGGAATTGTCAAGAATATTCTCAAGCTAATGCAAACATTTCGAAAAAAATCAGTTTAACAATCAGCAAAATGCACAGCGCTCCGCTATAAACACATGCGTCTTGCACTGCAGTTGCTTGTTAATTCGAGGGCTGCAGTTTCAGATTAGATTTTATTGTGAACTGGCATGTTTCCATTCAAATCTCATATGAACTATGCCTTAGTGTGAAACTTTTGGTTTATTGGAGAGAGTTTTTATTAAAGTTTTGTTTGAAAATGAAAGACGTAAAGGATAATTCAGTTCAATGGACAGACTGGGACAGTGATCGTGAGTGTCTTAAATTTAACAAAGTAGGCAAACATTCAAGTTCTACAAAAATAATTACTGCTAATAATTATCAATGCATAATATCAGGAAAATGCACTGCCAAGCAATTCACATTGAAATACATCACACTAGCTTGCCAAATCCTTCAGGCCAAACAAGTCTATCCCAGGGATTAATTTCGCTACATAATTCCGAATTTGCTAGTAATAGACATCCCAATGTTCCTTTAGTCTCGGGTCCCTCCGTCGCTGCCGGGTCCCGGAACAGTGTACCTGCTGGGCTCCCCTCTCATGGGCCCTGCAACCGGATGATTTGTCAAAACAAAGAAACCTAATAAGAAAAATCAGTTTACGGACAAACAAACACTTTGAATGCCTGTGACAATTTGCAGTTGATACTAAGTGCGCAAGTCGTATTTAGAAACCAGTTTTTCATACTTGGGATATTGGTATACATGCAGCGGTCATCAAGAGCCGTCGTCGTCGTGCGTATGATTAAACTGCAAGATCATATTCTTCTAACCAAGCGCACAGAGCCGGTAGGGGTGAAGCAAGATCTGCATTCGCTCCAGGCATCCAGCAAGAGTCACAAGTCCACTTATGATATGTTCCGCGGTTTGAACTTTTCCAGAACCGCATGGACACCAAGGATCCGGTGTCCTCTTCCATCGGTATAGTGATTCCCGGAAGCGTCCGACTCGCGTTCTGAGGTGGTTCAGTTTACACCACACAGAGTGGCTGAGACCAAGGTCGGGGTTTCCCACTTTGGGTGGTCGAAGGGAATGAAGTGGGACAACTTACTTCTTCCATCCCTCGAGCTACTGGTGTTGAGTCCACTCTGCGATAGACTCATGCCCCGCAAAAGACTCCATCAGTTCAATCACCGATTGTGCAAACGGCCTTCGCGATTTGAGACAAGGTCTTGTTTTCAGGCGTACCAAGTCATCAAGAGCCAAGAGGCCATAACAAAAATATATATTTTTAAATTTCGTTCCATACGCGCATATACTTCACGCATCTAACTAAAATCCACATAAGCATTAAATAAAATAGCGCAACCAAAATTTAGTTATCATTTCTGCTATAACACGGAGGTTCACAAGTATAATATGGCTCGATAAATCGAAAAGGGTACACCAATCTCTTGCAAATGACATTTATATAAACTGGGTTTTTCCTGATTTTCGAAAACCACTTTTGGAAAGTAAAAGAAAAACACAGAACTAACTAAATTGTACATTCTAGGCTAGGCGAACATACTATGATGGCTCATCAGTGTTCAGTTGTGTTTTCTCGAACTTTCCTTGTGCACGTTTGGCGCAAATGCCGCGGCGCTGATTGTTTCTGCCGCCAAATGATTTATTCCACGCCGCGCGTTGATTTGTTTTGCGCGCTCTGTACCTCGTGGTCGGTCGCTAAATACTGTCGCCTTTGCTGGTAACTCATTCTATTCGATACGCGTCCAACGTGGTCTAGTGGTAAGTGCGTCCGCGTCGGTGCTGGTAGGTCAGAGAGTTCGACTCTCGGCCGGGTCTTACCAAGACCTTATAAATTAGTACTGCAGCCTTCTTACCAGGCGCACGGTGTGCGGGAGAGCTGCAGGGAACACACCCAGAACACAAAAACAAACCGAGTGAAAATCAATGCACGCAGAAATTGTACAAACTCAGTCCTGGCGCTACAAGACCATTGTAGTTATAAAGCGCCAACAATAAACCACCATATCAAACAAAACTATTCGATACGCGCTCTGCAGCGCTACATTACTGTACTCAAGCCGTAAGCGGGACTGTCTGCCTTGTTTGCCGTTATCTTCTCCGAATAAAGTACAGCACTTCTCCGAATAAAGTACAGCTCTGAGTTTTGAAACTGTCAGGGAAAAACACAACACTCTGTTACTCAATAAGATTTTTTGTTACCAAAAAAACATAAAAGGATCATTTGCAAAAATTTAAATTAAAAAAAGAAAAATGTTTTCGTTGAAAAAATTTCTTTTAGTTGTTGAAACAAAAAATATATTCGATGAAAAAAATGTTTTTGGTGTTTAAACAAAGTGTTATATTTGTGTTAAAAAATTTTTTAAACGTTGAAAAAATGGTTTCATCACGCCGTGGCTTTTTAGTGTAACGATGTCAGTTTTCTTATTTTACGTACAAGGCGCACCATAATTTCATATAATGGTAATGCAGCACAGTTTTACACCACAATTTGACACAAACAAATCGGCTTTCAAAAATCTGGAGCCATTACCTGAGTGGAACTCAACATCGCCATGACAGTGTTGAGATACAGCAAACCTCGTGGTGGATCATCAGTGTCACTGTCGCCTTTTACGAGACTGTGCACACAAAGTCCGCTTTACCAGTTCTTTGCTTTAGAAAGTACCATAGCTGTAGGCGGCAAGGGAAGAAAAATGTTTCTGGTTGCAAAATATTTTTTCCTGAGTTTTAGATTTGTGCCCAAAAAGTGTTGAATTACTGCCCATGAGCAAAAAACAACAAAGGTTGACATTAGTGTCTCCCAACACGATAAACGCAGTGCCGAACTAGGACGCTTTGAAATACCGCAGCGATTTTATCTGAATACCGAGATGGTCTTAAAGCGAGGTTTTAGTGTGTTTTGGCGGTGGTTATACAGCGAGTTTCCAGCGTATTTGACAGAGTTTGGAAAAATTTGAGAGATCCATTCGGTCCCACAAGACGCCTTAAAAATACTGTGTATCCCATAGCTACTGCGCTATAGTAGCATCAGCATGGGCCGAACATCTCGTATCTGACAACCGTTTAACGACCGGTAGTCGCTTTTTTGTAAGAAAAAGCAGTTGTGAAATAGTCCACCGACTTGTTGACTCCGTGAAAAACACAAAGCTATCAACAAAATCGAAAAATACAACTGGAAACTGTTGCTTAGCCAACAAGATTCAATAAATGCGCAGAGCACGACATGTATATTGCTTTAATGCAGGGTTGCAAGATGATGTGTGTCTGCATTCCACCGAACATTCCATTCGTGTTACTCGGTTTGTCATACAATTGCCCTCCGCAATGTTTATTCCGTTACTAGGCGTTTTCCTGCATATCCGTCAAACATCTCTAAAAAGAATGTAACGTTCTACAGGCCCCGTAGGAAGAACGTATCTAACTACTCAAGTAAGCTGATCATCATGCGAAACACCAGGTGACGAATGGAACACTGAATAATAATTTGAAAAAAAAAGATTTCTGAGCAGTGATGATACGATCCAAGATTTGTTTTCCCAGAAGCTCAATGAACTCATCGCCTGTAGTTTTTGATAAATTAGAAGTGTGACCGTTTCCATTTCAGGCATATGTATTGATATGGTTTGCGAGAGAAGGGTTAAACTTTAAAATAAGCTCTAGCACTCTGAGAAAGAGACCGTTATGAGAACCAACCTTTTCATTAGTTCCGCGAAATGGCAAGCCACGTTCACACAGAAAACGAACGGTCTCTGCAAGACGCAGAGGAACAGAACGCGAACAGTTCATCGTTCACTCAATTACTTTGCAATGCAGTCATCTACGCGGCCTCTAACGTTCTTACGTAGTATAAACTTCAAATAGTGTATTTCGTTGATTAGTGCTGGACAGTGCTTACGGGTTCTGATCGAAGTGCGTTTACCCCTTTGCAAAGACAGTGTCTCTCGACATAAGCTTGCAGTTAAAGCAGAAAAGTGTAGATTTTATCGGTGAATGGCATAACCACCTTCGAGGGGTTTCTTGATGAGTTAAAGTACTGTTGATCTGCGTAAAAAAGGCTTTCTGACAATAACATGCGGTGGCTTCTCTCCGAAGACTTTGGCTGAAGTCAAGAAGACACACTTTTAATTGCTGACATTCGTCACTGCCTCACTCCAACCAATAATCAAGCATACATGGGTCAATCTCTCTTGGCCAGAGCCCAACGTCTGTACGAACAGCAGTATGATTTGAAACCGATGCACTTTCTGCATGGGCCAGTGCTTCTTTCATTTCTTCAGTATCGTTTTTCACGGATGGAGTTGTCAAGATCATCAAGATCATCGACTCAGTACGACTTGATTAAGTAACCATCTGTGCTTCTGTTAGCAAATTTTTTGTACACTGTTTTCAAGACTGATTTTGGCAGTATTGACACCAGCTCGATTATTCAGCGAGAACCTCCTGCTTCTCTTCCTTTGTTTTAGTTTTTGCGAATCCTGACGCATGTGTTCCCCCAATATCTCCGTCTGCTTAGCCTCGAACCACTCATGACAGTCTCTAACAGTCTAACCCATAGCTAGCTTATGTTCGACAATTCTACTACTACGGTAGCGTGCAATTAGCCAAAAACCAGCAACAAAAGTAATTGCGAAATGAAAAGTAGTTAGAGTTCAATGATTCCTAAATCTCGAGCTTAACGTACAAGTTGTCAGCTCAATACTGTGTTGCAAGAAACATGCAAATGTAGTGAAAAAAAAACACTTCAATAACTCACGTATTGTTTGTTAGAGGCCTTTTTAGAAATAGTTTTTGGCAAAGGGCGTCAAGTACATGATGTCATTAGATGTCTGTCCAATAAAGCTAAGACAAGCTATCTGGAAAACAACCATGCAGACACATACACAGAATAATAGTAAATAAAGGAAATTAACACCCTTCTATCATGTTTTAGTCCTTAATCGACCACGATGGGAAGAGAATATGAACAAGGAGTTCAGCATGCGAAATGACAGGGGACACAATATTATCATAAATTACTTTTAAGTGTATACACAAGATCAGATTGGATATTTGTTCAGTCGCCAACAGCACAAAATGTTTTTTGTAATTTACCTTGTATAAACATTGTATTGGATCCGAAAAACATATCACTGATTTTTTCTCTTTTTTTTCAGAAGTATGAAAATACATTAATCTGTCAGATTTATAAAAGTATTTTTAAAATTCTTCAAAAAATTTTGCCCGATTTTTACTAAATTTTGCCCGATATGTCGCAAACTTGCAAAGTGTCGGGGTGTGACCACACCACTTGCAACCCGATCTCCTTCGACTATGGCAAGTACTTTATTTTCCCACGTGATTGCACGCACTCCGCCTGCCAGAGAAGCATCACATTTTGAACTCAGAAATTTTAACTTAAAAGTAAGGCAATTATGCAGCACAATTTGATTCAGTGTTTTTCAAGTATCTTTAAAATGTCTTGAAAATTTAACTGCATACATGTTACAGTATTTCTTCATAGGTAAAGAAACAGGAAGTGTTGTTTTGCATTATCACGTCGTAGGTGGTGTGGCTGAGGGATTAGTCTCGTGATCGACTATGGCGTGGTTGGACACAGTGACCAGAGTAGGTGGCTTTTAAGTGGTTCGTGGAATTGTATTTGGTTATTTACTGGCAGCGCGAAGTCAGTTATTGTTGGAGGCGCCTATTTCTCAATTAATCCTGAAACACAGAGTAAATAGCATGGCTGTCGTTGCTCGAAGCAAATGTTCAATTTCATCCCCTTTCATTCAACTGACTCTCGATTTTTGCGTGCAAAGGCAAATCGTTATTTTCCGGCCCCTCTGAAGCTCTGCACTTACCTCCAGCTACAATTTTTGCCAATATTCTTTTCCGTTGTCTTGGTGATCATTAAGCCATTCGTCAATACGAGCTTTGCTTAACTTCTATAAATCGCCGTCTACATCATGGTATACTACGGGACTCCACGTCACAGTTCATTCGTCAAGCGCAGTACTTCATGTCACTAAGCTTGACTTAAGAGACGACGACTTTCTAGCAAGTTGAAAGCCGCTATGCATAGGCATACCATATTTTTGTGATTGAAAACCGGGACGTTTCAGAACAACGAGCCGTGTCAGATGTTTGTGGTTCACATCTCATTTGAAGCGTGCAGCTATTTTGGATTCCTGCAGTAAATACATCAAGAAAAACTAAAATAATGCATTTTACTAATAAATAAAACCATGTTCAAGTATTTGTAAATTTACGCATTCGCTCAGTCATACTTTTCTATATTAACAATATTTTCTTCAACATATCTTTGTTCGATTTCACTTTTTTGTAAAAATCACAGCCGGAAAAGTCAGTAATAATTCTACAGGCGATAAGGGCTTTCACATGCTGCTCCAGCATTCTGCATCTGTTATCAGACCCCGTGCTATTTATGATAGAAAAATTATCTCAACGAGAGTTGATGCCCCAGGTATATATAGAACTATGCTGGCTGACTGAATGCGTTACCGGGACTTTTTGGTTGACTGACCGGGACAAAGTCTTTAAAACGGGACGTATGGTGTGCCTAGCTACGCACAGACTAGTCAGGAATAACTTAACAAAAACATACAAGGTCATTGTAGAACACCGGTTCTGGGCTAAAGAAACGTCACAGCAAATTGCTCAACTCAAGCGGCCCGCTGCTAATAAATAGGAAATTTAAACTTAGCAGCAAGGGTCACGATATGTAATGAATTTATTGGAGTTTGTTAAATCTTTGTTCTTGAAAAACGCAAGTGTGCAAACGAAGCCGTTAAGTATTGATTTCCAGATATTGTTTTGAACGCTCTGAACTTGTGCGAACCGCAGCACAAGCTCAGCGACATGAAGCTTAGTGGCAAAACCGCAGCGCAAGATGAAGATACTGTACTTGACGAATGATCTGTGACGCTAACTTTGCCAACGAACTTTCGTGCCCCTCTGGCACGCAGAAGGAAAAACGATTGCAATTGCAATGCAAACTACACTCCCTTCGAATAACGGAACCTCTTAGCCTGCCTTAGAATTTCCGTACTTTTCGTTCTTCTGGTACCATTTTGTTTGTAGACTTCGAAGTGATCAGGGGCGTACCGAGGTTAGATGGCGCGCGGGCCAAGAAACAAGTTTGGCACTCCCATGTTCGAACTTACGGTCTTTTGGGAGCAGATGCACTGTATTGAAGAAACTACTTGCGACATTGTTGGGATTTTTCGGCGTCCCCAGCAGGCACGTAACCAGGCTTTCAGTTTTGGAGGGGAAAAATGCATTTTTAGGGGGAAAGATTATTGTTTTATTATATGTTTAAAACTAATTTTTCTGGGCACAACCATATCTGGGGGGCAATGCCCTCCGGTGGCTACAGGCCTGGGTCGCGGTACAAAAAAGTTTGAAAACCACTGGTTTACAGCAGGGCTTCTCAAACATATTTGTTCTGCAACCCATTTTAATAAACTTTTTTCTATGCGATCCCCTTGATGGATAGCAAATGCACACAGTCCACGAAAGCAACTATACAGCAATAACCAGGGCAAGCGAAAATCAAAAATTTTCTGCCTTTTTTAAAGTTTATGAAACGCCCACAAAACAACTTTCACGCTCATACCATGAGCCACTCCCAAGTTATTAGGTCAAAAAAAGTCAAAATTTATCATTAGGTCAAAATTTGTTGTTAGGCTAAACTTATCTTGCAGCACAGTTTTTTTTCTCTTCATCGATATTTTATTGAAACTACAACAACACGTATTGATATGGTTTTGCAAGTTTAGTTGCAATTCTGAAATAACAGTGGGTTTGTTGCGACTTCTGGCGTAATAATTTTGTTTTGCCCACTACAGGACGATTGAATATTGTGTAGGAGTGGTTTTCAACCTTTCATTGAAGGGAGCCAAATCTAGACTTACGATTTCGTTAGAGCCGCACCACGGCCTACTTAAGATACGGCCGGATGGCCATCATTAGCAGGCCGATTTGGTTTGTTTCAAAATGCAGGTAAACTCGATCACATGCATTTGTTTCATGACTGTAGCAGTAGTTGTAATGATACTAGCGGTTTATGGGACTTTTTTTAAAGCTTTGCCATGCTTTTGTTTAATGATGCATAGTCTGAAAAATAATCTAAAGCTAGAATGTGTTAGGGTTCCGGGAAATGTAAACCATGCTCTCTATATACATGTACTTACAGCATTACAGACACTTTTGCAAACAACCTTCAGCAAGCAAAATGCAACACACCTCTGTGGAATAGTGCAAACGTTTTGCTACCAGTGTGCCCAGATTTGATCCAAATTATACCAAAATGTCAATACAAATCATTTAGCTTCAAAATATTTCAAACAGCTGATTGCAGCACTTGTTCATAAACTCCTTTGTTTTAGTTAGGCGTACAATTCTTATTGAAAAAAAAATTCTCACATACTGTACTGCGTTAATTCTGCACATCTATCATGAAAAAAACATGATGAAAGATTGAAAGTGGGATATGGGTCTGGGTAACTGCAAAACTGAAGTGGCACATGCAAATGTTCATCAACTTTTATGGCTTTTGCATTGATGAAAATCCTGTCTCCTAATTAAAAACAACATTGCAAATTATTATCCATGCACTTGTTTTCTTGCACACAAGCAACCAGTTGGTGAGTTCAAAAAGCTCAAATCATGAACTGACTAAATTAAATCCGCAACTTCAAAACTTTCATTTTCATCAGTCTGATACATTCTCTGCTAAGAGTATTTGTTGACAAGCTAGCAGTAGCCAATGCTGAAGGTTGTCTTGATGCTTTTTCTGGGTGTGTTGTTGAACTGGTTGCATTTCCTTTTTTATTTCTTCTTTTACCTGTTTTTAACAAAATCATCCCTAAATGTTTTCTGCGTACTATGGAGTTTTTGATTGGCTTCCATTCAGATTGGTTGCCACAGTTGATCCACTTTGTTAATAAATCAGGTTTGTTGAAAAGGAAATCCAAGCACTTGTTGCTGTTTCTCGTTATATCCAGAGTTGCAACCATAAACCAAACACTTAACCATTTTACCATGTACAGCTGTCAAAGCTTACAATGTAGTACCAACTGCTACATATTAACAATTCACGTTGCAGTTCTTCTTTCGCGATGTGCAAGCATGACAATTAAAGCAGAAATGACATAGCAAATAATTTTTACTTGGAGGTTATCATTGTAACATCCACACAATTTATTCATTAACAACAAAACTGAGCTGTAGGCTATATATAGAAATAATTCTCACAGCATCTGAGGCGTCAGGACTGCTGTGTTATCATTATATCAAACTTGCAGCACTTTTTGTTTTCATTAGGAGCACAAAACCAAATTTACATTACCCTGCCTGCAAAACATGTTCACTGCATCTACCATTTATTTTTCTATGCTGCTGTTTTGCCTGTGGGACTAACCAAGTCAATATGCTTATTGCTTAGCATTTCAAATATGCACTTACATTGCATAATTTCTCATTCACTGTTGAATACTGTCAAAAGGTGTTACTCGGGACAATTTTAAAGGTGTTTGTTTTTTCAACGTACCATACATTATTTTGAAACATTCTAACAATGAAAGGTCTTGTAAGTATGTAAGTTTCTAAAAACACAAAGTTTTTTCATATTTGAAAGTTAATAAATAGTCCCTTTTTTCAAAAAAATTGTTGGTATACCAAATTACCCTGGTCTCACAGGGTAACGTGAGATGCAGACTTTTTTGCATGTTTTCTCCAAATATATATAATACCCATAATTGTGGCTAATGGGACATAACCATTGTTTAAAATTTAAGTATTAGTGAGGTTTTGCATCGAAAAATATATTCAATCAGATGAAACAAATCTTACGTTATCAGGGTAAACTGGAACACACACAAACATGATTTTGATTTCAATAATGTATATTTACACATTTCAATAAGCTCAAAGTTCAAAATCAAATGCTAAATTATTGAAGAAAAATTAATCATATGCAGAAAGAAAACCTGATGCAGGTACATCAAAATCCTGTTTATGTCCCATGTTACCCTGGTAACCTAAAATTGTTACCAAATCATTTTCACAAATGTTGTGAAAGAGTTATTTGTCTTGTTTTCTAAAATATGTAAAGTTGAGGTAGGCATGCTGAAATTAAAATTAGCCAACTCAGAAAAGTCAACCATAGGCTACTGTGCTAAATAACTTTTTTTCTGAACAACTTTGCTAAATGACTTTTTTCTCATTTCTGCACTTCAAAAAATTAAATATCTACATTATTTAACTAAATAGTTGTAATATGTGTTATATGATTTAAAGTTTTGTTGTTTGCCGTATATATATATATATATATATATATACGGCAAACAATTATATATATATAATTATTTAGTCATATTATATATATATAATTATTTAGTCATATTCCAAATCTACCAACCATATATCAATAGTCAGCAATCATTGTGCTTATCAATATAGCAAACCAGGTTGAAACTTATTTCTCACAAGTAACCTGTCCTTAAGTAACCTGTTTAGCGGTTTGTACTTGCAGCCTGTTCACGCAAGCTACAATCCAGCAGTCTCATGCACTACATGTAAAAGTTGTTTTAATACCTAACCCCTACCCCAACACAGAATCTAACCTTTAGTTGCATTATCATGAATAACTCTACCCTTACCTTAAGCAAACCCTACAAACTCAAGCAACTGTTGACTGCACTGCACAACCCCTTATTGTAACAATAACTGCCAATGTTTTCAACCATATCAAAAGACTAAAGCTAATCTGTAGCTGTCAGGAGAAACGAACTGGCAACATTAGCTTTTAAGCCTGCGCAAAACTTGATGCAAACTTGACTGGCAAAGCCGACATAAATACCATTGACACTTAAAACTTCCAGACATGTCAGGCTTGGGTTTGGTGCAGTAGCCCAGGGGTGGGCCAATGCCGGCCCGCGGGCCAAAAATGTGGCCCGCCACAGCGTTTTCAGTGGCCCGCGGAAGCCTTCAGGAAAATTTTCTAATCTGAAATATTCCTCCAACTTATCACAGTAAATCTTAGTGCTGAGCCTAACGTAACGGAGACTTGCTTCTACTTCCATAAGAAGGTATGGCCCTCCGCTAAACGCTGCCTTCTGAAAGTGGCCACCGAGCAAAATTAATTGACCACCCCTGCAGCAGCCTATATCTTAGCAGGCCTACGGCTCTGGTGGTAAATACAAAATAGCACATGCTTCAGTAAGATTGCTTTACAAATACAGTGGCTGAATGGACGAAGTAACGCCAAGTTTTAAATATATAAACTCAAAATTCACGGAACTAACCACTTATAAACACACCCCACACTCGCACTCAGTCAGACCTAGCAGGTTGACAATCGGCCTGGGAAAATGTGACATATTCGGCCGTATCTTAAGTACGCCGTGGCCGCACTAATAAAATTTTAACACAAGTCATTTGACGCATTTTGCTTTGTTGCAGATCAGTCTGTTACACAAAGTATTAATAAGATTTTGCAGTATTGAAAGACGGCTGAGGGCAGCACAAAATATGCTTGGTCAGGTGGGAGCCGCATGCGGCTCTCAGAACAGTGGTTGAGCAGGGTTGCCAGGTATCTCTTGAGAAAAAAGCCAAATCATGTCTGAAAAAAGCCAAATTGAAAAGTAAACATGAAATTAAAAAATTTTGATTACTTGTAGGACATTTTAGAAGAATAATGTTATAGCATTACCTCTACACTCTATAAGAACAATTCCAAACCTTCATCTTCCACATTTTCTAGTGTTTCCACTCGAACCTTTGGCATTATCGGTTGCGAGATATGCTAAAACTTTATTCTTTTATGGGTTTCCAGATTACTTTTGAGAAAATGCACCAAGCACTGTTCAAAATAGCTTAATAACACTTTTCAGCAAGATATTTAAAAAGCCAAAACACCAGTCTGATAGTATGTGCCAACTGCCTCCAAAAAAAGCCAAACATAGGAAAGAAAAAGCCAAAAAGCCAAACAATTTTTTTTGACGCCAACTGCCTCTAAAAAAAGCCAAACTTCACAAATTTTGGCGTCAAAAAAGCCAATCTGGCAACCCTGTGGTTGAGAACCACTGATTATGTAGGCTGTGCGTGGTTAAGGCAAGAAACGTGGTCTCACAGTACTAGGTTTGATAAATGCTCAATCCATTATGCAAATAGTGTTTCAACTTTATGATGTTCTCAGGTTTGGCTCTACTTTAGTTATTATATACATATGAGTATATCATCTCTAAAGTCAAACAACC
>Ga0210059_1004628_pt1 | contig 22229 bp, 16 predicted proteins | sample Ectturendosymbi2_FD_188042 | JGI IMG/M metagenome (GOLD analysis project Ga0210059, IMG submission 188042) | Ecteinascidia turbinata endosymbiont from Florida, USA - Sample 2 (SPAdes) (version 2) | ecosystem: Host-associated > Tunicates > Ascidians > Unclassified | place: Key West, Florida...
AGAGAACTCTCCCCCCCTGGTGTCCCAAGCTGGTTACGAGCCTGGTTCCCACACCTCTAATTTTAGCAATACACCCCTACCTGCCAGCAACAATTTTTGGACAAAAGTTCAGCTCAGCACGAAATAAGATGCTTTTCTAGCGACCAGTGTTCTGCTGCCTCTAATAATTTTTTTCAACCTACTGCACAGCATTTCTAAATTTCGTTACCGCGATATAGTCGCGTTTCGTACAAACTGAATGGATGAGAATTTTGTCATTGACTTAGACCTACTGCAAACTTCACGTTTCCCGCTGTGACGTGGAAAAATATTGTCTAATCATTTTCAACGCCCTTGTGATGCAATAAACAACTTCCTGGTTAAGTGCATAATTGCTTTCGAGTTTATGATATGTTTGTCTCTACGCATACCCCAAGCGTTTTATGGGGGGGAGGGAAAGTTGTGCTTGTTTTCGAAATAATATACCTTTTTCTCGACCTTCAAGTTATTTTTGATGGTCAAATGATTTCGATAATCAACAGCATTTTGTTTCAAATTTTTTGTGATTTGATAGTTTGTCACTGATGGGCAGGTAATTTTGTAAACAAATTTTGCCATTCTAGCTCGACAATCGTGATGTGTAGGGGCGTAACGAGGTTAGCTGGCGCCTGGGACAAGAAAAAAGTTTGGGGCCCCCATATTCGAACCTGAGGTCTTCGGGAAGCAAATGTACTGTTTTGAAAAAGTGCTCATGGCATTGTTGTGAGTTTTGGCCCCTGCAGTGATTCGGCGTCCGGGGAATATTCCCCTTGCCCCACCCGTTACGTCTCTGGTGTTATGCAATTAAAATCGGAAAATGTTCCGAAAATAGACAAATTTTCATATCCAAAGTCATGAACTTCTATTCCATAAGCATCTGCAATTTTCGAACACAATACGGCATGGATTTTGCACAGACTGCCAACAAAGGTTGTTGGCGGCAATTCAGGTTTCTTCGTGTAGTTTTTGTGTCACTTCTATGCCTGCCCCACGCGTTTTTTTGGCGTGGACCTGTGTTTGTTTTGTGAATAATAAAACTTTTCCGACATTCAACAAGTTACTTTTTTTAAGGTTAGATTAGTTTGAGCACGATTTCAGCATTGTTGTGAAGGCCGCTTCTGCTCCGGAAACGTCCCAGTAAGCCTGGGCAATGGTGAGATAGCCTGCCCAGTATGGGCAGTAAGATAGCCTGCTCAGGTAAGATAGCAGTAAGATAGCCTCCCAGGTAAGATAGCCTAGCAGTAAGATAGCCTGCCCAGCTAGCCTAGCAGTAAGATAGCCTGCCCAGGTAAGATAGCCTGCCCAGGTGAGATAGCCTGCCCAGTAAGCCTGGGCAGTAAGCCTGGGCAATCCGCCTATGTATCGGCCTATACAATTGGTTTTATTCAAGCGGATTCTAGCGGACTTTCGCAATTTTTCTAGCTTGAAAGGTCTGTTTAGACTTGGCAACCCTGATTCTGTGTTGGCTGGCACTTGGCAATAACGGCTGTCGGCTAATCATGGCGGTAAGTTAATTCGAATTCATTGGCGGCCGTACTCCATATAAGCCACAGTAATGCGGCCGGTAATAGCAAAGGTTGTACATCCCTGAACTAGCAGCAATACGTTGTCGCAGACATAATTGCACGTGTATTCATTCAGGTGACAAGTTTGCATGCACGGGTGGCAGGAGAATAAGAGGAATGGCCATGGATCCAAGTCCGAGTTCTCCAACTGAGTTAAGAAAACTCGAATTGCAAACTGAAACGCGAAACCAACGCGCAGTTTTTTTTCCATAAACCGGAAAGCTCGAGCCGATTCGCGTTTAGAGCCGTGTTTCTGGCTGCACAGTACATAACCGGCGAGCAGGGTTGCCGCAAATGCAACTCCAAAAATCGCCAGAACAGTACCAAAATGTCCCTAGATCTGTGGTGGTGCAGCATAAAATCGGAGTGCCACGAGAAATGTTAAAAATAGAACCAAATATGATTTGCAAAATAAACTAAAATAGTTCATTTTACACATTTTCATACTTTTCCGAAAATCCCTAAAAAAGGTCAAAAGTTCCAATCTAGGGAAAAAATCCCTAGAAGTGGCGAGATTGCGGCAACAATGCGCGTGAAGGTTTGGCAGCGGAAGGGTCGGATCCAGGGGGCTCGATTGCCCCCTAAAACTTACGAAATTAACTTTATTCGCCATGATTTTTTACAATTGAGAAAATAGCATTCCCAATATAAGGCCATTTTGTCGTCCACTGTTTTGTCGTAGCAGTGTTGTGAAGCATACTTCACCGCCCTTACGGTAACGATGCCATTATGAGACTTGAATATAAAATTTTATTGAATCAGAACTGTCACCGGGTCTTTACGTTGTGCAGGGGGGCTTGACCTTCTAAAATTTAACAAAAAACACTGATTTATAGTGGTTTATACTTAAAACACGTACACTTTTCACCAACACGTTTTCAACACATTAGGAACACTTTCTGCGCGTTGACCGCGATTGAAAAGCGTATTCACAATGTCCACAATGCCAAACCTGGCAAACATTGTCACAACACGAAGTCGTTAAACTGCAGGTCACAGCATTTTCAGCGAATTCTAAAAATTACTACCAGTGTTTCGCAAATAAGTCCCAGGCGTCATACCAAGCGTCGTCGCGAACGTTTGCAAGAAAACGTGTCGTTTAATCGTAATATACGTGCATAGCACTGTGGAAGCAAGTGTCAAACAAATAATGTATCAGTAATGCGATAAAAGCGAGGAAGCGACGTTTCTGCTAAACGTTTACACCGTGTTCCTGCTTATACAGTACAATTAAAATAATAAATTATAGCTTTTCGTTCGAGCGTGGCTGTTTATTTGTATTGTTAAGTTGAACGAAACCCTGAATTTCAGCTTTCGCGATAAATCTTCTACGGTAGAGATGTTGATTTTAACAGATGAATAACCCGTTCTCGAGCCATCGCACATTTTCCATTGTCAGTTCCCACATTTATGAAACCTGCACGTACCAAACCACAAAGCAGCAAGACATTTCAAATTTCCAAAGACTTCACTGAAAAACGTATTTTCAAGTAGCGCCATTTTAACACAAAACGAATCACGAACAAAATATAATCAGAGATATTTACCCGATACTTCAGTTACTTCATACTTCTTGCAAAACACAAAAGGGTTCACCAAAGCCAAGTTCTCGTCAGACGGTATTTCCTAAACTTAATTAGTCTGAAGACACAACAGCACATGATGGCGATGAATAGAAAAAAGCACTGTTCAAAAACTTCAGTACGAAACTGACCCGAAGCAACAAGATTTTCCTTGGGAAGATCTTGTTTACAAAGGTATCGCGCTTCAGGCTTTCCCAATATCAAAGTTTAAATAAGAAGCAGAAAATAAAGCAAGAATGGTTGAAACCGATCTTCAAGCAAGCTGAAAATGTTGAATCTGTCTGCAGCTCATAGGAACATGGCAGATCTTGCGACTTCATGGTCCGCGATCACACACGACCTTCCAGGAACAGTCCTTTCATAATTTCTGATTATTTTTTGAACAAGCCTATCTTCCGCAAATGCCTCACAAGGAAAGGCACTGACACAACAGTTATGCTTACTCTCACCGGCATTGCGATCTGAAACAAAACAAAAAAATTCGAGACACGAAAACATTAACAGCAAACCCTTAAGACAAAGTGACACCACTGAAGCAGACAGTTGCTGTCACGGCTCACCTTGTGTACTGCGTAGGCGATCACGAAGGTACTGGCTCCTGTGACCGTGCTCGAAAGTTCGATTCCCATCTTGCCAAGCAATCCCACAAGATCGATCCCGCTGCAATACAAAGCAGTGAATGTGGCAGGGGCGTATCGAGGGGGACAAGGGGGAACAATGCCCCGGACGCCGAACCACTGGGGGGCGTCAAAAAGTCCCTGCAATGTCGCAAGTACTTTCTTAAATACAGTACATTTTCTCCCGAAAGACCTGAAATGGGGGTTCCAAACGTGTGTCGTGCCCCTGGAATATGGCACGATTGATGGAACCTTATTTTCCGCTTTGGAGACCAAGACAACGACGTCGGATTGTGCTGTGACGTCTATGGTTTGTTTCTGAGCGTATTTCAGATCAACAAAAGAAGAGTTAAAACATAGGTATGCCTGGCTTGAATCAAAATGTCACGTTTTTGATGGCATATGTAAATATATTACTTGTGCTGACGCGTTGTACCTTGAATTTCGCGTCGATAAGTTACAACGTTGTCCGTTTCAAGTAACTGAAACACGTTTCAGTACATTGACACGAAACACGCCACCCGGCTGCAAAGAAATTCAGAAAAAATCCATTATTAATTCACTAAAGAACGTCTGTGCCACTATACGGTAATGATAAATTCTGCATCGAACGTATTCCAAAACCTACTGTAGGTCCTGCTACGTTTAGTTTACGATCCTCAACATCTGATGGTAGCAACGTAACCGTTGAAAAGTGTTGCACTTGAAGAACATAGCAAAACTTTACGTTTGTACCACCGGACTATTTTTGTTATGATCTTATTTGCACATGATTAAGTTTACAATATTATTACAGATATGCCTGGTGTAAGTTAAAGGCAATGTTCCCTCTAAAGTGCGCAAGACCTTTGGCGCAGTGAAATCTCATTCTCGCGCACTTCCAACATGCCAAATTTGATGTCTTATATATATAGGATAGCACTTTTAACACTTGAAACGTTTCACTGGCTGCGCGTCTACATGGCTTCACACTCGCATGCGCACTAAAAGAAACATTACTCAGTGTAAAATTTTCTTAGAGGGAACACTGAGTAAACGGTTACCTTGAAATGAGCATGTATACAATTCCAAGAGAGGCAAGTGACATCACTATATGGAATGCTACTCCAAATGCTCCATACTGTGCAAAAACAATTTTTAGTTGCTTCATTTTGGTTTTTCTCGTAGATTCCTTTCCTTCTGATTTTTCTGGCTGATCGTCTTTGCCATTCGATTCGGAAGATTCAGATTTGCTCAACCAGTTTGCACTTGTGCTGAAGCTAGACACACCTAGTAAGATAGAATCATCATGATGTAATTAGACATCTGGAGAATTCGACACAGACCTAGCTAGATAGATCTTGCAACGGTTTGTGTCAAGCATGAAATGCTCTTCGGAAAACTTCAACGGAATTTCTTGAATTTGTTGTAGAGCAGTGGTTCTTAAGCAGTGGCATGTCTATCACTAGTGGTGCACAAGGGCTTTTTAGGTGGTACGCGATAGAGTTGGGTTAACCTACGCGGGTTGCAGGGATTCGCAGAGCTATGCGTGCAGGTTCAGCGCGGGTTGATCCCGGTGCGGGACGAGATAAGAAATTTTTTGTGCGTGTGACTGAATGCTGACCCAATGCGTGTGAAAGTGACGTCGGTAAGAAATTCAGCGCTACAGAGAGCTTGTGGTACAAGGGTGTAGCAACATTCTCCAACGGTGGCGAGACCACAGATTGGAGTTTCCAACTCTTAGTGATCTTGCAAGAAAAATGTTCTGGGTGATGGTAACTAGCGCTGCTAATGAACGAGTGTTTAGTATGGTTAGGCGCGTCGTGAATAGCAGAAAAGAAAATTTAAAGAGTTCGTCAGCGAACGACATGTTCTTTTTAAACAGTGCTCTTAAAGTTAAGAAAGTGCTTAAGGTTTGAAATTTTTACTTCACGGTGTTTTTAAAGAGCTTCTGTGGGCTTTGAAATGAACCACTGCATAAATTGCCACTAGCAATGAAACCAGCTACATGAGATTGTGGTTTTCAGACACAGTGACAGGTTCAGGTTTCGGACGGAAACAGTGCGGGGCGGAAGCGGGCAAGGTTCCTTAGTTTCCTGCGGGTGCGGGGCGGGAGCGGACAAAAATTTAACCCGCGCAGGACTCTAGTACGCGAGCAGCTTCCGTATTCTGTGCTAAGTTTTAGTGTCAAATAAATTTATGAAGTCTATTGTTGCAATTTTTGCAAACTACCGGAAAACCTGAGCGGAAAGTGCGCAAAGCTTCGCACTGTGGCAGCAAGCAACAATAGAGATCATGCGCATGCGCCGCGATAACTCTATTGTTGCTTGTTCGCGCCACTTATATATGGTTGCTGTTCTCCGCGCACATCCCGTTCGTGGTGAATCACACATTCAACGCAACGCCAACGCAGAGGTTGCAACACTACTGATCTCTGCAACAGTTCTCAACTTTTTGTCGCTGCGGATGCGTACCCCTTTCACTGCAACCGAAACCGCTGCGGCCCCCTTCGCGTTGTCACCGTTTTTTTTTATTGAGAAATTAGATTTGGTCGCTTCTTAGCGTGAGCACATCAACTGCCCCGGCAAGAAGCAAATTCCAGGCTTCGACCTGCCGCCAATTGCTCCCACCCAATATCAAATAAATAAAGGTCAGTCGACTTGCAACATGAAAATGTCTGACTACAGTTGTGGTTCGATTAAGCTGAATAATGGCCCAAATGGGTGGACAAAAAATAGTGGAGTTTCTTGATTGATTTTTGATTTAAAGACCCCTGAAACACATTCATGGGAACCTGAGGGGTTCACAGACTTCTGGTTAAGAACCCCTGTTATAGTTAAATGTTGCATACATTTGCTTAGTTAAACAGCTGTTGTTATTCAAGTTAAAACAGGCAGTGGCTTCGACTAAATAGTTTTTTCTTACTTTTTTCACAATTTGTCTGTTTTAGTAATCGTAAGTACATTTGAGCAAATTCATTTCTAGTAGAACTGGTGGTATACAGTGATAGTGAAAATCACACCACACTCATCTATAAACATTCAAATGGTGAATGCAAATATTTGCATGAAACGTCTTTTAATTCCTAGTGTACTGCAGTTGCGAAAGTCAGAAGTACACAGTGGTGGTTTGCATTTTAGCTACCCAATAGAAAATGCTTCAGCTGTCCTACGTAAAACTGGCAAATTAGCACCTATAGCATGAGAATCACCACATTGCAGCACATGCAAGTGCAAATGGAAACCAAGCAGGCAGGCACACTAGAGCATACAAGTATATAAATTCTCAATCAAGCAAACATCCTAAATGCACAATTTTATACATTAATGAGGCCAAACACACACAACAAACATTATTTTGCACCATAAATACATTTCTAATTTCTACACATAGAACTTAGCAGTTACTGAAAATATATGTTTATGTGTCGCAGTTGGTTGCAAAAACACATACTTTCTTGTTTCTGAGCACCACTGATTATATTAGAAACTACAAAGCATAATATATAACTTCAGGAAATATCCCACATAATGATCTTCATAACCCATAAGGTAATTCTCACAATGTGGTATTTTATTGTATGCCATTAGCAGCAAAACAAATCTCTTTTTTCAAATGCCAAGAGCAAAAAATTCTCTTTTTTGTAAAACAGGTTAAATTTGCATAAAGTGTTTACATTTTTTGAATTAAGCAGTGTGGTGAAATGCTGTTTTTAACATTCATATTTGTAATCTTCATAAAAATAGTTGACATGTCAACTTTCTGGATCATAAAAATATTACATAGTGCTGTGTTACAGTAGCAGCAGTCTAAAAAGGCCGTTGGCATACAGCTGCTTTTTGTAGTATTTTTATCATATTTCTAAGAGGAGCTTTTAAGATTTTACCTATTTCTTTGAAGCAATTTGCAACATGAAATATTTGATAATTTTGTATCAGCTATTTTTACTTATGATCAAATATAAAATACTCAATTTATTCATGAATAAGTTGTTGGTTTAATTTATCCGCTTAAATAAACTATGAATTTTATCATACAACATAAAGTTGTTGTAAGAACATTGTACTAATGTTTGTTTGAGTTGAACAAACGCACAAACTTTGCCACAAATAGTAATCAAAACCAGGATTCTATTTGGATCTCAAAGTAAAATCCTAGATTTACCAAATAGATAAGCTTATATGATGATAATAGCTAAGGATTCTACAATTACATCTTTCTCTGAACCAGCCAACTATAAAATTTTGATAGATCAATGCAATTTGATGCATAACCTCTAATACTACTACTTACTACTACTGATTTACAGTATGTTTTAAAACGTTTTACAGTATGTTTTCATTTCATAAAATTACTATGGTCAATGGGTAACTGTATTGCTTGTTCATGGTCTGTGCTCCTAAACATTGCTTTTCTTCAATTCATATGCACCCTCTAAAATGTAATAGTTGCTGCATGACTTTCTACTTCATAGCGTTCATTGTCACTCGCTTTTCTCACCTATGTGGATGACACACTTCTTCATCTGCATATTTCTTAATTTTTCATACATTGCTTGACCTCCACCATCTTTGTTATGTGTACAACTGTTGCCTGTTGTGATCAGATTTTTTGTGGGCTTTTTTTGTATTTATATTTTGTGTGTTGTGCTTGTTGATATGTGTCTTCATGTAATATGTTTGTGTGCTGTTTATACCCACACACCTCAATGTATGTACTACTGTTTTACACTATCCTGCTGTTCATTAATTGGTTTTAAAGTAATGTGGGGGGGATTTGGATTTATTTCTTCACATTTTTTGTTTTTCTTCATGGTACAAGCACAGTTTGAAAATCTGGACAATTGGTCTATACCAGTAGTGACGAACATGCGGCCCGCAAAAGAATTTTGTGCGGCCTGCGAAGCATTCAGGCGAGACCAGCAGTCTTGGACTAACAGGTTTCATAGTATGACTAAAAAGTTGTGCGGCCCGATTACTCAGCAGTAACTGACAAAGTGGCACGCGATAGCAAATAGGTTCGTCACCCCTGTTCTATACAATATTCCATTGAAACTTGGTGTAACGATTTGCTCAGGTGTTTCAAGTTTCAGTTCAATATAGGCTATGCCTGGGTTTTTCTCTTTTTGCCAAAGCATTTCAGTCGTTTGTCCAAAATAGTTTAACACTTTGACGTCTGGCTTAATTCAAGCGGTTCGCAAAAAACAGCTGGATCGCATGTGGCTTTGCGTGGGAATATCTCTGCTCCTGTAGGGGTAACAGACCTGGTCGAAGTGTCAAAAGACACGGCAAGTCTTGTAGCTTGCACTCAAAAAAATTTTTTTTGGTTGGGGGGTGCAGGTTTTTTGTGAGTGACATCATAAGTGGAGGACTTTCTGGCCACCTTGGACAACTTCACTTGGCCCTGGGCGCCAACCGCTAGATGGTAACATTTTGCTGAAGTTTTTATTGGAAACTAGGCTACAATCCAAGTCTTTTGATACTTTGTATGACCTGCAGGGGTTTCGGGTTCAAAAGTTATGATCTAAGTTAATAAAAATATTTGACTAATTAGTTAATTAGATAATTAATTAATTTGTTTATTTAAGATCATAACTTTTGAACCAGAAACGCTAGAAAGTTGATCAAAGGCTCAAAAGACTCAGACCTGGGCCTAGTTTCCAATGAAAACTTCAAATATTTGGCCAAGCGGTGAAATACTTTGGCCAAGCGGTTGGGCCCTAGGCCAGGCAACATGAGCCAAAATGGCCAAAATAATACTTCACTTATTACGTCACTCACAAAAAATCCACAACCCCCAACCAAAAAAATTTTTCGAGTGCAATCTAAAAGACTGTCCGATTTGTTTGAGCCCTTGAACAGCTCTCTAGCGCAATCGGCAGAGGAGCTAGGGCGTTAGTAAGGTGACAATTGCTGGTTTTAGGCTGATTTCAAAGTACGAATATATCATATCCCAGTTCTCAAAGTGTTAAAAATGATTGCCCTTTTTTGCTTTTGAATATTTTTTCATGATTGAAAAAGCATTATGACAAAATTGACTTAATTTTATTTGAGATTTTACAAAATTTTTGTTGATTGAAAATAACTAACAACAACCAGGGCTTTGCTCAACAGATTTAATAAAAGTTTTATAGACAGTAAGCCTGGAAAATATTAAGACCATGATTAAAAATATTTTATCTTATTTACCTTATAGTTTACAAATGCCTCAGAAATAGAAAGCAAAACTGAAAAAATCAGAAAACAACAGCTTCACTACAACAGCCACAATAACAAGTTTAGAACAAACTAAAAATAAAAACACAACTTGTAAGAATTTAATTAAGTGAGATAACACTTCAGGGTGGGTTAGGAAATTTACAGAAAATAAGTAGTTCAGAAAACAATGTCTGATTTACATTTGGTAAAACAAAAGGGAAACCCTGCTCAGGTCCACTAGTCTAATTAGGCTGAAGATTCTGTTTGATGGTTATAAATATGTAAGTGATGCAAAATTTATTTCCCAGTAAAATGTTTTACAAGTAGATTTAGTTGCTTCACCCTTGAGGTAAATTGTCACTGAAATTTGGATACCTGGAGTCAGAATCATTGCAGATTTATGAAAGCACAGCATGGTAAGCACATTTCTTGAAAGTTCTCTTTCACTTTTAGGCTAAAAATAATATTCAAATTAATTTTAGAAATACTTACAGTACTTTTCACAGTTAAGGCTGATTGTTTTAGTAGCTACATTTTCAAGTGCTATGTCAAACAGTGTTTTCAAAATCTGCATATATATATGTTTTGTCTTTTTCAAGACAAAAGGGAATATTTGGCCAATTTGATCCATAGTAACTTTTTGCGTGACAAACAAACATTGACCAATTTGGCCATGGTTACTTGTTGTGTGAATAAATAAATTTTCTTCATGAAGGTGCACCAGCAAGCAGGGAGAACCATGTAGTAAATAATCATAACACATTAGCACAGATACTATGCAGGACTCATGTTTAACTCGTTGTGTTACTAGTTACACCAGAGCAGGGGTTCCCAAACTAGGGTACATGTACTCCTAGGGGTATATTTGCCCATGTAAAAGGGTACATTTAAGGTTAGGAATAAAAGGAAAAAATATACTTATATATTATTCATTTCCTAATGTTTATACATATATAAGTGAATATTATTTTTTTAAATCATTACGTTTATTGTTAAATAAATACCTTTATAGTTATAAAAATGTAAAAGCTCTATCAAAAGTTTGGTAGATTTTTGTTCTTTTCTCAGCATTTTTGTCATAAGAAATTTAGAGGCACATGCTCATCTGCTGAAATACTGAAGGGGTACATGTTCGAAGGAAGGTTGGGAACCCTGCACTAGACCAAAGATCTGTCATGGATGGGGATCATGTCGTAACTCTTGCTACTCATGGTGCATAGCAATTGCTTTTGGACAAAGACTTGATCTGATTTTGAACTGACCATTTTGTAAAGTTAGTCTGCACATAATTATTAGCAAATATGTCAACATTTTGTAAAACTTCTGAGTGTTGTAATTAGAAAATGACCCCTGGGCTTGCTTTTTTAAAGGAAGTATCTAGGTCCCAAAATTCACATGTGCACTATTTCAGAACAAGCGTTGCTGCTAAATGTATAAAACCACTTTGTTTAACTTGCTTGCGATCAGTAGTATGCATGATCAAAGACTGATTACCAGGAATTGTCATAAAGTATTTGGCCATTTTGGCCAGAAATGCTTTGTGCCTGAAAATTTATTTGTTGCATTTAGAACTCTAAGCTGTGATCAAAAAACAATTTTAATCCTTAATTGAATGGCAATAAGGACTACTCACAAAATTTCATTTTTCTTGCCTTTTTAGTATCTTTAGAATGGTTACCTCCCACATTTCTAGGGGGAAATTATGCTTGACTAACACAGTGAACATAACAGATCAATGATGAAGTTGGCATGGTTGTAATGTAGTATTTGCCACAGGATTCATGCAGATTTAATGAATTACATCATAGTAAATGGCACAGGTAATGGTGTAGAACAGTTTAGCATTTTATTTGAGTTCGTTATATTTGTATCCACAAGATATATACAAACAACAGAAACAGCATTTTTACCTGGCCACTTTTGCAATTCTCTGTCTTGCGTACTCTTCCAATTAAAACCAACAAGATACTGTTGAGAAAAATTCTTCTTAATCTTGCAGCTCCAAACGGCTCCTGGTTCACTTAATTGCAACGTCTTGCTACCTTTGTTGATACTGACGAACTTGCCACAATCAGTCTTGTTTAACAACCATGGATACCGTTGAAAAGATCTGATTATCAATCGCATTGCTGACAAAGCAAGGCGGACTGTAGATAAGATTTGTATTTTTACAGACTGTAGATTAAGATTTGTATTTTTATTGCAGTGTTGTTTATACACAAGAAATTATACACTCAGTCGTTTTACTTATTGCTTAGTCTTACCTTGTCAAGCAAATGAGTGAAACTTTGCACAGTCTACCAACACATTTATCCCCCACAACAACAGTTTTTCAGGTAGGAAAATAATGCCACGAGTCTAGAAATTGCACTGCTATAGTACTTGTTTCTGTGGGATGCGTTGAGGCTGATCGATGGCATTAGGAATAAAAGCAGGGTTGCCAGTAGTCATAAGCAAAAAAGGCCAGATCAACCCTTAAATTAAAAAATCCCAATAGCACCAAAAAAAGCTAAATAAAAGATAAATACGCAACACCTTTTTAACGCGTTGGGTGCGATGCTGTGGTATCGTGTCTAATACTTTACAGTGCGAGTCGTTGGCGCAAAGCAATGTCATGTCTGGTCGCAAAGTAGTTGTGCAGTGTGAGAAGCACTGTCTGGCTTTAAATTGGTTTGTGGTTTTCGATTTATCTTGTGGCCATAACTTACAAACCAGTGGAGCTACGAATAAAACTGAGGCATTATGAGAAATCTCATTTCGTACCACCTGCAATGATGTCATTTTTTATTTCTTCGACATCACTATGGCATATTACAGCGCGGCAACCACAGATTCCTAGTTGGTACATCCCGTACGAAACAAATTCCCAAGCCATTTGCAAATGACTTTGTTGAAAATCGGGCACTGTAACCAATACAAGTTTTTTCACTATGATTTTTTTACTGTAAACTCCAACATCTATCGTTTACTTGCCTGGAGCACGAGTGCAGAATGCAGTGAATTATACTGTAATGCGCATTAAAAACAGTGAATGGTGATTGCCTAAAAAACAAGGAATGGTGGTAGGACACAAAGGCAAATTACACATGCTTCAAGGTGATATTTTCGTGGAAACAAGGTATCAGGCACCGTGAAACTCCATACACAATACAACACACACTGAGACTATGTTACATAGTGTCTTTGCATTCGCCACACTTCCTGCACAGTTTGCACTTTTTATGAGCCCTTTTTAGGGCTGTTGCTAGAATATTGCCATTTTCAACACTGAAACAATTAATTTTTATACCTAGAAAACATTCGATTTTACCTGATATGTCTAACTATCAACAGTTTAGCAGCACAAACCTAATTGCAAACCAACAACGCTGATTTCAATGTGAAACGTCTTCATCAGAACATGTAATTGTGGTGAGAACTCAATTGTGTTGTGGCAAACTGCTCTTCTGCTTATCTCTTCATTCTCTTAGTTGTGCGAACCCGATTGACCAAGAAAAAAATAAAGTTTGCAAGTACCTCAGACCAGTCACGAACGGTGTGCGTGATCAATTTGGTAGTAGATGAACGTTTCTGGTCACACTTTCAAAGTGTATTTCATAACGTTGCATCATGCTGTGTCGCACACTGCAACACGTGCGTCACAATGTGAAACGTCGGCGCATCACACCCAGGAGGGTAACGAGGGGAAGCAAGGGGGGCACAATTCCCCGGGCACAATTCCCCGGGCGCCAATTCACTACTATGGGGGCGCTGAATCACTGCGGGGGTGACAAATTACTACGGGAGCCATTGAAAAGTCCCAACAATGTCACAAGTACTTTCTTCAATACACAGTAAATTTACTTTCAAAAAAGCTGATGTTCCACCATGAGGGTGCCAAACTTCGACCATGGGATGGGGGCTTCTGTTTGACCACAGGGGCGCCAAACTTGTTTTTTGCCCCAGGCGCCATCCAACCTCGCTACGCGCCTGGTCGCACCCAACCTGTTAAAACACCCATACGGCTGCGCGCTTTTAAAAGGCAATATAGCCTATAAATATTTTATACATATAAGAACAAAAACTCACTCCTTTATTAACTTCTCGAAACTTTTATTCTTTCTGAAGAGAAACCTGAAGCTGCAAACCTAAAAACATGAAACAACAAAACAAACAATTCTGAATTCTCGTGCAGAGTTTCCGATAAAAGCTAATCATTCTGTGTCCAGAAAGACTAGAGTGTCTAGAAATCTGCCAGCCGCTGTGCCACTGCCAGTGCCCAGAAATCTGCCAAAATCATCTTTAAACACTGTACCAAATCGACATATAAAACCTAATTGCCCAATAAAGGCCAAAAAAAGCCAAATTCTATTCGGCCTTTTTTCAAAAACAAAAAAAATCCAAGGGAGTTGAAAAAAGCCGCAAAAAAGCCAAACCTGGAACCCCGAGTAAAACCAAACAGCAGCAAAAAAAGCTCATGGAGCCATAGTGGTTGATCAGCCAAGCAGAACATTCAGCCTTAAGACCTTAAAAGACCGTGCACTGTGCAGAGTGCATGTGCATCAGAGATGAACGGACTGTCACATTCTGCGGTCCAGATCCAGCCTGATAATTTATCACTCAGTCCAATTCCAACCATTGTCCAAAAAGTTTAAAAAATTCACAATCCAAGCCCAAATAAAGTCCAAAAAACGGATTTTCAACAACAAAATCACGCAATTTTTTCGTGATTTTTCCAAAAACGTAGTCTAATTCCGGTCTGATCCTATATTTACGAAGCAATTTACAGTCCGGGCCCAGTCCAAATCCAGCAAAATTTTTCATAGCCCGGATCCAGTCCAATCCAAGTCCAGTCCAATGCTCATCTCTGGTGTGCATGGCAGAGATGAGCACGGACAGGACTGGATCGGACTGGATCAGGACTGAAGCCAATTTTGGCCGGACAGGACTGGATCGGACTGCAATTTCTTTGAAAATTGGCGGATCAGGACTGGATTGGACTGAGAAAATTTTCGTTGTTTTAATGTACTTATACTGAAAATATCAAAAATGTTAGTTGTCATCCCATTTCACAGGTTTGCTAATGGTAGTGTGTATTTTACCATCAAATACCCTGCTGGGACTGTTTTGTAATTCGAACAACTTTGTTCACATTTAGAGTTGAGTTCTAGTAGCAACGTGTGGTGAATGTATGATTACCTTGTCCTTGCCACGTAGTTGCGCCTGCAATCTTGCAATCCAAATCCTTGTGCCCCTGTGTTCGCCCTGCGGCTGTTGTGCTTGTGGTCTCGGAATGCAATACTGCCAAGTGTTCTTTTAGTGCAGTTTGCCTGCCCTGGGAAGCATTTGATCAGTTACGCTGTTGTGTTTGTTTCAGAGTTTCATTGCTCGCTTGTTCAGCTCCATGATTGAGCGGTGTCCTTAATGAATTAAAGCCTGGTTTTCTGCAGATAGTGTTTAGTAGAATTCGCAGGCGAGTGCACGACACAACATGAACATAATAGCGTCTATGCCTGCTGTGCGATTGTTCACTGATTCTGCTCTCACCATTTCCTTTGGTTTAGCTTATAGGCCTAGAGTTTTGATGGAGTGCTTCCAATGTACTTTTACAAAAAGTTTCAGGTTTCGGTTTAGGGCTGAGGTGTATGTTTATGTTTCGATTTAGGGTCTACCTTTAGGGTTTAGGTCAGTGTTTCTTAACCTTTTTTACATATCTTACCCTTTTATCAAACAAAGTTACCAGATTTACCCTGAGTAGCCTGGAGTCAATGGTGCTCATTTATTGAAATACGAAATTAATGAATTCTTACAATTTAGAATGATTTATAAAAATTTACATTGGGTGCATTTTATGGTTCAATAAATGTGCCCCTTGGAAGATAAAATTGACCCTCAGGGGTAAATTACCCCAGGTTAAGAACCGCTGGTTAGGTTTACAGATTAGGTTTAGGGTTTATATTTTAGGTTCAACTTTTAGGTATATGTTTTCGGTTTAGGTTTTAATTTTGGGCTTAGATTTAAGTTTTGGGTTTAACTTCTGGGTTTAGGTTTTGGGTTTAAGAATTAGGTTTTGGGTTTGGTTTTAGGTCATGTAACAAGGACCTTACGCTAATCCAAGTGCATTGTCCTTGTCACTTGACCAATCCAAGCAACCGGATTCTCCTAATGGCAAAATAACTCCAGCAGTGCTTTTCCCTCGGATGCCAAATAGACATTTCCTTGTTAAATCTTGGAAATGCCGAAAGGCAGTGTCTATTTTGCCTCATGACGCAAAAGCACTGCTGGAATTATTTTGCCTCGTATTTGGCAAAGGCAAAATAGCTCCAGTAGTTCTTTTGCCTAATGAGGCAAAATAAAAATACATCATTTTACACTGGCGGATCAGGACTGGATCGGACTAATGATTTTCGAATATTTTGCAGATCAGGACTGGATCAGATTCAATTTTATCGGATCAGGACTGGACTCGGACTAAAAATTTCAAAGTCCGCTCATCTCTGGTGTCTATGCCTGCTGTGCATGTGTTCAGTAGTTCTGCTCCCACCCCTTGCTTTGGCATAGCTGGTAAAGCACACACCTTTGATGGGAGAGCTTTTTATGTAATCTTGGAAAAGATTCAAGTTTAGGTTTAGGGTTTCGTTTTAGGGTTTAGATTTTGGGTTTTGTTTAGCTTTTGGGTTCAAGTTTTGAGTTTAAGTTCTGGGTTTAGGTTTTGGGTCCAGGTTCAGTGGTTTAGGCCATGTGACAGAGACCAGCATGCACTAACCCAAGTGCATCATCCTTGCTGCTTGACTATTTCTGCCAATGGTTTCACCTAATGGCAAATAACTCCAGCAGTGCTTTTGCCTCTTATGGCAAAATAAACACTGCCTTATTAAATTTTGAAAATGCCAAAAGGTTGTGTCTATTTTGCCTCATGAGGTTGTGTCTATTTTGCCTCATGAGGCGAAACAAAATACTGGGTTTTATGTGGGCGGATCAGGACTGGGTCGGACTTATGATTTTCAAAAATTTTGCAGATCAGGACTTCATCGGATTCAACTTTTGCGGATCAGGATTGGACTCGGACTGAAAAATTTCACAGTCCGCTCATCTCTGGTGCATGGACTGATTTTTGATTTTTTAGATCCGGGCTCCGGCTGTTTCCAACAGGATCAGGAGTGTGAAACCGGATCCGGATTGGATTTTGTTTTTACTGAATAAACGTTATTGGTTGTTTGCTTGACTTACATTTACCAGAGGTGAGCATGGACAGGATTGTATATCCTGCAGGATACTTGCGATTTTTTCAGATCAGGATTGGAATTGGATATTTATTATTGAAAAAAATTGGATCAGGACAGGATCATCATATTTCTTTGATTTCTATTTTATCAGTATGTGCTGCACTCATCACAATCAATGATAATTCGTGTTATTTCATATAACTATTTTTCGACGAAGTGGAAGTAGTAAGCTGCTCTTATAATGCTGGTGTGCTGCTTTGTTGTGCTGAGTGGATTTTTATATGTGTTTGTGTGTGTGTTGTGTAGGCTAGTAATAGTCTATTTCATGGGTGACCAACTTTGTTTTCAACTGGAATCGACCAGTGCCGATATCAAGCGAAATTTGTGACGTTTTATTGTTTATAAGTTATTTTCAGTGTTGCCGTTTTGCTGCTAGATCTGTCAGGTTTTTCTCACTGTTAGCTGGAAATTTTTCACTTTAGCAGCTAGCTGGTTTTCCAGCAGGGTTTTGAAAACCGTTCAGCAGGTAACAAATTCCTGGCCGAATATTTGTTCCAACCATTTTTAGAGATGAAAACGTTTACACCTTCTTCATCAAATTCTTTACCTTCTTTCTCAGTTTCTGACGCTTTATATTGGGCAATACAAACACCCGGGTAAAGCTAGCCGATAGTCCGCTCAACCGACAGTTTCAAAAGTCGCCCAAAGAACAAAAACTCGCCAATCCAGAATGGGACAAAATAACGTCCAGGAGACAAAATCAAGTTACAAAATAGCATGAACAAGGTACTAACGATGAATTTAAATAATTTTCAAGGTGAACAACTTTGAAAAATTATTTGAAAAAATGTATAAAACATTTGTGAATTCACTCAGAAAAAAATTTCTTCCGGTTCCTACCGGATAAATTTTTCAACACAGACTGATTTATTGTGTTCATACCAATGCAATGAACCAATTTCAAAGTTGACAAATGGGGAAAAATTCATGAATAGTCGTTACAAACTTTTTATAATTTTTTTGAAAAATCGTGCGTCGCAATGCCAAACTTTCAGCGTCATGTTTATTCCATCCGGCTCAGAACGGGAAGATTTTTCAACACAGACTGATTGATTTTATTCATACCAATGCAATGAACCCATTTCCAAAGTTGACAAATGAGGAAAAAGCTACGAAAAATCGTTACAAACTTTTTATAGATTTTGCAAAAAATCGTGCGTCACAATGCCAAACTTTCAGCGTCATATTTGTTCCATCCGGCTCAGAACGGGAAGATTTTTTAACACAGACAGATTGATTTTATTCATACCAATGCAATGAACCCATTTTCAAAGTTGACAAATGGGGAAGAAGCTACGAAAAATCGTTACAAACTTTTTATAGTTTTATCGAAACATCGTGCGTCGCAATGCCAACTTCTCAGCGTCATATTTGTTCTATCCGGCTCAGAACGGGAAGATTTTGCAACACAAACTGATTGATTTTATTCATACCAATGCAATGAACCCATTTTCAAAGTTGACAAATGGGGAAAAAGTCATGAAAAATTGTTACAAACTTTTTATAGTTTTTTCGAAAAATCGTGCGTTGCCATGCCAACTTTTCAGCTTGATATTCATTCCATCCGGCTCAGAACGGGAAGATTTTTCAACACAGGCAGATTGATCTTATTCATACCAAATCAATGAACCTATTTTCAAAATTGACAAATGGGGAAGAAGCTACGAAAAATCGTTACAAACTTTTTATAGATTTTGCGAAAAATCGTGCGTCGCCATGCCAACTTTTCAGCTTGATATTCATTCCATCCGGCTCAGAACGGGAAGATTTTTCAACAAAGACTGATTGATTTCATTCATACCAATGCAATGAACCCATTTTCAAAGTTGACTAATGGGGAAAAAGCTATGAAAAACCGTTACAGACTTTTTATAGTTTTTTCGAAAAATCGTGCGTCGCCATGCCAACTTTTCAGCTTCATATTTGTTCTCTCTAGCTCAATCTGCTTCCGATTATGGTTGGCCAAAGTTTGCCCTGAAAGGGAAAATTGTGCTTTTTCTGAAACGTTTTGAATTAGGCCAAAAACTGGGTTTTTGACCCATAATTTTGGCTACAGATATGCTAACAAGCAGGTTTGTGGAAGCGGAAGCTGGAAGTGGAAGCGGTCCTTTTTCTGTGGAAGCGGAAGCGCGAAAATCCTACCACTTCCACATAGGTTATCTAACTTGGAGAGTAACTTGGCGAAAAAGTTTTGTCCATTTCCCAATGTGGATTAAGCGGTGAAGTTGCACTATAAGTCTGAATGAACGTGCGATATCACTAGCGCGAGAGAACGTGATAAAGCATAACTAGCATCCATGGCGTTCTTCATAGAAGGCCAAGTCATCGTGCAACTTACCGATTTTATCGGTGGCTGACTTTGCAAACCTAGCTGCTGTCTACTACAATGGCAACAGTTTGAAAGCACAGCAATCTCCCGGTTATGTTCGCAACTTGAATCTGAGCTGTTTGTGCGAACTTATGTGGTAGGTGCGAACTTAGCAGTTGTGCTTTTAACTGCCTTAGCAAACAGATGTTGAACATTAGGGCTAATGTTTGGAGACTGATTGATGCTTTGACTGAAGCTAACTATTCTTTTCAGCAAGGCATATAGTGTTCACTTACATTATGCTATTCACTTCACAAACAATGTTAGGCAAAGCCAAGCGTTTAATTGAGTCATTTTGAGTCAAACCATCCAACTGATCCAAGTTAACGAAACATCGCATGAAAGTGCGGAGTGAAGCTGCTGTAGGAAAGTCTGTGCGAAGCGGGAAGTTATGTGCAAACGTTATTTGCCCCAATGTCTGAAGACACACACAAAAAAGTTAGTGCGTCTGTCCGCGGATTAACAGAGCTGGTTAGGAAGGTATTTCTTTGGATTGATAACATGCATCGAGCAAACTGCCCCTTCCACCTTCACTAACTATTTTGAAAGCAAACGAACTTGCTGAACAATTATATCAAATAGTGAACTTTAGCAATATAATGTTTCGTGTTTAACACTTTTATGACCAGTTGTCACGTTTGATTTGCTGCAAATACCAATAAATTGCTGAAAAAGTTGAATCCAGATTTTTTCATAACTTTGTGCGAACTTAACTGGGATGCAAACTTAACTTAGCTATTACTGAACATATGTGTTTGCCAACTCAGTCTAAAAAGCTTTTCGCATTTTATTGAAGAAGTAACAAGTTTGTCCAAAACCTTGCGTTCTAGAATTTTGCTCAAAGCATTATTATGGCGTAATAATGTATGACAATCAAAGTGCTTTGAAGAAACCTTAAACGGTTACGGTACGCTATGCAATTCAGCTTGATATTTGTTAGGCTAAGGCAGTGTTTCTTAATCTTTTTCTACCTCAGCACCCCTTTTGGCCATGCCTAAGCTGTTCAACACCCTTACCATTGGCTAACACCTGGTTACTATAAGGATAAAGTGAAGACAAACGTATGCCTTTTACCTTTTGCCGCCACATATGTGTCCTTCCCCAGCATCCCCTAAAATTGATTTCAGCACCCCCTGGGGGTGCACCCCATGTTAAGAAATTGATTTCAGCACGCCCTGGGGGGGCACCCCATGTTAAGAAACCCTGGGCTGAGGTCAGGTTGTTGTAAATGCTGTTTGTATTGATATGTGTTGAAGACAGTTTTCTAGGTTGTGTTTTTTGTAAGAACAGAGTAGCAGTACCGTGCTGACAGATATTAACCTTTGCGGTCATTTTAACTAGTAATATGCCCATGTAAATCGCAAGCTGCTGGTTTTGATAGTCATGCTTTCAGCAAGTTCATAGATGAGATAGAGCCCAGGCTCTCTTAGAGTCCAGGTTCTGTTGGAAGCGGAAGCGGTGGAAGCGGAAGTGATAGGTGCGGAAGCGGTTGACGAAATAGCCGCTTCCACATCCCTGCTAGCAAGTCAATCACGGGCTCTATAGACGCGAATTTTGACCTAGTTTTCAACAAAAGTTTGAGTCAAGAGAGTGGGTCAATGGGTTGGGGCCCAGGGCTGGCCAAAGGTGGCCAATATTTCCAAAACATGCCCTCATTGTGACGTCACCTCCAGAAACCCCCCCCAGCGAAAACGAAAAACGTTTTTTTTTCGATGTGATCTACACGACTTGCTGAATCCGTAGAGGGTTTGAACAGCTCTCTAGCTCTAGCGGCTGGCGATTTATGGCCAAAATAGTGCCAGCGCGGTCGTTAAAAGGCTAAACACTGCAGGATCACACCCCGGAAAAAAATTTTTGCGTATGTTAATTTGTCCACGAAGGGACATCTATCCTACTCAGTACAGCATCTTGCCACTTACGTCACCGTCGAGCCAGTTGCTTCCGTACAACGTCTGGAACGAATCCACTCGCAGGATATGCTTTCCATGATTGTCAACACACACTGCAGCAATAGTCCGTGTTGCGGTGCTATTCCACAATTGGCTTACCTGAAAACGATATTAACGGCTTTACAATAACCAAATCTGTCATGGTCTTCGCTCATGCTTAACAGGGTAACTCAAATAATGACCTCTTCTGTATGTTTCTCTTTTGAGCGAATAGTGCTATCAGTATTTGGCTTTAGGGAAGATTTAAACTTCAAAGGATACTTTGACTTTTGAAGATAAACTCCAATAGTCTTGTCTTGCCCCTGAAGTCTTCTCCGCTTACACCATTTTTCTGTAACATTCTCAGACTCGTGATGTCTCTATAAAAGAAGAATTTCATTATCCGTAACCTGACTAATTTATCAGGACAATACGGGCAAAATTAGAAATTTTTGTCGCTACTGTCTTATAACGTTTTTAAATATCATAACATTTTTAAATATTGTTCAGATACGAATTTTGTTAGCTTTTCAGATGAAAAGGGTAAAACATGAACCTTCGACATTTTTGCAATAAGGAAATCCTACAGAAACTTACAGATAAAGTGGGAAAAATTGAGAATGTTGATTATGTTGGCATTACCATTAGTATCCAAACGTTGCTGGGGAAACATATAGTGTGACGAACGTTTTAGAGCAAGAGGATAAAT
>Ga0210059_1004629_pt1 | contig 22229 bp, 10 predicted proteins | sample Ectturendosymbi2_FD_188042 | JGI IMG/M metagenome (GOLD analysis project Ga0210059, IMG submission 188042) | Ecteinascidia turbinata endosymbiont from Florida, USA - Sample 2 (SPAdes) (version 2) | ecosystem: Host-associated > Tunicates > Ascidians > Unclassified | place: Key West, Florida...
GGAGGGGGTAACCGCGAGATGACCAAGGACTTTTTGTTCCGGCCGGAGGTGAAAAAATGCTGATGCTACGATTTTCACTTGAAATAGATCTGGGCCTTTCCGCAGATTTCCGAGCAGTGTGATCAAGGATGTGACTTGGCTGAGGCCACTGCGCTGTTTTCGGCGCAGTCAAATCTCGCCGCTGCCCATGCTGCACGTCCCTAGCAATAGGAGGGGTGGAGTTTCGTTGAGCGGGCCTTTTGAGGACGTTTACTAGGTTGGTGCGAGAAATGGCGCTTTGGGAAGAGCTAGCACTGAACGGGGCAAGTGACTGGGAAAGTGGAAGTTTCTGAACGCTGGTGCTGTTCGCTGCAGGCGACGATGATGCCGGTTGCTGGCTCAGCGATCGAACGTAAGCTTTCGTTCGTTCAATGGTCTGCTGGTACGGATCAACAGACAAAACACGCGCGGGATGCGCGCTGGGCTTTCGCGCTAACGCGTCCGATAGCCGCGCCTCGATGCTGGGATGCCGTTGCACTTCTGATTGCACGCTTCTTTGCGGTCCGCCGACGCCGCCGCTGCGATTTTCTGGCCGAGCGCTTCGCTGGGCGTTGTGAGTCAACGCGCGCCGGTCGGGATTATGCGAGAGGATAGCGGGCCGGTGACGATTGTTCGCATTGCGATTTGGGGCAAGCAAGAATGGCATCGTGCCGCTGGGACGCACAGCTGGCGGGGGCGCGGTCGGACTATGCAATTTGCTTGGTGATGGCACGAAAGGCTTTGCTGCTTGAGAAGCGCTGGGAGCAGAAGGCGGCTGCCTGGGTGGCGTTTTGCCGATTAAGCCGTTTATATTTTGAGGCATGTAAGGAGCGTGGCCGGATTGCTCAAGCCGGGACTTAAGCTCAGAATACGAGCCGTGCTGCTTTGGATGCAACGGTCTGGCATCCGCGACGCGCTGAAGCGCCGGGATGGGCTTGGGGGCGATCGTCGGGTGACGGGATAGGATGCTGTTGGCGTTGGAGGCTAAGGAGGTCGCCGGACTCGACGAAAAGTTACCCATCGGGTACGTCACTTTCTCGTTTTTGAAAATGTTCCGCGTGGGCGCGGCACGCTTCACCTGGGGAATACCCTCGATGCTCGTCACACGCGTCGGCGGCTTGGGCGGTGTCGCTTTGGGCAAAATTGTCCGAGAAGCCTGTGGGCTTTTTTTCTCCAACGGCAAAAACATGCTCATGTTTTTTCGCACAGCCTCAGAAGCGACTCTGTGGACAGCCTCGTAGCTCATGTTCTGATACGGATTTCCGTTGGAGGGGCGCACGTTCTGGGCAAGCGGCTTGGAACGATTTTGTTTCGGAGACGGTTGTACCGGCCGTTCCTCACGGGGAGGATTTAAGTGTCTGGCTGTCGGTTGGGGAGGAACCCCTCTCAGCTCAGCAGGCGCCGGGTTCTTGCGCTGAACCTGACCGCCATTTTGGCCACTGTGCGCAGTCAAAAGTATGAATTGTCCGCCTCGATGCTGCTGATCGGAAATCCGCACAGTCTCGTACGTGCTCTTGGCTGGGGCGATGCGCTGTGACGCAAGCGACGTGAGGTCACTGTTAACGGAATTCTGGCCGTGCAAAAGGCTTTGTGACGTGTCGACGCTCGCCGTCGGGATCTGAACGCAGGGCGCTATTTGAACCGGATAGGTCGCGCTCGCCGACGCTTTCATCGAAGGCGTGGCCGTTTTGGGCTCCGACTCCGGCGAGCCGAACTTTTGTTGCATCGTTGCCTCCATGGCAACGACGGCGGACGCGTGGTGGATTGGATGAATGGGCTTTCGGCGGTTCATTCGTGGGGTCAACTCGGGAGCAACCGGCGCTATTTTCATCTCGGAATCTTGTTTTATGGCATCGGGCTTCACGAAGGGCAAAATTCCGGCATATCTATCAGTGCTGGGATCAGCATGGGCTGCAACCGGTCGCTTGCTCACGCTTGGCGAGTCTTCAGGAACTTCGACAGGTGTGGGAGGTTTTCTGCGAACGGCCTCGTCCACCGGAATGTCCAACATAGTGTAACACTTTACATTGGCCGTTTTTCCACTTCTGATGGAATGCGGTGCTTTGTTGGTTGGTGACGGTACTTTGGCGCTGGCGGGTATTGGCGGCGAAATGGCAGCGCCATTTTGCTTTGTAGGTTCCTTTCCGTCTTTTGAAGGACTAGCAGTTTTGCCAGCTTCGTTTGTTATTTTTTCCTTCTTGGTGTCATCTTGCTTTTCTTCTGGTTCGGCAGATTTTTCCATAGGCTCGCTTTCAGATGGTGCAGATTCGATTCCATTTTCAGAAGTCGTATCGTTCTGTTCGTCGGATTCAACTGGTTCGATTGTTTCCAACTTTACCGTTTCAAGCAGCTGCAGTTTATCCACACGATCACTGCTCTCTTCGAGAACTGCCTGGCCGCCAAAATCAACATTTTTTACTTCCGTGCTTGCATTTTCTGCTTTTGGAAAAATCTGTGACTTTATCTGAGGACTGCAGTTCGAAACATGCTGCTTCGACGTCAGGTGGCTGTCGAAGAAAGCCTTGAGTTGCGGCGTGGCCGACGTCAGTTTACGCTTTTTCGGCGCGTCACTGCTTGGTGGGAATGTGCTGTCGGTCTTTAACAGGGCGTCGTCTTTTTCCCAAGCAATTGTGCGCCGTCGCTTCGGAGCCTTTTGAACAAACATGCAGTACTTCAGCTCTAGAACTTGATTCTGCAAAGCACAGCAAAGTTATTGTTAGACACACTGCTGACTTGTTGCACATCGAAACTCCGCCACATTGCAAGGACTCGACACACTATTTATGCCACGATTTTTGCGTTCCAGCAGGGAATTGCGCGTGTAAGACTTGTTAACATCACCAATGGAAAAAGGAAGCTTGGTGGTTGTGGTTCAGTAACAGCAGTGTGTCACATGCATCATCACGTGAGCAGGCATCGACACCACTCCAAAGCTGGCAAGAGTCAAGGCCGTAAAGGATTTAACAAACTTGTATTGAGGACAGTTTTCAAAAAATTGTGGCTTTCGTTACTTCTGGATAAAGGCAACATTTTAGCGCCTGGAGATAATTGCTTGTGACCACGAAATAGGAGACTTTTCCTAACTAATAATGTCCGACTTATTGGCGGGTGCTCTTGGTAAGTTCTATAAAACGTGTTGTCTTACAGAGGATTTTACATTGTAAAGGATAATATTTTGAATTTGCAAGCTGTGTTCTGAAAGGTACAATGCCATTGGTATTTTTTGTGGAGTCGCTTCTAAACGAATCCCTTGGCGGACAACCTACGTCACATGAAAGAAGCCTATGCGGCACAAACGAGGAAAAATATTTCATTTTGAAGATCAAGTCTAAAGTAAATTACGCTTTGGTCGCACTACACTTTTTGGTCAGTTTTTATAGGGAGCCATTCAGTAACTGAAATCTACAGAAAGCAAATGTGTCGGTTAAGCACTGAAACCATGCTAAAACCTATCTTCGGCAAGAATAATAATCATAGATGACACTTACTACAATCAAGGGGTAAATGTCAACGACGTCTCCAAGCGCGTATGTCGAAGGCAAAACAGCGTCTCCATGGAAGAGTAACACCTAAAAAAATTAAATCATGTAATAACAACCAACGTTCCGCCTCTGCACTGCTATTGCCAGATAATTTCCAAACCTCAGTTTCTTCGTTTTCTTTGAATTTCATTCGTATCAACTTGTGGAGATGGGCAATCGTTACATCCGGGACACATCGTAAGTATCGTTTGGGCAGGTCACGGTCGAGTTCAACCCAGTCGCTTTCGGAGCCCAGTCGGTTACTACGCCTAAACAAACAAGTAGCTTTAAGGTGCAAAGCAAAATATAAAGAAACCAGTTTTCGTTTTAGCGTATGCATTCTTGGCACTATGAAACATTAAGAAAAAACATTTTTTTCCGTACGGGGAAGAATTGTTACTGAACACAGTTAAAAGTCACATTTTTATGTTTTGCAACGCGTTAACGTTTCGTTTACTCTAAGATACCATGCAGAAAGTGCGCAAGATATAATTGGAACGAGTACGCCGATGCGGATTTCAACCATTGCCAATCATTCGCCATCGAAAGAGACAAAGTTCAGTCGACCAAACCGCTTGAAATCGAATGCGAGATTAGTACAGTAAAGCAACAAGCGAGATTAGTACAGTAAAGCAACAAGTTGATCGAATCGCAAAGTCCGTGAATTGCAGATTTCAAGACGGATGCCATTGCCAATTGCAGGCGCTGAAATTTAAACACCGATGAACCTTTGGCTCAAGTAGCCAAGGTTCGGAAACGGCTTTACCTGCTCGATCTGAATTCGGATTTTCGACAAAGATCACGATTCGGCGCGTACCAAAAAAAATGTAATGAAAAAAGCACACGTACCATTTGTACGGTTCTATAGACAAGCAGATCTTTCGCTCAAAATCACGCTGAGCATATTCATCCGCTTCTCCGAGGTCTTCTGGATTTAGATTTCTCCAGACTGTCCAAAAAAACGCGGATAGAATGAGAATAAAAAACAGTTTTGACGACGTAAGCAGAAAATATGTCAACCCGGAAGATGACTGGTTAGAGCCACTAAGTAAGCTATACACAGTCAAACACTGTACAGCCACGCACTAATTTCAAACAAACTTTCAAATACTTTATTTCTCCAAGACAGGCTTTGTGGTAATTGCTTCCCTAGACAGATAATTAAACCTTTACCGTCTTTTTTGATCAACTGGTTTTCTCCCCAAAATTTTCGCCTGCGGCTCATTTCGTTTTGGCGTAGATCCGGTACAAGCTTGTAGACGATTTCCTGCAGGGTCTTGTCGCTGCGTATGTTGAGCAGAGGCCGGGTCTTGTGAACTTGAACGTTGCATCTCGGACACGACTTGTGATCGCTTAAGTAGCGGACGATGCAAGTTCTGCAGACTGCAAAATTCGAAACACGAAGTCTTAACGCAACAAAAACCAATGCTGGGTACAAGAATTATATCCAGCACAATCAGTAAAAATTACTTTTTTCGAGTTGTTTTCAAAAAAAAGATATTTATAACCTTTTTGCTTTTGAATAACCAACCATAACAATATATTAATTGTACTGATAACTTCTACGGCGCTTTTCAGACTCGCTAGTCAGCTAAATTAAAGGGGAAGTGGCCTGTTGGCTGCAAGGGAGTGTAGAAATAGACAGGATGCCTGGAGGTCGTTTCAAATTAAGAAAACGCACAGGTTCAGGTGTGAGCAGCAGTTTACCCAGGAATTTGTTTATAGAAAAGCGAACAGTGCCTTTAAAAAATAAGGTATGGACGAACGTACTTACACAAGCTTTGCTCGACTATCGACGAAGAAGCGAAATGGCAGCAGAAAGATACCCCCAGACGAGGAAAGAGTGATTTTAACAAAATGTCAACAATCATAACGGCAGACATTTCGATTCCTAGTCGTTTTTTCTCGACGATATTACGCTCGCGCTAACAAAAACCACTGCACAAACATCAAATCAAGAAAAGCACTCACAAGAATGGAGACATTCAATGATAGTGGTAGCGTCGACGAAGTAACCACTGCACAAGAAACAGGAAACGTGCGCGTGGAGATCTCGTACTCGGAGGTTGACTTTCCGATTCATACTCGCAGGATAAACTGCGAACTCAGCCGCAGAAGTAACAGTCAAAACAAGCCTATGAAGGCAATTGCATTCACACGTGTTTGGATTCGTACGTCTGAAAAATAAACGCTATGCTAAAACAAGCAAAGCAATATATACCGTCTAAAAGTTGTCCGTAGTATCTCTGTTCTGCTTACACTGCATTTATCGCGGGATAGGAAGTACATGAAACAATCACCTCTTCAAAACTGAGCATCAATGAAATCTACTTAGCTGTTTTTCATGCTGTTTGATCTTGACTGCAGTAAATGGTATGTTGGTATAGACCGCAAAAACAGTCTACAAAAAATGTAGCCTATTTTCCACAGATAGCGCAATGCATTGAAATGTACGTTTGAATGAATCTTATCAAGCTGCAGGAAAATGTCATTCAAGGTCAAAAACATTAATAAATTATGACGGTTTTGCTGACCTAGAAAAAAATGAGTTTTAGGGGAGCACAAGGAACCAGACAGAACAAACTTGAAAAAAGCATAGCTCTTAAATAAGAAAGGAAGTTGCCTAAACTAAAGCAAAACTTCATGCATTTCCGTAACCTAAACGTTGCTATAGGAGATGATTTCATTTGAAAAGACAAGACAATAAATAACGGATTCTAAATTCACTTGGTTTCGGGGACGCCAGCTTCCAAATTTCCTCGGAAAATTCAGGTGCTATTTTCATTCAAAATTATTTCCTTTGGTTTTCCCCACGCGCTACTTTTTCAATGAGAGCGCAGAAAATAGCGAAAGAATGGCAGTATCAGGGTTCCACCACCAGATAGCGCAGGCTCAACAGACTTTTTGCGACTCATCCTCGGTTGCAAACAAGGAACGCACGACTGCTCGCAGTCATGATCTAGCCAGAATTAGATTTTATAATCAGCCTGCCAAGTTAATTGTTGAAAGAGTACGACTTTCTGCCTTGCACTTGTTACGTAAACCATGTGTTGAATGCGCAACTCTTTCTGTGATACAAGTTGCTAAAGAAACGAAAATGTTGAAACCTAACTGTGCCAATGCAGTGCACCGTAACACTGAGAGGTTTCCAGAGCGCAAATTAGCAGATTTGGTTTGGACTTGCAGCATGCTAACATCACTGACAACTGCACAGCCATGGGCGTCCGCAGAAATATTTCCATGGGGGGCCAATTCGACATTTTCCTTATCATTTTTAGGTTTCTAACGATCAGTGGCGTAACTGATGGAGGGGCGAACGGCCCCTTTGCAAGCTAAATTTAATAATCTGTCCCCTACTTACCTTATGTTTCGGTTATAGTATTCTTTTGGTTTTCAGTAGATTGTTATAGTTTATGTTTTTCGGAGTATTTTCTGGTGATTTTGGGTTTTAGTATAGCCATCCACACCCAAATTCATTATCATTTCAAGCTTTTTCTGAATTTTGATTAGTGGGCCACGTAAGTTTCCCTCATGGCTCAAATCTCTAGTTGCTCACTGATGACCATAGGCCTAGCCAAGGGTGCAAGGGGGCCATGTCCCCACAAATTTCTAGCATATCTTATCATTTGATACTGTTAAAGTCAAAAATTTTGCCCTCCAGATGTTTGGGTTGGCTACGGCACTGCTGCTGACGATGCAATGCAAATGGACGTTAACAAAATCCTTTACCCATTCTACACCACAAAGAAAATGCCCCGTGTTACGGCAACAATCACAAAAAATGCGCTTCGTTGGAAGCAAAAAAAAAACAGGTATATTGCGATAATTTACACAATAAGCTATCTGCAGACTTTCAACGCAGGGTACTCCTTTGGAAGAAAGCATTGCCATGGACTTTAAGGAAAGAAGCATGGCCATGGTCTTCGACGAAACCACAAATTATAACCTTATTTTGCCTAGCAAGACTTGTCAGCGTCACTTAGAAACAAGTGTTGCAAACGTCTGGGGTCTCGACCAAAGCGATCAATAAAACCTTGCTCGCTTTAGCTCTTATTTTCGAGGTGAACGCTCATGCACAAGCCGGATAAGCAGGCCTGTAGCCAGGTTTTAAGGTGTAGCAAAATACGTTTTCAGGGGGAAATATTTTTGTTTTTATTATATGTTTAAATTAAATATATCTTGGCACAAAAAATTTTGGGGGGCCCAAAAATATTGGGGAGAACTGCTCTCGAATTCCCCCCGTGGAAACGGGCCTGCGGATAAGTTGACCAGTATGATGTCAGGACCACGGACAACTTACTACATTTAGAACCCCACGCAGGCTTAAAACTTGGAGCAAATGATTATGAAAACTGAAAACTCGCCAGAGCAAATATAGCTTTGCACTCAGTACTCACTCAGAAATCAGAACTAAGCCTTAACGACTAAGACGTGTTCCTACAAAACTGCATAGACGTATTTTAACAAGCCACATGGTTTTGTACTGTGAGTGTGTGAAAAGAAACCTGCATAAGCGTAGTTTGAAGCTATTCACTCAGGCACATAAGTGATTGGTCACACTCACATCAACAATAGTTTTTTCAAACTTGTGGAAGTATTGCTACAGATTCACTCATGCTTCTTTTCGCACGGTATAAAACTACGTGGCTTAATTACCGCTATCAGCAGTCACTGCCTCCTCACTGCATTACCTGCCAAGATGTCAGCGTTCAACAGTCACATGCAACAAAACGCCTACTGAGTATTGCCATAACTTCAAGGGAGCTTTTGAAGATTTGTTGCCATGTAATTGTTACGCAATGAAGACCAACAGAGGAACACTCCTCTCGCAACCTCCTCTGCAGGTGAAGGAGCGGACGCGAGTGAACCGCAAGTGCAAGCTCATTATATCGCATAACATCAGAACTGTGAACCTGGCTCTTGTGCAGTGTGAGTGTCACACCGCAAATGAACTGTCATTGCAAGAATTAAATCAATTAAATCGGAATTAACCTGCTGACTTCAGGTTTTCTATAAATTTTTGGTTCTTACTCCCAATTTCCAGGGGTGAAATGCCCGTTTTGCCTCCCCTGCGGACGCCCATGTGCACAGCAACCGAATTCGAGTAAATCACGCTTTCTTACCCGACCTTTTATTAGGGTTGTGTGTGCTCTGTGGCAATGTCATTCATACCTTGACAGGCAATAGGTGAAGCGCGTGGATGGTGGCAACTTCCATTACACCCCAATGAGAAATATTACAAGCTGTCAACGTAAAACTGGCAGGTCAACAACATCAGTGTACTTCCTGTGGTTGTCTCAATACACTAATGGCTACTTGAGTCCGAGTCATTTGACATGTCATGCTGGGAGACATGTTCCTAAATTATGACCATTGGGCAGGAATTTGTTAGGCACAGTTCTGGTCGGTGAATGTACGATTGCATTACCAAAATGCAAACATTTTACCTACAAAACTTTGACTGCTTGAACCAGTTTTCAAAAACCACGTACGCAATATTATTATCTTTTTGCTCTTCAAAAATGCTGTGATCACACAGGACACCGGTGTTTTGTCAAAAAGGTTGTGTTTACTAGCTTAAGCCATAGCAATAGCTTTCCTTGCCGTTGCTGCTTTCTGCGAAACGCTGCGGATCAAGGATTGCTGACAGCACTAACGCTGACATCATTATAATGTGTACTTCTTTTTCGAGGTAACGGTAATGTTCTTAGTGTTTCGGATACGCGTTCCCTTAGATGGTTCAATGCAGGCGATCGATTTGTCGTGGCATTACACACAGATCCATGTAGAACTCAATAGCTGCGTGACAGGAGCAAGCAAAGATACGAAAACTGCTGTTACGTCACAAACCTATATGGTGCAATAATTCGCGTGACCACAAATGTGTCTTGGTTGGCGCAGTTATTTTGAACCAGGAGTGGAAAGCCTATTTGCTATCACAGGCAGCATAAATTGTGGAAAATCACGGGTGGGTGAAACATTCCAATTTTCATCTTTTAATTAGAAATACAAAGTGCACATGTTTTGTTACTTTAATGAGCAAACCCAACATGCTTTCTACATTTATTTATTTTATTTGTTTGTTTGTTTGTTTCCAGACAAGAAGTCCATAGTTCAAACACACACTCTCTGCACAATAACCAAAGAAGAATGTTTTGCTATGTTTTTTTACGTAATACACAAATCCAACAAAACTTGATTAACGAAAAACCTGGCATGGACCACATTAAATGGTCACGCGGGCAGCAGGTTCCTCAATCTGTTTTAAATCTATAATTTGCAGCATGGTTAGGAATTACAGGACTTTAATTTTGGCTGCCAAGGGTCAGCCTAACATTATAAAGTGAGCGTATGTTGTTGTAGGAAGTAAACCACTTCACACCAGGAATTTTTACACTTGAAAATCCTGTCAAAAGCACAACTATTTGGACATCACACCAAAGCAACATTACGTAACACGAAACAGGGATCTAGTGCTCATACCGATTAGAGCAGCCTGGTTACTCCCTGTTAGTAAATAACACTATGGCTGCACCACAACGTGCTAGTAAATGTCATGCGGGTACAAGGATTGTCACCGCAGTAAGTATCTCTTGGACAATTCCAGCGCGAAACTCCACTCAACATTGGCGTGGCACAGCAGACCGTACCCTTTTTTTCTAAGCACGCGCACGCGTTAGATAAAACCGCCACTGTGGCAACGCGACTGCTGTGAAACGAACTGTCGCACAGTGACGTCTGGCGACCTCATCAAGCTCAGACCAACGGCAACAACCAGAATTATAAAATCAATCCTTGGAAGAGCAGAAACAAAAAGAAGTGATATTAATCATTCCCTTGTATATGACCCTGCGTTAGTCATTTTAATTTTAAACTTAAGCTTCAGCAAGCTTGGTTTCGTTGAAACAAAAGCCACCAACTAATTTGCTTATAAAATATTTATTTCGTTGATTTACTGTTAATCAGAGGGCCAGTTCATTTTTTATGATCCCAATATTATAAACTTCCAGACAATTGAAACTTGTCTTAGAACTGATCAACATAGCTCGCCCAAACATTGTCTTCAATTTCTGAAGCTTCCAAAATCGCTGCTGCATGGCTTGCGCCTCTACTTTCCAGAAACTAACTGCGACTGATAACCCTCCGTTCAAGCAGCAGAAGTATTTTGCACTAGACTAAGCTAACAGCGTGTTTGCGTACGAACGGAAAGGAGAGAGATTTTCCGATCCCGCCTTCGGAGTAAAGAAAGAGACCAATAAATCAGGCTGAGAGAAAAAGGTGCATCATTACAGTGGGTGACGAAACAATCGTTTGCGTTCTTTCAATTGCTGTTCTTTCTCCATATCTTCACTCCCCACCACTGGTAACTTGGTGGCAGCCGAGGTCAAAAACACGTTGCCTCCAGCAGTAGCGATAACCGTTTCAGCTGTAGATGGGACATGGAATTCACTGACACGCAGTACGACTTTCTGAAGAAAAGTAACATCCATTTTAATGCTGATAAAAGAAATTACTCCTGAATTCTAATATATAAAGATTATTCAGATTTCAACCCAATCAAGAAATGCGTAGATTAAAGTTTTACTTGAGAGACTAGGCATGTGGTGGTAGTTTTGTTAGTTGCGGAATTTTTTAAAGAAGATTTAATTTTTTTTTCTTTAAGGTTTGACATTACAAAGTAAAACTCAACAATAAGTATAATCTCAGTACCACAATGAGTACAATCTCATTGCTGTAATGAGATGTTAGCGATGCGATTACTCGATTTTTGAAAACAGATGGCGCTTTTTTCTGAAAAAGCGTGACGATACCGCAAAGGTTGCCTACGTCTAGGTGAAAATTGGAAGAATCGACTTTTGCAGCTTTGCAGTAGCATCCATGGAACCTTGTGTATAAAACTATGATGAGTGGACCCTTACTGAAACGAACTCTTTCAGACAAAGCAAATATTGAGTCAACAAAGTTTTATCTGAAGTCATGTAAGCCACTGTATTTGTAAAAATCAATACACAAGCGTTTTTCAATACCAGCCAAGCTCGTTTCAGGTAATCTGCAGGGGCAATAGGATACCTTTTGCCTTGTGATTCCAACTTCTTACCAGGTACATTATCACACTAGCTTCAAAGGTTACAGTAAATGTGATCTTTACATACTGTCTTCACGAGAAAAATATCTGCGGCCGAAACGCTTTGTTTTGCCCGTGTTTTGTGGTGGCCTATCCTTGATGATATACCAAAGTGCGTAAGTCTAAAAGTGTTTCACAAATGCTGTACTGCCAACTGCGTATTGCGAAGTTCCTTTGCACATTGTCTAGTCTCAGTCTCATAAGTATAGATTCAAATTTTGTGAATGGGAAGTGAGACTTAAGAACTGGTAATACAAAGGCGTTCATTAAAAGTGCACTGCTGTTGAGCAGTGGTAGGATACAATATTATGAAGTTTATCTCAGAAACAATGTGTCTCAAATCCAACTGGGCAAAAAGTTTATAAGAGTATGTAAAAAGAAAGAAAAGCAAAAAACTTTTCATCAACACCAGAGGTTTGATCAGTAACGATGTTACCATCCATTCATAGATATCGATATATTTGCTTTTCGCTTGTGGAGCTGTAGTTATCTAAACTGCTAATTTAAAAGACGCATTAGCAAAGGTTAAAAAGAAATAGAAGTAGTGAAAACTTTTGCTACCATATCTTTATAGTTTACGATTTTCTTGTTTCTTTATTCATAGGTTCTTTTGTAGTTCGTAACTTCTTTTGAGCAGGCTAATTTGGGCAAAACGAAGAATAAAACAAACTTAACTGTTTATAAAATTGAGCTTGTATGTAGCAATGCATAACCATGAATTAAAAATGAAGGACACCAAAAAAACAAACAGTAGGTATAACCCCAAGTTCTGCTTCACAGTGTGTCTTGTAGACAGTTTATGACAAATGCTTTGATTTCAAACTTTTTGTGTTATGCTTCTCATGATTCGCCTGCTGTATTTGCTGAGTATTAAGCTCAAATTACGTTGAAGGTAGCAAATATAAAACTGGTCTAAAAATAACGCAAGCATGTATAAATATTTTTTCTTGATAGTTTTCAACTATTTTTGTCCGTAATTTTTTCTATGTCATGAGCATGGTTAAAAGGGTCTGAAAAAAGAAGAAAATCAACCATTCTCAAAATACCAAAGTTTTCGTTTTTTGAGTTTCGCAAAACGTTTTGCAATTCGGATATCCTTTTATAGAGTTGAATAAATGAAAAAAAGCAAATTTTTTCAACCTCAACGCACGGATGATGATGATCTTTGTGTGGTAATCTGAAATGTGTAGTTACCTGTCAAGTAAAACAAGTTTAAGAGTGAGAGCTGGTCTATACCTCTTGCTATACTGATTCTGTCTGTAATTGAAGCTTGAGAGCCATTGAACGCCTAAAACACTGGTTGCAACAAGTCTTTTGGCATGCATTCTACAGTCTGTTTTAACGAGGACGTTTATCGTTGTTTACAAAGGGCTGTTTAAAAGTCATCCTCTATACTTCAAAATTCTTTGAAAGCTTTTAGGTTAATGTACTTAAATCACTAGTTTTTGCAAAATGCATGTTGTTTGAGGATACAATCACCATCTGTCTGCAAATAGCTGAAACGTGATGAAAGATTTGAGTGATGCATTTTAAACTGCGCTCACTAAAATTATAATAAAGGTATTTCAAAGTAATCCATAAGTTTCGCAAAATAACATTTCTGACTTCAAGCGCATAGCATCAACAAAAGGAACATTTTTAGCCTTTAGGTTATCAGTTTGCAAAGATGCTATGCATTCACTTGCAAGCAATGTGCACAATGAACGTATACATTACGACTTCAGCAAATATGCTACTAAGAAGGGCATATTTGGTAATGCCCCCTGTTGAACGATGCTCTATAGGTAACTAAGCTCTTTTCCATTTTACGTATGTTATTGCAGTGAAGAGAAGTGAAGAGGCGACTGTTTGTCTGCTCTAACGACCAAATAAATTATGGATGAACTTAGTTCAAGTATATGCATGGAATGAATTCAACTCTTCGTTCTTTTCCTGACATTCCGAGGTCTCCAGAAACATATCCACAAAAATGGAAAAAAGTGGCTTTACTGTAGGCATTACACCAGTTTTTATCAAGAAAATGACGATATTCAGAAGCTTATGTTATGTATTATGGTTAAACTGCATTTAGACACAAGGAAACTTAGACTGCTTTCCCAATGCACATTGCTATCTTTTTGTTCGCTGATTATCTTAAGATAACATTGACTGACCACTATAGACACAAAGAAGAAAAGCTGCGTTGTGATGTATTGCGAAAACAGACAAGCTGAAAAAAAACGTTTTTCGTTCGTTGCCAAGGACTGGGCAAACACAACCTTCAGAAATTTTCTTACTCCACCTTGTATCTTCATACTTTAAACAAAACATTAAACGAAATAAAAAAGAAAAACATATCTACGTTTTGTTATTCGTGAAACAAAATGGTGAACCTATGGTTTTTTATCTTTAACCGAACAGCAACCATTGGCCGAGTTGCTTGCTTTAGGTCAGTTTCGTTTATTCTCGGTTTCTGTACTCCTTCCGGAGCGTCACGAGTTGTCTGCATCTGCAGCAACCATTTCCACTTGCTTGCGCCGTGGGCCACGCGATTGCTTTCGCATGGTGAATGTTGGCTGGTAGCGAGTCAGTGGCAGCACCGTGCATGAAGCTTCCCTTGCACCCACCCATTGACACCGAGCACGAAGCTGGACAGGACGCAAGTACTGTTTTTCAAATCTTCGGAATGACCCGACAGGGAATCGAGTTGAGCCTACCAGCTTTGGTGGCGCGTGCTCAACCAACCGTACTACCTTTATTGGCTTTTAATCATAAATTTTGTTGAAGTGATGTACTTTTATTGATATCATGCTTTAAATAAAAAAGCTGAATAAACTTTTTCGCTATGGTTTCTCGAGAAATCTCAAGCATTTGGCTCGAAAGTGAACAAGTCGTCTGTTACCAATCAGTTGCTCATCAGCCAAAGGAAGCCAGAAACATTTGTCTTACCGTGCATTCAGTGAATTGGTCAAGGATCGACCAAAGTAATCGAAGCGAATAACAACACGCAGACTTGTCCCAAAATAAATTTTGCCGCATATCAGATATGTTTCTATATGATGCTGGAATTATTCAGGATAGCGACTGTGTGTTGTGATCTAGAGTACTTTCATTGTTTCGATGGTTATCTTATTTTGGCAGGAGGTTTCACTCACAATTTGAGTTTTGCTGATTCAAAATAAAGCAAAAAATTGTTTCAAAGAGTGTGACATTCGGAGCTTGATACATGCAATAGAACTTGCAATTCAAGCGTGTGCGTGCACACATTTGCATTTGCATGTGTGTAGCGTAAGCATGGCATCACGACCAATGCTTGCTCATCTGGTAAATTGCAACACGACTTGCCCGTTGCACTCTTTAGGCTTAAAATGCAAAGACAAGTAATATGCATCACAACACGCATTTTTGAAAAGCAGCGAATACGTTTTTGAAAAGCCATACAGGCTTCATATGACCGCGCTAAATTGCACTTTGTTTAGTGGCGTAAAGGCAGACAACGTGTTCGCAGTTTAGCCGAGCAGCATCTACGTAACTTTGCTCATGTATGTACATTTTTTAGGAGTGATTTCAGAGCGGCTTTTATCCTAAACTGATGTCTTGCAGATATCAAAATAATCTATTATTTGCAAGAGTTAAGAAAGTCGTCGTAATACAAAGCAGATGCAAAGCAACTTGCCCTAAAGCAGTTTCGCTGTTGTACATTCAGTAAAATTAATTGAGTTTACGTTTGTCTAAAAAATTGAACTTTCACGGTTTTGAAAACAGTTCAACTAGACTTGCGTCAACTCGCTCATTTTCATACAATTTCGTTTTTCGCCATTTCACGATATTTTGGATGAAATGCACACCCACATTTTTGAGATTTGAAGTTTTAAGAAAGTTGAACTTTTTCTTTATTAATCATTTTTAGCCAATGATGCACCACTTTTAAACCATACGGACAACGATTAAAAACAACAGATAATTTTTCTGATACTAGATAAGTTGTTTGAAAGTTGGAACATATCTTTCTCGCCCGATCCTGCTCGTAACTGGTGTATACCACGCACGAATTGTTACGCGTCAAGCGAAACAAAGCACGCTAGTGGACCAGCAGCCGAACCAATCCGATTAGCCACACAGATGAAAGATCACAACATCTTTCCGCGATGATGACCGGGCTTACTTTGTTTAGAGTGATACAGACCTTGCCCATGCTCGATGCATTCTTTATGGGCCTACCACGTCCTAATTCGCAGTAGACCAGAAATGAACTGATTGGTATGTGATAAAAAGAATTTTGACACTGAAATAACGAGTGCGTCCAGCTCTCCACGAAGGTTTTATCATATCTTATCTTTATCACTACAATTTTTTTTAGTTTATCTATTTCAACGACGATGGGCGGAAGGCATCCACACCTGGATGTGCCCTTCGTCGTGTCATGCATATCAGTCGTTTCCTTAATAACACTGAAAAACGCAGGCAGAAACTTTTGTTGATAAAAATTTTCTCATCTTATTTCGTCATTGCCTTGCGGCTTCATTGAACGCTTAAAGACAAAAATGCGATGATATGCACTGTTGTTGGGTCTTTACGACAGTGATCGAAAACGACTTCATGGAATAGTTTTCTAAACAAATATTGATTTTTCAGCAGCTTTTTCAAGCAAACTTAAGTTGTTTGACGTATCAGAAAGCAATGTTTGCTGTGTAAATTGTGTGAAACTTTTATTTTTATGGAATGCATATCAGTTTAAAGTAAGCATTAAAAGACTATCGCTGATCGATGGTGGTAAATCCTTCAGTTTGTTAAATCACCTTTCTGTTAGTTCATCTTGTACAGAAAAGATTCTGATAATGTACGTGCAAATGCGGCCAGCAAAGTTTAACCATAATTCTTCACTAAGACTTAATACGATATAAAAATGGATTTGTGTTGGTTACTCCATTTATCAGTGCAAAGGGTTTGCTTACTGAATCATGAATCATGTGAGCTACTTGAATCAACCCATGAATTACGTGATTAATGCCAGTTTTTGAGCTGAATCACGTGTCTACCTTGCGAGAACTTCATTTCTGATTTTTAGTAAAACGCAAACCAGGATTGAACAGAATGTTGAGGTAAGAAAATTATTAAATCGACTCTATGTGAGAAACTTTTGATGCTGCTAAACGTTGCCCTTGATGTGAAAACGTCTTAAATTTTTGGTGCACGTGTCATAACTCAATATGCTGGAATGTTATTCAAAAAAATGTCTCATTGAATCAAATTTAATCCCAAAAGCATGTAAATCGCTTTTCGATTTTCTTGAGGCTGGTTACTACACAACTGAGAATCGACTGCACGATTGAAAAACTCTATCTAAAAAATTAGAGCTGTGTTATGAAAGTACGTTTTGCGCAAACCAGGGGCTTCGGAACATTTAATCTTTGCATTTTCAGTCGTTTGCTTAACAGAGGCTGCGTGAGCGTCTAATGAATTTGGGACTTCACTGCATTGCTATAAACTTCAGCTCATTCGCCAGTGTGGTTTTGAAATAAAAAATTCTTCGTATCTAAAATCAGACTACCATTATGGCAGTATACAAAAATTAAATAATGAAAGCAAACTGATTTTCAGATTTTGACATACTATTTGCCAAGTTTCCTAGATTTTTGAGTTTTTTCTTAGTTACAAGTACATCATATTTACACACGTTTCATATTTAAATGTGGATGGCCAAGCTTTGTTCTGTAATCTCGATCTACTTCAGTGAACAATTTTATTTGTTTCTCATAAAAAAGCTTCATTTCTTCGTCTCATATTTGCTAAATAAAATAATACTTGGTTTCTTTAAAGCCTTTTGATCTTCACTCGTAAGAAAAAAATAAGCCTTTTAATTACTGATTAAACCTGCCGTCACTCGCATATCTTTCTGAGGTCAAACATTTTTTCAAATCAAACTAAATTCCTGAGCAACTGACGATTTTGGCAAATACTAAATGACACGTCTTATGAAAAAATCATTTGTTTGATTTTAAAATGATTTTATATGCTCTCAACTGAGAAACAAAGGCACGTCAAAAATAAAAAAGTAACTGATGCTCGTGACAGAAAACCTGGACGATACAGAAAAATTGCACGTTCTGATTATCTGCAACAATCCTTTAAGTTTATTCATAGATCGCTTCGACTTTGTTTCCTGCACATCACTTTTCCGCATTTTCCGAATTATCGTTTGATACGTTGCGCCATTTTTGTTACCTTACACATCTCCATTTTTCATGTAATATAAGTTTTGTTCATAACTTTGTTTGAACAACTATGCGAACATATGTTTACAAAATTTTTTTAATAGTTTCTTAGCCTTCAGGATGTGTTCAGTCTCATAAGACTGAGCTTCCTACTTAATGTTAGAACATTACAAGTTTACTTTTCTAACAAGATAAAACTGACCATGGAACAACAGTCAGTCGAAATGGAACATCACGATGTAAATTAATTTCAATTTTTTCGCTCTGACTAGGTGTAACTTCATCAGTCGGGAATGTGGACAGAAACGACACGCTGTGGTGGCAGATGGCAAAAAAGTAAACCCTTGGTGGGATAAGGTGAAAGATGCTCTCCGATTAAGGCCTGACTTCAGAATCAAATTGCACCCTTGCATTCGCGGACGCGGTACGCTGAAGCTCGAAAGTGCATAGCTAAGTGGTAAAAAGTCCAAAATGCAGCGTTGGGAGAATTTAGGACATAAATTAGATTGCAATCACTGGCAATTAAACAAAGTATTCTGAAAAAACACCCGGCGTCTTCGCGGCAAAATATCTATTGCTGGTAGATGCATCAAAGACCGAGACGGTGTTTTACTCAGCAATGAAAGGACATCCGAGATGGCAAGAGTATTTAAAAATTAATTTGAACTCAGCCACTATCATACTATCAGACACATGAGATGCGGTCGGAGAAGGAAAACACCATCACTGCAGTCAAAGTTTTCCTAGCTGTCACAACACTGAAAGAAGGGAAGGCTGCAGGTTGTGATTGAAATCCGACCTAAATAGATACAGCCTTGAAAAAGGAAGGAGTTCAAGATGTCTGCACCTGTTTTGTCGACCTCGAAAAAGCACGCGATCGACTCCCACGGGAAAAGCTTTGGGGAGGGCTGCGGCAGTACGATCCTGAAGGTTGCCTGTTGCTGTTATTGCAGCTGTCAATTCACCGTATCCCTGCTCAGAAATTTGCGTCCTTGTCGGTGGCATCCAATCATGACCATTCGCCGATGGTGTTGAAATTCAACAAAAGTGCGTGTTTCACCACTCCTTTTCATAGTCTTCTGTACATCAGCTATGTCCAACCGAAATGTATTTCTGGGCCCAAAGTTAGGTCACTCAATGAAGGACGCACATTGAGTCACCTGCATTGTTCTCAGCAAACTAAACTATAGCTGAAGCTGCTGAAAGTGTTCGAATCCCACCAGCAATGAAAACGACTTTTTGGCGCCTCTAATCACTCCATAGCTGTGATACCATAAGCGAGTTTAAAGTACCAGTGGAACCACAAAATACAGCTCAGTTTAGTGCAGTTGGAACAAAAGGGGTAGAAATGAGAAAACCTGCTACCTGCATCCTCTGAATGGGACCTTCAGCATGCACTTGGTCGATTTTCAGTTGCGTACAATCAAGAGGGAGTGAAAATTAGCACTAAAATAAGACTTATGCCTTTCTAGAAACCCAGGTCGATGTATGCTAAAAGTGATCACTAATATACTGCAACTGGTCAAGAAGTTCAAGTACCTTGGGATGGTATTCACGAGTGACGAAAGACAAAACAGGGATATTGATAGCTGGGTTGTAAGGCAAACACGGTATGACGTAAATTTTGTCGCTCCGTAGTCACAAACAGAGAGCCTTCAACCACCGTAAAGCTCTCAGTGTTTAAATCGGTCTTTCTTCCAATCCTCACTTGTGGTCATGAATCTTGAGAAAAGAGTGAACGAGTGTTACCTCAAGTACTAGACTAGCGGAAGAGATGGGATTATACGAAGATTTCACGAGGTGGCAATGCGACGAAACGCACATCTGTAAAATTCGTACAACCTTTCATTGCAGAGTAACTTCTCTTCCGAATGGAAGGATTCCAGCTACGATGGTTCGGTTACGTGACCAGAATATCCCAAAGAAAGAGTGACGAGGCAAGTCCTGCCGGGTACACCTATGGAAAAATGTCCCAGAGTTCGAGCAAAGACCAGGTGGTGTGATTACATCTCAGACCTTGCTTGGTTCCGTAATGCTGTGGAGTCAGTGGAGCAATCACTGGTGGCTGAAAACCGTGAGGTATTCAAGACCTCTCAGGGCTGGTGCTCTTGCGACCCTAACTAGGAAAAAAGCGGATGTGAAAATAAATGAAAACGAATTGAATGGAGCAAAAGTTTGCGTAATACGCGTAGAGAAAGTAAATTCTAAAGTGATTTTGACCACCGATTGTGTAATGTGTGCAATATCAAGCGAATTTACACTGAATTTTTTCCCTGTAAGATAAGAATGGTACTCGGACAAGACAAACATTCACCTTGGTGAATAAAAGATGTCGCGCTCAAGAACTAAACCAATGCAGTATAAATGTGGCGGTGAATCAAAAAAGCAAGAAGTTATCAATAGTGATTTCAAAGATTTTTCACAACAGCTGAATTCTAAAAAAGGTAGCAGACCCAGGAAATACCTCAGTCTTTGCTGAGGACTTTTGTTATATGTAAAATAATGTTTTGTAAACTGGAAAAGTTGAAAAAAAACACACGGTTTCGGTCAAAGGATCAACAATGATACTAAGTAGCACGGTCAAGAGCTGAGGACAATCAGCAACAATAGAAAAACAACGCTTTTAATTTTGTAACAGCACACGTACTTAGCAGGAATATACTACAATTCGAGGGGCTACGAGTTAGAAGTGACGCACGACTCACATTACTATGAGACGTAACGTCGGTTTACTATGACTACGAGCAAACCTAAGTTTTCCTTTCGAAGGATTTTCTGTCTATTGAAAAGTACTGCTAACATCTGACAACGATGCAGGAAAAATAGATATTCACATAAAGCGCAGAAACTTCATATACAGAAACTGTTGCCAGTTTTCTTATGTTTTACATTCTTTAAATTCTAGCTTCTTGTAAGAGTGCTGTAGGCAAGAACTGTTTGAAAATAACCAAAAATATTTCGTGTCTTAAATTTTTGCTTTCACGTTTCACAAACACATTCACGTTTGTACAGTGAAAGTAAATCTTTGAAAAATTAAACTGCTAGCCAAATCTTTTGTGGGTGTTTGAAAAAGCAAAAATTGGATGTGACAAAATATGAGACAATATCAAGAATTGCTTTCTTTCTCATGAAGATTGGAGATAATGCAATACGTTTCAATGTTTTAATGTGCAAATAAATATCTTGCAAACCTGGTTATCAGAATTTTTACCATCCAGTGCAATTTATGTTGTTGTGCAGCGTAAATCTTCAGTGGCACCTAGAATTTTGCGCTGACCATGTAATCCTTAAGATCTGAATTTTCATTTCAATCTGCAATGTTTTAATCTTGAAAGGCTTAAGAATCTGTTAATGTTCAATATGCTTTTTGGCAAAAGTAGAAACGTATTGAAGTTTACTTGCCCTTCTCATGGACTTCAGTTACGTTTTTGCAGTGCTAGTATGTGTGCTGCCTAGTTTGTGTGCATTTTTCAGATTGTATGTTTTCTAAAAAGTTCATACTGGACTCAAGTATTTGTGAGCTCTGAAAGGGAGTTGATTGAAATAACAAATTCTTGATGGAAAAGTCTCTGCGAAGCGTCGGAATTGTTTAGGGAAGAAATTACAAAGCCTGGGATCTTTGTATGTTGCAATGGTTGAAGCTTAGTGAATATTTTGGGACCAGCTGCGAGTTTTCGTAAACATCCAAGCTGACTGACTGCTCTTAAACTGTAAGTAGGTGTGTTTGATTTCAACGAAATACAATACAGTGTATGGTAACTATGCGAAGAGAAGACCTGCACAAAAGGTCAAACTGCCTGAGGTATATATATGAAATTGTGTTTGATTGTTGTGCTCTACCAACGTATGTGATAAAGGTTTCTATTATCACTTAAAAGTAGACTACATACAGTCAAACTACCAGCAACAACGAAGCATGAAAAATCAAATTACAATTCAGTAATTTTATTTAACCATTTCTTGGTACTGCGCAATAAAATTCGGGATATACAGCAAAATTTCGAACATGATATCAACAATTTAAATTGCTTTCGCGCAGAATAAAAGTTATACAACTAGTTTTTTAAATTTACCGAGATTTTGTCAAGCTTGCTCATCAAACCTTGGATAGATTTATACCATTATGTCGGCATATGCATTATTAAAATTTTGCAATAAATAATGACGTATCTTCTTCTTTCGTTTGAGCGAGTTCTTTTATCCACTGCTAGCCCGCCTCGATATCGGGGCAGATCTTGAGCAGCCATTCGATTGTCTCATCGTCCAGAACCGTCAGGCCGTGTAGTCCGCGGGGGGGTCGATGGATTGGACAGTGGAGGACGACATGGTCGACGGTTTGTTCTGCACCACACTCACAGGCCGCAGATGAGG
>Ga0210059_1004630_pt1 | contig 22229 bp, 9 predicted proteins | sample Ectturendosymbi2_FD_188042 | JGI IMG/M metagenome (GOLD analysis project Ga0210059, IMG submission 188042) | Ecteinascidia turbinata endosymbiont from Florida, USA - Sample 2 (SPAdes) (version 2) | ecosystem: Host-associated > Tunicates > Ascidians > Unclassified | place: Key West, Florida...
CGATCTCCACAAGTGCCATGAGTTTCAAACTTCTTGACCAACTTGAAAATCTGACTCCTGTTTGGAAATTTGTTGAAGCTGAACTTCCTTCTGAACCTTGCTTGAACAATCTGGAAAGACTTCGTTTTGTAATATGTCTTTACACAAAAGATCTTCTTCTCCATCGACCAAGGCATCATTAGACTATTTTTTGTTTAATAAATAGAAAGGTTAACTATTTCCCTATGACAATCTGGAAAGAGAAAAATGAATAATATCATCGATAAAGGTTTTAGAAGCTGCCGCTTTGTTTCAACAATTGTGAAACACCCTGTACATCTGTCACACTAAATCCATGAGTACATTAGTTGATTGCGGAACCAGGTGTTTGTGTAAAGATACTAATTTTTACTCTGTCCTGATCGTTCGGTCTGCATCTTGATTAAAACTGAAAAGTTCTCATTTCGGAAATGTTGCAAAATTAACTTTTATCTGTGTGTGAGGCTTACGCAGAATCGCATGGAAATATTTTCAACTTTAGCAAAACTGTTTGTATGACGTTTAAGGCTAAGAGTGTAAAAAGCACAGTCACCCCATTACTGACAAATGGGTGGTAAAAATCTCAAATCTGTTAACCACTAAAATCTAAACTCTGTTGAAACCAACAAATATCTGGGAGCTGTATTGAATACTGAGCTCTCAGATGACAAAGACATTCAGAGACAACTGCCATAAAGATATTGTGCAGCAAACAAGCCGCGAGCCTCTTTTTGCCGATGTTCAAACGCAGTTAAAAATGTACTTTTTCATTCCTTTTGTACGCCCATGTAGGCTAAGCATCACAATTATGGTGGAATTTCAAAGTCATGCATGCAAACACCTTCGACCACTAGCCTGCGCTGTTCCGTGGGAACGCACAAGTAAACCTGATTCTCATTGGTAGAAGAGTAGGAAGTGTGACTCCTTACTGTTACGTAATGAACAGTGTGGCGAGTCTCGTAGCTGTAACAGATAACGTGGCCGACCTCGTGGGGAAAGTGCAGTTGTTTTAGCTGTGGGTTTAACGTTTTGCCGTGTACATCAACTGACAGAAGTCACAGCGTTTCGAAACTTCGCGTTAGTGTGCTCGACTCTGTTCTCAGTAACGAATAGAGCTTCATTCGATGCAAGGACATTTGTGATCGACGAGTCTAGTTCGGAGAAGCAGGCGAGGCGCGGAGTTCAAATTTATAAAGTACTGTACTGTAGTTAGTAAACGCCGGGACGATCGCCTGGGTAAATCTATATCTTTCGAAACGCTCAAATGTGGTCGGGTGTCAAGTGCATCTTTTAAGCTCGATTCAAGCGAGGTTGTTTAGGAGGAAACGTGTAAGCTTGATACTTTCCTAGAAATGTCAAGTAGCGAAAAGACTGTAAGTCAAGAGGTAATATTGTTTACTTCAGTGAAACCAATGGATGATTTCCCCAAGTCGAAAAGTGGAGAATCGCAGACAAAGTTGAATAAAACTGATCTGCCAACTTCTGGCGACGATGGACATGTCGCACACTGGGTAGCACTAGCTGACCTTGAACAGCACCTTCCTACGGATGTTGAGTCAGTTTCTTCATCAAAGAAGCATCACGATTCTTACACAGTACGCTCTTGTGCGTCGCGATCGAGTACTACCAGCAAAAAATATCGGGATAATATCGTCAAGGCCCGATTGGCCGCTGAGGAGCTTAATGCCGAAAGGGAGCTTGCGCGTCAGAGAATTCAAGAAGCAGCTGATCGCGCCGACCGATCGAAACGTCACGCTGAAGAAAGGGTAAGGATTGACGCTCAACGAGCCCAAGAACAGGCTGAACTAGCCCGAGAACACGCTGAACGAGCTCGTGAGCAAGCTGAAGAAAACGGCCAATGAGCTCGTGAAGAAGCTGAAGAAGAAAGACTACGCGTTGAGGAAGAGGCTCGAATTCGTGTAGAAGAAAGAGAGAAAGCTGTAAATTAGTTACAGTTGAAGCAGAAGTTTGGGAACGCGAATCTTCTCACTCGAGCCACAGACGTTTTCCGACCGTATCCAGACGAAATCGTGAGTACGTTTGTTTTGATCGTTCCCGTTTTGATGACACGCAACTGCAACCCGAACGTAGATTATCATTGCCTCGAAATAAGTGTGACGTTAATTCTCGTCGTGACGGTAATGATCTCAACAGATACAACGAACGGGGTTTTCGAAATACTCCCGAGGTAGGAAACCATTGTGGAACATATCAGCAGCGTGCTGACCTATACCCTTGTCGAGGTGACATAGATTACTCGGATGTTGGTGAACGTTTCTTGCCCAGACCTGTAATGACAAAGTTTGATGGCAATCTGATGAATTACAAAACGCTTATGCGTCAGTTTGAAGCGCATATCGCCCAAAGGACTAGAACTGTTGAGCTGCGCTTGTTCCTCTTGAAACATTGTGTACCTGCAGTACGAGATAAAATTGAGCGCTATACGTCGGTGAACCCTTGTGACGGGTATCGAATGGCTCAAAACGAATTGTTCTATGAATATGTCCAGCCGCACGTTATCGCACAGCGTTGCGAACAAGAACTAAAGGCGCTGGCTGATGTGAGGCCTCATGATTCCGATAGCTTGATGAAGCTGTCAGCAGAGGTGTAGTGCTAAAAAAGAGGTGTGGGAACGCCCTTCCCACGCGTTCCCACCCCACTGCGCCACTGATTTAGGTTAAAGCCGAACTATCACACTATATATCACTCAAATTCCCTGATACGCAAAAATCTCCTTTGGTTCTCGCAGTACACTCAGGCAAACTAGTTTCCTATAACCTACTCCGCAACGGCCTGAAAACTTCAAGACTAATTACTCCGCTGAAACCAAGACGGCAGAGCAGGGCCGAATTTACCAGTAGGGTATGTAGGCTTAAGCTTAGGGCCTCAAGCTCCAAGGGGGCCGCCAGCAACCGTTATAAACGTCCCGTGTCCGTTGTTATCAATCTGTTTTGCAGACAATCTGTGCTTGGGTTTATGGACTTCTGTCTGGTTCAAACATTAAAATAAAAATAAACTAAATAAAAATGTTGAAGGCCATTACGTTGAAATATCAATAACGTGCATAAATTCACGTCGGTCTTTTCATTATACAAAACAAGCTGTTTTGTGATAGAAAGTTGCCACGTTGTACACAATTGCATTTTTCTTGTTGGTTTGTGTGCGTCTATATTATTTCCAATGGGTCCAGAACACACCACAAGAATTTAATGACCTCGTTTCAAGTAAACCTTCACTTATATCTGTTGAATTTTGAAATACATCCTTTCAAGAGACAGTTATTTAAAATTATTTTGGGCCAGAATCGAGGATGTGTATGCTTTCAATTCCATCACTGCTGAGAAGAAAGTTGAAATACATTTCTTGGTTTAAATGCAAAGGTTGTGTTTCAAACAGGAAATGAATTCACAAACGTCTTTCGCCCTTTTATCCTGAACATAAACACCATTTTGTTTCAAAAAACATTGACTTTCAACGAAAACTAATATTTTGGCATGCGAACTTCAGCTTTATAATATGCTTGCTTTAACTGCGAATAAATCTAAGCTCTCTTGTAATAATAACCCCTTCGAGCTGAAACCCGGTACAAGAAAATTAGTGATATCTTTTCTGAAAAATCGCAGTATAGTCAATTTAAAAGTTTTCAAGCTTTTCAAAATGCCTTCTAATAATGAAACCTCTTTGTAACAGGTGTTAAACATTTGTTTCTGGCAAAATTTTTTGCTTGTTTTGCTACAATTTGTGGATTTTTCGCATTGTAGCTTCCCTGGATGCCACGTGATTCAAACTGTTTGTAGAAAAGTTGCACGGGATGAGGAGTGTTTTGATTTTACTGCTTACTGTTTTCCGTTCTATGGAAAATTGCAATGGAAGGTCAGATCATCCACTGGGTAATTTCAGATACTCTCTTTCTGTGAATAAAACATGGCAATAAGAAATCACCATATCACGTTCGTCATGTGTTGTCAGGAGCTCAGTGGGCGTCGTTCGGCCTGAGGTCCCGATGGTTTTGGACAAATTCGCACCAGCTTCTGATAAAATCAATTCAATCGCGTCAAAGATCGTAGATTTCATGATGGATCGGCATGGCACACGTTTCAGGAAATCTGAAGTGCTGTTTTTGAAGGTCTTGTTTGAAAAAGTAAAGTGCAACCTGAAAGTTAATAGCTTAGGCTAATTTTGTCTTGGCAAATCCGCTTCAGAGCATTTTAGTAAAGCAATGAAATTCATGCCAACACGTTTCTTGACATTTCTTATATATAGTCCCTATGTTGGTTGTTATGGATTGCCAGTCACGTTTGGCAAGGTTGAGCTTGAGATCTCTACTTCTGTCGATGCCAACACTTGACTTGAAACAGCTACTAAGCTCTTCGAGATCTTTGGATATATTGTGCGTTTCAGGCTTTATTTTCATTTCAATAGCGTGTGTTTGACCGAGGCTTACTGTACAAGTTTACCAAAACTTGGGTTCAGATGCTTGCTGCGCAAATACCACGTATTACCAACAACTTCTACCACAATGCACCTCAACGCTTGCGTGTGATTAGTAGCAGGCGATTTGATGAAATTACTGTGGAACGCTGCAAAAACAACACGAATCGGTGCTTGCGTTTAATGTACGATGTACTGTAGTAGGATCCAGACGCCTATCGCACGATGATGCGTTCTGTTGGGAAGCATTTGAAAACACACCTGGAAGACAGAGATGTAGAAGAAAGACTGCACCAGTTCCAAAACCTGACGTTCGGAGGTGATGGCTTTCTGTGAAATGATGAGCTGAGCAAAGAAGGGTAACTATGGTTGTGCGCGTAATTATTTGAGATGACGCTTCCAATGATCTTCAACTGCTTTTGAGAGTATTTATTATAAACTTATTTGTAATGCTGTTAATGGACTAATTTCTTGTTCTATATGTATCGATAAATCAAAGGAGTTTGATACTTTAATCACAAAATTCTAGGTAATAAATTCCTCTATAATTTGATATTGGAGTTTTTTTGTTGCAAGTGTTTTGTAGCTACAGTATTTGTCTAATCGTAAGAAATTTGCAAAAGTAGAAAACGTCCCACTTTGGTTCACACATCAAATGGCGTGCCTCACAGGTCTGCTTTTCTTCAAGATGAGCGTTATTGATTTACCTCAATCTTCTTCATTTTATACTCAGGGCCGGCCCTAGCAGGTGCGGGGTTCAATGCAAGACCTAGGCGCGGAGCCCCTCTGAGCAGTGGTTGATGACGTCATCATTTGCCCCGCTTTTGGAAATTGGGACTAAGAATTAGAAATTTTTAGCAAACCTGAAGTCAGGAGCTTAAATTACGATTAAATTTATTTAATTCTTGCATTGACAGTTCGTTTGGCGTTATGATGTCTACAATGCACAAGAACTAGGTTCACTGTCCCGGCGTTGTGAAGTGATGAGGTTGCAGTTCACTCATGTCCCCTGCTTTGCTTGTCTCCAGGGGCAAGTTGCGAAACTTGCGTGCAGAATGCAGAGCGCTCTCCAGTTTGACTTCATTGCGTAATAATAACATGACTTTGGAGGAAACCTTAGACGTTTGCAGCTCTTGCTTCTAACTGATGCTTGCAAATCTTGCCAAGTAAAACAAAGACATAATTGTAATTTTGTTAAGATACCATGGCAATTTGCTTCTTTGTAAAAAAACACCCTGCTTGAAAAATCTGCAGATAGTCTGTTTTGTAACTTATTGTATTATACTTGGCTACTGCTGCCAGCGAAGAGTATTTTTTGTGACTATTGCGGTAAAATGGAGCGATTTCTTTTTGTGTAGAAAGGATAAAACGTTTTGCGAACGTCCGTTTACATTGCATCGTCAGCAACCTGAAAAGCATAAGCAAAATTTAGACGTTGCTCCCATTGAAAAATTTCTGCGGACGACCATGGAAAGGGGCTTGTGGCCATTCTAACGAAAATCTGCCGATCACTGCTGTGCGCAATACTGCTGGACGGAGCTTCAGCAGGTTGAGACTAATCAAAACGTTTCACCGATCAACTATGACTGATGAAAGGCTGACAAATCCGGCAATGATATCTATTGAAAGTAAAAGTGCTAAAACATTAGATATGACTGAGTTGACAGAAACATTTGCATTTTAGAAAACTTGAAAAAAGTCATTTTCCTAGCCTGAAACATAACAAATGCTTAAGTCTGTCTGCTTTAAACGTTGTGTTGATGCTGTAGAAAATACTTTTATAAGCAATTGTTAGAATATATCGATGCTTAAATACTATGTGTCAAATGCAATGTACTCTGTATTCAGGAGCCCAAAATCCAGGCTCGGGGGGAGGGGGGAGCTCTAACCACCTGAGATCGATCACTACATACCTTGTTTGCAATAGCTGTAGGCCTAGCACAGTTGTAACTAGTACTACCACCAAACAAGTTCTATCCATAAAGAGTGGGATATTTTAGAGTGCAGATATAAAACCCTAATACGAGAATTCAGCACCTGTGATATTGTTCAATAATCGAATAAATTCATAGTTAATCGAACGCAGCGGTTCCCAAAAGGGGTTCCTGGACCACTTGGGGTCCGAAACAAGATTTTCGGGGTCCGAAATGCGATTTTTGTTGGTGGAGTTTCTACGTTCATGACTGCACTTTTCTCAAAATAGCCGCGATTTACGAAAGCTTGCAAGTGCTATTACTCCAAAGAATGTTATTCAGCCTAATTATTCCAGCTAACGTCACAAAATTAACAAACCAAAATGGTAAATGCGTGCATTGCTGCTTCTACTTCACACCGCGTTTGCCACGCAGAAGATGTCCAGTGACGCGATTGTAAGCGCGTTGTGACGTTTCAAATGTTTACGGCGCAAATTTGGCGAGATTTTTTGTATGCAACAGAACTCAAAAGTTTCTGGTGATCAACCATGCAAAGTTACGAAGACTTGAGTACAAAAGCCCTGTCTATTCTAGTGCCATTTGCAATAACATATTTGGCCGAATCTGGATTTTCCTCTCCCTCTCTACTCCAAAACAAGTATCGGAACCGTTTGAATCATCGAGCAATTTGCGCATTGCTCTGGGCAGCGTAATTGTGTGCCAAGGTATGAGCTGATAATTTCAGAGAAGCAGCAACAAAACAGTCTTGTTTGTTTCTAATGAGCAGTAAGGTATGAAAGTTAAACAGTAAGACTGAGTGTTTTTTCTGTTGTTTTGTCAGCAGGCGTACGTGTTATACGCGTAGTAATTAAAATACGACGATTCTGCAAAATCGGACTGTTTTTATGATTTCTGAAAGGGAAGAGGTTGCGAACGCCACTTTATTCTTATGAAAAGGGTGCCAGGTTGAAAAAGGTTAGGAACGTATGATCTAACGAGAGAATTGCTTGCTAACCATGAGATTTATAAGCCGCTTCTACTGAATTCTCGAGCGCAAGGAGTATCTGCCAAAAATGAACAACCTACCCAAATACGATGGTGCCCGGTCTCCAGAGGCGCGGGACCCAATGCAGCTGCATCGGTTGCATCTGCCGGCCCTGTTCATACTGTACTACCGCACACGTTGGCACTCATAGTGCCTATCGTTGCTTATCTCATGAAATCCTGACCAATTTACCGATTAAAGACCTTTACTTTCAGAAAACGACTTGTGCAAAAAATCTAGGCATTTTACAAGACAACATGATAGGTCGGTCTTATGTGATACAATGTAAACAAATTTGAGCATCTTATATGCTACGTATAATTCTAAATTTGCTTCATCAAATGTTATGTTTCAGTCATTTCCACTGTCATTAAAAACACTGTATTGCTTCATGCACCTAGTGGTTGAGTTCTTAAATTGGTAGAGATGTTGCACAATAACGTACTAAGAACTGTAACACTTTAATAATTTCAGATGTCCTGTTATCTTTGTTCCAATCCCGTCGTTTTCTGAAACTCCGTGATCTATTTCGACTTAAATAGCTAAGCTGATGCAAAGTAAACCTAGAAATCTTACCTGCATCATTTTTGAGACCTGTTTCAATAAACTTCTGATATTCAATGTCATTCAGCAAGATAGGCGACAAATTGAAACTTTTTCATTAAACAGGTTTCAAAAAATGCTGGTATAAGATAATGTTATACAGAGCGGCTAATATTTGGCTGATGTAGAATAACACCTCGAAGATACGTCTCATAATAGTCTTGCAAACAACACCAGGCATTTTTGTTATTGTAGTATTAAATATAGGTAACAAATGAGGTGACTGCGTAGCTATACCATTTTCTGAAAGTATACGTTGTGATTATTAATCTTATTTTCCATTGCAATATTTGTATCGGTATTTACGTGCTTCATTGCATAGTGCATATATCTTCGCTATTAGTCTGTCCCTATGTGTCTAGGCCATAGGTGTAGAAGTAGGCAAATTTTTGTGGGTGCGAAGGATTTTTGCCTGAATTCTCCCCAAACCTGCCCAAAAAAACTCCAAATAAAGTTTGATCTCCATTTTTGTCAAATCAAAGAATGTTGGGCGCTGTGTTTGCCCATATTTTTGCGGAGTTAGTGAAGGTTTTCAGAAATTTCTCCCGGATTTTAAGAAATTTTGCCCGAATTTTCATCGAATCACAACTTTTGGGAATGTGCTTTCACTCCCTGCAACCCCACCTCCTACACCAGTGATCTAGGCTATAATATACACATGTGTGTCATGTCGATAACGTGGGACCGTACTGGAATTTGTCCAAAATATGGTTAATGAACACATGTCCAATGTAATATCTTGAATTGAATTCTAATCATTTGCTTGAATTCAAATTAATATTGTAAAAAATGAATAGGCAGAGATCTGATTCACTGTTATGTGTACTGTTTGCTTGTCATCTTTTCACATTCCTTTATTATTAGAAATATATTTTAAAACCGCTGGGGAAACTCGCGGTTATTCGAGGTAATCTAGCGGATTTCCGATGTTGTGGCTCAAGGTTAACTTTGTTTGGTACACTGTAGCCAGAATTTGCGATATCATTATTTTTGATTTTTTTTTAATTTGTATGTCACATTGCAGTGGCTTTCCTGGATTAACTGCCATACAGTGAAATATTAAATAATATAAAAAATGTAGTGGTCGAAATTGATTTCTCCTAAAAAAATTATCAACTGCCTTGACATTACCCGCACTTGCTCGCAGTCAATGATACCATCCTGCATGGCTAGCATACGCCGTTGGAAAACCCTGTGACTTGTTTTTAGCGCTTAATCAAGGCGTACAATGATGTTTTCACTGCACCATTCGGCTACATTTGCCCAGTTTCATCTCACTTCAGTAAGCTGCTGGATTACAAGTCCACGGCAAGGCCCAGTCGTGGTAAATGTCAATATCAGGGCTGATATTGTACGAAATGTAACCCGTTGTTTGTTTTTCCTCTATCATGAAAGATGGGGATCACATGCAACTTGTGTCTTGTTCTATACAAGGCAGTGAATGACGGCAGGATTTATGCCAGGCTTGAGTTCCAAATGCATGATTTACATTTGCAATGCCCCTGAATATTTCCATTTGCGTATTGTCGATGCCTAACAAATTCATATTGGTTGTGAATTACCGACGGTTTGTCCCTTTTGATGTAACACTAAACGTTTTTTTACGATCACTCATACTAAGCTTGTATCACCAAATTATGCAATTTGCTAAAAACTATAAAACCCAGTTTATACAAAAATTAAATTGGGATACACACTCGTGTTCAAGTTTTATCTTACGCAAAGCTCTCTATATCGTTTTAAGCGTTTATGCAGCTCAACCTAAAACATTTTCAAATTCGTTTATGAGATTCAAAGGAAATGTTTTTGATTCAGAATCTCGCTTTGCAAGTGAGAAAACAATCTATACAACATATCCGTTTTTCATGAATCTTTTGGGACCTGCAAGGAGTATCACTTGATTTACTGTACAAAATTTCGGTGAGAGCTCATGTTAGTTTGATGATGTCACAACTCCAGCCTTTTGTTTCAGTGCTTTGTCGCAGAATGAGAATTTCGAAGCGTCTTGAAATGATGCAGGTTTTTTCATAACGCATAAAACAATCCCAAGTTGACTGTTAAGAACATGTTGTTTACAAACCTTTCTCAAAATTGTTCGAAAATTTCACTATGTAATGCCGCATTTTACAAATTTCGGTTTTGTTTGGCAGGCGACGATGTCTTTAGCGGGATGTTGGATTATCATGGAACTGTGACCATGTTGAAGGAATCCTTTAAACAGTCATGCGGCATTGTAATTTTGTTTCAAAAGACGGAGGAAATTCGTATTGTTGATAACAATATTGCTGCAACTACCTTTTTAAATTTTATTGAAAGGTTGAATCATGCACTTTATACGGAAAATATAGCAAATAAAGAGCAAACATTTGTGGAATTAAGTTCTGATTTTCCCAGTACATCTCGATTGAAAACGTATTACACTTTAATTCGCGCGTGGGTATTGCTGAATTCATAAATTGCGTTGTCAGCACTGTCATTTCGTGTGAAATTACATTAAACTGCCGCGTTAATTTCGCTTTATTTAGGGTTACAGAAACTAACGTGGGAGGCCTTCAACTACTTTGTTTAAATGCGTTTTTTTTAACAGACCAAGGAAACGAACAAAAGGAAACCAGAGACCACACCAGCAAAAAGAGAAAATAAACACACACCTAAACGCATTACCAAACCCACTTATCGCAACTCTGATTTTTAGAGTTTATAGATCAGTTCAGCCACATTGAAAAATCACGGCCGCAAGTGTGCAGTACAGGGAGACTAATCAACCCAATATGAACCGAAATATTAGTTTGAGACAACGTTTCGCGAGTCAGCTGTTTAAAGTAAGGCTTCAGCGCAAGTGATATGGTTTGTTTTCTAGGTGTTTCGTGAGGTCAACTTTTACCACCACTTGACACGCGCAATTGCAGAAACCACACAGCAAGACAATTCACCGCATACAACGGACAGCAACGCGCGTAGGAGATTGTCCCCTTTATCCGTACAACGAGCCCAAGAAGGCTAGAGTACGAGCTTACAAGGTGTTGGTACGACCCGACCTAGAGTTAAATACCACACTTATTAATGACACTATACGGGCTGGTCTTAGTTTCAACTGCTTTCAGTGCACATTTCGGCGCTGCACAACAGTCAGGTTTGGTAGCGGGCCATATTTGCATGACTGAAATGCGCAATTGCAGAAAACATGGAAACTATGTTTTGCACACGCGGATGTTCTGCAGACCGCACGCCAGACATAAAGATACAGTCATGGGCGTCGGAGAGATTTCTTCAAGGAATTCAAAATTTCCACTCGTTGATTTTTCCAGGGGTATAGCCAAAGGATTTTTCCAAAAAGCGATGAAATTCCATTTTACCCACTCGAAACTATGGGAACAATATTTTCTTCGAAACAAACTAAAACAACTTTGTTGCTATGAAAGTATCAATTTTTAAAATCCAGGGGGGGAGGTCCTCCTTGCAACCCCCTTCCGACGACCATAGCTGCAGTGCCAATTTGCATGGTGTTTGTAAGGCACAGCCTCGAGTCGAACTCCTACCAGCAACAACACCAACGCACTAAAGCAGGGGTGTGCAATATTTTTTGTCGGTGGGCCATATAAACAACTTTAGACATCTAGCTAGGCCACACGAAAAATTTAGTTTTTTGACATGAACTGTCGGATTAGGATTTTCAGAGTGTTTGAAAGGGCCACACTAAATGGCTTGGCGGGCCGGGTTGTGGCCCGTGGGCCACCAGTTGCACACTCCTACACTAAAGCGTGGGCTGGTTCAGCTGTAACTGAACGCTCAGATTCGAACTCAGCGAAATTCTAACGGAGGAATAACCCACAAGCAATTATGATTTACTCCAATAATTTAAGTGTCCATCACTGCATTTCACGCTGAAACTAAACAAAGTGCAGCGCAAATTGTCACACCAATCGTCAGTACAGAGGTCAATCCACGCCAGCAAAGGGTATAAAATGCTTTTGCCATTGCCGTTGGAATTAGGGTAATGTTGTTTGCTTTTGCGATTTTGACCTACATCAGGAATAAAAATAGTCAAATCTAAAATAGACCATTGATAAATTGTTTCTTTGATTTGCTATTAGTGATTTTATTCAGAGTTTCTTACAAATTTTTGTGGTAACCAGTTTAAGATGTCTTCTTTTTATTTTGCAAACAAGAATTTCCCCTCAGTAAAGCAATAACTCATTTGCTCCTTGTTGATGCCCAGGATTTTGCAAGCTGTGAAGACAAATCGCACATTAGAACGCTTGTACAGGCATCTTCTGCAAGATTGAATTATAGTGTAAAATATGAAATGGTGACTTGAATTCTTTTGGTTGATACGTATTTCAATAACCACGTAGTACCTTTGTGATTTTTTTTAACAGCTAAAGGTAAATGAGTTGGACTTATTTTCTCAAAGATCCAGTGTAAAGTAAAGTTTTTTTCAGCCTTTATGAAACACGCGATTTGAAACGAAAAATAAAATAAGTGAAGTCCTTCAAGATTTTTTGGTGATCGTGCCTGTTATTCAGCACTTGACAGACCTTAGGATCTTCCACTTGGTAATAGAATGTCAAAATCTGAAAAATTTGAACTGACCGAATCGTAGTCGTTGAACAATTTGTTTAAGCAGTGAATTGGAAGTCTTCGAAATGCGCGGGAAGCTCTGTTTTCTTGAAAATTTTACCTTCTCTCTGCCTGGTTATGCTTGACAAAGTCAGTCACTTTATTTTCAATGTCCTTGTGAAAAAACTAAGCTTGCAATCTATATATCAAATTCAAAGGAGTCCTGTTATTAGAATTAGCATTCATTCAATAGGAAAATAACTTCAAAGGTTTAATTTCGATTAATTCTTCGATAAGCACAAAAATATTATTATTAAGCAAAAGGATCAGCGACACGATGCTGAATCGGTTGTGAGAGATTTAAATAAAGTGATTTCGGCACTTTCAACCGAAAATATTCAGCGTTCATAGTTGTTTTGTTTCTTGGAAAATGCTGCCCAGCGTACATAAGCTCAACGCCATTGCATTTTGAGTGAATGCTTGCCAAGTTGCCATCCACCTGTGCGAAAAATTTGATTTAGGAATGCTTTATCAAACGCAGCGTCGAATCTATTTGCCATTGTACATATACATGTGAGTAGTCGAAAATTTGAAGCAAAATACTTGAAACAGTGTCTATCGAAAGGAATGCTTTCCCAGTAAAGAGTCAGACACTAAAGATTTTACAGAGTATATATTTCGCGTGCAAGGTGGGCATCATCAGGTGGTATTCCAATTAGGTTGCATATATAAATGGGGGCGGGGCCGCTGCGGCGAAAGACGTCTGATAGGCTTTTCGTAAGCAATCAGTGTGACCTCTAGCCTCTCTATGACCTTTCCCTTCGTTGCCAACGATCAGAACAACGACATTCGCCGTCAATGATCTACTGTACTTCTGAATCGAATCGGCTGGTTTAGTGCGTACGAGAGATCTCCACGAAACACGACCATTCATCAGCTGTTACCAAATTTTCGGATTTTTTTCAATACCTCTTTATGCAGTAAATTATTCTAGGACGACCAATGGGTCGAGTGGCATAGGTCATTTCTCCATATAGGTCAGGGCGCCCAAACTCGTATCGCTGAGAGGGCCAAATGAGGACTAAAAGTACCCGACTCAATGTTGGTAGAATGAACTTCATCGCTCCCTAGCCGAGCACTTACAGCGGTCCATAAACCAAGTAAAAGAAATGTTAATAATTCGAAAATTCCCAAAAATATTGCAGGCCGCAAAAAAACTTCCTAGCAGGCCACATGCGGCCCACTCGCTTAGGGTGTGAGACCCTGATACAGGGCATGCTTTGGCAGTAGTCCGTCTGCAGTGATACTACCAATCAGAGCATAGCTTTTCGTAAAGCTTATTCTACTGACAACGTTGCTACACTGAAACAAAAGAAGCACTGATAAGTATCAGACTCACTAGGTCACAAGCACCGTCTACCTAGCCGCCATTTCCACAAGTACGATCTAGCCAAATGAACAGAATGCGGACGCCACAAGGCACATGATCAGTAGCACGCGCAAAATCAATCAACACACGTGACATGCGGGATAAGTCAGCGAGACGCTGTGAGCAATAACGCTTTACAAGATCTCACAATACTACACCGTCGTCCATTCTGCACACACGGCCGATCCAGCGTAGATGACGCAAAGAAAGAGATCTAGAACACGTCGTGTTTGAAGAACCGCATTGCAATGAGATAAGCTGTAGCCTCTGCAACTTGCAACCATGGACACCGAAAGGCTATCCTTGTAAAAAGCTCCCCGGTGCTTCGACAAACCATCAAATTGCAAAACAGCACGCTGGCGACTGAACCACTTCAGCAGAATCTGTGGCAAACGCGGTGCTCGCGGTAATTTTTGTGACTGGCGATGTTATACCGCCGACAGCCAGGGGCGCTGCTGAAGGCCGACTCCACTGTACAGGATTTGAAGGGTGCGAGTCGCGGCAATGGTTCACGTAGTTGTTTCAAAGGACAAGCTGTGGGTAAAAAAATGTCTGAAGATCAGCTGTGCGTTTTGGACGAAAGCAATTTCCGATTTCATTTCTGATGTTCGTGAGGTCAATCAAATGGCCTCACAACGATGGGTAGCGGATGGCACTGAGTTCGAGAAGAGTTCACCGAACCGGGCTTACCACTGTGGAAAAAACGAACATGCCATACAATGAAGCCGCTTCGCTCGAAAACCCACGAAGTCAAGCCGGCCAATACGAACAGCCGTCTCAACAGGTTTGATACGTGAAGTGGTAATGCGGAAAATTCCAAAATACGGCTCGGTTTCCCTCTGCGCGCATTGCGCTCCAAATGAGACTAGGGCTGGGTGCAAGTAACAAAATTTATTGTCTGAGTGATAAGTAATCTAACAGATTACTTAAGCAATTCAAGCAAATCAGGAAAATCAGCTTCTAGCTTTGAAACGTAATCGCGATGACAATCATCAATTGTGACTCACAAAGCGCTCTGCACAGGCAAATCTATTCGCCCAATGGGTTCTTTTATGTGTGATAAGGCATGACATGTAATATTGCGTTTACAACAACAGACGTATTTATAAAGCCTTAACTTTTCTAAAAGTAAAATATTTGAAATATCAAATAATGAAAAAAATACTTAATCAAGTAATAAGGAAGGGTTTTCAAGTAAGTAATTTTATGTAATAACTTACTCACTTGAAGCCAACCATAAAAGAAACCAAGAAAAGCTCGATTTCTTGACGTCCTTCAGCAACAGCGTGCCCTTTGGTGCTGCCTGCTAATAAACCACGCAACATGGCATAAGAAAGCTGCAAAGCTGTGGACAGCTCCAACAGGTTAGCGGCTCGCCGACAGCTTCATTCAAACCTTCCCTGATGACAAAGGCTGTACGCGAGCAGTTTCCGTCCGCACCTGCAAGAGCGACATCGTCACGCGACCTCACAATGCTATGTTTCTTGACAGCAGCTTTGAGCAATTGATGCGAAGCGCTTCTTCGGTGCTAGTGGAATTGGCATGGAATGAACCTTTGCGGCTTGGCTGTAAAATGGACTATTCATTTTTGCCGAGACAGGCCTGCCGCACCAAAGGACTGTCTTTCTAGTAGCACAAGCATGGAAAACCATTGCTTGGCTGGCTATGAATAACAACAGACTTTCTTTTCTAACAGAAGCGCAAGGCGATGAGCTTGGCACCGTGGCAACCAAATTGCAAGATTGCTACGAACCATTCTGTATCTTGTTTTTGTGTCACTCCTCGTTTCGCTTAAAAAAGCATACTCATGCTTTCTGCAATTGCCGAGGTGGGGGTTAAAGGCGCGCAGCGATTATGAACCGAATTGACACTCGAACAATGGTGAGGCTCTGCAACACGCTGTTTTAACTCGGTGGCCGAATTTAATGCGTTCCTTTCCCAGTATCAAAAGGTTTTGCTACTTTTAGTGCAGTTTTGAATCATTCTCTAACCGTCTTTGACTGCATTTGACGTATAGCGCCGCTTTTCTGGGTTGGACGATTCGTTATTCCCTTGCGTCCATTAGTAGAGTTTTTTGACAGCGGCGATTCTTCGACTTGTTTTTCTCTTCTCGGCGTGCAAAAACCTGCTATGAATTGACCGCTCCTTCTATTAACTGTTAGTGACGTTTTCGGCTCTTACATGTGTAGCCCACGTTCTGCTCATCGAAACAACGAGCTGCTTCAGCAACCGTATTCGACGATCAGTCTCTGTTGAAATTTGCTTAATTTGCCATAGCAAGAGTTTGTGTCGATCATCTCTCTTTCCACAGGCATACGAAGCTGCAGTTTTGTTGATGCGAGGAAATTGCAGGGTGTCAGAGCAGACGTAAGGTTGTCGGTTGACGAATACGCGTTGAAAACTCTGTGAGTTCCGCTCCACGGAGCTCGCAACAAAGGTTGATGCCGAAAACTCTTTCTTCTGCCGGGGTCAAAACGACCTTGGCCCACCAGCACAACAAGTAATCGTAGATCTTGAAATAGCTCTAGATCTATAAGATTCTATTCATACTGTACATTTTCTGCGACCGCTTTGAAAGAACTGTTGTACCAAACGTTTTTTCAACGGAAATTAGGATAAATCACAAAGCAGGAAAATTCATGAAAAGAAATATGCCTATCATTTTGCTAAGTATGCTCATTCACTCAGTCATTTTCACATCCACTTTTCCTCAGTAGCTCGTGAAGGTAGCAGCCCTAGGCAGGGCCGGCGCTAGAAGTTGCGGGGTCCAACGCAAGAACTAGGTACGGGACCCCTCAGTAGCGATGTTATGACATCATCTTGCTCAGTTAACCTGGCTAAGACCTTCGTCAGGAAGATATTTTAGCAAAATAACCATACGAATATCACAAAAGACGGTAAATTATTGGAGTTTATCTGTATGTACGTGATAACACAACAATTTCTTTTCCTTTCAACGGTCTAGGCTAGGCATAGCTCATGTGTCCCCCAGCTACGTCCATGTTTATGACTAATATCATGCTGCTGTGGTGGAAATTAGACAGCGTACCGCTACCACTCGTAATTAAGCCGAAAGAGGTTATGCAGTGGAGATCCAAGCAGAGAGCGCAAGTGCAAAGTTACGTCAATCAAACCGAAGTGACAAATCGAATTGAACTTACAATGCAGTTACATCACACTTCTTGAACGGCTCTTTCGTTCGAAGAGAAACTGACTTAGAGAAAACCGCTGACATGTCATGAACCGATTGCATTTCTCGCTTTCAGTAAACACAAGCGCAGATATGTTCTTGGATAAGGTATTGTCTGGGGGCACGCTCCTATCCGCTTTATGACAAAATATACGAAGAGAACCAGACTTCACAAGAGGGCAACCCATGCATCCGCCCAGAGTTCCCCAAAGGCCCAATTTTAGAGATATTTTTAATGCATGGGCTTGGAATGCAAATTGTACTTTATGAATTAGAAATGCAATGTACAAAGTTTTTTCAACAACCACGTCACAGATGTAGAAACACTTATCAAACGCAATACATTATGCGCATGGTTGATAGGTGAAAAAGAAGTATGAAGCCGTCCAATATAGGCTATTGATAAAGAGGAACGAGTGTGCTGCATGACATCCACAATTTTTGCCTTGCAGAGATACGCTGCCGAGCAGCTTAAGCTTTACGTGTCCTTCCATTTATGAACCTCGACTTCGAAGAAGTGGTTCTTCTACCAATTTGCGCTCGAAAATACAGGAAAAATATGATGAAACCTTGGTGGAGCGGCAAATGATAAAAGTACTTGCACGACCGACAATAAAACGCGGAACAATTTTCTGGACAAAGGAAAGGAGGCAATTTTAAGTGCGAACACTTAACAAAATTGTGCTCTGGTTCACCTGAGGTTTTTCGCTTCTTTGGGTTCAACCTCTCATTATTTGTTGTTTGTTTCAATGTGGAAGAGTTAATTTTATATTGACAAAATATTAAAACATATAGTCTGTGTTAAAATCTACCATGAAGCAAAAATGCAACCTTTTGTTGAAATGCAGATGACCCACAACCAACCAAAAACTTTCCAATACAGAAGTATCTTTCGAGAAGTGAAGAACGTTACGTTGTAAGAAATGCCTGCAAAGTTAAAACGACAGACACTCTTCTGACCTGTTCATTGCGAGTTGAATCACTTCACACCTTGTTTGCAATAGCTGTGGGTCTACTGCAGTAGTAACAAACAAGTTCTATCCATAAAGAGTGGGATGTGATGGAGCACACACATAACGCCTTTGCATGAGAATTGAGCACGTTTGTTAACGTTCAATAATTAGACACGAGATCATTATATGCCAACAATGAGATTTATAAGCATTTCTACAATTCTCGAGCGCAAGGAGTATCTGACAAAACACCATCCTGCCCAAATACCATGACGAGGTGGCGCCAGGGGCGGGAGGTCCAATGCAGCTGCATCGGTTGCATCAGGTTGACCCCGGCCCTGGACCCAGAGCACTGGTTTTCAACCCTGGGTTCATTTTCCATTTTCTTGGAGTCGCGAGAGCTTATGAAAAAAATACTTATAATTACTTCTAGATGTTATATTGGATATATGGAACCAATTTTCTCGGAGCCAAAGTAATAGGATCACCTGGCAAAAATGATAGCCTACTTTTTCATTCAAAATTGTTTTAAGTGTGATTATGACCACTGCTGTTCTGTTGCGTTTGGCAACGCACGAATAACTTTGTGACGTAAGAATATGCTGTGTTTGTAAATTAGATATCTGAATACGGTAGCTTACTTGGGAGTTATTCTAGTTTTCAATGCGTTGTACTGCGGAGTGGTTTGTATCCGGCACAGGTCTCTCTCACTGATGCTGCCATGTGCATGAATTTCATAGATGAGTCTTGGTGTCATCGTACTTTATTTTTCAGTCATTGTAATATTCTATTGTGCAAACACAACTGCATTTAACATGCCTGACTGGAAATTTTCTGAAGGGGGTCGTTTGGTTAAATTGGGTTGCAAGTTGGTAGCTTCATCAAAAAAGTTGAAATCACTGCCCTAGGGGGACTCGGAATATTCAATGGTTTTTAGCAAACTCTGAACCAACACGGGCTAAGCAAGGTCTCAGATATAATTACTCAACCTGGTCCTTGGTCGACCTCTGGACCGCATTCTCGTGAGTGAAGCCGGAAAGACTCGCCTCGTCAATCTAGCTCGGGCATTCCGGTCGCTTGGTCGAACCAACATGGTTGCGATCTCTCGATCCGGAGGAGAGGTGACTCAACATTCCAGACTTTACGAATTTCACAGTCACACCGTTTCACAAAAATTCCAAGAACTCGGAAATTTGCTCTGAGTTATATGCCGTTTTGGAACGACCTACACATGCGAACACGCATTTTCGTCCATGATATTGATTGAAAGCAACACGAGGTCGCGCCTTACTGATTCAAGTTTGAAGACATCTCTGCTGTTATCTGTAACAAATTTAACTACAAACGTTGAAAGTCTAGTGAAATAAAAACAAATTCAGATGTGTCATTAAAAAGTAAGTAAACGTGAAGCCTATTTTTTCTTTTACCGGATGTTCAACATCATTTGATAATATTACCTAGTATCACCGATGATGTGAAACAACATCGTTTCAAGAAATAGCCGATGCCATGGTGCATTGGTACAAGCTTTCGTAAATTTGGCGTATGGCGTGAAAAATGTTGTCCGCCCGTGTAGAAAATGAAGAAGATTGGTAACAGCATGCAACAGCACGCACCCTTGTCTAACTCTAATACCCACGGGTAAGGCTTGTGATTTAACTTTACAGACACGGACACAAATTCTAAGCAGAAATACAATGACTTGCGACCAGTGACCTGGCGGCCGTCAACACCGTACTTCGGCGACACTACCCTAAAGCTTTTCTCCAGTGACCAGGTCGAATGCTTTGTCCAATCTAACAACTTTTGGCATACTCCGAAGATTTCTGGAAAATTTTCTGGAGAGTAAGGACCTCGTCTTTAGCGCTGAAGCGAGAACGAAAACCGTACTGCGCATCATTCAACTTTGGTTCAATTATATTGCGGCAATTTTATTCAAGGCACTCACCAGACAATTTTCCAGTGAGGCCCTGGAGAAAAATGTCTTGGTAGCTAATGCATTAATTCTTTCATGTCTCCCTTAATGCATACGGGGATCATCACCTCAGTTTGCCGATCGGTCGCTATCCTTCCAAACCACCAAACCACTTGAAACACGAGTTGACACAGCAGCCCTTCACTGATCTTCAATCTCAATTCAGCACAGGCGATTGGGTATAAATCACAGATGTATTGGGCGTCTGAAGTGTAGTGGGCAACGAGAGTTGCATCATCACTTTACAGTAGTTGGCAGATGAATACCTGCATAACTTTGGATCTGTCTCGGAAACGAGGCAGGTTGAAGAGTTTTTTCGACTTGCGTGAATGGAGCAACACGCCGGAGGTGGAAGGAAAGGCGGGGCGAAGTAATGCTGAGAAAGAAATCACGATAGGAGTCAGCACAAGCAGGGCCGGATTAAATGAACGCGAGGCCCCGGGCAAAGTCGTGACCGCGAGGCCTCCGAAACGCTTAGAGCAAGTGCGTAGCGTTTCACATGCCCTCGTTTCCACTTTGCAGAAGCACCGGTCAAAAACGTAAGAGTGATTCAGAAAGTGTTTCCATAATTTATGTTAATATCTTAATCACCATTGTTGCTGAACATGTAAATGCGAACAAAATTACTATCATAGTGCGCTTTTACACTAAACTCAAGCAAACAGTTTTGAACTCGTGGCATGTCAAACCCATGAGCGTTCGCAGGGAGGGGGAAACGGGCATTTTCCCATGGAAATGGGACTAAGAACCAACGTTTTATAGAAAACCTGTTGTCAGCAGCTCAATTCCCATTAATTAATTTATTTCTTACTGTGACAGTATATTTACTGCTATGACACTCACCACTACACAAGGGCCAGGTTCACCGTTCTGGTGTCAAGTAGTGATGAGCTTGCAGTTCACTCATGTCCACTTCTTCGTCTGCGGAGGCAGGCTGCAAAGTTGCGAGCGGATTGTTCTACTGTTGGTATTTATTGTGTAACAATAACATGGCAACGAATCTTCTAATGTTCACTTCAAGTTGCAATAGTAGGCGTTTTGCCACCTGTGACTGTTGAACGTAGATATCTTGGCAGGTAATGCAGCGAGACAATGACTGTTGATAGCGGTAAGCAGGGACGCCGGAGAGTGGGGGCATTGCCCCCTGACCTTTGAAAAGTGGGTGTCGGGGTGGAGGTGTCTTTTTCATAACAGCATCATAGATACTTTCAAGATCGAATTGAAAAAAAAATTTCTATGGTTTCTTTTATTATGCTTGACGTCAACATTGTTGCGTAACAGAACCAAGTATCAACGGTTTTCTGTTGTTTTTCATAATTTTCCACTACCCTCAACTTCTTTACTTCCCCCTTGCGCTACCGCTGTTCCCGCGTCCCTGACTGATACGATTTGGCCACTTACACTTCAGAGATAATTGTGGGTGACAATGTACGGCGGTTCGTAATTGGCTAATTTTTTGAAACAGAAAGTTGCATCACAAAAAAGCGACCTTTTTGCTACCTTGACACTGCACAACAAACCCTTTTGGTCATAGGCTCTCTGACCGTCTTCACTGCACAAATCGTCCATTCACGTATGTCGTGAGGAAAGACATGTCTACACTCTCTCGCAGATCAAAACGTACACCGTTTAGAAAAAATCTTCCCAAAGAAATATTACGCAAAAGCAACTTGAATCGTACTGCTTGACTGAAGTTTTGCGACGGGAGTTTTACAATAGTTACACCTATTAACTGTTCTGTCTAGTGGACACTGGACAACAGCACTTTGTTCGATTTGATACGATCACGGCAAGCACATCGCAACAACAGTAATTGCAACACCAGCGCATCATACGGCAATTGCAAAGGCCTTAGATTGCCATGAATACTTACTGTAGTAACGGACGTATCAACGTGACCCTGGTCTCTGTCACATCTTGACAGGTAATGCAGCGAGACAGTGACACTGCTGATCAGTAGAGCAGCCAATAATTTTGTTCGGGATGAGCCAGTCAATGACGTCATCATTACCTGACGTCGTCTTGAGTCCGACTGTTCATTCATTTATTTTCTAACAGTTGTAAATTGATATAAAGCACCAGTAAAAAACTTGGCAAGTTTGTTTCGGGGGG
>Ga0210059_1004631_pt1 | contig 22225 bp, 10 predicted proteins | sample Ectturendosymbi2_FD_188042 | JGI IMG/M metagenome (GOLD analysis project Ga0210059, IMG submission 188042) | Ecteinascidia turbinata endosymbiont from Florida, USA - Sample 2 (SPAdes) (version 2) | ecosystem: Host-associated > Tunicates > Ascidians > Unclassified | place: Key West, Florida...
ATAAAAATTTGGTTAAACCTTTTTTTGTAGTCTATTCTCACAAAGGCTCAACAGCAGCTCAAGTCTCTACTCAGTCTGCTTGTACTTCTGTGATCTGTACATCGGCAACATCCTATGACTGTGATGCAACAATAACGTTATTGCTAATAGAATAACAATGAATAGCAAGTGACGCAACAATTATATCAATGTTTTATTCGGTTGTTGACTGCACTCAACCTCTCGTTTAACAAACCGGCCTACTTGAAGTGTGAAAGCGGTGCAGTGATCTAAAAAAATTGGAATTACGCATCAAAATGCTGAAGCAAGAAATCTATTTCCCTAAATAAACGAGGAACCCTCGTGGAACCCTTAAAACTCACGGAACCCCACCACATGTTCCACGGAACCCTAGGGTTCCGCGGGACCCCTGTTGAAGAGCACTGCTGTAGATTGAAACAAAAATTCGAGAGTTTCATTGTAAATAGAATCCATCAACTCATCGCTGTCAACAGTTTTTCCTATTATCTGTCTACAACGTAAGTGGTATTGCATATTAAATGTGCTTCAGCAGTACCTTGTTTAGATTTCAGGAGTTTTAGAAACTCACAATCGAAACTCATAAAGAAACTCACTTGAACCAGAGTTGTAAGTCGGGTCGGGTTCGGGCCCGTGCCAAACATTTTTCGGGTGCCTACATTTTTCGGGTCGATTTCGGGCCTGCATACAAATTTTTTTCGCACCCTCGAACACTTTTGTCGCCAAGAGTTGATTCAACCTTCAGTGAAAGTGATTACTTATTCTTCGGCTATAACGACAGTTCGCTTATGACAACGCTTTTTCGTCGGTCCCGGCAGAATTCCTATCTTTTACGTGCATTCGAATTCGTCTATAACGACTTCAGTTATATAACGTCTGTAACGACTTCACTTCTCCTATAGAGACGCTTTTTGTCGGACCCGCAGAATCTTTTGTTCCTTCACACTTTACAGCGACAGTTGCAAGTTTTCTTTCCAGTTTGAAGTGCATGCTCGTCTATGTGGAGCCACCACGCAAATCTTATATGAACGAATAGGAACGGAATTAAGTTAAGCGCCCAATCGTTGAGCCATGACAGGTTCGACGGGTGAATGGCATCAAGGATTGCGCCATCAGCAGCAATGCAGGCAAGTCGTTACATGAGTTTTACTGTACAGTATTAGGAATTGTTGCGACTGTAGTCAGTTTGATCGATTGTTTTGGTGGAGCAGTGCGTAAATTGTCGAACAAAAGAAGCGACACGTTTTCTCCGATGCTATGAAGTGACCTTATAGGGCATTTCTACTGTATTTAGTCGTGATTGGTTTGCTACGCCATAATTAGTTTGCTACATCAATACCCCGCAGTTGCGCATCTCTTGACTCACTCGGTAAATTTGGCTTTCGGGCCTAAATCGGATACCAAAAATATATGTCTGGCAGGTTTCGAGCTTCAAACTGAGGCCCGTTTATAACTCTGTTGAACTTGCGGAGCTCACGAGCTCACAGGTTGATTTTCGTGCGAACCATTAAAACCATCCTGACGAGTTGTCAGGTCGAATATACCCCTTTATTCATTCCTCATGGGATCTAGTAAACGAATCTACCGTTGTTATTTAAAACTTCCACAGCAGTTGTAATGCAATATGAAAGAAGACTGATGTTGGTACTTCCACTCAGCCACTGCACTAAGTATCCAAAAATATTTGACTCAATAGCAATTAAAGTAGATGAAAAAAGGTTAAATTGGACAGAGATTTATTTCTAACAAATGACACTTGCGGACAAACTAAGTTCAGACAGAATAGTTAATTCTGTACTTCAATTCAAATTAAAGTGAGATTTTCTACGGCACCTTTAGAGAATCCTGGAAACACAGTGCTTAGCATTTTTGTGACCACACCAAATTTCCTCAAAATAGATCTACTCGTTTCTGTACATAGTACATACGCATGTTCTCTTCATCTGTAATTTTTCTAACCATGCTGTGTGTTTGTTTGTTTTCTAGTTGTACTTATTTTATTTCAAACTGTTGTATCCTAGTCTTTGTTAAAAGCTAAAAATGAGGTTGGTTGACCAGATGCCCGCCATGGTCTTTCACCAATCGTGTGTGACACAGTGACAATCTTTGATAACATTAATAAGTTCTCTTGCCGTGGTGTTTTTAATTATTCTAAATTCAACTAACAAATGTTTACTTTTTTGCATTATGGCTTTTTGTAGTGTTTCTGCTGCTTAAATGAGTCATGGTATTTTAAACAATAAATCAGTCAATAAATATTTGTTCTGATGCGGGCGTGGTCATTTGTTTATAGAATGGTTTTTATGGAGATATTATTTTCAAATAAACTGCGAACAGAGATCTACAAAACCCTGGCAACAGGAATGCATTCCCAAAATGTTGATGATGAATATTTAAACAGGCAGCTTGCTTAGGGCAAAAACACTCAAATAAGCCTCTCGCCAGTCCAAAAGTTTTGTTCTGCTGCATGGGGACGCGTAGTTAAGCAAGCGGGTGACGCACTGTCAAGTGCGTGAAAAGAAGAAATTGAAAAACGTTAGTAGACCATAACGGTAATATGCAGCAAAGCACTTTCAAGTGTATTTTCCTAGAAACCTGACCTAATGTGAAAAAGCACTCCAATAAGTTCACAAGGTGAATGTAGCCAGAAACGAAGTTCTTTTGTTTTGAAATAACTGATCAATAAAGTAACCCACAATAACTGAGCTAAGGAAAAACCACAACTATTTTACCGTAGATATTGTTCAACACCTTGTCTACAGGTGGATACACTGCGATGACACAAAAGCACTGAGGAAATGGTTCTTAAACACGGCTGCCGTATTTTCAAGCGCTCTTTGATAGAACTTTGTTAGAATCAGGCTACGATATCTTCGCTCTGCTCCTGAGTTTTTTCCCATTGCTGCAGATCCTTATAGACATATGTACATATTAAATGGGAACACATTTCTTCATAGTGTGGAGTTTACCAGAAGTGTTTCTTAGCTTGTAATATGAGTAAATATTTGTTGGTTCTTGCTCTGGTTTGCTCTCTGGTGATTGTGGAAAGTCACCGAAACCGTGGCAGACCTGGACGTGGTAGGCCTTGGGATGGAAGGTTTAGGGGTGGAAGACGGTGGGGCAGAATGTTTGGGTCTACAAGACCTACAAGACCTGGAGGTGTGCGCCATGGCGGTGGCTGGGCAGCTCGTTTGCAATCGTTTGGTGGTCGCAGAAGAGGTGGTCACCCACGTCTTGGCTTGGGGAGAGTCGCAGTTGGTGGAGCGGGTTTGACGTCAAAACCAATTCTGTTGAGTTGGCGTCTTGGTGGCGTCACCCAAAAGTTGACGGGGTGCAGAGCAGAATGTCAATCCAACTGCAGCGAAACGACTGCCTGCAAAAGAAACGTATGCAAGACCAAGTGTGCAGAGGGTGAGTCGATAGTTTTATTGTATTTTTTCCTTTTTGCAAAACTACCACCATTCATAGACTCCTGATGCGAAAGATACGCTTTTTCAAAGGAAAATGGCTAGGAAAGCCAAAAGCATATCTTCTGTCTAGAGAAATTGACTGCAATTTGATCCAAGTTAATCATGTGTCTAAAATGAATGGAGTTTTAGCTTTTATCGATTTTGATCTCAAATGTGTGAAAGTCACGCTTAAGGCATAACAAGGGAATGACAATAGAAGCGTTTATCAGTTTTACAAGATTAAAATCAGCATAAATGTTACACGGGTGTGGTCATCAACACTTTTGACATTTTCAACAGGCTGAGAATGCAGCCAAATGTATATTTTAAAGGAGTCAAACGGTAAAAGTCTGGCGAAAACCTTTTAGCTATGAAATTATTAGCAGTAGCGTTTGTCCACATGTCATAGCATTGCAAACACTGAACGTTTGTCCATCTTCAATCAGAGTTTAATGCAATGAGCGTTTTCAATAGGAACACCCTAAACTTGCCATTATGTCAAGTTGTAGACATTTAGAACTGTAGTCTCCAAAAAAGCTTTATTTCTGTTTTACAGTAGGCCGAATTTCAACAAGGTAAAAGAATGCTGAGGCAGAATTGACTAACTATAGATAGAAAAAGATTGGGCAGTGTCGTGGCTGCGAAGAGTATCACAGACTTCTTCATATAAATTTTGAACTTCAGTTAAAGTCTGCTTGAGTAGTTTTATTTTTCTACTGCAAAAATGTTTTTCTTCTGTTCTTACAGTGCGTTCGCCTCGTCTCTGTTTGAAAAATTGCTTTATCAACAACTGTCTGACCGACGCCTGTCTTGGATGCCTTAACCAGTGTATGAGGAAACCTCCCTGTTGGCAGAGATTGTGCCAAGAAGACTGCAGTGCAGGATTGCTCATCAGACGGGGCTCTCAATGTCAAAGATGCAAAGCAAGAAACTGTCAAATAAAACAAGATCAAGAAAACGAAGAAGATCCCGAGGATGAAGAGCCTGCTAGAGAACCCAGAATCGCTCAAGAAAACTTGGAGATTCTAGCAGAGTTTGATTCGGATCACTGGGAAGATGGGCAAGGGTCGGGAGACGTCCTCGTCTTTAAACGGCCATGACAAGCGACGCAACGGCCATTATAAGTGAAAAAAATAGTTTTTCAAAGCAATTTTTTGTACATACCGGGCGAATCACTCGACATGCCTTTTTGTTGGAAATTTCATGCAAAAGTATTGTCATTTGTCAACTCATGCTGGGAAAAACCTTGGCGTAAAGTTTTAATCAAACACACAGAAGTGCAAAAAGTTTTTCAATACAGTCAGTAAATATATGATTCACCAATGTATTTTTGTTACTGTCTGTTTTTTAATGCTCCCTTTTTTCCCTAGGTTTGCGTACACAGCATTGTACTGCAATTCAACACAAGTACAGGTTTTTTGGCATTCGCAACAGGATCAACGAGCTATTGCCTGCAAATGCCGTCATCAGTTGCATGAGTCGTTTCTAATAATTTGTTAAAAAGTTCGAAAACGCATCAGTTATGTTTGATGCAGTGAATGCATCAATCAATGAACTTTTCGTTGCTATAATGCAAATATTAAATGTTTTCAACTGGGCACATTGTACAGTAGATGGTCATGTTGTCGTGCACGTTCTTCAAAACTGTAACAAGTTTATTCTCAGCCGCAAAATATTTTGTATGAGGGCTTTCGTGTTTAAATATGAGGTGTTTGGTGAATATACTGACTCAATATGTCATTCAGTTTATTGCTTTGGAACGCAAAGAATGAAGGTAGCTAGAGACGCATGTGACCTTTACGCAAAGTTGCTGGTAAGGTTTTACCAGTCTGTTCTTTTGTGCAATGTGTCTTTCAGTGGGCTTATGTTTTTTCACGTTTGCTGTCCCTTTCTTCGAGTTGTTGCTGTTTGGTAGAACAAATTTCTTTTCACATATGTGTAAATTGGTGCATGCAAACTGGTAGGCCTCCTGTACTTTCAGTTCACCAATAACAAAAAAGAGAAAATTTTTGTGCCTCATGTGGGGTTTCTTGCTTGCTTTTGCTGAAGAGAGTACTTCTGATAACATTTTTAAAGAGCTACCTGCCTCGGACGCGAGCTACGCCGGCCAGAAGAAGAGTTTTCGATTGGGACAACCCTGCGTCTGCCAATTGTGCAGAAATCCTTGTGCGGCTTTTCATGTTTACTAGTGGCGACCAGCGCCAGGACAAAACGAAAAAAGTGCTTGTCCAGGACAGATCTTTTTCTCCAGGCTTGGGGTACGTCGGACCCAGAGGAGAAACAGACGCGACCGCTGGGGCGAAACCAGATTGCCCCATAGTAGTGACTGCCCCACAGTAGTGACTGCCCCGCCCACAGTAGTGACCTTGTGCATGAAAACCAAAAATCACGCTGTTAGGTTGCAGCTTTGTCGTTGCAGCATCTGTTCAACCCTGTTGCTAACAGATCAGTTTGAAAGTACTTTTGCCGCACCTCTGCCTTTTGATATGTCTAGCATGGGTGACCTTTATGAGGAATAAACTCTCGCTGGCGTAGCTCTCAAGGCTATCTTGGTACTCAGGCTCTACCGCCACGACAAGGCAGTAGTCAAGGAGAAAAGATATAAAGTGTCTATCAGCTTTAAAGTCGGGAAAAGCTAGGTTTGTTTCTGTCAGCATTCTCTATAGTTCTGCATTTGTTCCCTCAGCAATACAAGGTGCTCTTCGTTTGCTTTTGAACAAGAGGTATGAATCGAGTAACAACTGACAGTTCACAATAGAAGACCGAAGGAATGAACATATCTCCATAAACGAAAGTCAAAGAAAGGCTGCTTTTTTAAATCACGTTCTGCTTGGCTTGGCATGCGGCGACAAAATGTTTGCTATTACAATATGTATTAAATGAACTTGAAAATTCCATCAACCAAACATCAACCAGGAAACACTCTCTTGCTGTCGTCGAGCTTCAAATTTTTTACTTCTTAAGTGGTTCCCAAACTTTTCTGATCGCGTACCATTTGTGGGAACCGTACTATCACCACGTGCCACCTTGTTCCAGGAAAACTCAATCTACCAAATAACATTCGATCACAAAAGTTTGGAAAACCAGAATTGACACAAATGCGACATGAACAAAATGACTGTGAGAAATTCTAATGGCTATATTTAAAAGCCAACAAGGGAATTACACAAAAATTAAGGAGTTTAGTAACAGAACCCAATAGGCAAAAACTATAGATGTGAATAAATTTTTCGTGAAGAAAAACAGAAAGCAGGCCTTTCGCGAACCACCTTGAAGGCCTTTGCGTACCATTAGCTGTACACGCACCACAGTTAGGGAACTACTGTTCTTAATTTATGGTTGAGAATAAGACGAGTGTGCACGCAGCCCAAGCTGCATTGCGGCTTCTGACAGCTTCCGCATAGTCAAGATTCATACAGCGATTCATCTCTCGCCAAATATGGTAAACGCTATAAATACCTCAATGCGTCGTTTCAAGGAAGGTGGGAAGCGATCACGTTGCCATTGAATGTTTCAGACGATGCATCAATTGCTGCAGTCAAAAGCCAGTTAAGCGTCACCGAGCCAGTTTTGGAAACTGCACCTGCGCGACTGCTTTGCTGCGGAAGGGGATTGACTTGCTTCGTCTTCAAAGTGTTTTTCATTTAGATTTTCTTAATTGGTGACTTTACTGTTTGTGGGCTTTAGTTAACTCTGTTTATACTTCATGCATTTCGCAGAGCTGATGATGCTTACTTAGTAGGCGAAATATATACTTCGTACGATCTTTAGTGTCTGATTCTTTGCTTGGAAAGGATTTCTTTGTATACAAAGTGTTTTTAATGTGTGGGTTACGTCTCGTCAAAAGTTACTGACAAACAATGGCGTAGCCAGCCCAAATTTTTTGGAGGGCAAATCCTTTGACTTTAAAGCAAGCAACAGTATTTTGTTTGGGACATCGCCTCTCAAAGCACGAAATGACAAGATACGCTAGAAATTTGGGGAGTCACAAATAAAGCTTGTTTTACGAATAAATTACTTCCAAAGCAGAGAAAAAACTTGTTCGTGTAAAATAGCTTAACATTAAACGAAGAACCATGGAGAGTGCTGCTATACTGCGTTGCTGAAAAGGTTGTAGTCATTAAAGTGTATAAAATGGTACAGCGAAAGTTCTATTGGTTGGTCACAGCAGTAAAGCGCACGTGCCAAAACGATCTGGGTTCCACAGCTCCAATTTTCAGTCTGTTTATGAGGAAGTTCGCTGTTTCAAATGGCAGAATTTAGGCAACATGTAGAACCGAAAAAAACAACCAACTTAGAGCAGACGGAGCGGAAAATTTATGGCGCGTTTTGCACGAGGAGTAGAAAGAGAACAACGAGCTGTGCGGTCATCGTTGTCGCAAATTGTGTTAACGCAAATGGACACAAGGGAGTAACGAATCGTCGCGCCGGGTAAGCGGCACCATACCTCAAGCCATCAATTAAAGTGATGCTTTGAGACGGCACTAAATGCACCAAGAACCTTTGACCTTGGAAAGGGCGAACATTGAATTCGGAGACCGGATTAAACAGCGCGTTGCAGCGCTGTAGGATCGGTTATGCCACGTCGATTCGGTTCATAGTGGTTGCGCTTTGAATGTAGAACATTTGTAGCGATAGATAGAAGAAAAGCATAAATCTGATGCATGACTTACGCAAGAATATCTTCTTGGATTTTGTGCTACTTTATGCATTTTTTCAGATAATTTTATTTTCTGTTTTTTATCAAAATAATTTTTGCATCCCCTGCACAGGCTCTTGCTCCAGCAACAGAATGTTTTGCTGACACAGCACCACGTGAGCAAAACAACCTGCTAGGGTTTTTCCTGCCAGCGCACCTGCTGCATCACTTGAAGTGAAGGAGACGCGTTTCACATCCCGGATGCAGTGAAGTAGCTATGGCCTGAAAACGCTTACAAAGGAAAGGGACACTTAAGACTACAAGTTTTGTTCAAAAGAGTGCCATATAAGGAGCAAAAGTAGGTGAAGAGAATTATCCAACATTTTCAAATGCGCTCTTAATCGTCCAAAAGCTTCTGTGAAAGTTTTATGCTTGAGCTAAACATTATGCGGAAATTTTTTTGTGCTTCAGCAGAGCACATGAAACATGATTCAGGTGTTTTCGACGTCATTTCAAAAATAGCCGAGATTTGTTGAACAGTTTAGCTGGGCTGCTGTAACCTGCAGTAAACAAGACAGCATATATTTCCAGACCGCTTTGAGATGATTTCCAAAACACTATCAAATATTTTCATGGACGGGCATCTTCTGCTGCTTTTAAACCTCTGATAAACCACTGCATATTCTGTCATTCCGCTTTAGCATAAATGCTTTTTCTTTGTCACACATACCAGTTTGCATGGCAGCGTTAGGTCCACGTTATGTTTCAGTCGACAGTTTAGTGATTACAGCCATCCACTGTCACTTTAGCATATATGAAGAAGATTACGCGAAATAAACTCAAGAGGTTACGAAACGTGTGTTGATGCGGTGAAAAGAAGGTCACATTTTTTGGAGACATTTCGTATTTGTCTTTTGTTGGACAGCGACTGTTCCGGCAGCAATGAAGCTGTTCCGGCAGCAATGAAGCTGTTCCGGCAGCAATGAAGCTGCTCCGGCAGCAACGTAGGGTCGATATTTTATAGGATTTCAATTACGTTTACAGGAAAACTTCAGAAATCAACAAAACCTCGGAGGTGGAACATTGACTTCACAGTTTTGAATTTCCTCAAACACACTTCTATTATATGAGAAAAATGATGAACTTTGGAAAAATTTAGTTATTTTTTCACCTACAGCGGCACCGTAAAACAAAGAATGCAAAACGTTAGTCAAACACTACAGATGAAAATGCAGATCGTTTGATTGAGCCCCTTGTTTTTTTAATAATGCATGATTCAGAAGACCGTGGATCGCAAAGACTTGCAAAGCAAGTAAATGTTTTGTAAGTTCCTGTTCTGTTGAAAATTATTGATCGGGTGTGGTTACATATAGCAGCAGTTTACAGGTTTATTTAGAAGATGCTTTTAAAATCACTTTAATAGGTTTTGTAACAACAAATTGAAATTTAGGCTTTACGACTTTACTATAAAAAACAACACTTATCACGTATTGTTGATAAGGCAGATAAAACTTGGCTTGCTTGCGAGAGCAATGATGTTTTCAAGCAATTTGGCTCTTTCCTAATATTCTCCATTTTAACATAGCACTTTTGAACAGTTGCCCGTCAAGCTTCTAATTCAATAGTTAAAATCTGTGAGGTTAGCATTATGTCAACAAAGTATATACTGCTTGTGGTTCTTCTGTTTGGATTACTGTTGACGGTTGAAAGTGGCAAAAAGAAAAAGGAAAGAAAGCTTCATAAACAACAAAAACAACAAAGACGACGAGAAATGAAAAATTTGAAATGCAAAAGAATATGCAACGAAACATGCAGTCCCGTCAAATCCTGCAAGAAGACTTGCATTACCAACTGCGCCGGAGGTAATGTTGCCAAGCTGTTAGCTAGAACATAGAAATAGTGGTTGATGCCAACCCGTTTGCAACATTTTTTTATTTTTTTTGCGCACCATAGCAAAAAGTCTATTTTCATTTTTAATTGTGTAATTTTGGGGGTTTACCAACTTCCTACTACTCAAACACCGGGATTATTACGATTTGTTGAAGACTGGTTTTTACCAAAACTGTGCAAATTGTCTTACGTTGTTGGACTCGACACTATGCTGAATGAAATGATTGAAAAATCGTCATTTTATTGTTTAAAAATGTTCGAAAAACGTTTCCAAAATTATGACGACTGAAAAGCATGTATTTTTGAACACTTTTTCAATTTCTGTTACCAAGCTTCTAAATATTTGAATCCTTTTTAAAGTTTGACTTCTTGCTTTCACCAGGAAAAGCGTGATTTGTAGAAGGGAATATTTACGAGGATAATATTATCCATATGAAAAAAATAGTTACGTTGAAACAGATGAGCGCCATTAAATAATGTCGCCGTTTCTCAGCCTGTTCAGAGCTGAATGCTCACACTTTACTATTGTTCCCAAAGCACTAAAACATATAGTTTCTTTAGTGTTCTTTACCAGGATATGGTGTTTATTTAGGAAAAATTAAAAAATGGCGTATATACCTTCGCTTGGAAAACTCATTATGGTCAGAGGAAAACGACTTACTTCGTAAATTCCAGTTCCAGACTGCTTGAGTTTGTTGTTTCATGTTTGTACTTATGTTTGTCTCAGCCAACAAAGTGCCGTTGTGCAAGAGGAACTGCTTCTTTAATACCTGCGACCATCAATCGTGCTCGACCTGCGTGACAGAATGCAAAGCGAACAGAAGGTTATGCATGGAGGAAAATTGCAGAACACAGTGCCCGGATACGCTGGGGATAAAAGCTTTGAAAAATGCTGAATGCTTTGCATGTTTTGTGGCCAACTGCTCTGCCCCTACCCGTTCCATGTAGCCGCAGACTTAAGCTTACAAAGCGCAACCTGTAACTCGAATATGCGGTTTTGTTTCAAAAACATTATTAAGCTTTAATATGTAGTATGAACAGCGCGTTGATTGCACACATTTTTGTCGTCTAAATTTGAAACCTTGGAAGTCTTCAAATACTATTATAGCGCAAAAATCTTTTTGATTTGCGTTTCCATGAGCGGTGGTTTAGCTCACCGGCTAAATTCGTGTTTGATACCAGATATCTTTTCTTTGTTGAAAAACAATGCTCATGTATTATATGAGCTATTAGCAATACACGTGCGCTGTATAAGCAATACTGATATATTAGCAATACACATGCGCAGTATAAGCAATACTCATATACAGTTTTTTTTTAAGTTTGACCTTGGTGACTGATGTACTTGGCTGATGTGATTGCTAAATTTGCAAATTGCAACAACTGATAATTGACAGTTACGCTGTATGACTCAAGATTGTTGCATGAATTGTATTTTCGTTGGTGTTATTCGGTGTGTATCAAAAATACTACGAATAAATAAACAATCGCAATACACTCAGTGATCCATATCAAAATATTGCAGGATTGCGTTTTGTTTCATAATGTTAATCTCCGCCTCAAGGCAGCGACATGATCCTTGGCTGATCAACCGCTCTAAACAATGTTTTAAAAACGTTCTAAGGAAACGTTTTAAACACAGTTGGAATTTCATTCTGGTCTTCCGACTTTATATAAAAATACATAAATACAAACTAAAATATGCATACAAATTTTCACGGTTTAAATTTTGGTTAGGTAAATAAAATGATTGGAAGCCTGTATATTTATTTTACCTGGAAACTTCCTATCATGCATTCTAAGTAGAAATTTATCAAACAGCCGTGCGAAATGGCTAATTTCATCCATGCCAGCTTCCTCTTTCCCAATCCTTCACTTAAAAGATCTTCCAAACCTTTGTACTACGTGAGCATGTGTTATTGGATTAGCAAACATTATAGCGTTTGATTAATCTCAAACCAATCTTTTTGTCTCGAAAAAAAAGATCTTCAACTTGTATTAAAAAAGAAAAAATTTCAGCTTGTATTAATGCTTGTCAGCACCGGAAATCACCTCAAAATTTTATAAATATTTTGTACTTCTTAAAAAACTTTCAATTATAAAAGAACGATTTTTTGCAAGAGATAGCGACTGTTGGTAAGGTAACTGTTATTAAACTTTGAACCAAAGCATTTTCAATTGCAATGGAGGAATTATTATTTGTGAATTTATTCATACCAAATAAAGCGCGTCACCACAAACAAACATTTCAATTTGTTTTTATAGTTTGAAAAACTCGGCGACAGTCTCTTGTCACCTGTTGGTATGCAAATCAAGTCCTTGGAGTTTTCAAATAGTGTCACGGAAACATCTGACGGAACATTCCGAAACATTTGTCCTGACTAATTGCGGCCAATGAGGCAAATCTACTTCATGCTTTTGCCTCAAAATCAACGCTAACCTATCACTTTGCTGAAATGTAGTTTCCATGCGTTTTCATTTAAAAATGGCGGGAGGCAAAGTAAAATGGCACTAGAACACAATTTTGAATTTGAGAAAACATCTGCAAATTTAAACAAAGAATCTAAATCGCATTCCGTTAAAAGCATTTAAGTGGTTGCTGCCAGCAATTTGTTTGATCAAACCGCCAACATAATTACTTTCGCATTGTGTATGCTCTGCTTTTTTTGCAGACACGCGCGTGTCGTTTAATCTGATTGAGCGACATCAGTGGCAACCGTGTTCTGTACATTGCAAGATACAGACCAGCGCAGGAATTCGACTCACAAGAAAATGACACGAATCAGTCGCATCACGTGACTTTGTACCGGCCTATACCAAAGTAGCAGTAAAACACCAGCCAGGTCGGTGAAATACCGGACACCTGGCAACCCTATTAGCATCAGAACGAAAAGTTCTGTCGATGTTAACAAAAAATTCAAACAAAAAATTCATGTCAGTTGATCTTTAAGTATTTGACCAGACTGACGTGGCACAGATGGTAAGAAAGTTACTGACTGCTTCTGGGGTGTGACAATGTTCGCATAGTGGTTCTTAACCTTTTTTACATTTCTTACCTTTTATGAAACAAGATACAAGATTTACCCCATCACACTCAATGGTGCTAATTTATTGAAAATACGAAAGTAACAACTATTACAGTTTAGAATCATTCATAAAAATTTACATGGGTTGCAATTTATAGTTCAGTATATTTACCCCTTTGGAAGATGAAATTTACCCCCAAGGATGAATTTACCCCAAGCTATGAACCACTGGGCCATAATCCATTGGGATAGAGTCCAAGCCTAAATATGTGACTGTTTAGCCCACAGTGACCAGTGCGAAGTTGAAACATTGAAATGGAGACCTGTTTTTGTGTTTGTTTTTTCCTTCGTGATTTGAGGAAAAATGGTTTTGTACACGGATTTTTTGCACCATTGACATGTCATAGTTCATAGATAAAGACCACAACGCAGTCACTGCCTCAGCATCAATGCCTCGCATGGCTTAAAGTGCAGCGTATATAAATCTCAACACAATAAAGGAAAAGACAATTTGGCCACTGCAGTGTGTAAAATGTTGTGTTATTTTTTTGTTAAAAGGTATCGCTGCCCTGATCTTGTGCTTTTCTGCAACGTAAGTGCTTCATTGCCTTTTCGCAGGAAAGTTTGTTCAAAGCAAATAAAGTAACCTCAGAGTCACTGGTGTAGGAGGCGGGAGTGCAGGGGATGCAACCGCACCCCCAAAAGTTTTCATCTGGTGAAAATCTGGGCAAAATCCCCTAAAATCCAGGCAAAATCTCTGAGAACCTTCTAATACTCCCTGAAAATCTGAGCAAAAGTGACGCCAACATGCTTTGATTTGAAAATAATGGCGCTCGAATTGATATGAAATGGAACCCGAGTTGACATGGAGAGCTTTTTTATAGGTCATATAGCGCCCGAATTCACGTGAAGATGAAGAGCGTTTTTTTGGAGGTCACTTTTTCAAAAATATTTTTCGGGCAAGTTTGGGAGAATCCGGGCAAAAGGCAAAATTCCTTCCGCGCCCCAAAAAATTTGCCTGCTCCTGCACCCATGCTTAGAGGAAGGGGTACAGCGGCACACTGGTGGGGGCAGTGGTGTGAACCATCCCCTCTGGCAAGCTAAAGGTAAACATCTGATCCCACTTAGCTTATATTTCGGCTTTAGTATTCTTTTGACTTTCATTAGGTTGCTTTTTGAGTTTTTCGGAGTGTTTTCTGGTGATTTCAGGTTTTAGTATGTACATCCACATCCGGATTCACAATCATTTTTCAGCTTTTTTCTGAGCGTTGGCTAGTGGGCACCATATGGTCAGTGATGGATTTACGCATAGGCCAATTAGGCCATGGCCTAGGACCCCGCGTTTTGGGGGGTCACGGGCAACTCATTCCTATGACGACTTAATATCAACAAAAAATTTGCGAAACTGTGCAGAGGCATAACTTCCCAATTTACCTTGAAACGAGCGGAAATGCAAATGTCTACTCTAGACTCTTATCGGTACAGTAACAACACGACAATACTGTGCATCTGGGAGTGAGACAGATGCAGGCCGTCTGTATGAAAGCGGTTACAAAAAAAGACCGGAAAAGAAAAAAATTGATGTTCAGCTTTCCACTGAAAAAAAGCTCGCAGCAACGCAAGACGCTGCAAAACTCCGATGAAAAGCAATATTGTCAGTATTGAATCCTTCGTTTGGTTGTTCTGACTAGATTTCTTCAAAACGGCATAAGCCTTGTGTCCACTGAATGGATCGTTTTTGTTTGGTTCATACAATATGTGGTTACTATTACTATGAAAAAGGATTTTACGTACAGGTAATCAGATCGACAATTAGACAACATTTTTGAGGGCGGCAACACGGTCCCACATGAAAATGTATATATCCCTGAAAAACAAACCTACGAAAAACGCTAGAAATCACGGACATTTAACGAAGAGAACTTCTGAACTACACGAAAGAGCTATAAATTCCAAGAAAAGGCCGCAATACCATTTGTTCCTTAGAAGAATGTACGAAATTTCTGTAGAAGATCTGAGGCAATTGTAGTACCAAAGTCGGCACAACAAAAGATAAACTGATGAAGGGACACTACACACAAGAGGGGCATACTTTCACGTTTTTCAGACAAACGGTCAAAAAGGTCACACCTGCGTGGGGCCCCAGGGGCGTAATGAGGTTAGATTGCGCCCGGGGCAAGGCGCAAGTTTGGCGCCCGACCTGATATCTTTCGGAAGCAAATTTTCTGGATTGAAGTAAGTACTTGTGACTTTGTTGGGACTTTTCGGCGCCTCAACCCCCAGTCATTTGGCGCCCACCACAGTGATTCGGCGCCCCCATAGTGATTCGGATCCCGGAGAAATGTGTCCCACTTGCCCCCCATCGTTACGCCCCTGTGGGGCCCCAAAAAATAAGATGGCCTAGGGCCCTGCGCTCCCTATATCCGTCTCTGCGTATGGTGGCCAGTATGCTCTCTTCATCTAAGCTTTCCTCCTTGATGCAAAGCTCTAGTTATACGCCACTGATGGGTTGCAATATATGACGAAGGTGTAGCAAAGTTTTTTTCAGATCGGGACCGCCATTATGTCGCTGTAACAAGCACTGCCTAGCAACAACTCGTCAATTTAAAAAACGGCGAGAATCATTCCACTTTGGTGACTTCTTTGCAGCACCTTATTTAAGGTGAGTCAGCACAGCCAAGAAATGAGGTGCTTGGCAGATCTCTTTTCCCAAGAGTAATATATCGGCGTGTTGAGGTTTATTGCTATCTTACGGCAAACAATAGATCCTAGATAAAAGGCAACTGTTGAATTATTGGACATTAGCTCAACACCGATTGTTTGCCTTCCTTGAATCACCTCAACCGGCCGTCTTGGTCTGGAGTCAATAAATTTCTGTTTACTGCTAATAGAGGTCGTAATCTCAACATAAACGTTCTCAGAGACTTTGCAAATTGAAATGTCATGTTAAGAGTAGCCTACGTTATGTAGGAGAGACAAATGACCCAGAGTGATAAATAAACCAATACGAATGAATTTAGCATCAGAAGCAAGATTTACTTCAGTCACTGTCTAAGCGGACAGCTGGCAGTTCCGTAAGTTGAAAATCTGGCCCGGAGCCAAATACATATATGCAAACACCTTTTTAGACGACGGGTCAAAAATTTGGCGGTTGGATGATTTAGCGTTCCAGGTATTAACGTTTCTACTTAAGGCAGAAAAAGCGAGTCGAGAAGAACTGACTTCACATGATAGTCTGTTTGATGATCCTTCTAATGCCAAATGCCTTGCCAATATATCATAGTTAAGTCATCAGAAAGGGTCAATGAGGCCTAAACAAACCGCAATGAGTTTACCTTTGACTTATTTCTCCTGACCATTATTTAACTGGCCAATATCGTGCAGCAAAAAAAAAGACTGCACAATCATTTTCTCAGCTTGACAGTTTCTGAGGATTTTCTCTGCAGCGTTACCACCACAGTTCATTTGGAATAAATCTTATTTAGTTCTAAAAAGGCAAAAGTAGGCCAAATATTCAAAAATTAAGCCAAATCAAATGCCACCTTCAAAGTTATGCAGTTAAAAGTCAACACAGTTAGCATATCAAGATCAGCGAACACGTCATGCAGAAATACAAAAGCACTTGGCACTTAAAAATACTCGTTCGAAGCAAGAAATCTACGAAGAAACTTTTTGAATAACCAGTCAGTGGAGCAACATCAGCACCCGGCAGATCCACTACTGTTATGAAAGGTTTTGGTGATGATTGAGACTCCTAATCTAAAAACAAACGGTCAAAATCGATCTGTTTTATTTTCATTAGTGCAAGTACTAGCCTGTTGATCATGCACCAAACTATACTACAAGTAACACTAGTTATTGTGTCTGGGATATCATTCGCTCTTCAGCTCTGCTCAAATTGTTAAAATAGCGTTTGAAAGGTCATGATTCATTCTTTTACTTTATTTTCACAATGTTCATCTGCCCAAAAATGCGCTCTACCTTAGTAATGGAGCACAGTGTGCATAAAGTACGTTTCTCAAAATCGACCAACCTTGTTTGAGGATTTTGTTGAATAGCATTTTTCTGTTGCGATACTTCAGCCAAAAACCAATTATCTCTGTTTTGCCATTGTATAATAAAATAATTAATTTTCACTATTGCATTTTCAAGTTTGCCAATTGTGTCTGGTTCTATTTATAATTCTTGAAGTGAACGAGGTATTTAATTGCGTATCGCACTAGAGCAGTGGTTCCCAAACTTTTTTCTTTCAAGGCGCATTTTAGAAATTATTTGGCGCACTTCGAACATTTGAATAAAAAATTTATTTGAATATAATTTTTTCACATCCTAACGGAAAATCAAGACAATATTGCTTAAAGTTCCCAGGAAATTTAGTGTACTTGCGTCTTTATGACAAGAGTGCAACAAATCTGTCAGCACGATACATGTGCTTGATGTTTTTTGGCAATGGTTTCAATGTTAGGACGTATTTCAGAGAGACAAACCCTCATTTCTCCTTCAATACAACATAGCCGCTCTCGTTGTTTGGACTTTATATTGTGGAGTGTTGAAAATCCAAGTTCACATAGATATGTTGAAAACGCATCAAAATGTTCAAATCCTTCTTAGCTAATGAAGGGTATTCTTCTTTGACAGCAATCCAAAATGCATCTATAGGTACCTCAACATTTTTGATTTTAGGTCCACGGTCACTAGAAATACATGACAACTCCTTTTTTTCACATAATAGAAGACCAGTGGTAGATGAACTCTCTATGAAAGGATTTCGAACCCAGTCATACTCATCAGTCTTCAGTGATGGAAAGTAAAAGTAGAATTTTTCTTCCAGAGTTGTCAAGTGTTGAAATAAAATGGGACTCATTTTCTTTATGCAGCTTTCTCGTACTAAAGAGAACATTTCAAAGTTACCATCTTTAGCTCTGTTTTTCCAAATTGCAACTTTCTTTTTAAATGCAACCAGCTTATCTGACGATGTAAGGATGTTTTCTTCTCTACCTTGCATGCCTGTGTTGAGGCAATTAAGATGTGCAAATATCTCTGCCAAATATTCCAGTCCTGAAAGCCAAAATTAACATTGAAGATATTCACAGAAGCGTTCATGTTTTTCTATTTTGAAAAATACATGTAGTTCCTTGTGTAGTTCACGCACACGACACAGCACCTTTCCTCTTGAGAGCCACCTCGCTTCAGTGTGCAGAATCAAACGTTTGTGCTCAGAGTCCATATCAACACAAATTTTCTCAAATAAACGAGACTTCAATGGTCTTGTTTTGATGAAATTAACTATTTCCACAACTTGCTTTAAAACTTGATTTAATTCTTCTGGAATTATTTTGAAACAAGTACTTCCCCATGGAGAAGTACTTGTTTCATAATAATTCCAAGCCGACAGCGGTAAATGAGCCGGAGATTTTTAAAAATGCCAAACAATGTTTTTTGTTTGTGTGAAAAAGCTTTTTCATGTCTTCCATATGAATTCTCCGAAAATGATTGAATGATACTGCTCTCACAAGCGTATTCAATCTATGGCAGGTATAATTACGTTTTATATCCGCTAAGTAGCAACATAAGCTATAGCCCGATTGTCGTAGCACTGAGTGTGCTGTGCTGACAGAAGTCGGCAGGGTGGAATTTTAGAAACTCTACTTGATTGATTTTAATTTAATATTTTTGCGGTACACCTAATGACATCTGGCGGCGCAGCAATGTGCCGCGGCGCATAGTTTGGGAACCACTGCACTAGACAAAAATGACATTTTTCGAGGTCTTTCAGACTCCAGGCAGAACACTTCTCTTGCTGGCTGTTTTTCTGATTCATAACCTAAGTAAGGCTTTGGATTCAATACGATTTCAACGTTGTACAGCAATGGGCCAAGTGTGCTGGCACGTGTTGGAATCCTGCGAGGGGCGTTTAACCAGCGCGAGTTGCGGGTACCCTCATTTGTAGGGCGGGTGCGGGAAACCGCAGAGTTATGCGTGCGGGTGCGGGGCGAGCGCGGGTTGAACTTGGTGCGGGTCGGGCACGGGATAAATAATTATTTGTGCGGGTTGCTGAATTTGCCAACCGAAATGCCCTTCTGCATGGACCAAAATTTATGTCATGCAGTATCTTCGTGTGGGCCGCACATTGAATGGCTTACTTTCATGTTAGCAAACCAAATATAATTCAACTCTACTGAGAGCATTTGAATACTAACTGCAATGGCAACGGCTGTATGGTGCTTGTAATCACTCCCAAAGCGCGACGCCACTGGCAAATTTAGTGCTAGCGCTAATGGAAGAACAAGGGCAGTTAGAAACCAACTTAACGCAGAGGAACACATGAGTAAAAATCAGAAAACTGTAAATCGGTTTTGCACCCAGACGTGAGTAGACAGGTTGAAATCTACCAGTGCGCATGCGCAGTACATGATAAGCAGCAGGCGCGATAGACCATTGCATTATGAGCAGGCGCGATAGACCATTGCATCGAAAACGTCGAATTTGAGATTATACAATTAAAGTCAGGCTGTGGTTGTATTCTACATACAGTACCATAGGCGTAGCTAGTGGGGCCCAGGGGCCCATGCCCCACAATTTTTGGAATATCTAGTCATTTTGTGCTTTGAGAGGCGGCATCCCAAACAAAATACTGGTGCTAGCCTAAAATCAAAAATTTTGTCTCCCTCAAATTTTTTGTCCTCCCAAAACTTTTGGCCTTGCTAAGCCACTGGTACATACACAATAATGAAAAGCTTACTGGGCTGTATGGGGGCCTCGGGTGAGACATAACTGGTGTAGAAACATTCTCCAGTGGTAGCTAGACCACAGATTGGAGTTTCCAGGTCTCGGCGGTCTTGCAAGAAATACGTTCTGCGTAACGGCAACCAGCGCTGCTAATGAACGAATGTTTATTATCGATGATCACGTCGTGAATAGCAGAACAGGAAATTTGAAACAGTCACTCAGTTACGGCATACTTTTTTTTAACAGTGCTCTGAGAAAGAAGCGCTCAAGTTTGACTAGGTTTCACTTTTTTACTTACAGTGTTTTTCAAGATTTCGGTTAGTTTTGAAATGAACCACTGAATAAATTGCCACTAGCGTTGGAACACATTGCATGAGGATTTAGTGGTTTTCCGTGCCAGGTGCAGGTTTTGGACGGAAACAGTGTGGGACGGGAGCGGGTTGGGTGGGGCTGCGGGTACGGGCGGGAGGCAAGATTTCTCGAATTCCTGCTGGTGCGGCAAACAGCAAATATAAGCCAGGCAAATAGACTATTCTCCAAATCGAAAAAACATATGCCTAAAGTGAAAAAAGCAAGCATAATTTAGCCTGAAAATAGCTAAAATGGCAACCCTCTCATTCAGACACGGGCTTTCATGCGACATTGGAGGAATGTGGTTGATCAGTGTGTTTGCGCGTTACTATGACGTACACAATGATGTGTTGCGTTTCAGAGAAGGTTGAGTACGGTTGATTATTCCAGAGCTTGTCAGACCTTGTTTTGCATGCCACGAAAGGATCAAGGATTTGAGTTTTTGAAACTCTATGAAACTAAAGATTGCTGATAAAACCGACCTTGCACACAGTGCCTCATACATTCAGTTGAAAATTTCAAAAACTACTAAACACCTTGCACTTGTGTACAAATACTAGGGCTTTGCAAATTTCAAGGTTGACATTGCTTATTTGTACGCTAATGAAGCTGCTAGCCTTCATTGTAAACACTCTTAGTCTGGTTCGTAGATCATCTGTGAAATGAGATTCATCACAAAAAATATGCCCGTAGCTGCATCAAACGCTGCTAACATTGGTGCATGGCAGCAAGCTCTCTTTGGCAAACCTTTACTTCTTTCTAAAGTTACTCTAACTTTACGTTAAAGAAATACAATTGGAATGCATGGCGCCTTGCTCATAAAATTAAATTAAAATCACAGCATGCAGGGATCGAGTATAAGGAGGGGACGAGGAGGACATGTTCCCCGTTTGAACAGGGTGGGACACAATATCGTTTATCCCACCAATGTTTTGTGATAAAAATAACGTAGTTGTACACATTTCATGGTTAGATTGCTGTTGAATACCCCCAGCATAAAACCAGGGAATAAATAAGAAAAATGGACTTTATCACCGGATTATCTAGAGCAGTGGCACTCAACCATTGTTATGAGCGCCGCATGCGGCTCCCAAACACCCTTTGTGCGCCCTTCAATAAAAGCTCTCATAATTTGTGGAACAGAATTCGTTCTGCCATAAAACAAAACGCGTCTATACACCTGTGTTAAAATTTCTTTAACGGTGCTCTCTAACAAAGTCGTAATCTGGATTTGGCTCCCTTCAGCGAAAAGGTTGAGAACCATTATTGCTCTGTAGACATAGTGTACAGAGTTACTATGCAAAGTGAATTATCATGATTGCTGATAATTATGTTGGTTAATTTTAATTAACCGAATCAGTGTGTACATAACGTCGCTCAATCATGTGACTGATTCGTGTCATGTTCTTATGAGTCGAATTCCTGCGCTGGTCTGTAGTCTGCGCTATACAGAACACGGTTGCCATTGCCAGCATTTTCCAAATGACCTTGTGGTTTGTTTTTGGTTTGATCTATGTGGTTTAGTGAGAATCTTGTGTTTTTTAGTGCATTTCATTTCGAACCTGACCAAATTTGAATAATTAAGCCAAACTCTCAGAATTAATGTGTTTTCATAATAAATGCAGTTCTACATTGTCGTGCACTCGCCTGCGAATTCTACTAAACACTATCTGCAGAAAGCCAGACTTTAATTCACTGAGGACACCGCTCAATCATGGAGCTGAACAAGCGAGCAATGAAACTGTGAAACAAACACAACAGCTTAACTGATCAAATGCTTGCCAGGGCGGGCAAACTGCACTAAAAGAACACTTTGCAGTATTGCATTCCGAGACCGCAAGCACAACGCAACAGCTGCGCGGCAAACACAGGGACACAATTAAGGATTGCAAGATTGCAGGCGCCACTACGTGGCAAGGACAAGGTAATCATACATTCACCACAATCCTCCCCGCTAAGTTTAGAGTTCGGTACGACAAACGTTCATGAGGATACAAAAAACGTTAATGAGACACATAATCTCCAAAACGATCAGGGGGCCGACGAATTCTAGTCGACCTCCGAAGACTCGGCGCAGGCTGATCGTGCAGATCAACCGTTTGATTTGTCTCGGTAGCGTCATG